>Ga0335074_10000445_pt1 | contig 59948 bp, 52 predicted proteins | sample Lox_Sample_23_FD_206715 | JGI IMG/M metagenome (GOLD analysis project Ga0335074, IMG submission 206715) | Soil microbial communities from Loxahatchee National Wildlife Refuge, Florida, United States - Lox_Sample_2.3 | ecosystem: Environmental > Terrestrial > Soil > Wetlands | place: USA...
GGATGGCAGGGGGCTGGCCGGGTTGTCTGATGACCAGCTGGTCGGGGTGATCGCGGCGGTGCGCCGGCTGGAGTCGCGGGCCGCGTGGTACCTGCTGTCGGCGGTGGGGGAGTTCACCGCCCGCCATGCCGGTGCGGGCTGCGTGGCGGAGTTCGCCGCCGATCAGCTGGCTCACGAGCTGCACCTGGGCCTGGCCTCGGCGGCGGCGCAGATGGACTATGCCCGCGCGGTGGCGGGCCGGCTGCCGCAGACTTTTGCCGCGTTGGCTGCTGGCCGGCTGCATCCGGTGCACGTGCGGATCATCGAGGATGAGACGGCGGTGTTGTCGGCGGCGGATGCGGCCCGGGCTGATGCGGTGCTGGCCGGGGTGGCGGGTTCGCTGACGTTCGGGAGGCTGCGGTCGGCTGCGCACCGGCTGGTGCTGGAGCTGGATCCGGAGTCCGCCCGGCGGCGTAAGGAGGCCGCCAGGCAGGATGCGCATGTCCGCCGGTTCCGGGAGGAGTCCGGGAACGCGGGAATGGTTGCCCGCGAGCTGCCGCCCGATGAGGTGCTGGCGTCGTGGCAGCATGTCGAGCAGCGGGCGCTGGACCTGCGCGCCGCCGGTGTCCCCGGCACCTTGGAAGAGCTGCGCGTCCGCGGCTACCTGGACCTGCTCCAGGAGCGTGACAGCCGCCTGGCCCCGGCCGGCGCCGGTGACACCGGCGAACCCGGTGGGCCCGGCGGCCCGCCGGGCGACGGCACCGGCGCGTCCGGTAACGGCGGCAGCAGCCCGGCGGACGGCAGCAGCCGCGGCCCGGGCGGCGGCGGCGGCGGCCCGGGAGACGGCGGCGGAAGCGGCCCGGACGGGAACGACGGCAGCAGCGGCCCTGGTAGCGGCAGCAGTCCCGGCGGTCCCGGCCGCGGCCCGGCCGGCCGTCCGGGCGGGCCGGGTGGTAGCGGCCGCGCCCGCCGTCCGGGCGCGGACTCCGGGCCGAGTTTCGCGGCGCTGGTGAATATCACGGTGCCGTGGTCCGCGCTGGCCGGCCGGCCCGGTGCCCTGGCCGAGGTGGCCGGGTTCGGCCTGGTCGACGCGGCCGACGCCCGCGACCTGGCCGCCGCGGCGGCCCGCGACCCCCGCACCCGCTGGTGCGTGACGGCGCTGCACCCGGACGGGACCGCCGCCGCGCACGGCTGCGCCGCCGGCCGGCACCCCCCGCCCGGCCCCGGACCCGGCCCGCAGGACCTGCTCGGCCGCCTGCGGATCCGGCTGGCCCCGATCGCCCGCGGCGCCTGCGGCCACGCGTCCGCCGAACCGGGCTACCGGCCCAGCCGCAGACTCCAGCACCTGGTCCGCACCCGCAACGCCCGGTGCACCGCCCCCGGCTGCGGCCGTCCCGCGGGCCGGTGCGACCTGGACCACACCATCGCCTGGGACCAGGGCGGACTGACCTGCGAGTGCGATCTGGCTCCGCTATGCCGGCATCACCACCGGTGTAAGCAGAGCCAGGGGTGGAAACTCGAACAACCGAGCCCAGGCGTCCTGATCTGGCACACCCCGGCCGGCCGCACCTACGTCACCACCCCGACCGTCTACCCGGTGTAGCACGAGCCGCCGTGGCGAGCACTGCGCCTCAAGCGGCTCGCCCACCAGCAACTCCAGGTCCGCCCAATTGTCGCCGACATCAACTGACCTGCCCGGCGACCTGCCTGCCTAGTCGGCGAGAAGCCTGACGACCGTCATCCCGGCCGTCGCGCTGAGCCCGTCCATCGCGGCCAGCGCTCGGCCGGTGCCCTCTAGCCCGATCACCGCCCCGACCAAAAGCCCTGGCTGCAACGTCCCGTCGGCAACCATCCCCATCATCGCCGGGTAATCCCTGGCGGCCATCCCGTGCGACCCGTAGATCTCCAGTTCCCGGGCCACGACCAGGTCCATCGGCAGCGCCGTCGGCCCGTCAAGCAGCAGGCCGACCTGGACGTGCCGCCCCCGCCGCCGCAACGACCGCACCGAGCACTCTGCCGTAGCCGGCGACCCGAGCGCGTCGATCGACACGTGCGCCCCACCTCCCGTGACCGAGCCGATGACGGCCGCAGGGTCCGGCGCGCCGGAAGCGTCCACCACAACCTCTGCGCCGAGCGAGCGGGCCCGCGACAGCGCCGCCGGAACCACGTCCACCGCCGCCACCCGCGCCCCGAGCGCCACGCCGATCATCACCGCCGACAGTCCCACCCCGCCGCACCCATGCACGGCCAGCCAGTCCCCGGCCCGAACCCGGCCATGCGCGGCCACCGCGCGGAACGCAGTGGCGAACCGGCACCCCAGACACGCCGCCGTCACGAAGTCCACCGATGAGGGGACCGCGACCAGGTTCTCGTCTGCCGCGTGCACCGCCACGAGCTCGGCGAACGACCCGGGCCCGGTGAACCCCGGCTGGGTCTGCCGCGGGCACACCTGCGCGTCCCCGCCCAGGCAGCACTCACACCGCCCGCACCCGCACACGAACGGCACCGTCACCCGGTCCCCGGCCCGCCATCGCGACACCTCCGGTCCGGCCGCCGCCACCACCCCGGCGAACTCGTGCCCTCCGATGTGCGGCAGCGCCACCGGGTCGTGGCCCCGCCAGGCGTGCCAGTCCGACCGGCACACCCCGGTCGCCCCTACGGCAATGACCACCCCGTCCGCGGGACAGACCGGATCACCCACCTCCGCGACCGATGGCATGACCCCGTAGCCGGAGTACACGACCGCCCTCACGAGCCACCTGCCCGGAGCAGGGCCCGGTCGAGCAGGCTGATCCCCAGTTCCGAGGCCTGGTACAGCACCGTCCGCCCGCTGCGCTGCCTGTCGATCAGCCCGCCTCGGTGCAGCACCGCCAGGTGCTGCGAAACCGCCGAAGGGGTGACACCGAAGCGACGGGCCAGCGCGCTGGTCGTGGCCGGTGACCGCAGCGCGCCGAGCAGCCTGGCTCGCGGCGCGCCAAGCAACGCCTCGACCGCCCCGAGCTCACCCGAACCCGAACCCTCGTCGGCTTGCCACACCGTCGCGGCCCCTCGCGCCGGGTACAGCAGCGTGCTCTGAGTGCTGGTGGCCCTGCTCACCCCCCACTCCGGCCAGATGAACACGCTCGGCATCAGTACCAGGCCGTCCGGTCCCAGCGTGACCTGGGCTTCCCATTCCGACTCCCAGGTTTCCGCATCGGACAGGAGCAGTTGGCCGGCGGACCAGCGCACGCCGGGATGGAGGTCGGAGAACAGCGACCGGGCGCCGCCGGCCGCGAGCATCGCGCCCCGGTACGCGACGTCGGCGTCGAGCACCGAACGCAGCCGCTCCCAGTGCGGGGCGATCAGGCGGTCATGGCACTCGGTCACCTCGGCTGCTACCTCGGCGAGGGTTTCTTGCGGCCGCTCGAACAGATCCGTCGCGGCATCCGGCCACTCGCCATCGCCGAACACGTGCCGCAAGCTTGCGCGCACGGCTTCTGCGGGCGTCGCGCACACGCGGGCCAGCTCCTCACCGATGGCGGGAGACTTGCCGACGGGCGCCGGGAACAGGAATTCCGGCACGAACGGCCCCTCGTTCACGATCAGCGGCCACACCAGGGGCAGCCGCAGCGGGCGGCGCTCCAGCTCCGCCCGGGCCCAGCGCACCCAGGGCAGGTTCAGTGGGGACTGGTCAGGGCGGGCCAGCAACGGAACCGCCCTGAGGGTCTCGAACAGCGGAGACATCGCGAACCTGGTCGCCGCGAGGTCCGCCACATCGAGGTTCAGCGTGACGAGTATGCCAACTCCAGAAGCCGTCAGGATTTAGCCATCAACTAAACCGTAGCCCAGCCCACCAGGCACCGCCCACTCTGGCCAGCATGACGCAGGTATCGCCGACCGAAGCTAGCGCCGGGACCAGCCGGCGGCCCAAGCTGGGCCGGCCCTACTGGCGCATGTGGTGGGCCAACACGATAAGCAGCGCTGGCGACGGGGCCTTCGTGGCGGCGCTGCCGCTGCTGGCCGTGACCATCACCAGGGACCCGCGGCTGGTCTCGGTCGTCACGGCCGCCACCTACCTGCCCTGGATGCTGTTCTCCCTCCCGGCCGGCGCCATCGTCGACCGCTACGACCGGGCCACCCTCATGTGGCGATGCCAGGCCGTCCAGGCCCTGATCGTGGCGGCCGTCACCGTAGGAATCGTGTTTCACCAGGCCAACATCGCGGTGCTCGGCCTGGCCGGGTTCGGTCTCGGCTGCGCCGAGGTCATCTTCAGCAACGCCGCGCAAGCCGTGCTCCCCGCCCTGGTCCCGCCCGAACTCCTGCCCAAGGCTAACGCCAGCGAGCAGATCAGCCTGACCGTGGGGGAGTCGTTCATCGGCCCGCCGGTCGGCAGCCTGCTGTTCGCTGCGGCAGCGGCACTACCGTTCGGCCTGGATGCCGCCTCCTTCGCTGGCTCGGCCGCGCTGGTCGCCACCCTGCCCCGGTCCCCGAAGCCGGCCAAGGACGCCAGCAGGGCCACGATCCGCACCCAGATCACGGAGGGCCTGCGCTGGCTCACGAGGCACCGCCTGCTGCGCGTGGTCGCCGTCCTGCTCGGCGTCTACAACTTCGCCAACCAGATGGGCCAGGCCATCCTCGTGCTGCTGGCCACCCAGACGCTGCACGTCGGCACCCGCGGCTACGGGTTCTTGCTGTCGGCGGTCGCGGTCGGCAGCGTGATCGGCGGCCTGGTGAGCCCCGCGCTCACCCGCCGGCTGGGCTTCCTGCGCTCGCTGATGATCGGGGGAGCGATCGACGCCGCCGTCTTCGTCGGCATCGGGCTGGCCCCTGACCCGGCCGTGGCCGGGGTAATGCTGGCGGGCCAGGGGTTCGCCGTCATGATGTGGAACGTCGTGACCGTCAGCCTGCGCCAGCAGATCGTGCCCCCGGACCTGCTCGGCCGGGTGAACAGCGTCTACCGCATGCTCGGCTGGGGCCTGATGCCGATCGGCGCGCTGGCCGGCGGTTTCCTGGCCCATGCCGCCGGCCTGCGCGCCCCTTATATAGCTGCTGGCGTGCTCTGCGGCCTGGGCCTGCTGGCCGCCTTCCCGTTCCTGCTCTCCGCCTCCCGGGCGCCCGCTACGCCCGCTACGCGTCGCGGCGGAGCAGAACCATCGCGGTGACCCCGATCAGGCCGGCCGCCAGGACGAAGAAGAGGCCGGTCTCGATGAACTGGAACGTCCAGAAGCGGTCGGCGGGCTGGTAGGTAACAAACGCGCGGAACTGAGACAGCGCGTGCGCGCAGGCCGCCGTGGGGTTAGCAGGGCCCGCGCTGTTGGCGAGCGGCGCGCACGAACCCGGGAGGACTGTTATGGGGACGCCGTCGACATAGGGCGTGTTGTTCGGCTGCGCGATCGCCTGGCCGTGCGGGCCGACGACGCCCTGCGCGATCTGCCAGAACGCCCCAGGTGGCGTGAAGCTGCTGGTCGCCTTGTAGAAGACGGTGACCGCGTGCATGTAGTGCGGGCGCAGCCACAGCGTGACCGCCACGCGCACCGCGACGAACCCGGCCAGGGTGACGGCCATGGCCGGCAGGGTCCGGCGCAGCAGCGCTCCGGCCGCGATCCCGAGCGCCATCGCGAACACCGAGTAGCCCACCGGGACCAGGTCCATGATGTCGAACCGGCCGGGGTTGAACTGATTGAGCTGCTCGGCGTTGTTCGGGCTGGACCACCAGGTCACCAGGGCGGAGATGACGCCGCCCCAGATCGCCGCGGCCAGCAGCATCCAGCTGACCTTGACCGTGAGCCAGTGCTTGCGGGTGATGCTCTGCATCCAGGCGAACTGCGTCGTGCCGGCCTCGGCTTCGGCCGCCACGAGCGGCGCGCCCCAGAACAGCCCGACCAGGATCGGCGCGCCCAGCGTAGAGATGATCAGGAAGCCCACGACGTGGCTGCCCATGAACAGCCCGCCCAGGTGCCGGCATCCCTGGTGCATGGCGCAGGCCGCCTGCGCCGCGCGGAACTGATCCGCGACCTGTGAGCCGGTGACGACGATCAGGATGGCGAACGCGACCAGCAGGGCGGCACCCACGTAGAACTGGATGCGGTGCTGGCGCCAGACGAGCCAGGTCATTGTTCTTCTCCAACCGTGGTGAGGTTCGCGAGAGCCGGCGGGGCATCCTCGCCCAGGTACGCGAGCACGAGTTCTTCCAGGCTGACCTCGCTGGCCTGGAACGCCGGGTCGACGACCGGGCCGTTCAGCCGGACCAGCAGCGTGGTCTGCCGCGGCGTGCGGGTGGCCTGCACGACCCGGTGACTGCGCTCCAGGGCCGTGGTGTCCTTGCTCGGGCCGACCAGGATCCTGTGCTCGGCCAGCAGGTCCTCGATGTCGCCGCACAGCTGGACCCGGGACGCGGCCAGCATGATGATGTGGTCGCTGACCCGCTCCAGGTCGGCGACCAGGTGCGAGGACAGGATCACGGTGAGGCCGCCCGCCTCGACCCCGTCGGCCAGCAGGCCGAGGAAGTTCCGCCGCGCCAGCGGGTCGAGCGCGGCGACCGGCTCGTCCAGCAGCAGGAGCCTGGGCCGTTTGGCCAGGATCAGGGCCAGCGCGACCTGCGCGCGCTGACCTCCGGATAGCTTGCCCACCGCCCGGTTCAGCGGGATCTTCAGCGTGGTCAGCCGCTCCCGGACCGATTCGCCATCCCAGCGAGGGTTAAGGTGAGCGCCCGCGCGGATGTGATCCTCGGCCGTCAGCCGCCGGTACAACGGGATCTCCTGGGCCAGGTAGCCGATGTCGGCCAGGAAGGCCGGATCCTGGTGCGGCGGCACACCGTTCACGATGGCCTGGCCCGAGGTCGGCCGGGCCAGCCCGGCGAGCAGGCGCAGCAGCGTGGTCTTGCCCGCCCCGTTCGGGCCGATCAGCGCGGAGATCCGGCCCTGCGGGACGCTGATCGTGCAGTCGTTCAAGGCGGTCAGCTTGCCGTAGCGCTTAGTGAGCCTGCTGGTCTGGACGGCCATTGGCTCGGGGGAGCCCCCGGGCCCCCCGAGCCCCGGGCCGAGCGGACCCAGGACTTTCTCCATCGGAGTCATGCGGTCTCCTCCTCCGTATCCGCTGCCCGCAGCGTCACGCGCAGCAGCGATTCAATCGATTCGTCGTCGAGCCCGGCGTCGCGCGCTCCGCGCACCCACTGCGACAGGCTGCGGGCCAGCCGCGAGTGCGTGCCGGGCGGCGGCCCGGGCGGGCGGCGCTTGACGAACGTGCCGTGGCCGGGACGCGCTTCGACCAGGCCTTCGCGCTCCAGGTCCCGGTAGGCCTTCAGCACCGTGTTGGGGTTGATCGCCGTCGCGCTGACCACCTCCCGGACGGGGGGCAGCTGGTCCCCCACGTTGAGCAGGCCCATCCGCAGCGCCTGCCTGACCTGCTGGACGATCTGCAGGTAGGGCGGCACCACCGAGTGGCTGTCGACGCGGAAGCTGATCATGTGTCACCCTTCTAAAGTACTAGTCGACTAAGACATTAAGGCGCTGGACCGCGCCTGTCAAGAAACATCCCGGGACCCGGCCGTGTTTGAGGCGCACGACGCCGGGCATCGTCGCCGAAGTCATCCGCGACCGAACGGACCAGACCGGAACGCTTGTGGCCACCAACGGACCAGACCAGGACGACGAGGCGAGTCCTCAGCCGTCCCGCCGTGACAAGCGCCTTTACTTCGCGCTCATGGCGACCTGTATCGGCTTGTTCGTCCTGTCCTGGGCGGTCCTTGACCGCTACTCGGCGATCGCGGCGGTCGCGGTCTCCGCGGTGGCCCTCGTGATCCCGCCGTTCGCGGTGATCATCGCGAACGCCGCGAGCGCCACCGACCGCAGGCGCCGGTAACCGCAGGCGCCGGTAACCGCAGGTGCCACTAAAGGCGAAAGGCCTCAGTCGCTGCTCTCGCGCGGGATGGAGAAGAACGGCGACCGCAGCCCGAAGCGCGCGACGAACATCAGGATCACGCCCAGGCCGACGACGCCCAGGATCGACCAGTTCTCCGGCGCGCCCGCCCCCAGCATCGACTTCACGATGATCCAGCCGAGGAAGCCCGCGGCGGCCAGCGGAAGCACGCCCAGCCAGATCAGGTCCCCCACCCGGGCCATGATGCGGCGCCGGTAGTAAACGATGGTGGCCAGCGCGGTGAGGATGTAGAAGGCCGAGAATAGCAGCCCGGTCGCGTCGACGACGTCGCTGAACGCATTCTGGACCGAGGTGGCCAGCAGGTAGACCCAGGTGATGGCGATGACGAAGATCCCGACCACGATGCTGGCCGGTGCCGGGGTGGAAAACCGGGAGGACACCGAGCTGAGGAACGTCGGCAGCACCCGCCGTTCGGCCATCCCGTAGACGATCCTGGCCGTGATCACGATGCCCGCGCCGGTGCTTGCGATCGCCGACAGCGCGATGGCCAGCGCCATCACCTTGGCCCAGCCGCCGCCGCCCATGGCCTGCGCTATGTAGACCAGCGCCGAGGCGTAGTTAGCCTGCAGCTTGGCCGGGGACACCACGCCCTGCAAGCCGACCGAGGCCAGCGTGTAGATCACCGTCAGGAGGGCGACCGCGATGAGGACGGCCTTGCCGGGGTTGGTGCGCCGCCGCGTCGTCTCCTCGTTGACGTAGATGGAGCCGTCCCAGCCGGTGAACATGAACACCGCGATGAGGAACCCGGCCACCGCGCTGCCGTGCCCGCCGACCCCGCCCGGGCTGAGCCAGCCGCTTGTCGCGTGGTAGGTGCCGTGGTGGTGGGCCAGCACGAACACCAGCCCGGCGATCGCGAACCCGATCAGGATCACGTACTCGATCAGGGCCATGCCGACCTGGGTCCGCGCCGTGATCTTGATGCCGATGACCGCGATGACCAGCATGACCAGGCCGAGGGCGGTGTCGATGCCGATGTTCCCCCAGGTGTTGTTCGAGTTGTTGCCGAAGGCGGCCAGCACGGTTGGCGCGAGGATCTCTACCCCGCTGATCGTGCCGAGGATGTACGCGGCCACCATCAGCCACCCGGCCTGGAACCCCAGGTACGGGTCGATCGCCCGGCCGACCCACTCGAAGGAGGCGCCGCACCTGGCTTCCCACATGTTCAGCCGGCGGTACGCGTTGGCGATGATGAGCATGGGAATCGCGGTCAGGATGATGATCGGCCCGCTGCCGTAGGCGGTAGCCATGGCGAGCCCGGCGATGGTCAGCCCGACCGAGGCGGCCGGCGCGGAAGCGGCCATGCCGATGACGGTGTCCTCCGTCACCCCGATGGCGTCGGGCTCCAGCCGGGTGGGCTCGGGGTCGGCCACATCCACTCCGGCTGCGGGTCGATCTGTCATCTCGGCTCCGCTTCTACGGCAAAGCACCGGCCAGGTACATCCGTATTGTTCCGTCTCGGGCAGCTCCAATCCAGACACCGTCCGCTTTGCCGGGCCCGCCGCTGGCCGTCGTGCCTGGTAGCTGCCAAAACCTTTTTTTAGCCGAACGATCCGTGCCGGCGCGTCCGCACCCCCGGACGCCGGGTTTGAAGCCATCCCTCCGGGTAGCAGTAGCCGCAACGGCGGGTAGAAACTATTCTGGTCGGAATTATAGTTATAGACCCCGGGGGGAGGCCCCATGGCCATGCCCGACTTCCTGGTGATCGGCGCCCCGAAGGCGGGCACCACGGCGCTGCACGCTGCGCTGGCCGGCCATCCGGGCCTGTACATGTCGGCGATCAAGGAGCCGAAGTTCTTCCTCACCGACGGGCCGCCGCCGACCAGGGGCGGCCCGGGGGACGCGCACACGTACCGGGAGCACGTCTGGCGCAGGCAGGATTACGAGGCGCTGTTCGATCGGGCGGCGGAAGGGACGCTGCGCGGCGAGTCCACCCCGCTGTACCTGTACGACCGGGCGGCGATGCGCCGGATCCGGGCGACACTTCCCGGCGCCGCTCTGATCGTGATCGTGCGCGACCCGGTGGAACGGGCCCACTCCAACTGGACGCACCTGTGGTCGGCGGGCCTGGAGCCCGTCGGCGATTTCGTCCGGGCCTGCGGCGAGGAGGAGCGCCGGATAGCCGCCGGCTGGGCCAGCTTCTGGCACTACGTCGGGCTCGGCCGCTACGGCGAGCAGCTTGAGTACCTGTACACCCTGTTCCCGCGCGAGCAGGTCCTGGTGATCAGGTACCGGATGCTCGTGGATGCCCCCGTGCAGACCCTTGACCGGATCTGCGCGTTCCTCGGCGTCGAGCCGGGCGTCGTGGCCGAGATACCGCGGGCCAACGTCACGTCCCACCCGGAACCGACGCTGGCGCACCGGGCCGTGTCGCTGGCGCAGCGGGCGGGCAGCGCCGCGACGAGCAGGATCCCCGGCCGGACCGCCGCCGCCATGACCGTTCGGCTCGAGCGCTACCTCCAGCGGCACAGCCGCGAGCGCCAGCCCCTGAGCTGGGCTCAGCGCCAGGAACTCATCCCGCGGTTCGAGGCCGACATCAGGGTCCTCGAAGACGTCCTCGGCGAGAGTTTCCGCGACTGGGTGCTGCCCCGCGAGCGCTCTGGCGGGATGGTCGGCAGCCGGCCGGCCGGGCAGGGCCAGGCGAAGAACGGCCGCCCGGGCTCGGCCTCAGCCGTCAGCGAAGCTCGGTGACCAGGGCGTGGGACCCGTCCGCCTGGGTCATCTCGTAGTACAGCCGGTACCGGGCACGGGGGAGCGGAACGATACTGAGGTACCGCAGGCCGCCCCCGTGATACGGCGAGGACGCCAGCGGGCCATCGCCCGCCGCGGTGAGCGACGCCGGGTCGGCGCCCGTCGCGACGCCGGTCCGCTCCTCGTAGTTCTCCGCCGCGCTCGCGCGCCCGTCGTAGTAGGCGGTCACCACGTCCCCGTCCACGTGCACGGCGGTGGCCCGCGTTCCCCGGCCGTCCCAGCGGCCGGGCGTCCCGCTCAGCGCGGTGCCGTGCCACGCCCAGGCCAGGCCGTCGGCGCTGGTCGCGTACTCGGTGGTCATCTGGTCGGCCTCCGCGGGGTCGGCCAGCGGATGGCAGGAAGCCCATAGGTGCCAGCGGTCGTCATGCCAGACGATCACCGGGTCCTTCACTCCCGTCTTGGCGTCGCCGGGCAGGATGGTCTGCCGCCGCCCGGGATCGAATTCCCCGGGATGCGCGGCCTCGGTCATCTCGACGCGCCAGTGCTTGGTGCCCGGCGTCGCGCAGCTTAGGTAGAGCCGCCAGCGCCCCTCCGGCGTGCGGACCAGGGCGGGCCGCTCCAGCGACTCGGCCGCTAGTTCCCGCTTATCGACGGTCAGCAGCGTCTGGAACCTCTCGCCGTCGGCGGACCTGGCCAGCACCACCGCGTAGCCCCGCCCCTGGCCGATGGGCCTCCGGAGCCGGTAGGCGAGGAAGATCTCGCCGTGGTCAGCGACGGCGCACGGCGCTCCGGCCCAGTAGCCGGGCCCGGCGCCAGGTGCCTGCACGGCCACCACGCCGCGTCCGGGCTCGGGGTGCGGCAGCATGAACTCTTCTCGTCTATTCACATCGGAATAATAGTAAACAACCTCAGACACTGTGATCAGCTAAGCACCGCCAGGTCGAGCTGGGCCAGGCGATCCGGGTCGGAGATGACCTCGATCTGCGTGATCGTGTCCTCGCCGAACGTGAAGGCGAGCACGAGGACCAGCCGTCCGGACGGGGCCATGATGATTCCCGGGCTCCCGTTGACCAGGGCGAGGCCCCCGTAGCGGGCTCGGCCGGCGGAGGCCACCGCACCGTGGGCGACGACCGCCGCGCCGCGGATGGTCAATGGGATGCCCGACGGCACCGACCCCGCGTCCGCGTGGATCACCACCTCGGGATCGAGGATGGACAGCAGCGCGGCCAGGTCGCCGCCCCGCGCGGCGGCGAGGTACGCGGCGGCGAGCTCCCGCTGCCGGGCCAGGCGCGTCCCGGGGACCGCCGCCGTGCCCCTGACCCGCCGCCGGGCCCGGCTGGCCAGCTGGCGCGTGGCCGCCGGCGAGCGCCCGGTGACCGCGCTGATGTCGCCGAACGGCAGGCCGAACATGTCATGGAGCACGAACGCGACCCGCTCCGCGGGCGCGAGCGTGTCGAGCACCACGAGCATCGCCAGCCCCACCGAGTCGGCGAGGACCGCCTCCTGCTCCGGCCCGGCCACGGCGGCGGCCTCGTCCACGCCCAGCGGCTCCTCGCGCCGCGACTTGCGCGAGCGCAGCATGTCCAGGCACACCCGCGCGACGATCGTCGTCAGCCACCCCTCCAGGTTCGCCACGTCCCCCGCGCCGGCGCCCGCCGCGTGGATCCACGCTTCCTGGACGGCGTCCTCGGCCTCGCCGAGCGAGCCGAGCATCCGGTACGCCACCGCCCGCAGGCGGGGCCTGCTGTCCTCGAACCGCGCGGCCAGCCAGTCGTTCTCGTCCATCGGTCACATTGTCCTTTTCCGTTCCGTCATCCGCATGACGGGTCACGCCGCCGGAATGTGACCGCGCCCGGGTGCTAGGGGACAAGCTCCAGGTAGGACACGCCGGGCATCGGCAAGGCGAAGGCGAACTCCAGGATCCCGCCGGACGCGGCGTGCGCCTCCGGCGGGACCAGCTCATCGAGCGTGTTCAGCTCCCCGAGCGCCGTCCACTGTTCCTCCGACGGCCACGAAGCGCCGCGGCTCATCCGTTCCCAGGCGGGGACGATGTTGGAATGGCCGGCGTCGACGCGGAAGTGACTGACGGTGTACGACGATCCCGGCGCTACCTGGACGCGCAGCCGCACCTGGCGATCGAGATCGGGATCCCCGTCGATCTTTCCCTGGTCCAGGGTGCCGTTCCAGGCCAGGATCCCGACGCGCCCGTCGTCGTGGCGCGCCGCGAGCGCCTGCACCAGCCCGCCGGCCCCGTCCCCGCCGATACGGACCGGAAGGCGGTGCGGCCCGAGCCGGGCCAGCAGCGCGAGCGCCCAGTACCGGGGCTTGCGCAGGTTCCCCACCGACAGCAGGCCGAACCCGCCGTGGAATAGCTCCGGCGGCGCGCCGAGCTCCTCGAAGTGGTCCGAGGCGACCCAGTGCGCCAGCGCCCCGACCCGGTCGAGCACCGACGCCATGCCGCGGAGCAGGAACGCCGCGGCGAACACGGTGTCGCCGACGCGGTTGAAGTGGCTCGGCGTCGGCCCCCACTCGGTCCACCAGATCGGCGTTCCCCCCCGGCCGTAGCCGGCCAGGGTCGGCCGCAGGTCCAGCGGGGCGTTGCCGTAGGTATGGGTGGAGGCGTAATCCAGCGGCGCGCCGGAGGCACGCAGGTGGGCCAGGAGTTCGGCGGTCCAGCCCGCCGCCGCCGAGGCCGGCCCGCCGACCCGGAGCCCGGGGTGCACGGACTTGATCGCCCGCGCGGAGCAGTCGTACAGCCGGAAGTACTCCTCGCGCGTCCCCGACCAGAACACGTCCAGGTTCGGCTCGTTCCACACCTCGAACGCCCAGCGGCCCGTGACCTCCGCCTCGCCGTACCGCTCGAGCAGGTGCGCGGCCAGGCCGCGCACCAGGTCCGCCCAGCGGTCCCAGTCACGGGGCGGGGAGATGATCCCCGCCCAGGCGAACACGGTCTTGCCCGGGTCGCGGGCCAGATCACGCGGCATGAAGGACAGCTCGACGACGGGACGCAGGCCGGCCTCGAGCAGGCCGTCGTACACCCGGTCGACCCCGCTGAAGTCGTGCACCGCCCGGCCGCCGGCCTCGGCGTACACGCCGAGGTCGTCACACAAGATGCCGTGCGCGCGGACGGCCCGCACGCCGAGCTCGTCACGGGCGATCCGCAGCGCCTCGCGGAGTTCGGCGCCGATCACCCGTCCCCCGGTACGGTCCCGGCGCAGCAGGCAGCTCAGGCGTTCCGAGCCGATCATCGGTTCCCAGGGCCGGGCCAGCTCGACGTCGGCCGACCGGCCGACGTCGATCCTCACCGTCGCTTTCGCCGCTTCCGCCGCGCCCGTCGCTTCCGTCACGTCCATCGGTCCGCCTGGCGCCGTCCCGGCTGGCGCCGCCGCGACCGGGTCCGACAGCGGCCCCGCGGATGACCCGTCGGGCACGGCCGCCACGGCGTAGTACCGGACCCGGCCCGCCTGGCCCGACGTGTCGGCGTACGGCCCGGCGGGGACGGCGAGCACGTCGCCCCCGCCGTGATCCAGCGGCCGGAACGGGCCGTCCGCGTTGCCGGCCTGGTAGACCAGGTACCCGGCCGCTCCGGGCACCGGATCCCAGTCGAGCATGACGTGCCCCAGGCCTGGCTCCGCGCGCAGCCCGGATGGTGGCGGCAGGCCGCCCGCCGCACCCGCGCGGCCTTCGCGGCCGGGCACGCCGCGCCGTCCGATGCGGCGTTCCCAGTCAGCGCGCGCCGCGGCCGGCCCTCCGGGAGCCCTCATGGGTCAGCCCGCGATCGACATGGTCTCGATGGACAGGTATTCGTGCGCGGCCCAGGAGACGGGGTCGCGGGCGAAGTCGCGCTGGATGGCACGGTTGTTGAGCGCGTTGTCCAGCGATGCCATGATCATCGACTGGTCGAGCACGAGGTCGCGCTGGCCGATCGCCCCGGTGACCGGGTTGACCGCGTCGTAGAACCCGGCCGGTCCGTACAGGCCGGGGTAGTCGGTGCGGAGCGCCTCGATGTTGGCGTAGGCCTGCTGCGGCGCCACGTCCAGCGCGATGAACGACGCGTACGGGGTGACCACGGTTTCCGCGTCACATGCGGGGTCCTGGCATTGCGCGAGCCTGTCGTTCGGATGGCTCGCGTCGGCACCGGTCCCGTAGTACGGGAACGCCAGCCCCTCGACGCCGTACGCGGCATAGTCTCCCGTGTCGTCCGCCGTGCTCGATGGCGACATCCCCCACACCTTGTAACCCAGCTGCTGGGTCGCGTACTTGATCTGCACCTGCACGGTGCGCACGTCGGCGAGCCCGAAGCTGCGGGTGCCCCAGCTGGTCTCGGGCACGACGATGTTCGGCATCATCGCCTCGAACATGCCGCCCCCGTAGGTCGGGATGAACGTCAGGTTGGTACCCGGGTAGGTGTAGTGCCCTTCCCACACGTCGAATTGCTGGCCCGACTGCGGGTCGGTATAGGTCTGCCAGTAACCGCCCATCGGCCACTGCCCCTGCCAGGAGAAGTCCGGGTCGGTGGACTGGCAGTCCGCGAACGGCGCCTTGGGCGGCAGCTCGCGCCAGCTGCGCCACCACACGTTGCCCGGCATCTGGTGCAGGCCCATGCCGATGTAGGCGGAGATCCGCGGATCGCTGTACAGCGCGCCGTTGTGGTAGTACTCCGTGTAGTTGTTGCCCGAGTACGGCGGAAGCCCGACGTAGTACCCGCCGAACATCTGGCCGGTCGGCTGGTTTCCGGGGATCGCCGGGTTCGTGTTGCACTGGGTCTCGGCCCGGTTGTCGTAGAAGATCGAGAAGTTCATCGGCGCGATCAGGCTGTTCGCCAGGCCCGCCAGCTCCGGCATGGCCTCCCGCACCACGATGAGCCCCGAGGCGTACCAGCCGTTATCCACGTTGGAGACGAAGAAGCAGTTGGTGAAGGCCGGGGCGGCGCCCGCGGCGCAGTCGGCCTGGCCCGGGTTGGACAGCACGTCGCCGTTCGTCGTGTCGTACCACTGGTACAGGAAGCCGTCATAGCGCTGCAGGTGCGAGACCTCGGTCAGCGTGGCCCGGATCCGGGCGTCCGCCTGCGCCTCGCTGATGATCCCGAGATCCCTGGCCGAGACGACGGCCCAGAGGTACACGCCGATATCAGCCGCCGACGTGTAATGGCCCAACGTGGTGGGGGTCACCGAGCCGCCCGCAAAGGTCATGTTGTCCATCGGGAGGTTCGTCGCCGGGTCGACATCAAGGTCGTAGAACTTCCAGGTGTCGCGGGCGATGGACAGCAGGTTGGCCTGCTGCGCCTGGCTCAGCCCGCTGTAGTTGGCTACCGGGTAGCCGCCCGCGCCGTCGGCGCGAGCCTGCTGGGCCGGAGCGAGCATCGCGGCGACGATCACCGCGATGCCGATCGCCGCGCCGCCCAGCCAGCACGTGCGCCTCGTCAGCCGCCGCGACGAAATCATGCCGTCCTCCTGCCGTTCGCCTTGCTGCCGTTGGCCGAGGGGGCCTCATCTGTGCCTCCTCGGGGGGACGACCCCCCCAGGCCCCCCCGCGAGGTCGCGAACGGGTTCGCCACGGCGTTGAGCAGCGCAATGGTGTACTTGTCGGTCGGGAGTTGCAGGACCTGCTTGGTCTGGCCGCGCTCGACGACCCGGCCCTGGTTCAGCACGAGGATCTCGTCGGTGATCAGCCGCGCGGACAGCAGGTCGTGGGTGATGTAGAGCAGGCTCAGCCCGCGCGTCCGGCGCAGCTCGGCCAGCAGCTTGAGGACCCCGGCCCGCAGCGAGACGTCCAGCATCGAGACGGGCTCGTCGGCCACGATCAGCTCGGGGTCGCTGCCGAGCGCGCGCGCGATGAGGACGCGCTGCCGCTGCCCGCCGGACAGCTGGTGGGGGAGCTTGGCCGCGTACTGGCCGGCCGGAACCAGGCCCACGGTCTCGAGCAACTCGGCGACCCGGTCCCTGGCCTGCGCGGCGGACATGCCGAGGAAGTTCTGGCAGGGGCGCATCACCGTGTACTCCACGGTGTGCAGCGGGTTGAGCGCGCCGTAGGGGTCCTGGAAGACCATCTGGACCCGGTGGTGGAGCTTGCGCAGGCCGGCCGAGCGCAGCTGCCCCACCGAGGTGTCGCCGAACCTGATCTCGCCCGACGTTGGCCGCACCGAACCGGTGATCATCTTGGCCAGCGTGCTCTTGCCGCTGCCGCTCGCCCCGACCAGGCCGACGGCGGCGCCCGGCGCGACCTCGAAGGACACGTCATCCACCGCGGTGACGGTCCGGCGGTCCCGCCCGCGAACCTGGTAGACCTTCGACACGCCGCTGACGGTCAGCGGCGGGACCTCGTTATCGGACACTGCCGACCTCCTCTTCGACGTGCGCCATGCGGGCCCGCACGTGACACGCCGCCCGTCCTGGCGCCAGCGGGTACAGCGGCGGATCCTGAGTACGGCAGATCTCTTCGGTCAGCGGGCACCGGGGTGCGTACGAGCACCCGACGTTCGGCAGCGACAGGTCCGGCGGGGTGCCGGGGATACCGCCGAGCTTGACCACATCGGCGCGCGGGTCGGCGTAGCAGTCCAGCATCGCCTCGGTGTAGGGGTGGTGCAGCCCGTGCGCCATGACCCTGGCGGGCTGGTCCTCGACGATCCGGCCCGCGTACATGACCATGACCCGGTCGGTGGCCTCGAGTACGACGCCGAGATCGTGGCTGATCAGGATGGCGGAGAAGCCGCGCTCCCGTTGCAGGTCCTTGATCGTGTCCATCACCGCCTGCTGCACGATCACGTCCAGCGCGGTGGTCGGCTCGTCGAAGACGATCATCCGCGGCTGCAGGGACAGCGCCAGCGCGATCGAGACCCGCTGCCGCATCCCGCCTGACAGCTCGTGCGGGAAGCGGCTCAGCACCGCCTGCTCGAGGCGCACGGCCTCGAGCAGCTCGGCCGCCCGGCGCCGGATGCGGTCACGCGAAAGGTCGTCGCCCGGCCGGGCGTGCGCCGACAGGACGTCACGGAAGTGGCGCTCGATGGTCCGCACCGGGTTCAGCGCGTTCATGCCGCTCTGCAGGACCAGCGCGAAGCCGCCGCGCCGCGCCCGGCGCAGTTGCTCACCGCTGAGGCTGGCGATGTCGGTGCCGTCGAACCTGATCTGACCGCTCGGCATGCGCGCCGGCGGGCGCAGCATCCGGGTCAGGGCGAAGCCGAGGGTGGACTTGCCGCACCCGGACTCGCCGACCAGCCCGACGAACTCGCCCTGCTCGATCGTGACGTCCGCCTCGCGCACCGACCAGATCCGCTGGCCGCGGGCCGGCTCGTAGACGACGTTGACGCCGCGTGCTTCCAGTAGGGCCATCACTTCTCCCGCAGCCGTGGGTTGGACAGCGCGTCGATGCCGAAGTTGATCAGCACGAACGACACCATCAGCAAGACGATGGCCAGGCCGGGGGCGAACACCATCATCCACTGCCCGGTGAGCAGCGCGTTCTGCTGCTGCGCGGCGTACAGGATGGTGCCCCAGCTGACCGTGGACGGGTTGCCGAGGCCGAGGAACTCCAGGCTGGCCTCGGCCAGCACCGCGGCGGTGGCCGCGGCCAGGAAGCTCGCCGCGACCAGGGAGGTCATGTTCGGCAGGATGTCGCGGAACGCGATCCGGAAGAGCCGCTCGCCGGAGAACACCGCCGAGGTGACGAACTCGCGGGTGCGCAGCGTCTTGGTCTGGCTGCGGATCACCCGGGCGCCCGTGGCCCAGCTGGTGAAGGCGACGACCAGCACGATCGTCCACACCGAATGCCCCTGCAGGTAAGCCGCCAGGATGATCATCAGCGGCAGTGCGGGGATCACCAGCGCGAGGTTGGTGACGAAGCTGAGCACCTCGTCGACCGGGCCCTGGCGGTAGCCCGAGATCAGGCCGATCGTCACGGCCACCAGGGTGGCCAGCGCCCCGGCGCACAGGCCCACGATCAGCGAGATCCGCGACCCGTAGATGAGCTGCGAGAACACGTCCTGGCCGTTGCCCGTCGTGCCGAGCCAGTTGGTCGCGCTCGGGCCCTTGTACGGCGCGAACGTGGTGGCGGTGGGCGAGTGCGGCGCGATCAGGGGGGCGAAGATCGCGGCCAGGACGATGATGCCGAGGATGATCAGCCCCGCGCGTGCCTTGCCGTTGCCCCACAGCGTTCGCAGGGCCCGCCCGATGAAGCGCAGTGGTCCTGGAACCGCGCTGTACCAGCCCTGGGGGGACGACCCCCCGGGACCTCCCCGCGCCTGGGGGGAAGCCTTTCCCCCCAGACCCCCCTCGGGCGGCGGCACTGAGGTGATGACGGTCATGACGTGCTCCGGACTCGCGGGTCGAGGCGGACGTAGAGCAGGTCGACGACGAAGATCGCGACCAGCATGCTGAGCGTGAAGACCAGCAGCAGCGCCTGCATCAGCGGGTAGTCGTGGTTGGTGACGGCGAGGTAGAGCAGGTTGCCGACGCCCGGGTAGCTGTAGATTCCCTCGACCAGCACCGACCCGCCGACGACCGCGCCCAGCATCAGCCCGAATGAGGTGACGTTGGGCAGCAGCGCGTTGCGCGCCGCGTAAAGCAGCGCGACCGTTCGGGAACGAAGGCCGTTGGCCTCGGCGAAGGTGACGTAGTCCTCGCCCAGGGTGTTGATCATGTTGTTGCGCATGCCGAACACCCAGCCCGACAGGGTGGTGATGGCCAGGGTCAGCCCGGGCAGCACGCTGTGGTCAAGCGCGTCACCCAGGAACGACAGGCTCCAGTTCGGTGTAACGCCGGGGGAGTAGCCGCCCTTGATCGGGAACCAGCCGTACTTGAACGACAGCCAGTACAGCAGGAGCAGCCCGAGCCAGAACGGCGGGAACGCGCCGAAGAAGGTTGCCCCGACCGTCACCGACGAGTCGCCGAATTTGCCGCGGTGCCACCCGGCGTAGACCCCGAGGAGGGTCCCGACGACGAACGCGAACACCGTCGTCGTCCCGACCAGCGCCACGGTCCACGGCAGGGCCTTGCCGATGGTCTCCGCGACCGTCTGGTTGGGGAACGAGAACGACGTGCCGAACCGCAGCGTCGCGATGTTCCTCAGGTAGTCCGCATACTGCACGAAGATGCTCGTGTGCGGCGCGCCGAGCTGAGCCTCGACGGCTGCCTTTTCCGCGTTGGTGATCGGCACGCCGGCCGACGCGAGCTTTCCGAGCGCCGCGTCGACCGGTGAGCCAGGCATCAGCCGCGGCAGGATGAAGTTCAGCGTGATCGCCGCCCACAGCGTGATGATGAACAGCGTCACCTTGCGCAGGATGTACCTCACCGCGCGCTCCTTTCACCCTGCCTCGCCTCAGGCCTTGACCAGGCGGGTCACGACCGTCAGCAGCGAGTAGTTGTAGTTGGTCGGCAGGGTGTAGGGATCACTGGCCGAAGGCCAGCCGGTGAAGTGCTTGGTGGAGAACAGGCCCCAGCTGCCGCCGTAGTACAGCAGCACGATCGGGACCTGGTTGTACATCATCGTCTCGAGCTTGTCGGTGGCCTGCTGCTGTGCGGCGGGGCTGGTGGACGCGGCCAGCTTTCCGAGCGCCTGGTTGACTCCCGCGTTGTCGTACCGTTCGAAGTTGTTCACCGTCGGCGTGTGCACCGGAGCCGCGTAAGAGCTGTTCAGCGCCAGGTCGAAGTCGTTGTACGGGATGCCGGTGCCGCCGAAGCCGCCGATCGCGGCGTTGAACGTACCGGCCTGGGTGGTCTGCGAGTACTGCGCGTACTGCGGCTCGTCCAGGCTCACCTTGATACCGACCTGCCCGAGCTCGGTGCTGATCTCAGTGGCCGCCGCGGCCCAGTCGGTGAAGCTGTTCGGCAGCGTGATGGTCATCGTGGCCTGGCCGTTCGGCCCCATCAGCTTGCCGCCGCGCAGGGTGTAACCGGCCCTGGTGAACGCGGCCAGCGCGGCCGAACGGTTCTGGGTGACGACACCCTGGCCGGGCAGGTTCGGGTCCAGCCACTTCTGCTCGTTCGGCAGGATGATCCCGGTCGTGCTGGCCGGGCTCATATAGCCGTTGACCGCCTTCTGCGCGATCGTGGCGCGGTTCAGCGCCAGCGAGATGCCCTGGCGGAAGTTGACGTTGTTGTACGGCGCCTGGGTCAGGTTGAGGAACAGGCCGATGGTGCCGCCGGGCGGGAACCAGTACTGGTTGGTCGCCGGGTCGCGGTCCACGTAGGTCGCCTTGACGTCGGGCAGGTAGGTGTAAGCCCAGTCGAACTGGCCCTCGCTCACCTCGAGCTGGTTGGTGCTCTGGCTGGTCGCCTGGGCCGGGAACACGACCGTGGTCGGCGCGATCTTCGACGCGTCCCAGTACAGCGGGTTCTTGGCCAGGGTGTACTGGGTGGGCGCGAAGCTCTTGAGGGTGTAAGGCCCGGTGCCGACCGGGTGGGTGTTGGCGTAGGTCGCCGGGTTGGCGATCGACGACCAGATGTGCTCGGGCACGATCGGGGTCTGCGCGATCGTGGCGGCGAACGGGACGTCGGGCGCCTTGAAGGTGAACGTGACGTTGTTGCCCGAAGCTGACACCCCGCTGATCTGCGACCAGACCCCGTTGGTGTCCAGCGCCGGGTACTTCTTCAGCAGGTTGAACGTGAAGACCACGTCGGCCGGGGTGAAGGCGGTGCCGTCGCTCCACCTCACCCCCTGCCGGATCGTGTACACCAGCGTCGTGGGGTTGGTGAACTTGTACCCGGTGGCCAGGAAGGGCGTATAGCTGCCGTTGATCGTGCTGACGGTCTCCAGCGGCGCGTAGATCAGGTAGGTGCCGTGCAGCTCGGTGCTGGGCGTGAACGGGTTGAAGTTCTCCACCAGCGTCGGGTTGCCGGTGTCGCCCTGGATGGTCAGGGTGCCGCCCGCGCTACTCGTGCTGCCGCTGGAGCCGGCCGTGCTGGATGAGCACGCGCTGGCGCCGGCCGCGAGCAGGGCCGCGGCGCACGCGCAGGCCGCGACCGATCTCAGGTTCGGCAGGTTTTTCATGGTTGGTTCTCCTTCGTGTGCCTACAGCCGCAACTGCGGCGGATCACGACCTCGGTTGGCAGCACCACCGACTTCCGTGGCGCGCTTCTGTCGTGGACCCGGTCGAACAGGGTTTGGACCGCCTTCTCGCCCAGCGCTCGCATGGGCTGGCGGACGGTGGTAAGGGCGGGACGTACGTGATGGGCGACGCCGATGTCGTCGAACCCGGTCACGGCGATATCGGCAGGGACGCGCAGCCCGCTGGCCCGCAGCGCGCTGAGCGCACCGACCGCCATCTCGTCGTTGCCGCACACGATCGCCTGCGGCCTGCGCCCCTCGGCGATGAGCGCCGCCACGGCCGCCCCGCCGCCCGCCTCGGTAAAGCCGCCGCTGCTGGCCGGCGAGTCCGGGACGGGCAGGTCAGCATCATGCAGCGCCTCGCAGAATCCCGTGAAGCGCTCGACAGAGTCAGGCGAGTCGGCCGGGCCCGCCAGGAACGCCAGGTCGGTGCGGGCGTGGACGCGGATCAGGTGCGTGGCGACGGCCCGCGACCCGCCGCGGTTGTCGGTGCCGACGAAGTCGGGTCCGCCGTCGCCGTAGCGGTTGGCGAGCACGACCACCGGAAGGCTGCGGGCCAGGACCTCGATGTCCTCCTCGGACAGGCAGCGCGCCATGACCACCACCCCGTCGACCTTCCCCGCCACCATGAACGCGAGGTCGCGCCCGGCTGCGGTACGGGTGGCCGCGATCAGGACCGCGTGGCCGGCGGTGGTCGCCGCCCGCTCCGCGCCGCGGATCACCTGGTCGACGTACAGCGGCGACTCTTCCTCCAACTCCCCGGAGTGGCCCAGGTCGGGGAACAGCAGGCCGACGATCCCGTTGCGCTTCGAGGCCAGGCCGCGGGCCGATCCGCTCGGAACCCAGCCCAGTTCGGCCGCCGTGGCCCGGACCCGTTCCCTGGTGGTCGCGGAGAAGCCCTTGCCGTCGGCCATGACGCGCGACACCGTCGCCGTCGACACGCCGCTGCGCTTCGCGACCTCGTAGATCGTGAGCCGGTCGGCCATGTGCGGACCTCCGCGTCGGCGAGTAAGCGGCGCAGGTTAAGCGCTTACGCTGATCCGTCCCGGCTTTCTCCGGTCGCGCGGTCTAAACACGCCGCATCCCGGCTGTTATAAAAACGTTATATTCGTCTCACGGTCGCCCCGAGGGGGCGCGATGTCCTCCCCTGAGCTAGCATCCGCGCCGTGGACTCTGTTGAGGCTCTGCCGGAGCGGGTGACATCAACCGACATCGCGACGCTGGCGCGGCGCGGTGCGACGGCCGTGGCGGCCGGGCGCGTGGCGATCGGACTGACCGCACTGGCCTGGCCGTCGGTACCGTCCCGGCCCTGGGTCGGCGCGGCGTCCGACGACCTGGCCGCACGGGTGTTCGGGCGCGCGCTTGGAGCGCGCGACGTCGCCCTGGGGCTCGGCGCGCTCTCGGCGCTACAGCGCTCGCCCGCCGAGCCCGGATCGGCGGGCGCGTGGGTCGCCGCGGGCGCCGTGTCCGATGCCCTGGACGTGGTCGCCACCCTGGCGTCGTGGCGCGATCTCCCGCGAGCAGGCCGTTGGCTGGTCGCCGGATCCGCCGCCGCCTCCGCGCTCGTCGGCGCCGCCGCGGCACTGGCCATCAGCCCGGACGGGACGCGCACCCGCCCGTCCGGAGCGTAACGGACTGGATCCGTTCAGGCCGATCGGCCGTGGTCGGAATGCTCGCAGCATGGCGAGCAGCGCCAGGATGCATTCACCTTGCTCACGCGGCCTAGCCGCAGGGCCGGGCGAACGGGACGCCGGGAACGTACCTGCTCCACTCCTGCCTCGTGATCGGATCGCCGGCTGCGGCACAGACTCCCGCCGCGGCGGCTGCCGGGCTGGTGTCCCACAGGCGTACCGTGCCGTCCGCGCTGCCAGCCGCGAGCGTCTGCCCGTCCCGGCTGAACGCCACCGTGTATACGTAGCTCGCCGGCCCGGTGAGGGTCGCGTACAGGGCGGGCGTGCCGGACACCGTCCACAGCCACACGGTGTCGTCGGTGCTCCCGGCGGCCAGCGTCTGCCCGTCCGGGCTGAACGCGATCGCGTACACGTAGCTGGCGGGGCCGGTCAGCGGGGGCCCGTCGCGCACCGGATGCCGCGCGTTGGCCAGGTTCCATAGGTACACGCTGCGATCCGCGCTGCCGGCCGCAAGCAGCCGTCCGTCTGGGCTGAACGCGACCGAGTACACGGTGCTCGCCGGGCCGGTAAGCGTCGCGAGCGGGACCGGCCTGGCCGGGTCGGAGAGGCTCCACAGCCGCACCGTGTCCGTGGCGCTGCCGGCCGCAAGCAGCCGCCCGTCCGGGCTGAACGCCACGCTGAACACCTGCGCCCCAAAGGCGGGCAGGATCGCGAGCTGGCGCGGCGGCCCAGACACGTCCCACAATCGCACGGTCCCGTCGTCGCCGCCCGAGGCGAGTAGCCGCCCGTCCGGGCTGAACGCGACCGACTCCACCTCCCCGGGTGCCGCACCGCGCAGCGGCGGGCCCGAGGCCGCCAGCGCGCCGCCGCTGTCGTATCTCCACAGCCGTACGGTCCCGTCCGAATTCCCCGTCGCGATCATCTGGCGGTCCGGGCTGAACGCGACCGCCTCGGGTACCGCTCCGCTGACCGTCCGCATGGCGCCCAGCGGCTCGTCCGTCGCCGGGTCCCACAGCCTCAGGCTGTCGCTCGCGACCGCGAGCATGTCACCGTGCGGGCTGAACGCCACGCCGTTGACCACGCCGCCCGCCGGGAGCACGCGCGAAGGCACCCGCCACAGCCGCACCTCACCGTCGGCCGCACCGGTGATCAACGTGCCCCCGCCGTCCCAGGCAAGCGTCGTGACCGGTCCCGGATGGGCGAACTGCGCCGTCACCGTCCGCGTCGCCAGGTCCCACAGCCGTACCGTGTCGTCGCTGCCGCCTGCCGCCAGCGTAGCGCCTCCCGGGCTGAAGGCGACCGCGTTCACCCAGCTCGTGGCGCCGACGAGCCTGCCGAGGAAGGCCGGTCTCCGCGGGCTGCGCAGGCTCCACAGGTACACGTCGCTGTCGCGGCTGCCTGCCGCGAGCACGGCGCCTTCCGGGCTCATCGCCACCGAGTAGACCGCCCCGGCCGGGCCCGTGAGCGGACGGCCGATCGGCTCGGGACGCGCGGGGTTCGCGGTGTCCCACAGCCGGATCGTGCCGTCTGCGGTCCCGGCGGCGAGAATCCCGCCGGCTGGGCTGAACGCCACCGACTCAACGTAGCCGCCGCCTGCGTTCAGCGCCCGGCCCGCCGCACGCGGCAGCGCGAGGTTCCACAGCCAAACGTTGCCGTCGGCGCTCCCTGCCGCGAGCATGCTCCCGCCGGGACTGAACGCCAGCGAGTAGATGGTGTTCGCCGGGCCGGCGAGTGTCCCCGTCCGTACCGGGCGAGCGGGGTCGGCCACGCTGAAGAGGTACACCTTCGCGCCGCCTCCGGCGACGGCGAGGATCGTGCCGTCCGGGCTGAACGCCACCGCGAAGGCCGCCTCGCCAAGCTGCGCGATCTGTTGGGCCCGCGGCGCGCCCGCATCGCTGGCGAGACGCCACAGCCAGACCCCGCCGTCGTCGTCGACCGCGGCGAGCAGACGGTGGTCCGGGCTCAGCGCGACCGCTTGGACGATGCCCGCCGGACCGGTAAGCCGGGTCGGCATGGGCGTGCCCGACGACTCGAGCAGGGCACCGCGGGCCTGCGGGGTTTGCGCCTCGCGGTAGGCGGCGACGCTGAGCTGCGCCGCGACGCCAGGGACCTGGCCGCGCAACTGCTCTGCCTCCGTGGCGATCTGCCGTGAGGTCGCCAGGTCCCGCTGCATCGCCGCCGCGATCCGCTGTGCCGTGGCCGCGGCGCGCTGGACGAACGCGACCCCGGTCAGCACACCGGCGAGCACGAGCGCCGCGGCCAGGCACGCCGCCAGGTTGCGCATGCGCCGCGCGGTGCGCCGTTCGGCCTGCTGTTCGGTACGTTCCCTGGCCAGCGAGGCGTCGAGCAGGTCGCGTTCGGCTCCGGTCAGCTCGGCTCGCTTCGCCGGATCGGTCGCGAGCGACCGTGCCATCGCCAGCTTTCCGCCGCGCAGCAGGTCGCCAGGGTCGCGGCCGCGGTCCGCCCAGTCGCGCGCCGCCTCCGTGACGCGCCTGCGGATCAGCAGGTCGGCACGGCCGGAGTCGATCCAGCTCCGCAGTTCAGGCCAGGCGGCCAGCAGGGCTTCGTGCGCTATCTCCACCGTGCCGTCGTCGGTGGTCAGCAGCCGGTGGGCGACGAACGTGGTGAGGACGGCCTGCTCGTCCGGTGCGTCAGCCAGCTCGGCGAGCGCCACCCGGCGTCTGGTGTCCGGCGCGTCCTCGGCGACCCAGACCAGGCGCAGGAACAGGCGCCGTGCCGCGCGCCGCCCGGATTCGCCGAGTTCGCCGAACGCCTCGTCGGCGGCCTTCCTAATCGCGTCGCCGATGCCGCCGGTGGCCAGGTAGTCGGCGACCGTGAGCCTGCCTGACCTGTGCCGGTCCCAGGTGGCCAGCAGCGCGTAAGACAGCAGCGGCAGCGCGCCCGCGTCGAAGGCCGGCCGGCTCGCCGTGGGCCGCAGCTCGCTGAGCAGCAGTTCGACCAGCGCTTCGTCGACGCTTGTCTTCGCCAGCCTGGCCGGCTCGACGATGGCCCGCCGAAGCTCGGCCTCGCTCATCGGACCCACGACGACCTGGCCGTCCTGTAGCGCGTCGGCCAGCAGCGGGTAGCGCAGCGCCTGGGGGTAAAAGTCCGCGCGGAGCCCGAGCACCACCAGCGTGCCCGGCGCGCCGGCGTCGGCCCGGCCGGCTTGGGACCTCGCGGCTCGGCCCAGGGCGTCGATGAACGCCTGGCGGCTGGTCTCCGCGACGCCGGGCCCGAAGATCTCCTCGAACTGGTCGACAATGATGGCCGGCGCGCCCGCGTCCAGCCGTCTGGCCAGCTCACCGCACGGGTCGGTGCCGGGGTTGAATAGCTGTCCGCCCGCCGCGTCCGGAACGCCGGCCCCGTCCGCGGTTGGCCCGCCGTCCGGCGCCAGCGCCGGGATCAGCCCGGCGCGCAGCAAGGACGACTTGCCCGCGCCAGAAGGCCCGACGACCGCCAGCGGCCGGCCTGCCGCGTGGCACTGCCTGGCGCGGCTGACCAGCAGCGCGGTCAGTTCCTCCCGGCCGAAGAACCAGGCTGCGTCCTGGCTGCGGAAGAAGGCCAGGCCACGGTAGGGAACGGGCTCGCCCGCCAGCCTGCCAGGCCGGAGCCTGGCGCGTAGCCTGGCCTCCTGCCACACGGCCACCAGGGCCGGGTCACTGACCTCGCACGCGCGCAGGAGCTTGGTCAGCGCGGGCCCGTTCGGCAGGTGCTTCCCGGCGAAATAATCGCCAAGCGAGGCGAGCGGGATCCCCGCTTCCCCCGGCGCGCAGGTCCGCTTCGCCACCTCGCGGATCGCCATGCCCCTGGCGTCCTTCAGCCGGGTCAGCGCACGGCTGAATTCCTCCTTGGTGGCGATCGCGCCAAGTTCAGCTAACCCCGGCGTCGTCGGCTCAGGCATAGTCCTCCCCCCTCGAGCTGGATTGCGTACGGAGGGACATTCTTGCTGACCGTGGCCCACTATGGTGCGATATGCCGGAGAAGTTCTGCCTCTGGGGCCGCCGGTCTGGGGGCCCAGGTTAACGAACCAGGGCCTCCACCAAACCCTTTGCCTGCGGAGCTTGATCGTAAGGAAACCCGAGTGACAAGACTCCGTTATTTCGCGTGTAGACGTGCACGTCGCTCCCCCGGAGCCTGGCGGGGACCGCCTCGATGCGCTGGACTTCTGTCACCGGGAGCGTGAACTTCCGCAGGAAGAGGAACCAGAGGCAGCCGCCAACTGCCTGGAGCTTCAGGTCGTTCCCTTCACGCCACACTTTGACCTTGCCGCGCTGCAGGGCATGGTCGCTTCGGTACCCACCGCGGTACCTGGCGATAATGAGCTGCTTGGCCATTTCTCTTTCCCCTTCTCAAGAGCCAATTGTGTAACACCCTCCGTGGTTACCAGAAGGCGAATCGACGGCAAAGGGGCGGCCCCCATGCTATAGAGGTCCGCCCCCGTTCACACCCGTACGACCCGGCAGCTACCAGGTCAGCAGTGCGGGCTTGACAGCCATTGGTTTCCTACGTCGTTGGCCGGGACATAACCCTGGGTGTACGGGTAGGCACTGGATTTGATCCAGAACCACTTGGCGGTGCCGTCCACTGACTTGCCGGTGTTCCAGCATTCCATCGAGACCGTCGTCCCCTTGTTGACCGGCCAGTATTGCGGCCCTTGCGATGTCGTAGTCAGCCAGGGGGTGAAGGACTTCGTCATATATGAGGTGTGGAATGCCTGTGCCGAAGCAGGCCCTGCCGTGCCGATACCGATCGCCAGCAGAACGGCCACGACAACTGCCGTTACAGCAGGACGGATACCGTGTGTGATCCCCAATGAGCCCTCCCATTTCTCCCCAATGCCGTGCGGGTGATACCTCCATGCTGCGTCAGTCGCCAGCACAGACCTAGCGTCACCAGACACGACGCGAATTCATTGCGGCACCGCGGCGCGGCGCTTTCCAGCCGCCACAGCGCTGTCAGTTTGCCAGGTAAACCCGGCTCCGGAGCGGCCGGGCGTAATTCCCGGACAACCTCGGACGCTGCCTGCCGCGCGGTTGTCGTTGACCGTGACTACGCCCACGGCGCAGGGGCGGCCCGGACGGATAAACCGGGCCGCCCGGGGAAGACGATCGCCGGATCTCGCGTTCGCCCCTGGGAGGCCGGGCATGACCGAAAGTCTCGACAGCCGCCGGCTGGAACTGGTCAGCACCGCCCAGCAGCGGTGGATCGCGGCGCTGACCGATCTCGGCGGCCGGAACACGCTGCTGTACTACAAGGACCGACGGGCGGGCACGCTCGACCTGGCCCAGGCCGACCCCGAGGCGCTCGACCGGTTCACCAGAACCGGCTCGATCCGGCTGACCAGGCTGTTCAAGGACGTCGACCTGCGCGCCGACGCGATCAGGCGGGTCCAGGCCATCCACCGCAAGGCCCGCGAACTGCTCGAGGAGCGCGGCATCCGGGCCGGCTACCTGGCCACCGGCATGGCGCGCTGGGACGAGCTGTTCCTCGAGCCCGCCGCGCCCGTGCTGCTGCGCGGGCTCACGATCACCCCGACGCGGGCCAGGTACGACGAGTTCGAGCTTGTCCTGGACGACGAGCAGGAGGTCAACCCCGTCCTGGTGCACAAGCTCAGCACGGTCTTCGGGGCGGAGCTGACCAGGCTGACCCCGGAGAACGCGTTCGGCCGCCTGCAGCTCGCGGCGGACGCCGCGGAGGTGCCCGGCTTCGAGATCACCGAACGCCAGGTCATCGGCACGTTCACCTACGCCAAGCTGCCCATGGTCAGGGACATGGAGGCGGCCGGCGACCTGCTGGCCGAAAGCGACCTGGTGGCCGCCATCGCTGGCGACGCGGACGCGCAGGAGCTGGTGTCGGCCGACCTGTCGGCGCTCGGGCGGCCGGGGGCCGACGATTCGCCGGAGGAGGACTACTCCGTCCTGGACGCCGACTCCTCGCAGCGCCACGCGATCGAGGTCGTGCTGGCCGGCCAGAGCCTGGTCATTCACGGGCCGCCCGGCACGGGCAAGAGCCAGACCATCGCCAACCTGATCGCCGCGCTGGTCGCCCACGGCCGCAAGGTGCTGTTCGTCGCGGAGAAGCGCGCCGCCATCGACGCCGTGCTGTCCCGGCTCAAGGGCGTGGACCTGGGCGACATGGTGCTCGACATCCACGAGGGCACCAGGGACAGGCAGCGGATCGCCAGCGACCTCGGGGCCACCCTCGACCTGGCCGGCCAGGCCGCCACGCCGGAGGTCGGGCGCCTGCACCGCCGCCTGGTGGACCGGGTCCAGCGGCTGTCCCGGCACGTCAGCGCGCTGCACGAGGTACACGAGCCGTGGGGGCTGACGCCGTTCGCGGTCCAGTCCGCGCTGCTCGGCATCCCCGAGGCGGACCGGACGCCGTTCCGCCTGCCCGCGCCCGAACGACTGGAAAGCGAGGGCGCCGAGACGGTCCGCGACGAGCTGCGGGAGTTCGCCCACCTCGGCGGGTTCACGCTGCGCCGGGCGAGTACCCCCTGGTACGGCGCGATAATCCGTACCGCTGCCGACGCGCAGCAGGCCATCGAGCTGGCCGGCACGCTGGACGGCCAGACGCTGCCGATGTTCGCGCACCGGCTCGAGGCCGTCGCCGGCGAGAGCGGGCTCCAGCGCCCCGGTGACTACGCCGGACGGGCCGCTCTGCTGCACCTGTACGCCGGGGTCGCGCAGACCCTGCGGGTCTTCGACCCGGCCGTGTACAGCTCGAACCCGGCCGCCCTGGCCGCCGCGACCTCCGAGGCGGGCGGCGGGGCAGGCCTGCTGGAACGCCGGCGGCTGCGCAGCCAGGCCAGGTCCCTGTGGCGAGGCGGCCAGGAATCCGCGGAGCGGGCCCAGCAAGCGGAGCGGGCCAAGCAAGCGGACAAGCCCTCGTGGGAGGACATTCACGCCGCCCTGGAGCAAGCCGCGACCGAGCTGGCCGAATGGCAGGGGCTCAGCGCCGCCGCCGACCCGCCGCGCCTACCGTACGTCCCGGCCGGATACGCCGCGGTGGCCCTGCTGTACACCGAGGCCGAACAGCAGCTCGCCGCCCTCCGGGCCTTCGTCCCCGCGCTGCCCTCGCGCCCGGTCGAGGCCACGGTCCGCGCGCTGGCAGCGGACCAGCAGACGCCGTGGCAGCTGCCCCGGCTGTACCAGCTGGCCAAGCGGTTCGACCGGCTGGGCCTTCGCCCCCTGCTCGACGGACTCGCCCGCAAGCGTGCCTCCGGCGACCGAGCCGCGGCCACCTTCGATCACGCGTGGTACTCCTCGATCCTGGACCAGATGAGGGTGCGTGACCCGCGCTACGCCGCCGAACCAGCCGGCTCGCTCGACGAGATCGCGGACGACTTCCGCCGGCGGGACGTGGAGCACCTGGCCGCGAACCGGTCCCGGGTCCGCCGCACCTGGGCCGAGATGACGCGCGACGCCGAGCAGCGCCACCCGCTCCAGGCCAGGGTGATCCGCAAGCAGGCCGCGCTGCGCCGCGGGCACCTGCCGCTACGCCGGCTCCTCGACCAGGCCGGCGACGTGCTGTTCGCGGTCAAGCCGTGCTGGGCGATGTCCCCGCTGATGGTCAGCCAGGTCCTGCCCGGCGCCCGGCTGTTCGACGTGGTGATCTTCGACGAGGCCAGCCAGATCGTTCCCGCCGACGCGATCCCCTCGATCATCAGGGCGCACCAGGTCGTGGTGGCCGGCGACGATCACCAGCTCCCGCCGACCAGCTTCTTCCGCCAGTTTGGGGACGCAGGTGCCGAGGACGAGGACGACGAGGACACGGTGTCGTTCGAGGCCGGTTTCGAGTCGATCCTCGACGCGCTCAGGCCGCTACTGCCGACCGCCGCCCTGAGCTGGCACTACCGCAGCCGCGACGAGCGCCTGGTGGCCTTCTCCAACGAGCGCATCTACGGCGGCGCGCTGACCACGTTCCCTGGCGTGCTGCGCGACGACTGCCTGCGCCACGTGGTCGTCGCCCAGGACGCCTCGCCGGGCCAGGACGCCTCGGTGACCGCCGAAGTGTCCCGGGTCGTCGAACTGGTCCTGGAGCACGCTCGCACCAGGCCCGGGGAGTCCCTGGGCGTGATCGCGCTCGGCAGCAAGCACGCCGAGCGGATCGACCTGGCCCTGCGCGCGGCGCTGGTCTCGGCGGGCCCGCAGACCGAGGCGTTCTTCGCCGACGACGTGCCCGAGCCGTTCTTCGTGAAGAACCTGGAACGGGTGCAGGGCGACGAGCGGGACGCGATCATCTTGTCCATCGGGTACGGCAAGCACCCGGACGGCCGGATGCGGTACCAGTGGGGCCCGCTGCTGCGCGACGGCGGCGAGCGCCGGCTCAACGTCGCCGCCACCCGGGCCAAGCACCGGCTCACGGTGGTCAGCTCGTTCTCCAGCCACGACGTCGACCCCGAGCGGCTGACCAAGGCGGGCGCCCGGCTGCTGGCCGAGTACCTGGAGTACGCAGGGGCCGGCGGGACCCCGATGGCCGCGGCCGGCGCCGGCGCCGCGGACGCGTTCGAGGCGTCGGTTCGCGAGCGCCTTGCCGCGTACGGCATCATTGTCGTCCCGCAGTACGGCGTCGGCGGGTACCGGGTTGACTTCGCCGCCGCGCACCCCGACGACCCGTCCCGGATGATCCTGGCCGTCGAGGCCGACGGCGCGTCCTACCGCGACTCCGGCAGCGTCCGCGACCGGGACCGGCTGCGCAAGGAGCACCTGGAGCGGCTCGGCTGGAACGTTCACCGGCTGTGGTCTACCAACTGGCTCCACGACCCGGACGCCGAAGTCGCCAAGCTCCGTGCCGCCTACGACGAAGCGGTCGCCTCGGCGCCCCGCCCCGACCCCCCCGAATCCGCCGAACCCCCTGCACCCGCCGAACCCCCTGCACCCGCAGAACCCCCTGCACCCGCCGAGACGCCCGAACCCTCGGATCCTGTCCCGCCCTTCGAGCCGCTCCAGCCCCCGCAGCCCCCCGGGCCGTTCGGACCTCCTAAGCCGCCTGAGCCTCCCAGTCCGCTTGAGCCTCCCAGTCCGCTTGAGCCTCCGGATCCGTTCGACCCGTCCAAGCCGCTGCCGCCCGTCCCGGAGCCCCCGAGGCCGGTCGGGCCTCCCGACCCGTCCCCGCCCCCTCGGCCGGCCGCCTCCGTCCAGCGCGCCGCCCTTCCCGCCGCCAGCCCCTCCACCGAGGTCGCCACCAGGCCGCGCGCCACGCCTGCCACCCGCTAGGCCAGGGTTACCGTGGGAGCGTAACCGAGCCCGCGGAGGTGCCCGATGACGAGCCTGGAGGGCCCGGCCGCCACGTCCTGGGACGCCGAAGTGGTCGACGAGCCCGGCGTGGACGAGCTGGTCAGCCGCGGGGTGGTGCGCGCCTGGTCACCAGGCGCGCCACGAGCCGCCAGCCCAGCAGAAACAGGCCGCAGAACGCCAGCGCGACGCCGACGAACGCGACCGCGGTGCCCTGCCCTGCGATCACCCGCAGCGTCATGCCGACGGCCACCGTGCCGAGCCACGCGCCGGTCCCGGCCGGGAAGAGCCCGAGCGGCCGCCGCCACGCCCGCGCCGCGAGCCACCCGCACGCCAGGCCGGCCAGGAACGGCCACGCCGTCGACGCGATCCCGGCCAGGCTCTCGCCCTTGGCGTGGCTGGCCCGCCCGATGATCACGAACAGCAGCACCCAGCAAGCGTCGATCAGCAACGCGACCCACGTCCGCACCACCACATTATTTATCCCGAACGGGCCATTGGTGCCCGTCCTGGGGCACTGCGGCGCCGTCCGGGTCCCTGGGCCCAGCAGGACTGGTGCGCCCGTCCCCGGAAACGGTGCCGTTGGCGTGCCCTCCGGGCGCAGCGGTGCTACTGGCGTGCCCTCCGGGCGCAGCGGTGCTACTGGCGTGCCCTCCGGGCGCAGCGGTGCTACTGGCGTGCCCTCCGGGCGCAGCGGTGCTACTGGCGTGCCCTCCGGGCACAGCGGGACCGGCGATCCCCGTCGCAGGGCCGGCCGGGGATCGCCGGTGCAGGGGCCCGCCGCGTCAGGCCGCCGGGCCGGTCGTCAGGGTCAGGGTCGCAGTGTGCGACTGCCCGAACTGGTCCAGCCAGGTGACCGAGATCGAGTTGCCGGGGTGGTAGGGGACCAGGGCGTGGGCCACGTCCTCGGCCGTGGTGACCTGATGGCCATCAAGCGCGGTGATCACGTCGCCCCCGGTCAGGCCGGCGTTCGCCGCCGGGGACCCGGAGACGGTCCCCGCGATCTCGACTCCGCTGCTGGTACCGGTCTGGCCGCCGAACCCGCCGCCGTACCCGCCGTACCCGCCGAACCCGGAGCCGGTGCTCGTGGCGTCCGGCGGAGCGATCTCGATGCCGAGGAAGCCGGTGGCCCCGATGTGCACGTCAGCCGAGGTGGTGTGCGCCTCGATCTGGTTGGCGACGGAAAGCGCCTCGTTGATCGGGATCGCGTAGGCCTGCTCGGCCGATTCGGACTGGGACTGGAACTGGTATCCCGAGGACGCCGCGGTGTCCATGCCGATCACCTGGCCGTAGGCGTTGACCAGCGATCCGCCCGAGTCGCCCGCCTGGATGTCCGCGTTGGTCTGGATCAGCCCGGTCAGCTGCTCGCTGACGCCGGACAGCTCATCGGACGCGGTGATCGACTGGTTGAGCGCGGTGACCGAGCCGGCCGCCACCGATGGCGTGCCGCCCTTGCCTCCCGCGTTGCCCAGCCCGACCACGTCGTCGCCGACCTGGACGCTGGAGGAGTTGCCCAGGCTGGCGGTGGTGAGCCCGGAGGCGCCCTGCAGCTGGAGCACCGCCACGTCGTGGCTGGCGTCGTAGCCGACGATCGTCGCCGTGTAGGTACGCCCGTTCCCGACGTCGGTGACCTTGACGGAGGTGGCACCCTCGATGACGTGGTTGTTGGTGAGGATCTCGCCGTTCGAGGTCAGGACGATGCCGGTGCCCTCGGAGTAGGCCTGCTGGTAGCTGTCCGTGGCGACCACGTCGACCAGCGCCGGGTCCACCCGGGCCGCGATCGCGCTGGTGGACAGGGCGGTCTTGGAGACCGCGGTGGCGGTGTGGTCGGTGGTGGGGTTCAGGTGGCCGATCAGCGCGCCCGCCGTGGCTCCGGCGGCGAGCGCCACGGCTCCGGTGAGGATCAGGCCGCGCCTGTGGTGGCGGCGCGGTGGCGGTGGCGGCGGCGGTGTGCTGCCGGAGCCCGGCAAGCCCGGGTAGGCGTCGTAGGGGTAGTTCTGGCTCATGGGTCTCGTCCCCGGTTTGGTGGCGTTTGTACAACCTGATAATCGGGCGCGGACCTTGAGCGCAGCGCAGGATAGCCCGCCGTGCTGCTGGAGGTTTCCTGAAGGTCGCCTGAACCCGTTCAGGCTGACGGGCTCTCGCCGGCCGGGACAAGTTCCAGGTCCGCGGCCTCGTCGGTGTCCTCGTCATGCCTGGTGAACACCTCGCGCACGGTCAGGTACACCAGGGCGGGGACCAGGTCCTTGGAGCGGCGGATCACCCACGCGGTGCCCTTGGTGGCCATCCAGGCAAACTCCTGGAAGCGGGTCGGCGGCGCGCTGGTCGGCTCCGGGTCGGGACCGGGGCCGACCGGGTATCCGGCCTCGGCCAGCAGGCCGTGGAAGCGGCACGCGATAAGGCGGTGCCCGCGCTCGTTCGGGTGCAGCCGGTCCACGCTCCAAAAGCACCGCTCGTAGATGGCGGGGTCGCTGGCCGCGTCCCAGTGCAGCGTGCCGTGGCGCTGCGCCACCTCGTCCAGGGCCGCGTTCACCGCCCGCATCCGCCGCGCTAGCGGCCTGGCCAGCGACTGCGGCAGGCCGAACATCTGCCCTGGGTTGGGCAGCCGCATGGTCAGCACCTGCGCGCCCGCCTCACGGAGCGCCGCCACCGTACGGCCGACCGACGCGCCTGTCCGCTCCGAGCTGAAGTCGCCGCGTAGCGTGTCGTTGATCCCGACCACCAGGGTGACCACGTCGGGCTCGTAGTCCAGGGCGGCCGGCAGCTGGACGCGTTCCACGTCGGCCGCCTGGGCGCCGAGGAACGCGAGATTGTGAAACTCCGGCTCGGGCAGGGTGCTGGCCAGCAGGGCGGGGAAGCCTCGCCAGCCCTTGCCCTCCGGCGCCGGGTCGCCCATGCCCACCGTGATGGAGTCGCCCATCGCGACGAACGTTGTCATACCATCCTCCGGCCTGCGGTAACGACATGTTCGGTGCGGTCTTCGGCGAGGTCTTCGTGAACGGCAAGGAACGCCTGGACGGCGGCGGGCCAGGCGTACCGCTCGGCGCGCGCCCTGGCCGCGGCCCGGCGTTCCGCCTCTGGCCAGGAAAGGACGTCGGTCACCCCGGCCGCGAGGTCCTCGCCCGCCACGCCGGCGCCGGCCTCGCCCACGACCTCGGGCAGCGCGGACTCGGCGCTCACCACCACCGGCGTCCCGCAGGCCAGCGCCTCGAGCGCGGCCAGTCCGAAGGTCTCCACCGGGCCCGGGGCGATGGCGACGTCGGCGCTGGCCAGCAACGTGGCCAGGTCGGTGCGCCCGCGCAGGAAGCCGGCGAAGGTGACGGGCAGCCCGCTGCGCGCGGCGACCCGCTCCAGGGGAGCGCGCAGCGGGCCATCGCCCGCCACCACGAGGCGGGCGTCCAGGCCGCTGGCCCGCAGGGTGGCCAGGGTGGTCAGCGAGCGCTGCGGCTTCTTCTCCGCGGACAGCCGGCCGCAGTGCACGAGCAGCGTCTCGCCGGGCGCGGCGTAGCAGGTGCGCAGCGCCGCGCTGCGCCGGGCGGGGGTGAAGATCTCTAGGTCGACGCCGAGCGGGGCGCGCACCAGGTTGTCCGCGCCGACCTGCTCGAACTCCGCCGCGGCCCACTCGGTCGTGCAGATCACCCGCTGGTACGACCGGGCCGTACGCCGGTTGAGCGCATCCGCGATGGCCCGCCACAGCCCGGGGAACCCGACCGGCATCATGGCGAGCAGCGCGGTAAGGCTCTCGTGGGACACCATGGCGGCGGGCACGCCGTGCCCGCGCGCCCAGCGCCCGGTCCACCGCAGCGTGGCCCGGTCCGACACCTCGAGGGTGTCCGGCTTCAGCTCGCCAAGCAGCGCTGCCACCTTGCGCTTGCGCATCAGCACCCGGTACCCGCCGAGGAACTGCGCGCGCGGCCCGTGCAGCGTGATGACCCGCCCCTGCTCGGTCTGCTCGTCGCTGTCCTTGGCGCCGGGGATGATCAGTACCGGCTCATGACCCGCCGCCAGGTAGCCGGCGCCGAGTTCGCGCAGGCACGTGCGCAGGCCACCCGACTGCGGGGCGACAAAGTTCGCGAGCCTGACGATCCTCATATGGCGACCTTAGCCGGTCGGGAGCGGCTGGCCACGTCGAAATAATGCCCGATCAGCTCGTCGGTCAGCGCGGACCAGCTACGGCTGAGGACCTTGCGCCGCCCCGCCGCGCCGAACGCCTGGCGCATTGCCGGATCCGCGGCCAGCCGCGCGACTGCGGCGGTATACGCGTCCGCTTCGCCCGGCGGCACCAGGTATCCGGTCACCCCTTCGTCGACCAGGTCCAGCGGCCCGCCCGCGGCCGGCGCCACCACGGGCAGCCCGCTGGCGGCGGCCTCCTGCAGCGTCTGCCCGAACGTCTCGTAGGGCCCGCTGTGCACGAAGACGTCGAGGCTCGCGTAGATGGCGGCCAGCTCTTCCCCGCGGCGCTCGCCGAGGAACAACGCTCCGGGCACGTGCTGGCGCAGGTACGCCTCGGCGGGGCCGCCGCCGACGATGACCAGGCGCACCCCGTTCAGCGCGGTGATCCCGGCCAGCAGCTCCACGCGCTTTTCCGTGGCCAGCCGCCCCACGTAGCCGGCGATCAGCTTGCCGTCCGGGGCCAGCTGGGCGCGGATCCGCTCGCTACGGCGGGCCGGGTCGAAGCGGGCCGTATCGACGCCGCGGCCCCACAGCCAGACGTTCTGGATCCCGCGGCCGAGCAGGCCGGTCGCGGTGACCGTGGACGGGGCCAGCGTCCTGGCCGTGCGGTTGTGGATCCCGCGCAGCCACCACCAGGCGAACGCCTCGCCGGCGTGGCCGAGCCGGTACGCCCGGGCGTAGGACGGCAGGTCGGTCTGGAACACCGCCACCGCCGGCAGGCCGAGCCGCCGGGCGACCGCCGAGCCGTGCGCGCCGAGGAAGGCCGGGCTGGCCAGGTGGACGACCTCGGTGCGGTGCTTGATGAGTGCGTCGCTGACGCGCCGGCTGGGCAGGCCCAGCCGGAAGCTCGGGTAGCCGGGCAGCGGTACCGCGGGTACCCGCACCACCGGGTAGGGGAACGAGCCGGGATCCTTGGCGTCGCGGGTCGGCCGCGGCGCGACGACGAGCGGCTCGTGGCCGCGGTCGACCAGCGACTCGGCCACCCGCTGTACGGAATGCGCGACGCCGTTTATGTCCGGCGGGAAGGATTCGGTGATGATCGCAATCCTCATGCACACAAGGTGCGACATCAGGGGATCGAAGCGCCAGTGCCGCCATGACTTTCAGGCGAAATATCTGTGACTTCTTGGATTTGCGACAATGACCGCATGAATCAGACCGGCACGTCGACCTGGATCGTGCGGCTGGCGGCGGCCGGCCCAGGCCCGCGGCTCGCCGTCAAGGATTGCATCGACGTCGAGGGCCTGCCCACGACGGTCGGCTGCGCGGTGATCGCAGAAAAGGCCGGCCCGGCCAGGCAGGACGCGGCCGTGGTGGCCGCGATGCGGCGGTCCGGGGCGCAGATCGTCGGCAAGACCAACCTGACCGAGCTGTGCTGGTCGGCAGGCGGGACGAACGCCTGGTCCGGTACGCCGGTCAACCCGGCCGATCCGCGGCGGCTGCCGGGCGGGTCGTCAAGCGGCTCGGCGGTCGCCGTCGCCCTCGGCGAGGCCGACGTGGCGCTCGGCACCGACACCGGCGGGTCGGTCAGGATTCCCGCCGCCTGCTGCGGAGTGGTCGGCCTGAAGACCACCTGGGGCCGGGTCCCGGCCGGCGGCGTGTACCCGCTGGCCCCGTCGCTGGACTGCGTGGGTCCGCTCGGCGCCGACGTGGCCGCGGTCGAACTCGGCATGCGCCTGATCGAGCCGGGCTTCACGGCCGGTCTCTGCGAGCTCGCGGTCGGCCGGATCCGTCCGGCGCAGGGCCGCGCCGCGGTTAACCCCGGCACCGAGGCCGCGCTCGACGCGGCGCTCGACGCGGCCGGCGTGCGCGCGGGCGAGGTCGCCGGCCTGGACTTCGAGGCCGTGGAGCGGGCCGCCGACGCGCTGATCGACGCCGAGGCGTACCAGGCGAACGCGTACCTGATGCCCGAGCTCGCCAGGCTCGGCGAGAACATCCAGCGCAACATGACCGAGGCGGCCGCGATCACTCCCGAGCAGGTGGCCGCGGCGGAAGAGGCCAGAGCCTCGGTGCGCGGCTGGTTCATGGATCAGCTGGCCCGCCACCCGTTCCTCGCCCTGCCGACGCTGGTGGGGCCGCCCCCGGTGATCGGCACTCGCATGCCGCTCACCATTCTCACCATGCCGGCCAACCTGACCGGGCTGCCCGCGCTGGCGCTTCCCGTTCCCGGCGGCCCCGCGGGCCTTTCCGCGTCGCTCCAGCTCATCGGACCGCCCGGAGGCGAAGAGCAGCTCATCGCCCTCGGGCGTGTCATCGAGGCCGCGGTCGCGGCCTACCGGTTACCGCCGCGGAAGCCCGGCCCGGAACAGGGCCTCAAAGGCGTTTACCTGCTCGGTGTACAGCTTCCGGATGGCGGCGGCTGACCGGCCCAGAGCCCGCCGTACGGGCGAAACGTGGGCAGTCATAATGATCACCTCGATCGATACGTGGTCTATGTTTCAGACCTGCCGTCTATGATACCCGAAGACCGCAAGGAACACCGCCAGCCGATCCGGTGTTCTACTTTGAGCCCTGGACGCGTGTTTTAGAGCGAGAGAAGATTAATGGCGCAGTGCGTAACGTGCGGGAGCGAGCTGCATCCCGAACGGGCCGAAAAGTACGACTACTGCCTGGCACCCGACTGCCAGGAGAAGAACCTCAAGGGACTGACCATGGTTGGCATCGGGGTGAACAAGGCCGCGGAGCAGTACCTGATCCTCGACGACCAGACGCGGGATGACCTGGCCAGCGGCAAGTTCCGCGACCAGCGGCGCAGCTCGTTCGGCACCTCGGTCCCGTCCGCCACCTCTGTGGTCCCCGCAGCCCGCAGGGTGGATAGCGCTCAGCGTGCCCGGCGGCAGTCTGGGAGCCGCCCGGTTTCGCCTCAGCCGGCGCGGCGCCCGTGGAGCAGGTCGCAGGAGAAACTCACTCTGCTCTATAACGAGCAAGGCCGGCGGCCGGAGGAAATAGCGCAGAAACTCGGCCTGACCCCCTACACCGTCACGCAGATCATCCTGGCCTCGAGGAACCGCGGGAAGCTCTGAGCCATGGCCGTGGGTCAGAATAGTGGTCAACGGACCGAAGGAGTCGCTGATGAGCGCGCTGGCTGACACGCAGCCGCTCTCCGGCACCTCGCTGCGGGGGTTCCTGCACGGGCTGCCGGGAGTGGACCAGGTCGGGGCGGAGGCCCGCGCGGCCATGCTGGCCAGCCGGTCGATCAAGACCACGGCCAAGGCGTGGGCGCTGGACACCGCGATCTCGATGATCGACCTGACCACGCTGGAGGGCCAGGACACGCCGGGCAAGGTGCGGGCGCTGTGCGCCAAGGCCAAGCGCCCCGACCCCGCCGACCCCACCGCGCCGCAGGTCGCCGCGGTCTGCGTCTACCCCGACCTGGCGCACGTCGCGGCGGCCGAACTGGCCGGCAGCGGCATCCACGTGGCCAGCGTCGCGACCGCGTTCCCCAGCGGCCGGACCAGCGTGGACGTCAAGCTCGCGGACGCCAGGTTCGCGATCGCGGCCGGGGCGGACGAGGTCGACATGGTGATCGACCGCGGCGCCTTCCTCGCCGGGGACTACCAGCTCGTCTTCGACGAGATCGCCGCGGTCCGCGAGGTCGTCGCGGACTCTGCTGCCCTTTCCGGCTCCGCCGGGCGTGCTCGCCTCAAGGTGATCCTGGAGACCGGTGAACTGGTCACGCTGGACAACGTGCGGCGCGCCTCCTGGCTGGCCATGCTGGCGGGCGCCGACTTCATCAAGACCTCGACCGGCAAGGTCACCCCCGCCGCGACGCTCCCCGTGACCCTGGTCATGCTGGAGGCCGCCCGCGACTTCCGCGAGTCGCACGGCCGTCAGGTCGGGGTCAAGCCGGCCGGCGGGATCCGCACCGCCAAGGACGCCATCAGGTACCTGGTCCTGGTCAACGAGACGGCGGGGGAGGACTGGCTGGATCCCCGCTGGTTCCGCCTCGGCGCCTCCAGCCTGCTGAACGACCTGCTCATGCAGCGGACCAAGCTGGCCACCGGCCGCTACTCCGGTCCCGACTACTTCACCCTGGACTGACATGGCAAGGTTCGAGTACGCCCCCGCGCCGGAGTCGCGGGCCATCGTCTCGCTGCGCGAGTCGTACGGGCTGTTCATCGGGGGGGAGTTCGTCTCCACGATCGATGGCCGCACGTTCAAGACCATCTCGCCGGCCACCGAGGAGGTCCTGGCCGAGGTGACCGAGGCCGGCCCGGCCGACGTGGACCGCGCGGTCGCCGCCGCCCGGCAGGCTTACGAGCTCACCTGGTCGGGCCTGCCGCCGAAGGAGCGTGGCAAGTACCTGTACCGCATCGCCCGGATCGTTCAGGAAAGATCCCGGGAACTTGCCGTGCTCGAGTCGCTCGACAACGGCAAGCCGATCAGGGAGTCCCGCGACGTGGACATCCCGCTGGTCGCGGCGCACTTCTTCTATCACGCCGGCTGGGCCGACAAGCTGGAGTACGCGGGGTACGGTCCCGCGCCGCGGCCGCTCGGCGTGGCCGGCCAGGTCATCCCGTGGAACTTCCCGCTGCTCATGCTCGCCTGGAAGATCGCTCCCGCGCTGGCCTGCGGCAACACGGTGGTGCTCAAGCCGGCCGAGACGACGCCGCTGACGGCGCTCACCTTCGCCGAGATCTGCCAGCAGGCCGACCTGCCGCCCGGCGTGGTCAACATCGTCACCGGCGCGGGGGAGGCCGGGCGCGCGCTGGTCGAGCACCCGGACGTGGACAAGGTGGCGTTCACCGGATCCACCGAGGTCGGCAAGCAGATCGCCCGGGCCTGCGCGACGGGCCCGCGCAAGAAGGTGACCCTGGAGCTGGGCGGGAAGGCCGCCAACATCGTGTTCGAGGACGCGCCCGTCGACCAGGCGGTCGAGGGGATCGTGAACGGCATCTTCTTCAACCAGGGCCACGTGTGCTGCGCCGGCTCGCGGCTGCTGGTCCAGGAGTCCGTGTACCAAGAGGTCCTGGCGTCACTCCAGCGGCGGCTGGCGACGCTGCGGCTCGGCGACCCGCTGGACAAGAACACCGACGTGGGCGCCATCAACTCCGCCGTCCAGCTGGCCAAGATCCGCGAGCTGTCCGACGTCGGCGAGGCGGAGGGCGCGCAGCGGTGGTCGCCGCCGTGCGAGCTGCCGGTGAAGGGCTTCTGGTTCCCGCCGACCGTCTTCACCGGGGTATCGCAGGCCCACCGCATCGCCCGGGAGGAGATCTTCGGCCCGGTGCTGTCGGTGCTGACGTTCCGCACGCCGGGCGAGGCGGTGGAGAAGGCCAACAACACCCCGTACGGGCTGTCCGCGGGGGTCTGGACCGACAAGGGGTCGCGGATCTTGTGGATGGCGTCCCGCCTGCGCGCCGGCGTGGTGTGGGCCAACACCTTCAATAAGTTCGACCCTACTTCGCCGTTCGGCGGGTACAAGGAATCCGGCTACGGCCGGGAGGGCGGCAGGCAGGGGCTGGAGGCCTACCTCGATGTCTGATAACGGCGCATCGGGCGGTACGGCGGGCCGCATCGCCGTGCGGAAGACGTACAAGCTCTACATCGGCGGGGCCTTCCCCCGGTCGGAAAGCGGCAGGTCCTACGAGGTGACCGACCACAAGGGCGGGTTCCTCGCCAACGCGGCGCTGGCCTCGCGCAAGGACGCCAGGGACGCGGTCGCGGCCGCGCGGAAGGCGTTCGCCGGCTGGTCGGCCGCGACCGCCTACAACCGGGGACAGGTCCTTTACCGCGTCGCCGAGCTGCTCGAGGGCAGGCGCGCGCAGTTCGCCGCCGAGGTCCGCGCGGCCGAGGGGCTGCCCATGCGGCAAGCCGAGGCGGCCGTCGATGCGGCCATCGACCGCTGGGTCTGGTACGCCGGCTGGTCGGACAAGATCGCCCAGGTGCGCGGGGCGTCCAACCCGGTGGCCGGGCCCTACTTCAACTTCTCGCTGCCCGAGCCGACCGGCGTGGTCGCGGTGATCGCGCCGGAGGCCTCGAGCCTGCTCGGCTTCGTGTCCGTGATCGCGCCCGCGGTCGTCACGGGCAACACGGTGGTGGCCCTGGCCAGCGAGCGCTTCCCGCTGCCCGCCGTATCCCTGTCCGAGGTCCTGGCCACCTCTGACGTGCCCGGCGGCGTGGTCAACGTCCTGACCGGGCGCACCGCGGAGGTCGCCCCCTGGCTCGCCTCGCACATGGACGTCAACGCCATCGACGTGTCCGGCGCGCCCGCCGCCCTCGCCGACGAGCTGGCCGTGGCGGCCGCCGACAACCTCAAGCGGGTGTTCCGGCCGCGCGACCACGACCAGGACCGGCCGCAGGACCCCGGCCTGGATCGCATGCTCGCCTACCTCGAGACCAAGACCGTCTGGCACCCCGCGGGTACGTAGGTACACCCCGCAAGACGCCGCCCAGCCGTATATCGCTGGCGGGGGCCAGAAACCTAGCCTGACTGGCATCTGTACGAGCCGGAAGCGCTAGGAGCACACCATGATAAGCCCCCGCCTCGGCCTTCATCCGGGCACGAGCCGCCTGCTGCGGATCGCGTCAGGCGTGACGGCGGCTGGCCTGCTGGCCGTGGCCTGCGTGTCCGCTGCGGCCGCCAGCGCCACAAGCTCCCTCCCGCCGGCCTCGACGGCGGACTGCGACTCCGTGACGACCTGCTACACCCCGCAGCAGCTCCAGGTGGCGTACGGCGTCAAGCCGCTCCTTGACCGCGGGATCGACGGGCGCGGCGAGACCGTCGTGTTCCCCGAGCTGGCCGAGGCCAAGCTGAACCCGCCGCTGGTTACCGACCTGCGCCAGGACATGGCTGGCTTCGACCGCCTGTTCCGCCTGCCCGCCGCGCACCTGCGCGTGGTGTCCACGCTGGCCGGCGGTCCCGCCTCCCCGTGGCTGGCGTTCGGGGAAGAGGTGCTCGACGTCGAGATGGTGCACGCGCTCGCGCCGGGCGCCAACCTGGTCATCCTGCTGGTCCCCGCGACCTCGCTGAACAACACCGCGAACGCGGTCGCGGCCGCCGTGGCTTCGATCCGGCTGGGCAGTTCCCTGGGCGGCATCATGTCGGTCAGCGCGGCCGGTCAGGTGGCCGGGGAGCACTGCATCAGCCGCGCGCAGGCCGATCGGGTGAACGCGGCGCTGGAGCTAGCCGTCAGCCGCCACGTAACGGTCGTCGCCGCCTCCGGCGACGCGGGTGTCGTGGGGGAGGGGTGCGCGATCATCGACCCGCTGACCGGCACCGGGACCTTCATCCCGGTCAGGGACGTCAACCTGCTCGCCTCCGACCCGCTCGTCCTGGGCGCGGGCGGCACCAGCCTGACCGCTAGCCACACCAGCGGCGCCTGGATCAGCGAGACCGCCTGGGGCCTGCCCTACGGCGACCCGGGATCGGCGTTCCAGGCCTCGGGCGGCGGGTTCAGCCGCCTGTTCGCCCGTCCTTCCTACCAGGACGGCGTTCCCGGCATCGGGACCGCCCGCGGGGTACCCGACGTATCAGCCGACGCCAGCGGCCACACCGGGATGGCCATTGTCCTCAGCAACGGCGCCGCGTCCATGGTCCGCAACAGCGGCGGCACCAGCGCCAGCGCCCCGATCTGGGCCGCGCTGATCGCCCTGGCGGACCAGTACGCGGGCCGCCACCTGGGTTTCGTCAACCCGGCGATCTACCAGATCGCCCGCGGTAACCACTACCACCAGGCCTTCCACGACATCACCACGGGGAACAACACCGTGGAGTTCCCGCCCAGGACGTTCACCGGGTACCAGGCGGGGCCCGGCTGGGACCCGGTCACCGGCTGGGGCAGCCCCGACGCGCAGGTCCTGGTCCCGCTGCTGGCCCGCTACGTCACCGGCTGACCGCTAGGGCCGGTGACGTCGGTCGGCTGCGGGGCCGGCGATCAGGAGCCGGTCTCCGGACGCGATGACGGGATCCTCGCCGATGCCGAGTCTGAACCGGCCCGCGTGGACGACGCCGAGGACGAGGCCGCCGCGCTCGTCGCGGACGGCGCTGAGGGTCTTGCCGATCGTGTCCGGCCCGGCGTCGACCTCGGCCAGGATGTCCCGGCCGGACTCGACGAGTTGCGCGACCATTTCGCCCGCGTGCGGCGTCTCCAGGGTGGTGGCCAGCGTGCGGGCGATCAGTTCCTCCGACGACAGCACATGCTGGATGCCGAGTTCTTCCAGCGCCTCCCGCACCGACGCCGAGCTGACCAGGGCCGTGATGGGCAGGTCGGGCGCGTGCTTGCGCAAGATCACCGCACTGACCAGCACATCGCCATCGCTGGCGCCGGTGATGAGAGCTTGCTGGGCCCCCTCGGGCTTGGCCTTGCGGATCGTGGCCGGCTGGGTCGGGTCGCCGCGGACCACCCGCACGTCCCCGCGGACGCTGCCCGGCTCGACGTCGGCGGCGAGCACAACGGGGATGCCGGCCACGGCTAGCTGGTCCAGGATGGCGTGCACCATGGGGTGCATCCCGACCACGAGCCGGTAGGTGCCCTCGGGCGCCGCTGTCTCCATGGCGAGTATTCTACGAAGCCCTGCGGCGGCGGCCCCGCCGGTCACCAGCGCGAATACCGCGGCAAGCATCGGGATCGTGGTCAGCATGACGGCCGAGGCGATCAAGCGCCCCACGCCGTTGTGCGGCGTCACGTCGCCGTACCCGACGGTCGTCGCGGTGGTGACGGCCCAGTACAGCCCGGTCGTAAACGGAAGGTCCTGGGTCAGCGCGAACAGCCCGGCGCCGGCCAGCACGCATGCGGCCGCGCCGGCGAGCAGGGCGGCTATTGAGCGCTGGTGCTGCTGGCTGAAGATGCGGACCAAGATAGCGATCACGGGGCGGTCCCGGTGTTCCGCGCGTGGTGCGTGCGGTAGTGCTCGGCCAGCACGTCGTCGCCGAAATCGTCCGCCGGGTTCCGCCACACGGAGTGAACGTGGTTGCCGTTGCCCTGAGTGTTGTCGTGCTCGATGAGCAGCGTTGGACCCTGGACGCGGAAATAATGGCGCCGCCCGGGCTCCGTGCTGCCCGCCCAGGCGAAGACGAGGTTGTCCGTCCCGGCGCGTTCCAAGTCACGCAGCTGAGCTCCGGCGACCTCATCGGGCAGCCGCCGGGCGAACGCCCCGACCAGCTCGGTCAGCTCGTCGAGTTGCCGCTCGTTGAGCGCGCAGCCCGCGATGCCCTTGGGGCTGGCGCGGACGTAGCTGAGCAGGTCGCGTTCGTCCTCGCTGATCACGTAGTCCGGCTCGGGCTCGAACACCGGGTCGGGCCGTTCGATCACGCCGATCCTGGGCACCGTCCGGGTCGCGAGATCCGGTGGCGGCCGGTGGTAGATGATCGCAGCGCGCCGCTGCGCGTCGTCGAGGGAATTTACCAGCCGGTAGCCGGCTTCCTCGTCGTCAGCCAGCGGCGCGAGCGGCCCGTAGCGGGCGGGCGCGGAGCCCAGGAAGCAGGGCGTGGGAGAGATGGACTCGCCATCGACGATGGCGAAGTTGAGCGATATGTGATGTCCGGCGAACTGCCAGCCCCACACCTCGTCGCCGGGCGTGCCGAACACCTTGAAGCAGAACCGGTCGGGATCGAAGAGCCGGGCGAGGCCCGGCACAAGCGCGCGCCGGACATGCTCCATGGCCATCACCGAGACGACCTTCGCGTACCCGGGCAGGCTCGTGCCGGTCACGATCAGCTCGTGCGCGAGCCTGCGCTGCCCGTCATCGAGCGCGCCGATGGGCAGGCCGCTGCGGTCCAGCATCGGCAGGTACGACCAGTCGCGCCGATCGTCGCCGAAGGCGTAACAGGCCAGGTTCCGTTGCTCCTGGGTAAGCCCGGCCAGGAAGGCGGCCGCGGCCCCGGCCATCCGCCGGGCTGTCTCCGGCACCGGCTGCCGGTCCTCGTTTCCCATGTCGTGATTATCCCCGCCGGGGCCGTGTTCACGCTGCTGCGAGCAGGTCGCAGCAGCATGCGGGTGGCTGGTGTCGATGTGCTGCAACGGGATTTTCCGGTCATCCTGGGATGGTGAGCCACGAACACGACCATCACCACGAGCCCGGGCACCGTCATCCGCGCCGGCACGATCACGAGGGCCGTGGTGTCTGGACGCGGGTCCGGCACGCCGTCGGGCCGCATTCGCACTCGCACGACAGCGCGGTCGACCCGGTCCTTGAGGGCTCGGCCCAGGGCTTGCGGACGCTGTGGATCTCGTTCGCCGGGCTAGCCGCCACGGCGGCGGCGCAGGCCGTCGTGGTCGCGCTGTCCGGCTCGGTGGCGCTCCTGGGGGACACGCTGCACAACTCGGCCGACGCGCTGACCGCGGTCCCGCTCGGCATCGCGTTCCTGCTCGGCCGGCGGCGCCCAACCCGCCGTTACACCTACGGTTACGGCCGGTTCGAGGACCTGGCCGGCGTGGTCATCGTCGCGGTCATCCTGCTGTCCTCGGCGGCGGCCGCGTTCACCGCCGTCGAGCGCCTGCTGCACCCGCATCTGGTCACCCACCTGCTCGCGGTCGCCGTCGCGGCCGCGGTCGGCTTCGCCGGCAACGAACTGGTGGCTGGCTACCGCATCAGGACAGGGCGCCGCATCGGGTCCGCCACGCTGGTCGCCGACGGCCTGCACGCCCGTACCGACGGGTTCACCTCGCTGGCGGTGCTCGCCGGAGCGGGCGGGGTGGCGGTCGGCTGGCGCTGGGCCGACCCGGCCGTGGGCCTGCTCATCACGGCGGCGATCCTGGCGGTAGCCTGGCAGGCGGCCCGCGAGGTCGGCCGGCGGCTGCTGGACAGCGTGGACCCGGCGCTGACCGAGAGCGCCGAGGCGACCCTGCGCGCCACGCCCGGGGTGCTGGACGTCGGTCCGCTCCGGCTGCGCTGGGTCGGCCGGACGCTGCGCGCCGAGTGCGTGATCTCCGTCGACCCGGACGTTTCCGTCATCCAGGCGCACGCGGTCGCGGTCGCCGCCGAGCACGCGCTGATCCACGCGATCCCGCGGCTGGCGGCTGCCGTGGTCCACGCCGACCCGCTGGACGGCGCCGACCATCACGCCCTCCTGGCCGACCACGCCGCCACCTAGGGCATGCTCCAGCCAATGGGTATGGCTTGCTACCGGATAGATCGGGTACGGTGCCGCGCCCATTGACTGCGCCGCGTCACCGGTGGGTCCGGATGGGGATAGCGGGCCGGAGGGATACCTTCCGCCTCTCCGGCCGGGACCCCTACACGCGGGGCAGGATCGCGGCCAGCAAGGCGCCCATCCGGCTGGCGGAGGCCTGGCCGGCCTCGATCACCTCGGCGTGGCTGAGGCCGTGCCCGGCCAGGCCGGCCGCGAGGTTCGTGACCAGCGAGATGCCCAGAACTTCCGCGCCGAGATGGCGCGCCGCGATCGCCTCCAGGGCGGTCGACATGCCGACCAGGTCGGCGCCGGCCCGGCCGAGCATCGTGATCTCCGCCGGCGTTTCGTAGTGCGGGCCGGGCAGCATCGCGTAGACGCCCTCGGTCAGGCTCGGATCGGCGTTGCGCGCCAGCGCCCGCAGCCGGGGCGAGTACAGGTCGGTCAGGTCGACGAACCGCTGGCCGTTCGGCGGGCTGGGCCCGGTCAGCGGGGACTTGCCCGTCAGGTTCAGGTGGTCGCTGATGAGCACCGGCTCCCCGACGCTGAGCCCGGTGCGGATGCCGCCCGCCGCGTTGGTCAGCACCACCGCCCGGCAGCCCGCCAGGATCGCGGTGCGGACGCCGTGCACCACGGTGGCGGGCGGCAGCCCCTCGTACAGGTGGACCCGGCCGAGGAACACCAGGGCCCGCCGCGGTCCCGCGCCGACGGAGCGCACCGTCGGCGTGTGCCCCGCGACGGTGGGTTCGGGAAACCCGCCTAGCTCGGTCAGCGGGATCTCGGCTTCGGTGGCGCCGATGGCGTCGGCGGCGGGCTTCCAGCCCGAGCCGAGGACCACGGCGACATCGGGCGGCCCGGTCAGGGCGGTCAGGCGGTCGGCGCTGGCCGCCGCGGCGGCCCAAGGATCGGCGGCGGCCCAAGGGTCGTCAGTCACGAGGGTCATCATGGCGCATCGGACCCGGCCGGGCCGCCCCGGGAAGGGAATCGTCGCGCTGGCGTGGTACCACTGTTCGTTCGGGCCGATGATGGGAAAGCCCGCGATCCGATATAGCGTGACCTGGTGGACGAACAGGCGATGACCCGGGACGCCGGGGAAGCCCAGGGGGTCGATCCGCAGCCGCCGGAGCCGGAGGAGGCTCAGACCGGGCCGAGCACGTGGGATGACCCGCGGGTGCCCTGGACCGGGCGGCCCCGGCGAGCCGACATACTCTGCTGGGCCGGCATCGCGGCCAGCGGGATCTACTACTGGTCGCTGCTGCCGTTCCGCGCCGAGCTGGTCGGCACGCACCCGGTGATCAGCGAGCTGCTGAACGGGAGCACGGAGGCGATTATCGCGGCCGCGGCGTTCGCCCGGATCGGGCACGGCACCCTGGCCGTGGTCCTGCTCGCCGCCATTCCCGGCCTGATGCTGTTCGACCCGCTCTACTGGTGGGCGGGCCGGCTGTGGGGTGAGCGCCTCATCGCGATGCTGTCAGGCAAGCGCAACCGGGGAGCCAAGTACATGAGCCGCGTGCAGCGGTGGGGCCGTAAGTTCACCTGGCCCGCCGTGCTGGTCTCCCAGTTCCTGCCCATCCCCACCGCGATCATCTACGTCGTCGCGGGCTGGGCCGGGATGAGCCTGGTCACGTTCATCATCCTGGACGCTATCGGCTCGCTGGCGTGGGCGGGCATGCTGGCGGGCCTGGGGTGGGAACTCGGCCATCACGCGGTCGTCGTCGCGCAGGCCATCTCGCACTACGGCCTGTGGATCTCGATCGGCCTCGTGGTCGTGATCGTGTTCTTCCAGGTCCGCTCGCAGCGCCGACTGCTCCGCACGGTCGCCCAGGCCAGGGCCGCCGCCGCCACCGCAGGCGCAGGCGACGAGGCCGGCCGCGGATCCTTCCCCTGAGCTCCAGGCCCCGGCCGAGGACGCCCGGCCGGCGGCTCACCCGCCGCCGCCGATCCGACTCCGAAGCATGGCGTCGCGGCGCTCAGCAACCCGTCCGGCGCCCGCCTAATTCCCGTGAAAAAAGGGTTAACACGGCGTCTAGCAGGCGTGACTGGGCATGTGGTGCCGCCAAGATGGATCTGTTGCACTTACAAATGAACGTGCATTTGGGTCTTGCACAGAGGGTGTAGTGTCGGGCAGGATGGCAATTGCGCCGGTCAGCCGGGATCGGTGCACGACGCTTCGCGGGGTCGCGATGGGCTTGAGCGCGGTAGGTTTGCCGATGCGTACCAAGATCGACCCTGCTATGCGTCGGCCCCTTGACCTGAGCTCGAGGCTGCAGTGCGCGCCGGGACGCCCGCGGGTGGTCCGGATGCCTTCCGACTGGTGGGATTCGCCCGCGGTCGCCGCGTGCCCGCTCAGCACCAACGCCCAGTCCGGTCGGCTGGCCCGCCGTTTCACCAGGAACACCCTCAGGGAATGGGGACTGGGCCCGCTCGCCGATGACGCCGAGGTGATCGTCGGCGAATTCGTCGCGAACGCCGTGTCGCACGCGGCGCGCGCCGCGGGCTCGGGCCAGCCCATCGGCGTGCGACTGCTCCGCAGGACGGGCGAGGTCATGTGCGCGGTGCTCGACCCGTCCGACACTGCCCCGGTCCTCAAGGCACCGGACAAGAACGAAGAGGCCGGGCGCGGCCTGCAGATGGTCGACGCGCTGAGCGACGTATGGGGCTGGAGCCCGGTCACCGGCCGCGGCAAGGCCGTCTGGGCCATCCTGTTCTGCGCCTGAGGCCCTCCGTCTCACGTTAACCTGGGTGCCCAGTCGTGCCCTGAGCTAACCTCAGCGCACACACCCTGAGGAGGCTCGGCCGGTATGCCCTGGACGTGGCGGTACGAGAAGGCGGACGGCACCGTGATCCCCGCGGATGACCTGCAAGAGGCCATCTTCATCAGCCAGGGCGACGCGGAGAGCTGGCTCGGCGAGAACTGGCGCGCGCTGCTGGCGGCCGGCATCGACCAGGTCACCCTGTTCGACGACACTACGGTTGAGTACGGCCCGATGAGCCTTCACCCCGAAGACTAACGACAGCCGCCGCCGGCGCCCGTTTTACTCCCATTTGGCGGATCATTTTCGTGGTTGATCCAGGTCCTGCGGTTGATTGAGGGTACGGGAATGCACCGGATCAACCACGAAGCCCGAATCAACCACGCAAATCGGACCGGCCCAACGCCGGCCCGTCGGCCCGTCGGCCAACGCCGGCCCGTCGGCCCGTCGGCCCGTCGGCCAACGCCGGCCAAGCCGACCCGCCGCCGACGCCACGCCGTGCCGGGCCTCCAAAACGCGGCCGGCTGGGTTACCACCTGACCGAAGCGCGAGCGGCAGCGCCCTACGGGCGCCTGGGCGGGCTGCCGGTCTCGGCCGGGTCACGCACAACCACCCCGCCCAGGACCTGGTCGATCCGCCTCATCAGCCCCGCATCCAGCCGAACGCCGGCCGCCTTCACGTTCTCGCGCACCTGCTCGGGCCGGGTGGCGCCGACGATGGCGGCAGACACGTTCGGGTTCTGCAGCGTCCAGGCCACCGCGAGCTGGGCCATCGAAAGCCCGGCCTCCTCCGCGAGCGGCCGCAGCCCCTGCACCGCGGTGAGCACCTCGTCGGTGAGCAGTTCCCGCATGAACCGCGAACCCGCAGGGTCCGTGGCGCGGGAATGCGCCGGGGGAGTGGTGCCGGGGGTGTACTTGCCGGTCAGCACGCCCTGCGCGATCGGCGACCAAACGATCTGGCCGATGCCCTCCTTCTCGCACAGCGGGATGACCTCGGCCTCGATGACCCGCCACAGCATGTTGTACTGCGGCTGGTTCGAGACGATCCGGTCCAGGCCGAGCTCTTCCGCGGCCCGCAGCGCGGCGGCGATCTCCTCCGCGCGCCACTCCGAGACCCCGACGTACAGCACCTTGCCCGCGCGGACCAGGTCATCGAAGGCGCGCATGGTCTCTTCGATCGGCGTCTCGTGGTCGTACCGGTGCGCCTGGTACAGGTCGATGTAGTCGGTCCGCAGCCTGCGCAGCGACGTGTGCGCGCTCTCCATGATGTGCTTGCGGGACAGGCCCCGGTTGTTCGGCCGGTCGCCGGTGGGCCAGAACACCTTCGTGCAGATCTCGATGGACTCGCGCCGAACGCCGTCCAGGGCCCGGCCCAGGACCTCCTCCGCCCGCCCGCCCGCGTAGCCGTCGGCGGTGTCGAACGTGGTGATGCCCTCGTCGAGCGCCGCCCGGACGCACGCGACGGCGGCGTCCTCCTCGACCTGGGATCCGTGGGTAATCCAGTTCCCGTACGCGATCTCGCTGACCATCAGGCCGCTCTTGCCAAGGTGTCGGTATTCCATGACCCCAACCCTAGGCCGTGGGTCTGAATGCGGACCGCCCCGGTGAAGTTGACATCGCGGTCTGGGCGGGAGGCGGCCTAGATGTGGTCCCCCGGCTGAACTCTCGGGGCCGGGATCCGGAACCGCCGTATCTGCAGTGCGCGCATCACCGCGTACACCGTCACGCCCCTGATGGACTGGCCGGTCAGCCGCTGGGCGACCAGCCTGGCCAGGCCGCGCCTGATCAGCTGGGCGTCGATGAGGAGAGCGACGACGAGCACCAGGATCAGCGGCGAGATGTAGTCCTGGACCGACTTGTTCCTGGAGAACAAGGCGACGACCAGCACCAGCAGGACGTACATGTAGTACTCGCTGACCCTGCGCTTGGAGTCGATGTAGTCCCGGGCCAGCGCCTTGACCGGGCCGCGGTCGCGCGGGTTCAGCGCCCACTCCTCACCGCGCTTCATCGACTCCATGCGCCGGGCGCGCTCGTTACGCGCCTTCTGCTTGTCCTCAGGAGTGCGCGGGCGCGCCGGAGCCGAGGCCTTGGCCCCGGTGATCGGCTGGTACCGCCGGCGCTCGGCCTCACTGCGCTTGGGCGTGGGCCGCCCCTTGCCCGCCTCGGCGGGGGAGCGGGCCTGCTTGACATCTGCCGGTGCGTCCGGGCTCTGCGCGCCCGGGGAATCCTGGGCCGTGCCGTCCGTCGCCCCGGCGCCATGGCGTCGGAACACGCGCATAGCTTAATGCCGCCCAAGCCACTCTCGTCCCCGACCACGCCCCATGACAGGCGGCCGGAGGATAGAACCGATGACAACAGAAAGACAATAGAAACAGGCGCCAGACGAGCCAACCGAACGGATCCTCAAAACGGACACCCGCCAGATCCCGGGAGTCGCCCCCCCGGGGCTGGCACCACGTGTCCCCGGGGGCTGGCACCGTGCCCCGCGGGGGGCTGGCACAGTAGCTGGCAATGCCGGCGACCGCGTAGGGTGGAAGCGACTAGTCGCACGGGCTCGTCCGCCGTCTAGCCGGGTGCCCGGCCGCTTCAAGCCCGGTCGCCCGGCCACGTCGGCGGCGTCGATGTACATGAAGGGGACGGCCGCGCGTATGGGCGTGATGAAGCGAGTCTCACTTGTCTTCAAGGCCAAGGCCAACAAGGCCCTGGACAAAATGGAAGACCCGCGTGAGACCCTGGACTACTCCTACCAGCGGCAGCTCGAGTTGCTGACGAAGGTCCGCCGAGGGGTCGCGGACGTCGCCACGTCGCGCAAGCGCGTCGAGCTGCAGATGAACCAGCTCCAGCAGTCCGCGAACAAGCTCGAGGACCAGGCGCGCAAGGCACTGTCGATGGGCCGCGAGGACCTCGCCAGGGAGGCGCTGTCGCGCAAGTCCTCGGCGCAGAGCCAGCTGAACGACCTGCAGGTGCAGTATGCCCAGTTGCAGGCCGAGGAGGAGAAGCTGACCGTCGCGTCGCAGCGGCTGCAGGCCAAGGTGGACGCCTTCCGTACCAGGAAGGAGACCATCAAGGCCACCTACACCGCAGCTGAGGCGCAGACCCGGATCAACGAGGCGTTCTCCGGCATCTCGGAAGAGATGGGCGACGTCGGCATGGCGATCCAGCGCGCCGAGGACAAGACCGCCCAGATGCAGGCCCGGGCGGGCGCGATCGACGAGCTGATGGCCTCGGGTGCGCTCGATGATGTGGGCGGCCACCGCGACGACATCCAGAGCGAGCTGGACATGATGGCCGCCAGCAGCGACGTGGAGCGCGACCTGGCCAGGCTCAAGGGCGAGCTGACCGCGAGCGCGCCGAAGCAGATCGAGCCGGGCGCGGGCGGCCCCAACGGCGGTTCCCAGGCCGCCCAGGCACCCCAGGCCGCGCAGGGACCGTACACGCCCCAGTACACCCCGCCGCAGCAGGCTGAGCAGGCAGACCAGTACCAGCAGACCCAGGGCGCCGGCCTGCCCGTGGCCGACCTCCCCGGTCTGGGCGGCGACCAGCCGCAGGACGGTGATAGCTGATGATCGTCAGAATCCTTGGCGAGGGGCAGTTCCGGGTCGAGGATTCCGTGGCCGCCGAGCTGAACCAACTGGACACTGAGCTTGAGGCCGCGGTGGAGCACAGCGACTTGGGTAAGTTCACCGCCGCGCTGACCAGCTTGCTCGCCCAGGTTCGCGCGAATGGCGCACCACTGGCCCCAGATATCCTGGAACCGTCGGACCTGATCCTTCCGCACGAGGACTCAAGTATGGACGAGGTGCGCAAGCTGCTCACGGACGAGGGCCTCATCCCGGGCTGACACCCGGGACCACGACCAGGAAGAACCCGGGCCACAGCAGACTCGCGGGCAACGTTCAGCGAACCACCAGCGTCCGTCGGATAGAGTAAAGGCTAGGTAAAGCTGCTGGCCTCACGGCGCTAACACCGCCCAGGGCCGAACGGAGGTGGCGCCATGGCGGCGCGTACCAGGTATGCGCCTGACCGGGGGCTGACGGCGCGGATGACCGCGACGATGTTCCTGCTCGGGCTGGTGTTCGTCGGGTTCGTCGCGCTCATCGTCGGGCTCATGAGCGCCTACGGTGCGTCGGCGGCCGCGATCGTGCTGGTCGCGGTGCTCCTCGGTGGCGGCATGGCCATCGGGTCGCTTTTCTACTCCGACAAGATCGCGCTGCGGACCGCGGGCGCGATCGAAGTCACTCCTGAGCAGGCGCCTGAGCTGCACGGCGTGGTCGACCGCCTGTGCGCGCTGGCCGACATGCCCAAGCCGAGGGTGGCCATCGCCAGGAGCCCCATCCCGAACGCCTTCGCGACCGGGCGCAGCGCCGACAAGGCGGTGCTCTGCGTGACCACGGGGCTGCTGGACAGGCTGAACAAGGACGAGCTTGAGGGCGTCCTCGCGCACGAGATGTCGCACGTGGCCCACAAGGACGTGCAGGTCATGACCATCGCCTCCTTCCTGGCCATCATCGCCGCGCTGCTGATCAGGTTTTCCTTCTACGGTGAGCTGTTCGGTGGCGGCCGGGGCCGCGGGGGCAACAACGGCAACCTCGCGATCGTCATGCTCGCCATGATGGCCGTCAGCATCGTCGTCTACGCGATCAGCTTCCTGCTCATCCGGCTGCTCTCGCGGTACCGCGAGCTCGCCGCGGACCGCAGCGGCGCGCTGCTCACCGGGCAGCCGAGCGCGCTGAAGAGCGCGCTGATCAAGGTCAGCGACCAGATGAACAGGATCCCGACCAGGGACCTGCGCGCGGCCGAGCCGCTGAATGCCTTCTACTTCGCCCCCGCGATGAGGCTGCAGTCCGGGGCGAGCCTGTCCACGGTCTTCTCCACCCACCCGTCGCTCGAGCGCAGGCTGGCCGAACTCGACAAGGTCCAGCAGCAGCTCGGCCAGGCCAGGTAGAGGCCGGGCCGCGAGTGGGGTTCCTCGACACCCTGCTGGGCCGGACCAAGCCGGTCCAGCCCAAGCTCGATGACCTGTTCGCGCTCCCGTCTGCAGCGGTGACGCTGGAGGCGGGAGCCGGCTTCACCCCGACGGGTTCCGGCTCGGTCTGCTTCCGCCCGGTCGAGGGCCGGTCCTTCTCCGACGTGCAGAAGGACGTGACCGACCTCCTCGACATGAGCTCAGGCAAGGAGGGCGGCCTGCCCGTCGAGGTGTCCAAGGACGACTACGGCTTCACCTGGGTGGTCAGCTCGCGCATGTCGAGCGAGATCGACGCGCTGGTCACCGACCTGCACGCGGTCAACTCCGCGCTGGTGGACAACGGCTTCGGCCCGCAGCTGCTGTGTACCCTGGTCGCCTTCCGCGACGAGCAGGAACGCCGCCTCGCCCTGATCTACCTGTTCAAGCGGGGCACGTTCTACCCGTTCGCCCCGCTGTCCGGCCAGAAGCGCGACAACGCGCTCGAACTCCAGGTCAAGGGAACGATCGGCGACGACCTGAAGTGGGAGCCCGACCTGGCCCGCTGGTTCCCCGTCTGGGGCGCCCCAGGCTTGTAGGGGCGCTGGCCGGAATGCAACAGGACCGCATATCGTTGGGATTGCACGTGGGCCGACGCCCGCGCCGCGCGCACGCGGCATCCGAGCAAAGCAGGAGCTAACCACAGATGACTGTTCAGCAAGAGGCCACCAAGGGGATCATCCTGACCGATACCGCGGCCACCAAGGTGAGCACCCTGCTCGCGCAAGAGGGGCGGGACGACCTGAGGCTGCGTATCGCGGTGCAGCCCGGCGGCTGCTCCGGGCTTCGCTACCAGCTCTACTTCGACGAGCGCGAGATCGACGGCGACATCGTGAGCGAGTTCAGCGGCGTGCAGGTGGTGACCGACCGGATGAGCGCGCCGTACCTGATGGGCGCGACCATCGACTTCGTCGACACGATCGAGAAGCAGGGCTTCACCATCGACAACCCGAACGCCACTGGTTCCTGCGCCTGCGGCGACTCTTTCCACTGAGCCCGGGCACAGCCGGGTCGGGGGGTCCCTAACCGTGCGCATCGCGGTCACCGGGTCGATCGCTACCGACCACCTGATGACGTTTCCTGGCAAGTTCACCGACCAGCTCATCGCCGACAAGCTCGACAAGGTGGCGCTGTCCTTCCTGGTCGATGAGCTCCAGATCAGGCGCGGCGGGGTCGCGGCCAACATCGCCTTCGGCCTGGCCTGCCTGGGCCTGCGCCCGATGCTGATCGGCAGCGTCGGGCCGGACTTCACCGAGTACCGGAACTGGCTGGAACGGCACGGAGTGGACACCAGCGGCGTGCGCGAGTCCACGATGGCCCACACGGCCCGCTTCATCGCCACCACCGACCTGGTGGGCAACCAGATCGCGTCGTTCTACCCGGGCGCGATGAGCGAGGACGTGGAGATCGATCTCGGCTACCTGACCGGCGGCTGCGACCTGGTCCTGATCGGCGCGAGCGACCCGGCGGCCATGCTCAGCTTCACCCGCCAGTGCCGCAAGCTCGGCATCCCGTTCGCCGCCGACACCTCACAGCAGCTCGCCCGGGTGGACGGACCGGACGTGCAGGAGCTGCTGGACGGGGCCGCCTACCTGTTCTCCAACGAGTACGAGGCGGCGCTGATCGAGCAGAAGACCGGGTGGACGCCCGCGGACGTGCTAGGCCACGTCGGAATCCGGGTGACAACGCTCGGCGCCGCGGGCGCGCGGATTGAACGGGCCGGACAGCCCGCGATCGACGTCCCCGGCGTCGCCGATGCCCGGATGGCCGAGCCCACCGGGACCGGCGACGCGTTCCGCTCGGGCTTCCTGGCCGCCGTGGCGTGGGGGCTGTCCCTCGAGCGCTCCGCCCAGCTCGGCAACCTGCTGGCCGTGCACGTGCTCGAGACCGTCGGCACCCAGGAATACGACCTGAAACCCGGCCCGCTGACCGAACGCTTCGCCGCCGCCTACGGAGCGCCCGCGGCGGGCGAGGTCGCGGCGTACCTGCCCGCCTGATCCACGGAAAATTCTGCCGAACGGGCCGTGGGTTCCCGCCCGGGGAACGTTCCCCGGTCCGGTGGCGCCGCAGCGCCGCTCCAACCGGGACGCCCGCAGAGCCGTCATAATGGCAGAAGGGGCACGTAGGCCCCGATCGCATGGAGGCACGGCAGTGTTCACAAGGCCTGGGAGTTCACGGACCAGATTGGCGACAGGGGCCCTGGGCTGCCTCGCTGCCCTAGCGCTGGCCGGCTGCGGCTCGTCGGCTTCGTCAAGCGCGCCGACCTCGGCATCAAGCTCGACGAGCGCCTCAACCCCGGCCCCGGTGGTCAGCACGAGCAGCGCGGCCCCGGTCACGTCGTCCTCATCCGTCCCACCGGCCGTGGTCGGCGCCCAGGCCTGCGCGAACGGCTCCCTGAAGGTGACTCAGGGGCTCGGGCAGGGGTACGCGGGGGGCACGTACGAGGTGATCGACTTCACCAACACCTCGGGTTCGACCTGCACGCTGTACGGCTATCCGGGCGTCTCGCTGGTGTCAGGCCCACCCTACGTCCAGATCGGGCTTTCCGCTAAGCGCAGCACCAACACGCCGGTCAACCAGATCACGCTGGCCCCCGGTGACGTCGCGAACGCGCTGCTCCAGATCGTGGACGCGCTGAATTTCCCGAGCGCCACGTGCAGCCCGGCCGCGGCGACGAACCTCCAGATCTACCCGCCCGGCCAGACGGCCGCCGTCTACCTGCCCAACCAGTCGGAGGCCTGCGCCGAGCCGGTCCAGACCACGTTCATCGGTCCCGTCCAGGCCGGCGCGGGCGGCTCGACCTGAGCGCTAAGGGCCCCGGGGCGGGGTTCACCCCTGTCTAGCTCGCGGTAGCGTGGCGGGCATGGGAACCGTGCTCGCGTCTGGCTACCACGGGCCCCCCGAGCTGACGCCGGTCCGCGCGCTGACCGAGTGGACCTTCGACCCGTGGATGCTGGCCCTGATCGTCATCCTCGGCGCCGCCTACCTGGCCGGCGTCCGCCGGGTCCGGCGGCGCGACGTTCCATGGCCGGTGGCGCGCCGGATCTGGTTCCTCGGCCTCGGCCTCGGCTTCCTGGTCATCGCCACTATGTCGTGGGTGGGCGCCTACCAGGCGGTCCTGTTCTACGCGCGGGCGGTGCAGACGGTGCTGCTCGTCCTGGTGGTCCCGCTGTTCCTCGCCCTGGGGCGCCCGATCACGCTGGCCATCACCGCCCTGCCCGGTGCGGGGGCCCGCGTCGAGGCGGTAGTCCGCTCGCTCCCGATGCGGGTCCTCACCTTCCCGGCGATCACCACGCTCGCCCTGGTCGGCGTGCCGTTCGTGATGTACTTCACGTCCTGGTACACCGCGGTCTTCCACAGCGGCACGGTCCGCGAGCTCACCTACCTGGTGCTGATGGCGCCGGGCTTGGCGTTCTTCTGGACGCTGCTGCGCGTCGACCCGGTGCCGAAGGAGTATCCCTACGTGGTCTCCATGTGGATCACCGGCGCGGAGGTGGTCGGCGACGCGTTCTTCGGCCTCGCCGTCATCGCCGACCAGAACCTGCTCGGCGCGTCGTACTATCACGCGCTGGCGCGGCCGTGGGGACCTAGCCTCGCCACCTCCCAGGTCGTCGGCGGGGGAGCGTTGTGGATCCTCGGTGACCTGGTCGGCCTGCCGTTCCTCGCCGCCCAGCTGATGCAGCTGATGCACGAGGACGAGTCGGACGCGGCCAGGATCGACGCCGAGCTCGACGCCCAGGAGGCCGAACGGGACGCCAACCGCCAGGTCGCGGCGGCGGCCGAGGATGACGCGGATGAGGCCGCGGGCACCCGGCTGTGGTGGCAGGACGACTCCCGCTTCACCGACCGGTTCAAGCCCACCAGCTAGCACGACGCCCCGGCACCGGAGTGCCGGGGCGTCGCCGTAACTCGTGTGACTAGTTGAAGTACCAGAATTCCGGTGTGGCGTAGTACTGGGTCAGGTTCTCCCAGGCCTGCGGGTTCTGCGCGGACAGCGTGTTCTTCCAGGCCCAGATCTCGTCCGGGTTGGGCTGGAACTGCACCGGCTGGTTCGCGGTCAGGAACGAGGCCTCGTTCTTCACCGCGGTCGGGTTGCTGCTGGCGATCGAGGCGTTGATCAGCGCGTCGGCCGTCGGGTTGCTGTAGTCGCCGACCTGGTCCGAGCCGCCGGTGTTGAACAGGCCGAACGTGGTCGCGTACGGCACGTCGGTCTCACCGCCGAAGTCCTCCATCGCCCACTTGTTGTCGTTGGCCGGGGCGTCGGGGTCCAGGTAGTTGGCGATCATGTAGTTGAAGTTGCTGCTGGACAGCGTGATGTTGATGCCGGCCTGCTTCGCCTTGGACACGAAGTCGGTGGCCTGGTACCCGATCAGCGCCGGCGAGGTGCTGTAGATGTAGTTCCAGGCCAGCTTGGTCCCGGCCGGGATGCCCGCGCCGCAGTTGCTCGGCCCGGTGCCCGCGC
>Ga0335074_10000446_pt1 | contig 59886 bp, 50 predicted proteins | sample Lox_Sample_23_FD_206715 | JGI IMG/M metagenome (GOLD analysis project Ga0335074, IMG submission 206715) | Soil microbial communities from Loxahatchee National Wildlife Refuge, Florida, United States - Lox_Sample_2.3 | ecosystem: Environmental > Terrestrial > Soil > Wetlands | place: USA...
TTTTTTGACTATTAAGCCAATCGCCAAGCCGTCTGGCTTCCAATTGATTCTGCTGAGTCGGCCCGCCTCCTGGTATGGTATCCGAGTTGTGCATCGATCGCCGCATTGCGAACTCTCTCAGTGGGTTACGTTCTGCTTTTCCTCCGCTTCGTCTGCAGTCTTGAACAAATCGGATTCGGCGAGCAACTTTTCGAGTCGTGCGACCCGCTGCTCGAGATTCGTCTCCTGGATCACGCGCAACTGCAGGATGAGCAGGGAAGCGAGCCCGGCGGCCATCCTAGGATGCAATCTGCCGAAACGCGGGTCCGCGATCAACTGGGCGACGACTTCTTTGACGGCGTTTGTGGTCTCGATCTTGGGGAGTGGTTCCGAAGAAGATGTGCTTGGGGGCAAGGCCGTGTTTTCGTCCGCCGATCCGACCATATTCGGCTGCCTTCGCCGGGTTGAAATGAAAAAAACAGGCGATGCGCATCCTGCGCCACCGCGGTATCAATCGCCAGAATTCGTCCGGCGAACGGAGGCAATACGTGACCGTCAATCCAGGCCCGAAGGATCGCGCTTTGCTGCTGGTCACGACGCTCGGCCAGAAGGGTTCCTATCTCTAGTTCCAGTACCGAGATTGTGGACAAGTAGAGGCTGGCCGGAGGCAGCGACCGCGCCCACATTCTGACGCTTCGCTCAGCCTTCTCGCCCTTCCGCAGTTCGGAAATCACGTTCGTATCAACGATGTACATCAGGACAGATCCGTCTGCTTGTGGGGCTCACCGAGCAAGCGAGGCGACTCAAACTCAATTTCAGCAGCTTCTGGCATGGCCAATGAGTCTGCTATGTTTTTCTGCCCACTGGTAATCCTCTCGTATTCCTCGGCAGTGAGCAGGACATGAGAGGGACGTCCCCGGTCGATGATGAAAACAGGCTCCCGCTTGGCCGCTCTCTTGGCACGGCTCGTGTTCTGATTGAATTCTCGGCTGGATAGCTTCGCAATGCTGAGGGACTCTGTATCGCAGCGATTGACTAGCGAAGGCTTCGAAATCCCTGACAGTAACGAGTGGGAATGCCTGGCGTTACTTGAGCATTACGTTTACCTTGTTCACGTTTTACTGTTCACACAAATTCTGCTATTTCTCGAATAGTGGGCTGGTATCGCTCATCATGGAAACTGAAGGTGGCAAGACGGTGGGGTAGGCATCGGCGGATACGAGGGAATAACAATCATAGAACCGATTTCTCTCGTCGTTGCATGCTGAAGGCAGCATCACAATTTTACCGAAACGGCACGCGTTCATCTCGCACAATATGAAGAGGAGAGTCCGCGGCCACGAGAGAGAGAGGGGTGAGGTTAGTCACTGGCTGCGTTCTTTAGGGATTCGCTGGCAGACTTCGCGATCAGGCTCTTTTAGAATCTGCGATCGCGAACGTTTCGCGGAGAACGCGAACAGCACTCTCGCCATCGAATGAACCGGGTGTTGGGAGAATGCTAGCGCTTTGCAAGCCCATGCAAATGATTGCAACCGGTAACGTGATGGCGATCAAGGTTGCCAGACCAATACGAGCAGATCTTTGGTATCTTGCTGACATTATTAGACTTTCATAGCGTAAAGGCAAGAGGGAATTCGCCAGAAATGGCCCAAAAGTGCCACGCTTTACCCCCCTAAATGGTAGAGAAATTCGACTACGGGTAGTTCTTCCTCTTGCAGAGATCTGCGATGTACGATAACTTTGGTTTCGGTAACTGAGTCTAAGTTTTGGCAAGGGCTGCCTAGACGCGGTTCGGCTCTCGGCCTCGCCCGTTGTTCCTCTCCCCCCACGTTGAGGAAGAAAGCGCAAGCTGGAAATCCAATATTCACGGAATTTTGATTCGACATTTCCCCAATCTCTAGTAAGACAGTAGGAATTAGAGACCAAATCGTTCCTCCCCCTCGAGTAGTTCGATAACTCCGCTCATACTGCCCTCTGGCGTGGCGCCAGTGAGGGCGATGGAGTTTCTCACAGTCGGCGTTTCAGGGTTTTTGGGTCAAATCAGGAAGTGTGACTCAGAGGGCGAAGCTATGGCCAGTTGCAGCGACTCTTTAGAGATCTTATCGACCACCTCTTGCGCCGGGCTCGAACCGATCGAGCATTGGTACGCGCTGCACACACAAGCGCGGCACGAAAAAACGGTGGAGCTTCGGCTGCGAGAGCGCGGAGTCGAGACGTTTCTGCCGCTGGTGACCGAAATCCACCGCTGGAGCGATCGTAAGAAGAAGGTGCAGCTCCCGCTGTTTGGCAACTACGTGTTCGCCAGACTCTCATCTTCAAGAGCGGACCGCCTGCGAGTGCTCATGATCGACGGCGTGTTTAGCCTGGTCGGAGTGCGGGGCGAAGGCTCACCCATTCCCGAATCGCAGATTGATGCGGTACGGGCGTTAGTCGATGGTGGTATTCCCTGGTCGACACATCCGTTCCTCAAGGTCGGGCAGCGGGTGCGGATCCGCAGCGGAGCTCTGGACGGAGTTGAGGGCATTCTCACCGACCGCGCGGGCGATAACACGCTGGTGATCTCCGTCGACGCCATTCAGAGGTCGCTGGCCGTTCGCGTGGAAGGTTATGACGTTGAACCCATCTGAATCTATCAGTCTTTTAAGTTGAGAAATTCCCGGCCCCTGTTCATCCCACCAAGTTGAGTAACAACCCACAACCTATGGCCGAAGCTCCCGTTGAAACTGCGCATGTCTTGGTTGTAAGTCGCGATGCTTCCCTCTTACACCCGGTGTCGTACCTTGCCGAGTCCAATTCGTGGCACGTGGAAACAGCTGCAAGCGGGTGGGAAGCCATGGAGCGAGTGCACTCCGAGGTCAATCCTCAGGTCATGCTGCTCGATGTCTCCCGTGCAGATGGCGACGGTCTGCACATTCTGCGCTGGATTCGTCGGCTGCACCCGGAACTGCCGGTAATTGTGACCTGTCACCCGGATCAGCCAATGGAGCCGAAAGAGGCGATGCGCCTCGGAGCGCAGCAGGTGATCGTGCGACCTTTCGAGAGCGAACAACTCGAGTCTGCTATCTCCAACAGCCTGCATCACATGCATGCAGGTTCCGAACTGCGCATTTCCAGTGAGGACATCGAAACACTGGGAGAGGATGAGTTCTTCCTCAGCGCAAGTCCGGTGATGCAGAAACTTCGTGCCCAGGCCGAGTTGCTCGCGCAGGCGGATGTGCCGGTCCTCATTCTGGGCGAAGCAGGCAGCGGCAAAGGCACAATTGGCCGGCTCATTCACAAGCTCTCGGTTCGTTCCGGCTTTCAATTTGTGCGGCTGCACTGCGGCAAGATCCCCGCGGAGCTGCTGGAAACGGAGTTGTTTGGCCGGGCGGCGAATGCCACGAACGGATCAGGCAAGAGTGCAAGACTCGGCGCTCTCGCCATCGAAGAGAAAGGCACGCTCCTGCTGGAAGAAATTACTGAAATGCCTTTGCCATTGCAGGCACGGCTGCTGCAGGAACTGCACAATCATCACATGCCGCCTGCCGAAGGAAATCACCGTTCTGAGGTCGCAGTTCGCATTCTGGCTTCCAGCAGTGCCAAGCCGGATCGGGCTTTGGCAGAGAATCGTATTCATCAGGATCTGTACTATCGCCTGAGTGCGTTTACGGTGCACGTTCCGCCGTTACGGCAGCGAAAAGAGGAAATTCCAGTCCTTCTGCAGTATGCGATGCATAAGTTCGCGCGCTATTACGGGCTGGCGCCTCGTGAGTTTACGCCTCAGGTGCTGGATGCGTGCGTGAACCATTCGTGGCCGGGGAATCTGCAGGAACTGGAGACCTTTGTGAAGCGATATCTGGTTTCCGGGGACGAACAAGTAGTGCTCGGCTGGTTGGAAACAACGGTCAATGACTCGGATGCGTCGGAAAGCTCCAACCGCTTGCACCGCGGCGCAGAGACCCAAAGTTCGAGAACGGCGCCAAGATCTTTGAAGTCGCTGCTGCAGAGCGTAAGATCGGAAACCGAACGGAACGCGATCGCAGCTGCGCTGGAAAAAACCCGCTGGAACCGGAAAGCGGCCGCTCGCCTGCTGAAGGTCAGTTATCGAACGATGCTGTACAAGATCGAGCAATACGACATCAACCCTTCTGACCAGGATCTATCGTCCGTCCAAGGACTCCGGGTTGTGTCCCGCAGTAATGGCAAAGGTATTTAACCATCCAGTCGCAACGCCAGATCGCTGCGTTGAGGAAACTGTCATGAGAACAAGAGCGAATGTATTTTGTGGGCGCACGGTCTTGATCCTGGGATGTGTGCTCCTGTCGGGTATGGTGTGGGCACAGTCGAGTCCGAGGAAATCGTCTGCGGTTTCAGATCACGTAACTTCGGCTGACGCTCGTGCCGCAGCCCCGCCAAGCCCAGCGGCTCACGATGACACTTTCATCATTGGCAAAGACGATGTGCTGGCTATCAACGTGTGGAAGGAACCGGATATCTCACGCTCTATTCCGGTTCGGTCGGACGGCAAAATCTCGTTGCCTCTGGTGGGCGAAATCCAGGCCGCGGGTGAAACTCCATTAAAGCTTGAGCAAGATATCGCCACTCGGCTGAAGAATTATATTGAGGAGCCCGAAGTCACGGTCATCGTTCAGCAGATCAACAGCGAGAAATTCAATATCCTGGGAATGGTGGGCAAGCCGGGCACATATCCGCTGGTGGGATCCGCTACCGTGCTGGACGCCATTGCTCTCGCCGGTGGCTTTCGCGATTTCGCCAAGCAGAAATCGATTTACATCCTGCGGCAGAATCCTGATGGAACTCAGACCCGGCTTCCCTTCAATTACAAGGAAGTCGTGAAAGGACATAACACGGCGCAAAACATCGCGCTCCAGCCGCGAGACACAGTCATTGTCCCCTGAAACCGCGGCTTAAATCATGAAACGCTGTACAGGAATTTTGGTCGGGCTGATGATGATGTGGATCATCACTCCTGCCCGAGGGCAGGTGAATAACAACGACACTCCAGCGACGAGCCAGGCGGCTGTCTCAGACACGGTTCCAGACGTCGACGCCGATCGCATGGTGATCCCGCCGGCGGTGAGCGGTGTTAGCTATCCGGTCCTGCCGACCTCTCAGGAACGTTCGAATTATCTGCGCGCCGGCCTTGCGTTTATGACGGCATATACAGACGACGCGTCAGTCGGTTCATCCGGTGAACCGCTGAGCGACGTCAGTTATTCGGTTGCACCCTTCGTTTCGATGGACCAGACCACAACACGAGAGCATCTGGTTCTGACGTACGCGCCTGGTTATACGTTCTACCAACGACTCAGTAATTTGAGCATGGCAGATCAAAACGCCAACATCCGGTTCGCGTACAGGCTGAGCCCGCACGTGACATTCAGCGCCAGTGACATTTTCCAGAAAACTTCGAATGTGTTCAATCAACCGTATCTGGACACAACAGGCACTGTGAACACAGGCCCAGCATTACCCAATTTCTCGGTGATAAGCCCGGTTGCAGACCAGCTCAACAACATTGGAAACGTAGGCCTCGCATATCAGTTTGCGCTCAACGACATGGTTGGGGCGAGCGGCACTTTTACCAATCTGCATTATCCAAATCTCTCCCAGGTTCCCGGACTCTTTGATTCAAGCGCGCAGTCCGGATTAGCATTCGAGGCGCATCGGCTCTCTAGTAGGCAGTATCTGGGAATCGCCTATCAGTACCAGCGGCTGATTGCTTACCCAACCTTGGGAGCCACTGAAACCCAAACCCACGCGCCGCTCCTGTTCTACACCGTTTATCCAGCCAAGCAGGTTACATTGTCGTTCTTCGGTGGCCCACAGTATTCCGAGACAGTTCAACCATCTCCATATTTGCCCTTAAAAAAGTGGACCCCGGCCGGGGGGGCAAGTTTGAACTGGCAAGCTCACGTGACTTCTTTCGCACTTAGCTATACGCACGTCATCTCAAGCAGCGCAGGCTTGATCGGAGCTGTAAAATTGGATAACGCTTCGGCGTCATTCAACCAGCAACTCAGAAGGACCTTGAGCGCATCTGTTTCCGGTACCTATGCGCAGAACGACCTTGTGGGCCATTTCAGCCCGTCGCTGGGAATCCTGAACGGACATTCGATCATGGGCACGGCTTCTCTGCAGCAGCAATTCGGCCAAAATGTGACTGTACGGTTGGGATATACGCGTTTGCGCGAGGATTACAGTGGTCTTTCCCTTTTTGCCTTCGCGCCGAATACCAACCGGGAATTCATTTCCTTTACCTATAACTTCAACAGAGCTCTGGGAAGATAGCTATGGTTGACGATCTCGACGAGTCAAGTTCGGAAGGGCTGGATCTCCAGAAATATCTGGGGATCGCAAAGCGCCGCCACCTGCATTTCCTGATTCCGTTGCTTATAGGATGGGTGGCCGTATGGTCGGTAAGTTGGGTGCTGCCGCCACGTTACCAATCGAGCACGCTGATCCTGGTTGAGCAGCCGACCATGCCTAAGGATTACGTGACTCCGAACGTCACTGATGATCTGCAGGTGCGCATGCAGAGCATCACGCAGCAGATTCTAAGCCGCACCCGGCTGCTGCACATTATCGAACAGTACAATCTTTACACCTTGCAGCATTCCGACCGGTCTCCCGATGAAAAAGTGGAGATGATGCGTAAAGACATCGATATTGAACTGGTGCGCGATGAGCGCAGCAATCAGATCACCGCGTTCAACGTCTACTACACGTCGCGCGACCCTCATATTGCCCAGGTTGTTACCAGCGAACTGACGAATCTGTTTATTAACGAGAATCTGGAAGTACGCCAGGAGCAATCAGAGGATACAACCAAGTTCCTCGAGACCCAGCTGCAAGCGGCAAGAGACAGTCTCGCCGCACAGGAAGAAAGGATTCGCGTCTTCAACTCGCAACATGTCGGAGAAATGCCCGGCCAGTTGCAGAGCAACCTAGAGATCTTAAGCGGGCTGCAATCACAGTTGCAGAGCGAAGAAGATGCACTGAACTCAGCCAAACAGCAGCACGTGTACTTTCAAACCCTCGCTGATCAATACCACACTCTGCAGGGAACAGCGAAGTCGGGCGGCGACACTGCTGTGGGGTTGCCGGCCTTGGATCAGGAACTGGAAAAGCTTAAAGCCCAATTGGCGGACCTTAGTTCCCGTTACACGGATCGGCACCCGGATGTTCGCAAGGTAAAAGAACAGATTGCGGATCTCGAACAGCAGCGCCAGCAGTTACTCGTGGCGCAGAAAACGAAATCGGCTGACAACACGGCAGATCAGGCGAATAACTTATCCGCGGAACCTACGGACCCGACGCAGGCTGCAATGCTGCTTCAGGTGCAGAGTCAACTCCGATCCAATCAGCTGGAAATCACGAACCGCGAGCACTCCGTCGCTGCCCTGAAGGCAAAAATAGACGATTACCAGGCGCGCTTGAATGCGGAGCCCATTCGCGAACAGCAACTGGCAGATCTGACCCGCGGGTACGATCAATCGAAAGCAAATTACGACGATTTACTCAAGAAGAAGAACGAGTCTGCGATGGCCACGAGCATGGAGCTGTTGCAGCAGGGGGAACGCTTCCGCATCATCGATCCGCCCAGCTTTCCTCAGAAGCCGAGCTTTCCAAACCGGTTGAAGTTCTGCGGAATCGGACTCGCGCTCGGACTGGCCTTTGGGGTCGTCGTCGCGGGCGCATTTGAGATGCTTGATGGGCGCATCCACGATGAGAAAGAACTCAAGAAACTGCTGCCGCCCGCGATCGTCGCAGAGATTCCTGCCATTACGAATGCGTCGGATCTTCAAGCCCAGAGTCGCCGTATATGGATTGGCTGGGCGACTGCCGCGGTCGTGTTTGCTACCATACTGCTGGGGTCGGCCTTTAGCTATCTACGTGGTTGACATCTTTCGAAATGTATAAAGCGTTCTACAAGCTGCAGCGTAACCCTTTCGAGATTACGCCCGATCCGTCGTTTTTGTACTCGACTAAGCGCCATAACGAAGCGCTGGCTTCCCTTTATTATGGTGTGCGCCGTCGTAAGGGATTCGTCGTTCTGACTGGCGAAGTAGGCACGGGTAAGACACTTCTGGTGCGCTGTCTGCTCCAGATCCTGCGGCGCGCGGATGTGGCTTATGCCTACGTTTTCAACTCCCGCCTGACCCCGATGGAATTTCTTCAGTACGCCGCGGGCGATTTTCGCCTGCCGACCGCGGGAAAATCAAAGAGCGAACTCCTGCTGGAGCTTGGCAGCTTCGTTATTTCTCGCGGCCAGAGAAATCTGACTACCGTCTTGATCGTCGACGAAGCCCACCACTTATCGGTCGAAGTACTGGAGGAGATCCGATTACTAACAAACCTGGAAACACCGCAGGCGAAGTTACTGCAGATACTGCTGATTGGGCAGCCTGAACTGGACGAGAAACTCGACGCCGACAACCTGCGCCAGCTTAAGCAGCGCATCGCGTTGCGTTCAAGCCTTGGCCCGCTCGAACTCGACGAGGTGGGCGGATATATTCATCGCCGCTTGCAGCTGGCAGGCAGTGATCAGCCGAGCGCGATATTTCCCTTGGAAACAATTCTGGAAATTCATCGTCACTCACGAGGTTATCCGCGGTTGATTAACACTCTTTGTGAGAATGGATTGATCAATGCTTACGCCAAACAATCCCGGTCGGTGACGCCGGAGATCATTGAAGACGTCGCCAGGGACTTCCGTCTGAATGTGGTACGGCGCGCGGTGAACGACAGCCCCGACAAGGAACACGCCGACGAAGTGCAGCGGGCAGCTCGAACTCTGCTCGATCTCTATGCCTATCTACGCGAGTCGCAATCGGAAGGCACCGAGCTCAGCAGATTCGTGGGAACAGGAAAACATGAGCCGTTTATTTGACGCCCTGCAACGAGCAGGCACGGAACAGTCGGGAGTGGAGTACCCCGATATGGTTTCCATGATGACTGAGGTCTTCGAGCCGGAGACCGGGGAAGGCAATCGTGAGCCAGAAGCGAACAAGACGAAACTGCTTGAAATGCCTGCAGTCGAAGCCAACCCGGGAGAAGAGACCAATCAGGAGCCCGTCAGCAAGGGAGAGCTGACTTTTCCTTCACTGAATGTCTCCGTCGCACCCGATAACAGGCTGGTATTCTTTACCGATCCCGACAGCTTGCCGGCGGAGAAATTCCGTTTTCTCGGCGTGCGCTTGCGCCAGATTCGACAGAACCGGCTACTCAAAAAGGTGCTGGTCACCAGCAGCATTCCGGAGGAAGGCAAGAGCCTGGTGTCGGCCAATCTGGCTGGAGTGCTCGCCCGGCGCAACCAAAAAGTACTGCTGATTGAAGGCGACCTGCGGCGTCCCGTGCTCGCACAGCAATTTGGATTGGGGCGTCTGGCGGGACTCGGCGAATGGCTGCAAGGCAATCGCGAGACGATCTCAAACATATATCGATTGTCGGACTTCAATTTTTGGATGATGCCAGCGGGCAATCCACCAGCAAATCCACTTGAGCTGATGCAATCCGGAAATCTCTCACGCCTGATGTCACACATCGGAAACCTATTCGACTGGATTATCGTTGACTCGCCCCCGCTGCTTCCTCTCGCCGATACCACCGTTTGGGCGCGCGTGACCGATGGCACACTGCTCGTTGCTCGTGTAGGTAAGACGCAGAAAACTCAGTTGCAACGGGCGTTGGATGTGGTTAAGAAGTCTGATTTGCTCGGGGTGGTCCTAAATGGTTCCGAGGAATCAGACTATGAGGGTTATTACACTCGCTACGCATCGTATGGGACGAAGGTCTCTTCCCCTGCCGACTCCCAAACGACGGAATAGCTGGTCTTCTTAGAGAAATTCTCCCAAGGAATAGTCGCAGCTACTTCCCCCACTTGTTGGCCGCAGCCGAAAAATCAGGAGAAAGAGTCGTGAACCTTCGTCGATCGCTCGATTCTGTACATTTTGATTCGTTGACGGGAACCGCTACATCTCACGATCGCGAAATTCTCAATCAGGAAGCATTTCGTCGCGTCATCTCGCTCGAACGCCGCCGAACGGAGCGATCCCGCAAGCCCTTCGTTCTGATGCTGCTCGATATGGGCGATCATCTGCCTTCCGCGGCGACGGGGAAGAGTCTCAGCAAGTTGCTAACCTCAGTTTCTGATTGCACGCGAGCGACCGACGTTGCCGGCTGGTACAAGCAGGATTCTGTTGTCGGGGTCATGTTCACCGAGATCGCGATCGAAGACCGCAAAACCATCGTGAGCACAATGATCTCCCGGGTGAGTGACATGCTCAGAAATCAGCTCAGCCTCGAACAGTTCAACCGTGTGAGCGTGTCGTTCCACGTCTTTCCCGAGGATTGGGAACAAGAATCTCCAAAGCCAAGCAATCCAGTTTTCTACCCCGACTTAGTCCGGCAAGCGGAACGGAAACGGCTGTCTGGTGCGCTCAAGAGAGGCGTTGACATTGTCGGCAGCATCGCCGCTCTGCTATGCGCGTTCCCGCTTTTCGTTTCCATCGCAGTAGCGATAAAGGCGACATCCAAAGGTCCTATTTTCTTCCGTCAACGCCGGATTGGGCAGCATGGCCGGCCATTTGTATTTCTGAAGTTCCGGTCCATGTATGTTGGCAACAACGCCAACATTCACAAGCAATATGTCCAGCAACTGATCGCAGGAAAAGCGGAACGGCAACAGTCCGAGGGAAACGCTCAAGGCGTATTCAAGTTGACTAAGGACCCAAGAATCACAAAGATTGGCTCGCTTTTGCGTCGAACCAGTCTAGATGAACTGCCACAGTTCATTAACGTACTGAAAGGCGAAATGTCGCTCGTCGGCCCTCGTCCTCCCGTGCCGTATGAAGTGGAAGCTTACGATCTCTGGCATCGATGCCGATTACTCGAAGCCAAGCCAGGAATTACTGGGTTATGGCAAGTCAGTGGACGCAGCCGTGTGACCTTCGATGAAATGGTCCGTTTGGACCTGCGATATGCCCGCACATGGACGCCCTGGTTGGACATGCAGATTCTTCTTCGTACGCCTGCCGCCGTATTGCTCGGCGAAGGTGCCCACTAAATCCACATAAACTACCCCCCCACTTTCTTTCCCCATCGAAAGGACTAAAGGATGGTAACCTACCTCGCTAATCCGGATTTGCATGCGTCATCCAAGCCAGGATCCGGCTTAGTTAAGTTCGGAGTGGTTGGATATGGATATTGGGGACCCAACATCGTCCGCAATCTCAAACAGCTCGAAAAAACAGACGTGGTCTACGTTTGCGACAAGAGCGCCGGGTCACGACAACGCGTTCAGAAAGCTTATCCACAGGTTGCTGTCACCGCGGACCCGATCGAGCTGATGCGTTCTCCGGATGTCGATGCCATCGCGGTCATCACTCCGGTTTGGACACATTACGAACTGGCCAAGGCCGCCTTGGAGCACGGCAAGCACATCTTCGTTGAAAAACCCTTTACCAGTAACAAAGAGCAGGCGGAAGAACTCATCGAACTCGCGGCCAGAAAGAACCTGAAAGTGATGGTCGATCACACTTTCTTGTTCACTGGCGCGGTGCGGAAAATCCGGCAGTTATTGGATGATAATGCCCTCGGCAAGCTCTATTACTATGACTCCACGCGCGTCAATCTGGGGCTGTTTCAGCACGACGTCAACGTAGTCTGGGATCTTGCTCCGCATGACCTCTCGATTATGGACTACCTCATCCAGGCAACTCCGGAAGCGATTGTCGCGACCGGCCAAACTCACCTGAATGGATATGAAGACGTTGCCTTCCTGACCCTCTATTTTCCCGACAAAGTTATTGCCCATCTGAACGTGAACTGGCTTTCGCCAGTCAAGGTTCGAACCACGTTGATCGGCGGCGAAAAGAAGATGCTGGTGTGGAATGACCTGGAAGCGGACGAAAAAATCAAGATCTATGACAAGGGCGTGACTGTTACCAGCCGGGAAGGACTTTATAACCTTCTCGTCAATTATCGATCTGGTGATATGTGGGCGCCTCAGATCGAACAGGTGGAAGCCCTTCACCGCGAACTGGAATACTTTGTCGATTGCATCACTAATGACAGCAACCCCATCAATGATGGCCATGCTGGATTGCGCGTGGTGAAAATGCTGGAAGCCGCGTCGGAGTCTCTCCGCCAGCGCGGAACTTTGGTCTATCTGTAGCCAGAAGGTCTGACTCTAGGAATATGCTTAGCGTTCTAAAATTCGGCGGAACATCGGTGGGAGACGCCTCCTGCATCCGGAGAGTCGTTGAGATTGTTCAAGCCACTTCGCAGGTATCAGAAGTCATTGTTGTAGTGTCTGCGATGAAAGGGGTTACGAATAAATTAGTCGAGGCCGCTTCCGAAGCTGCCAATGGCAACGTCGATGAGGTGACCGCGATCTTCAATCATCTCCGTGATCACCACCACGCAGCCCTCCAGGAATTGATTCCCGCGCCACAAGAACGCGAGCGCATTCGCCACATCATCGACAACTTACTCGAAGAAGGTACCAGGCTCTGCCGCGGCACTGGCTTGTTGCGGGAACTAACTCCCCGCGCCAACGACGCGATAACAAGTCTAGGCGAGCGCCTCTCGGTTCCTCTTCTGGCCGCTGCGCTCAAGCAGCGAGGGGTTGCTAGCGAGGGGCTCGAAGCGACGGAACTGATCGTTACCGATTGTTCCTACGGCTCGGCAGATCCATGGCTCGATCTTACGCGGGAGCGCTGCAAGTCTCGGTTACTTCCTCTGCTCGCTCGAGGAATGGTTCCGGTCATTACCGGTTTCATTGGTGCAACTGCCGATGGCATTCTGACAACCCTTGGCCGTGGCGGCTCCGATTACTCTGCAGCGATCCTCGGCGCCGCGCTCGGGGCGCATGAGGTGGTGATTTGGACCGACGTGGACGGGTTCCTTACCGCCGACCCGCGCGTCGTTTCTGATGCTTGCACAATCGCAGAAATCTCGTACCGCGAGGCTTCGGAACTGGCTTTCTTTGGCGCGAAGGTGCTGCATCCGAAGACTCTCCGTCCGCTGGCGCAGAGTGGCATTCCGCTCTGGATTCGCAACACTTTCGCTCCCGACAGGCCGGGCACGAAAGTTACATGTCCTGGTTCTGTCAATGGCAGCGGCGTCACCGCACTCACCGCTTTCGCGGATGCGGCACTGATTTCCGTCGGAGGTCCCGGCATTGCCGGAGTCCCTGACGTGCTTGGCAGGACTCTGGCCATTACTCGCGAACGTCGTACGGATGTTCTCTTGATTTCGCAATCGTCTTCGGAAAATGAGATCTGCTTAGTAGTTCCATCGAGTGCCGCCAAACTGACGGTCGAGGAACTCCGTCGCGAGTTTGCGCAAGACCTGGCGTACGAGAAGGTCGAGCACATTGCGGTCGATTCCACGGTTGCCATCGTCACCGTCGTGGGACAGAAAATGCGCGGGATGTCCGGTGTGGTCGGCCGCACATTCTGTGCCTTGGCCCGTGCGAATGTTGATACTATCGCAACGGCACACGGCGCCTCTGATTGCAAGTTCTCTTTCGTGGTTCCGAAAAAGGATATGCAATCCGCACTGACTGCCATTCACCACGAATTCCAGCTCGGAACGGTCTCCCCTGACCCGGCTGCAGACTCCCCATTTGCGCCGCGACCTTGCAGCCTCACTTCAAACGTGGAAAGCTGCAGTCTGAGCGCTGATTAGTTCCAGTTACTCCTTCCTTCCCCGGAAAGGTAAGCTCCGAGTCATGAATCAGTACGTTTGCATCGCGGATGATGTAAAGCTGGGCAGAGGTGTAAGGCTTTCCAAGTTCATCAATCTTTATGGCTGTGAAGTTGGGGACGAGACCAAGATAGGAGCTTTCGTAGAGATTCAGAAGAACGCCAGCGTCGGCAAGCACTGCAAGATTTCAAGCCACACATTTATCTGCGAAGGCGTCCGCATCGAAGACGACGTATTCATTGGCCACGGGGTCACATTCATTAACGACACTTACCCCCGAGCGACCACGCTGGATGGCAGCATGCAGACTGAAGCGGACTGGAAAGTGGAGCGGACATTGATCAAGCGAGGAGCTTCGATTGGCTCCGGCAGCACTATCCTTTGCAACGTAACAGTGGGCGAGAACGCCATTGTAGGGGCAGGCAGCGTTGTTACAAAAGATGTCCCGCCCAACAGCATCGTAGCTGGAAACCCAGCCAGATTTTTGCGTCACGTCGAGCAAGTCGAGGGGATAACAAAGTGAGCATTCATTCCGGTATTCCTTTTCTGGATTTAGTTACACCGCATGTCGAATTAGAGCACGAACTTACTGAGGTGTTTCGCAAGGCTCTCCGGACGGCGGGATTTATCGGCGGTCCCGCGGTCGAGGACTTTGAGAGGGCCTTTGCGAACTTCTGCCAGGTCGATCATGCGATCGGCGTGAGCAGCGGGACCGATGCACTCCGCTTCGCCTTAATGGCCTGCGGCGTCGACGCGGGTGATGTCGTGGTCACCATTCCACACACATTCATCGCGACCACAGAAGCAATTTCCCAGGCTGGCGCCCTGCCGGAGTTCGTCGATGTCGACGCACTCACTTACAACATGAACCCCGAGAAGCTTCGTGAATATCTCGAGCGGCGCTGCAAGAAAGATTCCTCCGGCCAATTGATCAGCCTTCGCAGCAACCGGCCGGTCAAGGCAGTCGTTCCGGTCCATCTCTACGGACAGATGGCAGATATGGACGCGATCCTCGAGCTGGCGGGACGCTTCAATCTGATTGTGATCGAGGATGCCTGCCAGGCCCACGGCGCCGAGTACTTCTCGCGCAAGCAGAAGCGTTGGCTGAAAGCTGGCTCGATCGGGCAGGCGGCGGCATTCAGCTTCTATCCCGGAAAGAACCTGGGAGCTTGCGGCGAGGCCGGGGCTACGACAACCAATGACGAAACGATCGCAGCCAAGATCAAAATGCTGCGCGATCACGGCCAGGCCAAGAAGTATTACCACGACATGGAAGGCTACAACGGCCGTCTGGACGCAATTCAAGCCGGACTGTTGCATGCCAAACTGCCGCATCTGGCAACGTGGAACGCACAACGCCGCGAGCGCGCCGCCGAATACAATCGTCTGCTCTCGGCCGCGGATTCGGGCGTGATCCCACCCTATGAGCCCTCCTGGTCGAAGGCGGTTTATCACCTGTATGTCGTTCGCACCGACGACCGCGAAGGGCTCATGAGTCACCTGAAAAACGCGGGCATTGGCACCGGAATTCATTACCCGATTCCGCTGCACCTGCAGAAAGCGTATGCATCACTGCAGTACCGCGTCGGGGACTTCCCTGTCGCAGAAAAGGCCGCGGCAGAAATCGTATCATTGCCGATGTTCCCTCAATTGACTCGTGAGCAACAGATCCGCGTTGCCCAAGAGATTCGGGCCTTCACGGTGACATCCGTTCGCAACGGCGGCCAACCTAACCCTGAGACAGTGGCTGTGAGCTAGGTTTTCACGCGAAGCGGAGAGGTCGCCGTTGGCTAAGGCAGCAGTCAGCTTGCTGGCTGCGGTGGCTCAAACCACCCGGAGGTTCAAATCCTTCCCCTCTCCGCCAAATTTTTTCTTACCGTCTCTCCAAAGCCTAAAGTCATTGGATAAATTCTCAGGAGCAACTGTGGTAAGCACAACTACACCTAACGCTGAAGCGGTGGTCAAGCCCCCTAAGAGCGAGCTACCTCAACAACCCGCAGTCAAGAACGCTCTGAAGTATCGTCCCGACATTGATGGGTTGCGTGCCGTGGCTGTTCTAGTTGTGCTTGCCTTTCATATCGGGTTAAGTCGATTCAGCGGAGGATTTGTTGGTGTCGATGTTTTTTTCGTGATCTCTGGCTACCTGATTAGCTCAATCATCCTTGCAGATATTAATGCGCGGCGTTTCACGATCAAAGGCTTCTACGAACGGCGCATCCGTCGTATCTTCCCGGCATTGTTTGCCATGCTCGCCGTATCCAGTATTGTTGCGTATGTCTACTTACTCCCAAGTGAGCTTGTCGACTATGCCAAATCGATGCTGGCAGCGACAGGTTCGGCCTCTAATTTGTATTTCTGGAAACATTCTGGCTACTTCGAGTCTCCGCTGTCGAAACCGTTGCTACATACATGGTCACTGGCTGTCGAGGAGCAGTTTTACATTTCGTTCCCGTTGATTCTGCTCCTCGTTCGACGCTTTTCTCCGCGCCGACTTCGCACCGCTGTCATATTGCTGTTCTTCGTATCATTGCTGATCAGTTGCGTGGTTGTTGTGCGCAATCCAGAGACGGCGTTCTACATGCCGTACACTCGAGCTTGGGAACTTTTGCTGGGAACGCTGCTGTCGCTGAAGATATTTCCGCGCTTAGGGTCAGCTTGGTTGCGCAACACAGCAACGCTGGGCGGCCTAGGTATGATCCTGTGGTCAGTTCTGTTTTATACCCACGACACGGTGTTCCCGGGTCTGAGTGCATTGCTTCCTTGTGTTGGATCGGCTCTCATAATCTGGGCGGGCGAGGCCGGCACTTCGTTTGTCGGCTCACTGTTGTCGTGGCGCCCAGTGGTGTTTGTTGGTCTTATCTCTTACTCGCTATACCTATGGCACTGGCCTATCATCGTGCTGCGATCGATGGGTATGCTGATGAGCGTGAGTACAATTAATTTGGGACACTTGGCGTTCGTCTCTGCTCATCGTCTCGACATGCTCCTCGACATAGGAATCTCTTTCGTACTAGCTGTTTTGTCCTGGAAGTTTGTCGAAGGGCCCTTTCGAAACGGCCGCCTTCGTTTGAGCGGTCGGCCGTTATTTGCCCTCGCCGGCGGGGTCATGACCGTTTTGCTGGCGTGCGCCGCATGGACGGTCCAAGCGCGAGGCTTTAGAGATCGCTTTCCCGACCAGGCTCTGCAAATCGCATCGGCGCTTGATTCCAATGCAGAAACCGCGTCCATCAGAACAGGAGTTTGTTTCATAACCACGGAATACCACTTCGCGAAGTACGACTTCAATACCTGCTTACGCGAAGATCAACAGAAAAGAAATTATCTTCTACTCGGCGACAGTCACTCGGCAATGCTGTGGTCTGCGCTAACCTCTGCCCTTCCACATTCCAATGTCATGCAGGCCAGCACCGCTGCCTGCGAACCGTCGCTTGCTCCGTCCGGCAGCAGAGACTGCAAGGACATGATGACCTACATCTTCCAACGTTACTTACCCACGCACTCGGTTCAGGGCCTTTTTATTGTCGCGCGGTGGGAAGAGAAGGACCTTGCGCCTCTTTCGCAACTCATTTCCTGGGCCAAGCAGCGTCGGATCCCTGTCGTCGTGTTCGGGCCCGTGCCGGAGTACGATGCGCCGCTACCACGACTTCTCGCATATTCCATCGCCTGGGACAAACCAAATCTAGCGCGTCAACATATGGTCGCCAGCACCAAGGTCCTAGATACGGAGATGCAGCACATGGCCACCGGCATGTGGCACGTGCCCTATATCTCGCTCTATCACGAGATATGCGCGCCTGACGGTTGTCGCGAATATGCTGATGCAGCCAGCACAATTCCGCTGATGGGGGACACTAACCACCTTAGCGCGCCAGGTGCGTCGCTTATTGTGCAGCAACTGGTTGATGAAGGCGAGTTGGATTAAGGCCATGCCAGCAAAGGCAGCAATAACGCATGTCGAACCCGCCGCTTCAGCGAGCCCGCGGTCACGGCAGCTGAACATCGCAACACCAACCGGCCAGGCGAAAAGCCAGCGCATCCCGGCGCTTGATTTCACTAAAGGCGCGCTCGTCCTACTTATGGTGCTATACCATTGGGCGAATTACTTCCTCGAACCGCCAGCCAAGTTTTACGACTATCTACGATTCTTGACTCCCTCGTTCATTTTCATCACTGGATTCATGGTTTCTCATGTGTATCTTTCGAAATATGCAGCCGCTGATCCTCGTCTTTCGAGGAGATTAATCACTAGGGGAGTGAAGCTCATTGCAGTCTTCCTCACCCTGAACTTGGCTCGAAACCTTGTCGGGCCGATGCTGGGCACTGGCGCACCGGCGCGCAACCTGCCTTTCGCGGCAAGCATTTTTGCGGTGTTTGTTTCGGGGGACTTTCCGGTTACCGGTGGTAAGCTCATTTCGTTTTCGATTCTCGTACCGATCAGTTATTTGCTGATGTTGTCGGGAGTGCTCATGCTCGCCTACAAGCGGCATAAGTACATTTTCCACACCGCGTGCATACTGCTGTTGTTATCCATCTTGGGGCTCGCAAGGTTTGACATTCGGGTCTATAACATTGAATTTATTACGATCGGACTTTTGGGCGTATTAACTGGTTTCATGCCAGTTCGGGCCATCAACGATATAGGTAGACACCCGTATTTGTTGGCATTTGCTTACCTGTGTTATCTGACGGCGATTACGACTTGGAATGTTCCGTTTCTTCTCTTAGTTGTCGGCGTTTTCTTGACCCTCATCGTTATTTACTTGATGGGCGCGAGCGGCGACGAACGGGGCAGTGTGAATCGGGGGGTAATCCTGCTCGGAAAATATTCTCTATTTGGATATATATCTCAGATCGCAATTCTTCAGATTCTTAACGCGGGTTTTCGTCGTTTGAGTTTCGGATTTGCGGCCTTGGCGATCTCTTTCGTTGCAGCATTTGCTCTCACTATCCTAAGTGTAGAAGTCATGGATCGCGGGCGAGCGTTGAACGTAGGCGTCGACTGGATGTACAAGTTGGTCTTTGCTTGAGCCGGCGTCATTGATGAGAATGATTTCACGGATTATTCGATGAGCGCCCAGCTTGCCCTCCTCATTTTCAGTGCTGGAATTGCAGGTCTCTTTTACCTTGACCGAGATCGGTCCGTTCGAACATCCGGGGCGCTTTGGCTTCCTGTGATTTGGATTTCGATCGCGGGATCGAGGCCCGTCACCTCATGGCTCGGAATGCAGGATACCTCCGGAGGGAATATTGGGGCGACACTCGATGGAAGCCCGATCGACGCGGCCATTTTTGAAGTCCTCATAATCGCCGGATTGATAGTTTTGTACAAGCGGCGAAACAGGGCCATAGCGGTCCTGAAGGCGAGCAGCCCGGTACTTATTTATTTTTTATATTGTCTGGCCAGCACCGCGTGGTCACCAATTCATGGGCCCGCTTTTAAGCGTTGGATCAAAGCCGTCGGGGACCTGGTCATGGTTCTCATTCTGGTGACCGAGATCGATCCGATTGCTTCGCTTCGGAAACTCTACTCGCGAGTCGGCTTCATACTATTACCTATTTCTATTCCGTTAATCCGCTGGACAAGCCTTGGCGTCACATATGACGAGTTCGGCCCCTCGAACATAGGAGTCACAACAAACAAGAATGCGCTCGGTCTCATCGTTTTCGTTATTTCGCTGGGCGCGCTATGGAACATGCGTGCATTGCTTCTGGATAGGAAGGCGCCGAATCGTGCTCGGCGTTTGATGGCTCAGGGCACTCTACTTTTATTTGGTGTTTTACTTTTTCAAATGGCGCACTGTGCCACGGGTATCGCCTGCTTCGTACTCGGGGCTGGCCTCATGCTTGCGACAGGTCTACAAGCTATCAAGAAGCGGCCCGCCAGGGTGCATGCACTCTGCATAGGAATCATTCTTGTTGGGGCGATAACCTTGCTCTTCGGCGGTGAGTCACTCGTGACGGGTGCACTGGGCAGGAGAGCGGATATGGGGCGCACGGATATATGGAAGGCCTCGATCTCTGCAGCCGATAACCCGGTATTTGGCACAGGCTTCGAGAGTTTCTGGAACACAAACGTGGATAAGGTGGCGGCCCAGCTCCACGGCTATTGGGGGCCGATGGTTCAGAACCTTGTATCGGCGCACAACGGGTATATCGAAGTGTACTTGGACCTGGGGTGGGTGGGCGTGTGCCTTATCGCGCTTATTCTAATCAGCGGTTATCGTCACGCAGTCTCTTGTTTTCGGCGCGATCCTCAATTTGGCAGCCTGCTTCTGACTTACGTGGCAACCAGCGCCTTCTACAGCATATCCGAGGTAGGCTTCAGAATCCTGACCCCATCTTGGATCTTCTTATTGCTGGCTGTAGTCAGCGCCTACGGCTTTTCCGCAGGTCTCATGGGTGGCAAGAAGCCCAGTATCAGCCCTTCGCAGAGCCAGCCGGCTAGCGGACCGCTTGTGATGAATGGACGGATTCCGGAGTCTTGCGGTGAATCGCTGCTTGCTGGCGCTCGCGGGGTTGTTCGACGAGCTGATACTCACCCATAACTTCAATGGACGGATCCGCCGATGGCAAAATTAGAACTTCGCGTCGAAAATAGAAATGTCGTTCTGGAAGGCCGGCTCTGCCGCGTTGCCCACGTTGACGGCGAGGGCTATAAGTTCTTGGCAGACCCAGAATCAGCCATTTCTGCCTTACGTAGTGCGAACACACGGGCCGATCTCTTCACGTTCATGCAAGAACCGACGGAAACCTCTCCGAGGCATAAGTATCCCTATGAGTTGGATAACTTTGCGGTTCTACCGGTCTCTACGTTTGATCACTGGTGGACCAAGCAGATTGGCTTCAAGGCTCGCAACAAAGCGAAGCAAGCGGAGAAAAAAGGGATCGTGATCCGGGAGGTGCCGTTTGACGATACCCTCGCACGCGGCATTTGGGAGATCTACAACGAAGTTCCGGTTCGACAGGGCCGGCGCTTTCCGCATTACGGCAAGAGCTTTGAGGCCGTGCGCGCCATGAGCGCAACTTTTCTTGACAGCAGTGTTTTCATCGGCGCTTTCGACGGCGATAAGTTAGTTGGATTCATCAAGCTGACTATGAACGACGCTCGAACACAGGCCGGGCTGATGCACATCCTCTCGATGGTGAGCTACCGGGACAAAGCGCCGACAAACGGTCTGGTCGTACAGGCTGTGCGCTCATGTGCCGATCGAGGGGTCACCCGATTGGTTTATGCGAACTTCGCCTACGGCAAGAAGTCTCGCAGCAGCTTGAGCGATTTTAAAGAGCGGAACGGATTCCAGAGAGTTGATGTGCCCCGCTATTACGTTCCACTTACTGTGTGGGGTGCAGTTGCATTTCGTCTCGGCCTCCATCGGCGCTTGTCTGAACAAATGCCGGAGTCGGTCGCCGCAAAGCTGCGGGAACTTCGCAGCCGTTGGTACCAGCGCCGCTTTAACCTGAAAGCGGAGTCGTTTTAGGAGATCGTTTGCCCGGAATCGTCGGCCTCATCACAAAACTGCCCCAGGCAACCGCGGAGCAACAGTTGCTCGCGATGGTGAAATGTCTTCGCCATGAGCCGTTTTACAACTGCGGTACCTGGAGTGACCCGGATCTAGGCGTCTATCTAGGCTGGGTTGCTCGGCGCGACAGCTTTGCCGATAACATGCCGGTTCGCAGCGAAGACGGCCAAATCACGTGTTTCTTCGCCGGCGAGGAATTCCCGGATCCTGGTCTCAAGCAGGATCTTCGGAACCACGGACACGAGTTTTCGGATGATGACGCCTCATACCTGGTGCATCGATACGAAAGCGAGGCGGACTTCCCGAAAGAGTTGAATGGGCGATTTCACGGCCTCGTGGTGGATCGTCATCAAGGTACCGCGACACTGTTCAACGACCGCTATGGACTGCAGCGCTTGTACTATCACGAGTCTAAGGATGGTTTTTATTTTGCCGCCGAAGCAAAAGCTATTCTGAAGGTTCGTCCAGAACTGCGCAGGATGGATCCACGCGGACTTGGCGAATTCATTACTTGCGGCTGCGTGCTCGAGAATCGGACGCTGTTTTCCGGCGTCAATCTTCTCCCACCGGGCTCAAGCTGGACCTTTCGAAAGGGATCCATCGAGGCAAAGAACACCTACTTCGAGCCGAGGGAGTGGGAGGAGCAGGAGGCAGTTGATGCCGAGGAGTACTACCGCCAACTGCGAAACGCCTTTGTCGGCAGTCTGCCACGTTATTTTAACGGACGTGAGCGGATCGGGATGTCGGTAACGGGCGGTATAGACACGCGCATCATCATGGCGTGGCACAAGGCCGAGCCGAACTCACTGCCTTGCTACACGTGGGGAAGCACGTATCGCGACCATGAGGACGTGAAGCTCGCGCGCCGCGTCGCCAAGATTTGTCAGCAGTCCTATCAGGTAATCACGGTTGGACCAGAGTTTCTCTCGCGATTTGCTCATTATGCCGAACGCTCGATTTTCCTGGCAGACGCATGTGTTGATCTCAGCCGCGCGCCGGACCTTTACGTACAAGAAAAGGTTCGAGGGATCGCTCCGGTGCGCATGGTGGGCACGTACGGCAGCGAGATTCTGATGCAGACGATTATGTTCAAGGCAGCGGCGCCGTCTGCCGGGTTGTTTGAGCCGCTGCGCGAGCACATTGACGCCGGAATCAAAACCTACGCCGCGGCTCGGCAGGCTCATCCCATCTCGTTCATCGCATTTCGGCAGTCGCCATGGAATCACTATGGCGTATTAGGCCTGGAGCAGACTCAGGTGGCGATTCGCTCGCCGTTTCTCGATAACGAGGTCGTCAAGACTGCCTATCGCGCGCCTCGAACGGACACTTTAGCGGTAAACGAAAACGCCCGGGCGCGGCTTATCCGCGAGGGAAATCCTGTTCTAGCCAAGATACGAACCGATCGCGGTTCGGGCGGTCTCAATGGTGCGCTGACGCACGCATATCTAGAATTCTTTTTTAAAGCGGAATACGCCTATGACATGGGGATGCCGCAGTGGATGGCACGCATCGATCACATGTTCGCGCCTTTGCATCTGGAGCGTATCTGGCTCGGACGTCATAAGCCGTTCCATTTCCGCGTTTGGTATCGAGACCAACTGCGCGATTACGTGCGCCAGATCCTCCTTGACGAGCGCTCGCTGGCACGGCCTTACATCAGTCGTGCCGGAGTGGAACGGGTGGTAAATGGCCATTTGCGCGGAGACGAAAATCATACCGACGAGATCCACAGACTGCTGTCGCTGGAGTTAGCGCATCGACTGTTTGTCGAGTCTAACTAAGCGAAGGAATCAGAAACCATGGGTAACCAAGCGAATCATCTGCAATACGTTCTGATCTCTCCGAGCCGCAACGAAGCGCGCTTCATCGAGGAGACGCTGAAATCGGTTGTAGCCCAGACGATACTTCCACTGAAGTGGGTCATCGTAAATGACGGCTCGACGGATGCGACAGGGGAGATTGCGGCGAAGTACGCGGCACAATACAGCTGGATCGAACTCGTCAATCGTCCGGCCCGGAAGGAGCGGCATTTCGCTGCGAAGGTTCAAGCGTTCAATGCCGGATTGGAGCGGGTGAAGGGACTCCAGTATGACATCATCGCCAACCTTGACGCTGACGTCTCGCTGGACGCTGATCATTTCGAGTTCCTTTTATCAAAGTTCAGCCAGGATAACCGGCTCGGCGTCGCAGGCACTGTGTTCCGCGAACCGAGTGGATACAATTCCGCTACGGACAGCTTTGAAGGCCAGACCTATGTTTCTGGACAGTGCCAGGTTTTCCGTCGGCAATGTTTTGAGGAGATTGGTGGATATGTGCCTAGCAAAGTCGGTGGCATCGATTGGATGGCGGTCAAAACTGCTCGCATGATCGGCTGGAACACGCGTTCCTATCGAGAAAAATTCTTTTTGCACCACCGCCCACTCGGAACTGCCGAACGGGGCGTTGTGGCTTCAAACTTCGAGTATGGCAAGAAGGATTACATCCTCGGCGGACATCCTCTGTGGGAGGCGTTTCGCTCCACCTACCGTTTGACTCAGCGGCCTTATCTCATCGCTGGCACCGCCCTATTTGCTGGGTACGTGACAGCGTTTCTGAAGCGCGCCGAGCGTCCGGTTTCACCCGAACTTATGAAATTCCACCGGAACGAGCAAATGCTGAAACTGAAAACAATCCTTTCTTCTATATGCAGGCTAAAGAAGGTGAACAGTTTTGAGCTTCTGCCCGCCGAACCCCGTGCCGCTCAACTAAGTCCGGGGAAGTAGATCTAAACTCACCACCAAGGTTTATCCCACCACAACCTTAAGGATTTCAGATGACTGCGACCGTACAGGCCGAAATTGAAGCGCCAGTTAAGGACGAAATTGTTTTGTCGAAGCGGGTCTTGCCGGCCCTCGACCGGTTCGTCTCGTGGCTCGACAGCTACGGAGAGACTTCCTACGACTTCCAGACTTTTTACGCAAGTGATCTGTGCCGGAACATCAAACAGCTTTACTATCGCCAACCACTGCTCGGAACTTTCGCCGTATCTCCCATTATCTTCTGCGAAGCGTTTTTACCTTCGGCGCGCAAGCTCTTCTGGAAACGCCAACGGTTCCCTATCGCAGATGCTCACTACGCCATGGCCTTCGCGTATCTGTCCACGCACTTAAATGACGAGAAGCATTACCGGCGAGCATTACATTTCTTGCAAGTACTCGAGGAAACCCGGTGCTCTGGTTACGAGCATTATTGTTGGGGATATCCATTCAATTGGGGAACCGTTCGCGGAACCATCTGGGCAGGCACACCGCTCATCACGACCGTGCCCTATGTATACGAGGCGTTCAGGGACGTCTACAAAATTGATAACAACGATCGGTGGCGTCAAATAATGCGGTCCATCGCGGAGCATGGCTTGCACGACTACAAGGACTTCGCGACCTCAGACAGGGCCTCGACCTGTTCCTATGATCCAGTCCTTGACAAATCGGGGAGCGTTGTCAACGCGAACGCATACCGTGCGTTTATGCTGACACAGGCAGCAGAGGATTTCTCGGATGACCGCTACCGAAGAGTGGCCGACAGAAATCTACACTATGTGCTTGAGTCTCAGAATCCCGACGGCTCGTGGTTTTACGCAAACGACGGAAAGAGGCACTTCACCGACCACTTTCACACCTGTTTTGTGCTGAAGGGGCTTGCCAAGATCGAGGCGCTTACTGATGACCCCGAATGCACTCAGGCGATTGAGCGTGGAATCGACTATTACGTGAACAATCTATTTGATGAAAACGGCTCGCCCAAGCCTTTTTCACTTCCGCCGCGCCTTATCATTTACCGCCGTGAATTGTATGACTATGCCGAGTGCCTCAATCTCGGCGCCCTACTCAGGGGCCGCTTCGAAAAACTAGACAATGTTGTTGATGGCGTTTTGAACGAGGTTCTGACTGTCTGGCAAAGACAGGATGGCTCCTTCCGGACTCGCCAATTGTTGCTCGGGTGGGACACCGTGCCCATGCATCGTTGGGCGCAGGCCCAGCTGTTTCGCAGTCTGTCTCTGTTGTTGCGCCAAAGCGGCCGGCAAAGTCTTTCCGGCGTGAAGGCCGAGGTTTAATATGTGCGGAATTTGCGGACAATTTAACTACGAACGGCAGGCTCCCGTCTCTCTTCGCGACATCCAGGCCATGGCGCGCAGCATCGTCCATCGCGGTCCCGATGACGAGGGCTACTACGTCAACGGGCCGATTGGACTGGGCTTCCGCCGTCTCTCGATTATCGATCTCGAGGGCGGTCACCAGCCGATGTCTGACGCCGAAGAAACCGTCCGAGTCGTCTTCAACGGAGAAATCTACAACTTCCCTGAGCTGCGTCGTGAACTCGAAAGTTTCGGCCACGTGTTCCGCACACGCTGCGACACCGAAGTAATTGTCCTCGGCTATAAACAGTGGGGCGATGAGGTTTTCAACCGCCTGAACGGAATGTTTGGCGTGGCGATCTGGGATGAGCGGAAGCGGCGCCTTGTGATCGCGCGGGATCCATTTGGCATCAAGCCTATCTATTACAGGATTCAAGATGGCAAGGTATCATTCGGCTCGGAAATTCGGACTATCTTGGCAGCCGGGAATGAAAGTGCCGAACCAGATCCCACAGCTTTGAATCTTTTCCTTCGGTATCGTTTCACTCCTTCCCCTCACACCGTCTTCAAGGGAATCAAGAAGCTCGCAGCTGGGACAATGCTTATTTGTGAAAACGGTGAGCACCGGTTGCGACGCTGGTATCGTTATTGCCCCGAACCGTTTCCTACCCCCAAATCCGACGCCGAAGCTCAAGAGGAACTGCTCGAAATCTACAAGCGAGCAGTAAAGCGCCACCTACTCAGCGATGTTCCCGTCGGACTGCTGCTGAGCGGCGGAATTGATTCTGCGCTGCTGTTAGCCCTCATGAATCTGTATGGGAAATCGTGGCATACGTTTACGGTCGGCTATGGCAACACTTTTGCCGATGATGAACTCTCCGATGCCGCGCAAACCGCCGCTGTGCTCGCTTCCAAACACACGGAGGTCTTGCTCGACCGGCGAACTTTTGAGGAGTCTCTCCCGCGTGTTGTCGGATTCATGGAAGAACCGGTCGCAACCTCTTCGGTGTTGCCTATGTTTTTCGTTTGCGAACGGGCTCGTCAAGACGTCAAAGTCGCGCTCATTGGTCAAGGTCCGGACGAGTTATTCGGTGGCTACCGCCGCCATCTAGGAACTCGCTACGGCCAGATCTGGGGTGGTATGCCCAAGTGGGTGCGAGGACCAATCTCTTCGGTAGTGGAAGCCCTGCCGAGGAATGAAACTTTGAAGCGAGGCGTGCGTTCCCTGGATACGCCGGAACGATTACGACGATATCAGCAAGTACTCTCCTTATTGCCGGCCGAGCAGGTTGATGGTCTCTTTAAATCAGACATCCTGCCACCGGGGGCCGGCGACGAAGTTCTAGGGTGCTGGGAGGGATTATCAGACCTGATGACCAACACCGATGAACTCGGTGGCCTGCAGTTCATCGAGCTGCGCTCCACGCTGCCAGACGAGTTGCTGATGTACGGGGACAAGCTGTCGATGGCACACAGCCTCGAAGTGCGCGTGCCTTATTTGGACAGAGAAGTTGTCGAATATGCAGAAAAGTTGGGTGGAGCTTTCAAGGTCCGTAATGGCACCGGCAAATGGCTGCACCGAGAAGTCTGCAAAGCATTCCTTCCCGCTACGATTCTTCGACGAAAAAAGCGTGGCTTCGCCTCAAACGTCGTGGACGAGTGGTTCCGCGCCGAGCAATCTCGAAAAATGGAAGATATGTTGCTTGATCCGCAGTCGCACATATTTGAATATTTGCAGCCCGCCGCAGTTCGCGCACTCCTTGAGCAGCACCGCTCCGGCGCCAATGACCATCACAAAACCCTGTTCAGCCTGGTGGTGTTAGAAGAATGGATGCGCGCCAGCTTCGTGACGGCTAGCTAGCCTAATTCGCCATCGTCTCGGCACTCTATCATCTGCGCGCTGAACCCAGTCCCGGTTGTAATCCCGCATTTCTTAAAGGACATAGTAATTGAAACCCTTTCAGGCTGACGGTAGCTTCCACCGGATCTCAACCGGCAAGGACCTTCGCCGTTCCGCAGTTCGCGGTGCCGGAGCCGCCATTGCGGGGGCGGCAGGTAACTTCGTCCTGCAAATCGGATCAGTCGTTATCCTCGCTCGACTGCTTACTCCCGCCGATTTCGGAATCGTGACAATGGTCACTACATTCAGCCTATTACTTCGCAGTTTCGGACTGGCTGGATTGACCGAATTCATCATGCAGCACGAGGAAATGACAGAATCCCTCGCGAGCAATCTCTTCTGGATCAATGCGAGCATCGGTGCAGTTTTGACGCTCGCATTTGCCGGCTCGGCTCAGGTGCTGGCGCTTTTCTACCACAATCCCACAGTGATTCCGGTAACTAAGGGAATGTCGCTGACGATTTTCATTAGCTGCCTTGGCTATGTTCATAGGGGGCTGCTGCAGCGTGCGATGCAATTCCGGACTACCTCGGTGATCAGTGTCCTTGGCCAAGTAGTCCAATACGTACTCTCAATCGCGCTGGCGATCTCAGGGTGGCACTATTGGGCCTTAGTCTGGGGCAGTGTTGCTCAGAGTGCAGTGGTCGCGCTCGGCACTCTTCTCGTCTGCCAATGGATGCCGAGTTGGCCGAGACGCACGTCTGGCACCGGTTCTGGTTTCAAGTTCACGATGAACGTGTATTCGCACTTTGCATTTAGTTATTTGACTCGCAACACTGATAACCTCCTCGTCGGCTGGCGATTTGGAGATCGGGCACTAGGATTCTACAAAAAAGCATACGACTTATTCGTCCTTCCAGAGACGCAGCTATTGTCACCGCTGTCCGCGGTGGCCGTGAGTACCCTAAGCCGCGTGAGCGGCAATCGCGACCAATTCCGACGATACTTTCTGCGGACAATTTCGGTGCTCGCACTTTTGGGCATGGGGGTTGGAGCAGACCTTGCATTGATCGGGAAAGACCTCATCCGTTTTCTCTTCGGTCCCGGTTGGGAGCAGGCAGGCCGAATTTTCGCCTTGTTCGGTCCCGGAATCGGAATCATGCTGCTGTATAACACGCACGGGTGGATTCATCTTTCAATTGGACGTCCAGAGAGATGGCTCCGTTGGGGATTACTGGAGTTTTTCTGCACGTTTAGTCTGTTCTTGCTGACCTTACACTGGGGCCCTTCGGGAATCGCTTTCGCTTGGACCGCTTCGTACTTCCTACTGATGTTTCCAGGGTTCTGGTATGCGGGTAAACCAATCGGACTCGGGGTTGGAGCGATATTGGGTGCGATCTGGAAGTTCTTTGCGGCATCACTAGTGGCCGGCGCGCTAACCGTTCTGCTTCTCAGGATCATGCCACTTCCTGTGATGACATTCGGAACCCTGAGTGCTTTGTTGCGGACGGTTTTGGTCTCCGTATTATTTCTTGCTTTATACGTCGGTGGCGTGATTCTGTTACACAAAGGGCTCGGTCCTCTCACCGAAACTGCTGGTCTGATTCGTGATTTCTTGCCCGAACGTATGCTTTCATGCAAATCATGCCTTGTGGACGATTCAAAATTGTCTCGGGCCATTCCCCGATCGCACAACGATGTCAACTTGGAAGCTAAGTTCGCCGAGATTACCAACGATACCCGGGCTGAAGTGTAGGAAACAAGGTGAGTTAATAGAAAAAGTGTTGCGTCCGGCGCTTGCTCGATCTAATTGGCTCCCTAAAATAAGGTTCACAGATTAGTCTGATGTCCACTCCTTATTGTGAACAAGAATCTTGAGATGGAGAACCTATGAGTCGGCTGCGCATTTTACTATTAGCTCCCTTTTGCGACCCTCACGGTGTCAGCATGCCGTACGTGACGTACTCTCATGCCGCGGCACTCGCCAAACTTCATGACGTTACCCTTGTCATTGAAGCCCCGAGAGAGTCCAGTGTGCGTAGCGCAAATGGCCCATTTCGCGCCATCGAAGTGGTGCGAATGCCATGGCTCGAACGCATCCAAGCATGGGGGTTTCGCCACATCTTCAAATCCAATTTTGACTCTCAAGCAGTGACTGCTTACGCCTATCCGTTTTCGCTTGCCTTTGAAAGGCAAGCATGGCACCAGTTACGCAGCCGGATTTTTACGGGTGATTTCGATGTTGTTTTGCGCTTTCTCCCGATGTCTCCAGTTTTGCCAAGTCCTTTCGCCTTTTTCTTGCGCAAGGGGCCTATACCCTTCGTGATTGGTCCTCTCAATGGCGGTTTGCCCTGGCCTCCGGGTTTTCAACAACTCCAAAACCAAAAGGAATGGGTATCAAGCCTCCGAAGCCTTTATCGATGCCTGCCTTTCGCTCGCTCGACATATCGTCACGCGGCAGCGATCATTGCCGCATCGTCCCAAACCTACTCTGAGTTCGCTGCCTATCGCGACAAACTGTTTTTTGTCCCGGAGCCCGGCATCGCTCATTCCCTATGCGTAGATGAATCGCGAACTCCACAGCGTGCCGCGAAGCTTAAGCTGCTTTTCGTTGGTGGTTTAGTCCCTCGGAAGGCTTGTGATCTCGCTCTGCGTGCGGCAGCGTCCCTTCTGCGAAAAGATTTGGCTTTTTTTACAGTTGTCGGCGATGGCCCGGAGCGATGTCGTCTTGAGCAGCTTGTGAACGAGCTCGGAATCGACAAGTCCGTTGCATTTTGCGGCTGGCTCGACCACGCGGAGGTCCTCAACCAAATGCGATCTGCAGATGTCTTCGTATTTCCAACCCTTCGCGACAATGGTGCCGGCGTGGTTTTCGAAGCCCTCGGTAGCGGTTGCGTCCCTGTAGTCGTCGACTTCGGTGGGCCTGGAGATATCGTCTATCCCGAAGTGGGATACAAGGTGCCCCTCACCAATGAGGGCGATATTGTCAAGAACATGGAGAAGGCTCTCATGGAACTCGCGCACGACCGAAACCGGCTCGAGCGGTTACGCCGTCAGGGATTGGCTTACGCACGGGAACGCCTGACGTGGGACGCGAAAGCGCAGGACACCACCAAAGTCCTGGAGTGGGTGGTGCAGAGGGGCCCGAAGCCAGACTTTCTGCCGGCGAGGACCGTGCCCGCCGGGATTGTTTCACCACGAGGAGATGCGGCTCCATACGCCGGGAGCCCGGCGCAAGTGCCTGATTGTTTAAGACATTCCGGCCTCGGAAAGCTCTGACGGCCTGTTCCATCAGTGAAATCCGGCTGGAAGAAACTGATCCAACGCCAAAATCCTACAGTCTGAGATTATGCAAACACTTAGCATTGCCGAAGAATCCACGGCAGGAAAAGTTGAGGTTCAGAAGCCGACACTCGCGAACCCACGGTCAGGTATTGCAGTCGGCTTGTTAACAGGTTGCAAGGACAAGCCCTATGTATTCGGGTTGGCGACGGCACTTGCTTCAAAAGGCGTCCGTCTAGACATAATTGGCAGCAACGAAATCGACAGCCCCGAACTGCACACGTCGGGTCTGCGATTTCTTGATTTGTTTGCCAGATATGAATCCGGTGCCAATTTCGCGCACAAGCTGTGGAACGTGCTGGCCTACTACGGGGCACTGGTCCGCTATGCTGCGCTTTCCAGTCCAAAGGTATTGCACATTTTATGGAACAACAAGTTCGAGCTCTTCGATCGCACCATACTAATGTTCTACTACAAGCTGCTAGGCAAGAGAATCGTATTTACCGCACACAACGTGAATCAAGGGAAACGAGATGCGAAAGATTCGTGGCTGAATCGTGTCACACTGAACATTCAGTACCGTCTGTGCGATCACATTTTCGTTCACACGCCAAGGATGAAAGAGGAGCTGTGTGAGCACTTCGCCGTGACTGAAGACACGGTGAGCGTAATTCCTTTCCCGGTAAATAATGCACTCCCCAATACGAGACTCACACCGGCCGAGGCAAAACGACGCTTGGGACTCGGCAGTGAGGAGAAGGTCATCCTGTTTTTCGGCAGGATCAGGCCTTACAAAGGGATTGAGCATCTACTTGACGCTTTTCGTGTGCTCTCAGCGAAGAAGGAAGAGAACTATCGGTTGATCATCGCCGGGGAACCGATCAAAGGGTGCGAAGGCTACTTGCAACAACTGCGAAAATCACTCGGAAATGATGTGGATCAGGATCAGATCATCTGGAGGACAGAATTCATCCCGGACGCAGACGTGGAAATCTATCTAAAAGCCGCAGATGTTATGGTCCTGCCCTACAAAGAGATCTTCCAGAGCGGCGTGCTCTTTCTGGCTTATGCATTTGGCCTGCCGGTAGTCGCAACCGACGTCGGATCTTTTCGGGAGGACATTGTTGACGGGAGGACGGGCTTTTTGTGCAACCCGGAGCACCCGGAAGACATGGCAAAGGTCATCGAGAGGTACTTCACGAGCGATCTTTTCCAGAATCCGGACGTCCGGCGGGAAATAAAGGATTACGCAAACGCGCACCACTCATGGAGCGCAGTTGCAGATGCTACCTGTGGTGTCTATTCGAAAATGTCGGAGTGGAATTCGTCCCGCGCGAATTAGTTTCGGTCTTGATCTGTGTGTGCCTATTCGGAGATCCTGCTGTGAAACCACTGGTATCGATTCTTATTCCCGCCTATAACGCGCAACAATGGATTGTTATACTTTGCGGTCTGTGGTTGCTCGAAGGGGGCTTTGCCGGCGCGCGAGTCTCTGAGGCGTGGCTCCGAGTGCTAGATACGGTCGCAAATGATGATATTACGCGGCCGGAAGGGCGTATTTCGATATGACGTTCCAATTATTCGGCAGAAAAATCACCAAGGATCAGAGCCGGGATACGGGTATGGCAATGGTTCTCCTGCTTCTTATCGTAGCCGCGTCGCGGAAACGGGAAGGCTACTTGTTTGTGGCGATGGCTCTGCAGATTCTAAACATGACGGTACCTCAGATATATAAGCCGGTGGCGGTCATCTGGCTGGGCCTTTCGGATTTGCTTGGAAGTGTAGCCTCCAGAGTTCTGCTGTCTATTGTATTTTTTGTGGTAGTGACTCCGATCGGGATTTTCCGTCGGCTCATCGGCAGGGACTCCTTGAAATTGCGAGCTTTCAAGGCAGGCAAGGAATCAGTCATGTTGGAACGAAACCACACATTTGTCGGTAAGGATCTCGAGACACCTTTCTAGCAAGAAAGAGGGTGAGAAACATGTCTCGGACTCTCGGGAACATTCGATTATAGGAGGGGTTATGAATTTCTTGAGCGATTTGTGGGGCTTCCTGAAAAACAGGAAGAAATTTTGGTTACTGCCCCTGATCACCATTCTTCTATCCCTTGGCGTGCTCATTGTACTTGCCAGCGGATCCGCGATCGCGCCGTTTATCTACACATTATTTTGATCCCCAGCGCGATTCGACAAAACAACTGGTAAAGCAGAAGGCGAACCTGTATGAAAAGGGCAATCCTCGGCATCTCGGCCTATTACCACGATAGTGCGGCAGCCATTCTCGTTGACGGAGAAATTGTGGCTGCGGCACAGGAAGAACGATTCACCCGAAAAAAGTACGATGAATCGTTCCCTATCCACGCGTGTCGCTACGTTTTGGAAGAGTCCGGCATCGACTACCAGGACTTGCAAGCGGTAGCGTTCTACGACAAGCCGTTCCTCAAATTCGAACGGCTCCTTGAGACCTATCACGCTTTTGCACCGGGAGGCTTCCGGAGTTTTCTTTCCGCGATGCCAGTGTGGATCAAGGAAAAATTGTTCATGCGAAAGATGCTCGGAGATCATCTCGCCGAGCTTGGAGATGCCAAGGTGCCGATCTATTTTCCGGAGCACCACCTGTCGCACGCGGCAAGCGCGTTTTATCCTTCGCCATTTTCGGAGGCGGCGATAATCACTGTCGACGGGGTTGGAGAATGGGCAACGACGATCATCGGCCGTGGTTGCGGGAACCAGATTGAAATATTGAAAGAGCTTCACTTCCCTCACTCTGTAGGCTTGCTGTACTCGGCCTTCACCTACTACACAGGTTTCACAGTGAACAGCGGCGAATATAAGCTCATGGGCTTGGCCCCTTACGGGAATCCCACTTCGCCGCAGACGGCCGAATTTGTTCAGAAGATTAAATCCGAACTGGTTGACATCCGAGAAGATGGATCGATTCTACTGAACATGGACTACTTCGAATACGCAACCGGGTTGAAGATGGCCAATGAGGAAAAATGGGAAGAGCTTTTCGGAGCTCCCAGGCGAAAACCGGAGTCGGGGATTTCTCAGGTCTATATGAATATGGCCTTGGCAATCCAGCAGGTGACTGAGGAGATTGTCCTTCGTCTTGCGTGCACCGCGCGTAAGTTGACCGGATGCAAACACCTGGTTATGGCCGGTGGCGTTGCGCTCAACTGTGTAGCGAACGGGAAACTGCTGCGAGCAGGGACCTTTGAGGATATCTGGATTCAACCGGCCGCGGGCGACGCCGGTGGCGCAGTCGGGGCGGCTTATGCGGTATGGCATATCCACGACGGGAACGAGCGGCACACGAATGGATGCCGGGATGCGACCCGAGGATCCTATTTGGGACCCGAGTTTTCCGATCGCGAGATTCACCGTACTCTGCAGAGATACAACGCGCCGAGTCAACACTATGAAGATTTTCGGATGCTTACGGCGGATGTTGCTCAAAAACTCTCGGAAGGTAACGTCGTGGGTTGGTTTCAGGGACGAATGGAATTCGGGCCCCGTGCGCTGGGAGATCGGAGCATCCTGGGCGACGCCAGAAACCCCGAAATGCAGAAAAAGTTGAATCTCAAGATCAAGTACCGGGAAGGCTTTCGACCGTTTGCGCCTTCGGTTCTAGAGGAGGACGTCGTCGAATACTTCGAGCTCGACCGGGAGTCTCCCTACATGCTCCTGGTGGCGCCTGTTCGCGAGGACCGACAGATTCCGCTCCCCGAAGGCTATGCTAATAGGCCTCTCTATGATCGGCTTTATTTCCGCCGGTCTGACCTGCCAGCCATTACTCATATTGATTACTCCGCACGCATTCAAAGTGTCAGCAAGGAAACCAATCCCAGGTATTGGGATCTGATTAACGAGTTCAAGAAATTGACTGGCTACGGGGTCATCGTAAATACCAGCTTCAACGTACGAGGCGAGCCTATCGTCTGCACTCCCGATGATGCGTATCGATGCTTTATGCGGACCGAGATGGACTATTTAGTGGTTGGAAATTATGTGCTCGACAAAAACGAACAGCCAAAACTGGCTGAAAAGGGCGATTGGCGGACCGAGTTCAAGCTCGATTAGCAGCCATGAAGATTAAAACAATACTCATTAACTTAAGCCTGTTAGTCGCGACGACTGCGATTGCCCTGCTCTTGGGTGAGTTTGTCACTCGTTTGTTCTTAAATCGCTCAGACTACCTGGGTGTCGAGATGGTGCAGGATTCTGTGCTCGGAGCAGTGCCGTCTCCTGACGCGAAAGCAGGATTTGACGCGTGGGGCTTTCGGAACAGGGAGGTACCCAAGAGTGCGGATATCGTCGCTGTAGGGGATTCTCACACCTTTGGCAACACTGCAAGGATGGACGAATCCTGGCCCTACGTACTGGGACGCCTCACCGGCCGCGAGGTCTACAACATGGGCATGGGAGGTTACGGACCTAATCAGTACTTTTATCTTTCTAATACTAAGGCGCTCAGCCTTCATCCAAACATGATCGTTTGGGGATTGTACATGGGGGATGATTTTCAAAATGCATACGAGATAACGTATGGGCTCAGTTATTGGGCAAACTTGAGAAAACTCCCCGCCCGGAATGTTGACGCTGATATCTGGGATCCACCTGCCCCAAAGCCTGGGTTCGTAAAGAAATGCCGCGTATGGCTCTCGGAGCACAGCGTGATTTACCAAGTAGTGTTTCACATGTCGCCGGGAGGACGTCTTGCAGGTGACGCACAGATCAGGGACGCGGCGCAGCTTTATCCCGGAGCAGCTACGTCGCTGAGCGTCCCTGATAAAAACATCCTGGAAGCCTTCCGCCCGAAGAGCATGCTCAGCCGACTCGACCAAGATAATCTGGAGATTCAGGAGGGCATGCGGATCACGTTTGAGCTGATCCAACAGATGAACGAGATATGCCAGCAGCACCATATCCGCTTTCTCGTTGTAGTCATCCCCATAAAGGAAGAGGTTTTCTCCGATTATTTGGAGCATAACCCAAAACTGCCGCTGAATGATGTGATCGACACGCTTCTACCTAACGATCGGCTCGCGAGGCAAAAGACATTTGAGTTTCTGACCGAGTCGCATATCGCGTATGTCGACCCGCTCCCGGCTTTAAGGGCTTCTCGGGGAAATGAACTTTATGCCCGTAGCGCGACTGATATGCATCCGAGCAAGAACGGTTACCGGGTCATTGCAGAGGCAGCTTCCGAGGCGTGCAAGAGAGCTCCAGAAGTCGCCCAATCCAGGCACTGAACGTGACGTCATTTCCCCTTCCGTGGTGCATTGGCTGATCGACCTCAGACCAGATCTACTCCCAAGGATTTAGCAAGCGGAAGTACCAATCTCGAGGAATTCAAAATGTTGACGCTTGGTTTATCGTCATTCACACATGACGCGGCAGCAGCTTTGCTTGAAGACGGCACGGTCATGGCCGCAGCGGAGGACAGCAAGTTAGTGCGCTCTACTACGAATGGGTTGCCGGAAGCAGCCATGCGGTACTGCTTAGCCAAACGCGGAATCCGTTGGCAGGATCTGGAGACGGTGGCCGTGGCCGGTCGTCCGTTCAGAGGTTGGCTGCGGCAATCCATGTTGCCGATGCGGCATTTCGCCTCTCTTCCGTTAGCAAGTGCATATTATGCGGCGAATCAGCTAGGATCATTGACAAAGCAGATCAGCGATCTGCGAAAGTTGCGGCATGAAAATGGGAGCTGCACCTTCAACCTCCTTTGTCTGGAGCATCACCTTTGTCATGCGGCAGCCGCGTTCTTTCAATCCCCCTTTGAACGCTCGCTCATCGTCACCATGGACGAGGGAACTGATGGTATTTCAGGGATGGTGGCCCTGGGCGAAGGAAATGATGTTCGCGCGTTGGAAACTATTCCGTCCCCTCACTCTCTAGCATGGGTCTACTCCAAAATCACGGAGTTGCTCGGATTTACAGCCCACAAGGAAGAGCATAAGACACAATGGCTGAGCCTCGAGGGAGATTCTTCGCTTAAGGACATTTTCCGCGAAATGATGTGTGAGTCAGGGAGCTTGATACCTCACCTCAGTCGAAGATTTGTCGACTGTGATGCGATCGGGCGCCTGAGGCTGTCCCGTCATTTTTATCAACGTTTCGGGCTGGCGTGTGATTCGGAGTTGAGCGATGAAACGCGGCGCGCTCTGGCTGGCAGCCTGCAACAAGCGTGCTTTGAAATTATCCGTGACCTGGTACGGCATTTCCGCAACAAGCACGATACTCGGAATGTGTGCTTTGGAGGCGGACTCTTCCAGAACGTTGTTTTGGTTGCGGCCCTCGAGGATGAGTTTGGAATGGACCAAGTGTTTGTGCCTCCAGCTCCAGGGAACGCGGGCTGTGCCGTGGGCGCCGGTCTTTGGGTGTGGCATTCGATCAAGAAGGGTGAGCGCAAGCAGGAGCTATCTCATGTGTACTGGGGACCTTCCTACAGCCGGCATGAGATTTACGATGTAATCACAAGTTCTAAGATTAGCTACTCTACGCCACAGACCGAGGAACGCCGGCTCGAGAGTGCGATCCAGCTGCTGCAAAGCGGCAAAATCGTTGGCTGGTTTCAAGGGGCGGCGGAATTCGGTCCCCGGGCTCTGGGAAACCGAAGTCTGTTGGCATCGCCGTGGGCAGCTTATGTGAAGGAGAACCTGAACGACTATATTAAGCACCGGGAGTGGTTTCGACCCTTCGCCATCGCGATTCCCGAGGAAGATTGCTCGCGTTTCTTTGAGTGTTCGCGGCTCTGCCACTTCATGAATTCGCTTGGCTCGGTGCGTTCTGATAACAACGTGCTTCCTGAGGGATTTGCGCTTCCCGGCAATCGGGTGCGTCTACACGTGGTGCAAAAGAAGGCAAACCCGCTCTTTTGGAAACTGCTGAAGCGTTTTGGGGATGTCGCCCCCGCGCCGATGTTGATCAACACGTCGTTTAACCTGGCTGGAGAGCCGTTGGTTTGCAAACCACAGGACGCATTCCGCAGCTATTTCTGCTCTGGTGTCGATGCGCTGGTGATTGAGAATTTCGTTCTATCAAAACACGGCGTCGCCAGTCTGAATAAAGTGAGTGTCGCGAGTGTGTGAGAAAAGTTCCTGTCCGCCGTCTTGAATAGAACCCTTCCTTCTGAGGTTAAGAGAATATGGCACGTACGTGGAACCCCGCTGACTTCGATTCAGCCTACGAGAAGTATATTTGTAGAGATGAGATGCAATTTGGCGGTCGGGCTTACTATCTCCGGTACCGGTCCCGTTACAAGGAGTGTATTCGACGGTTCGCGGCCTTAGCTCCATCCAATTCGGTGGACGTCCTAGATGTTGGTGGCGGACAGCTCGCGGTCCTCTGCGCGAAGCTCTGGAGCGATCACGGAGCAGCGGCGGATCTGCCTGGGCCTCATCTGTCGTATATGGCCAAGCAGGGGGTCGAGACGTTCCATTGGAACCTGTGTAAATCTGACGCGCCGTTTAGCAAAAGATTTGACTTCATTTTTTTCTCGGAGGTTATCGAACACCTGCCAATTCCGGGGTACATCGCCCTCGAACGGCTTCGAAACATCCTTCGGCCGGGAGGCGTTCTCATCTGCACGACGCCCAATCTCTATCGTTTGCGGAACGTGGTGTTCATGGCCCTAGGAAAGCCAATTTTCGACTATTTCCGATATCCGGACGAAGACAAAGCTCTCCTCCATGTACTGGAGTACAGCCGCGATCACCTCGATTGGCAGTTTAAGAAAGCTGGCTTCGTGGATTGCCGCGTGGAGTATTCCTACATGCACCATTTGCCCACAAATCCCCTCTATCGACCGCTGGCCATGCTAGGCTATCCGCTCCATCTCGTTCCCCGCTGGCGTGATTATTTGCTTGCGACGGCCCATGCGCCGGCCGCTGCCGAGTAGCGACACTCAAAAGGAGCCCATGCCCCCTTTGACCAACCCATGCGGATTCCGCAGACGCGGCCTCCTGTTACTAAAGTTTTATCAGCCGGAACGTCCCAATTTGAGAGATTGCGGGGCCAATGCTGTGTGGAGAGTGGCGTCGTACTTCCGTGACTGGCGCGCACGCGGGTTTCGTCACTAGACTTCCTCAAGACGCACAAAATCGTCTGAGGACAGAGATAAATGAGACGCGATTTTTCGTATCTTCCCCCCCTTATCTCGATACTGCTATTGTTTTCTGGAATTTCTTACGGGCAGGCATGGACCGGCGTTATCGCTCCCAGCCGCGCTATTGATTGGTCCCACGCGGGCTTGCCAGCCACGATCACCTACGGAACCGGAGGCAATGCCTGTAACGGTTCGACCGCGAACTGCGTTGAGACGACGGCAAATCCCTGGACTCCGCCGGCACGAGTGCAATCCGGCTCGACTATTACCTGCGCCAACACAGCATCAGACGCATCGACTATTAATGCCGCGTTGTCCGCAGCCAGCCCCGGCAGTTACGTCCTGCTCGCGGCGGGAACTTGCGACATCACAAGCACGATTCAACTTATCAGCGGCGTTACTCTGCGCGGTTCGGGCCCTCAGTCCACAACCCTCAATCTGACCGGCACTACGCAGATTAACTCTGGCGGGTGCTGTACGGGAATCAATACCGGCAGACTGACCCAGACCTCTTACCCTGCAGGCACGACGACCGTGCAGATTTCGGTCTCTAACCTAAACAATCTGGCCGTTGGCAATCTCGCTTGGTTTAATCAGTGTGACACGGGATGGACGGGGACGGGCACAAGTTTTGGCACTCTCGCCGACTGCCCTTCTGGTTCTTATTCCGATCCGGGAACCGTGTGGACCTGTGGCGAAGTTGCTGCGTGCGCCGTCAATGCTGGAACGTCAACCGCAAACTATCAATCGCAATATGTCACGATCACGGCAGTGCGGACCGCGGGCACGAGCGGCAGTTACACCTGCACCACCTCGTCTCCCTGCGTCTCGTTTTCGCCTGGTCTCTACATGTCGAACTGGTCGTCCAGTCGGAACGCGATCATGTTCTGGGTTCCGATGGGCAATAATACGTCGGCTGCTTCCACTTACCCTAACATTGGGGCAGGATTAGAGGACCTGACGGTCAACTTCAGTTTCAATTCAAACGAACTGATCAACGAGCGAGGCTTGGCGTGGTGGGTCAAGGGCGTGCGGGTTCTCGGCGGCACGGCGGTCAGCCAGCTTCAGATTAGCGTGAGCAGCCATTGGCTGGTGACGAACAGTTACCTCTTTGCCAGCACTTACAACAACCTGCTGGGCACGAACTCGGAGGTATTTCTCTACAGTCAAGACGGGGACGGTCTTACTCTGAACAACATCATACAAGACTCGCAGACATTCTGGGGCAATGGACAGTCGCAAGGAGATGTGATCGCCTACAATTATGGACGGGACGGGGGGACCAGCTACTACCTGAACGTAGGTCTTGTTCACGTTCCATTTGCCGCTTTTTATCTTTACGAGGGCAACGAAATCGGGTGGATCTCAGAAGATGATACTCACGGCATAAGCGGTCTCGACACCGACTTTCGTAACTATCTATCTGGCTGGGACTCGCCATATTTCGCTGAGAATTCAGAGCCGTTTCAGTTAGGCAATTACCACCGCATGGTCAATGTGATCGGTAACGCTCTCGGGGGAAATCAGAGCGTTACAGGATACCAAGGGGACGCGTACGGAGATATATACATCGTTCCCGGTGGCGACAGCACGGGCCTGACGACGGCAAGCTGGATGCGTTGGGGTAACTGCGATACCTATACCGCAACTTGTCGGTTCAATTCTTCCGAAGTGCCGAATTCGACCAACATGTCGTCCAGCACCTATCCGAACGCGGTAGCCTTCCAGAATCCTACGCCTGGCAATGACAACCTGCCATGCTCCTTTTTCATGTCCGGGTCGGTCTTCACGACTTCTCCTTGCTCAATCAAAACGAGCGGTGGCACAGGGCTTTCGTGGTGGAATGTATGTACGACTTGGACAACGTTTCCGACATCGTGCTCGGCCACCAAGGCGCAACCGTTCCCGGCAACTGGTCCAGATCAGACAGGCGGCACTTATGTGAACGGTACATCCTACGACATCCCTGCCGCAGTCGCGTGGCAGAATCTTCCAGTTGACACAAACTATCAGAACTCGCTGACTATCACAGCGTCATCGTGGTCGAACAGCGCCTCGAATTGCAATCTGGCCGGAGGGCAGTCCACGACCAACATTGCTCCTTGTGAAATCCTGACCGTCACGTTGTCAGGCATCAATAATGGGAGCCGCAATTACATCATCGGCGGCTTCCGGCTGAGCGGCGTCAATGCGGCATGCAAGCCAACATCGGGAATCTCCTACACCGGACGCAGTGACGGCGAAATCCTGATGACCAGCTCCAGCACAACCCAGATCGCCTATTCCCTCGCGACAAATCCTGGTGTTAGTTGTACGGGTACAATGCTGTTCCCGGACGTGCGCCAGTTCGATGAGCGGGTGTATATGAACGATTCCGGAGGAGATCCGTCTGTCAATCCTCCCACCGGCCTTAACGCTGTTGTCCAGTGATCATTCCGATGGAAGAACACACCACAATGAAGACATGGCGAACAAGCTGATCTCTGTTATTTCTGCTCCCCTCGTGTTTGCGGATTTAAGTATCAATATCAGCTTCCGGGAATCGGTTGTGGGCCAAGCTGAAGTTCCTTGCGTGCCGTGAAAGTAGAAGTGTTATAGTCCTCCGCAAGTTTCTTAAGAGACATGTGGGCACCTGTCGTTCTGCTGCCATCGTAGTTCACAGTAGACGCCACGCGCTGGGAGCTTGGGACAGGCACGAACAGCTTTCAGCGGCTCTCTTCAAGGAGCAACGCAACGAGCCTTCGCGTCCTCGAGCTCGGCTCGGGAACCAATAATCCAGATCTACGGCCCTTCGGGGATGGCGAGACCTTTTCCCGCACGGACGTGTGCATGGGGCCGACATCGACGGCAGGATTCTGTTTCAAGAGGACCGGATCAAGACATTTTATTGCGATCAACTTGATCGGCCGTCCATCCTTGGGCAATGGTCGTAGCCGGATTTGCATGGCAGTGCGGACATCACCATCGAAGGATGATCTACATACTTTGAAGCGAACACAGGGAGGCTACTTTGGAACATAAACGATCAGATGAAAAGGAACGTAAGCTGCAAAACGATGACCTTATTGTTATCACTGGCGCCGGAGGCTTCATCGGAGGTAACTTGGCAAAATATTTCCATGAAAAAGGTTTTACGCGTATCCGCGGAGTGGACAAGAAACCACTGGACCAGTGGTACTCGCACGTGCCCGGCGTGGAGAACCTTTGCCTCGATTGCAGCAAGGAAGACGTTTGCGTGTCCGTTTGCGACGGGGCAGCAGAAGTCTATAACTTGGCTGCCGACATGGGTGGCATGGGTTTTATCGAGCGATTCCGGGTCGAGTGCCTCCGAAGCGTTCTCATCAACGCCCACATGATTGAAGCCGCCTACCAGGCGGGTGCTCGGCGCTACTTTTTCTCGTCTTCCGCTTGCGCGTACAACGTCCTTCTTCAACAAAATCCTAATGTTCTCGCGTTGAAGGAGTCCGACGCCTACCCCGCAATGGCCGAGCGAGGCTACGGCTGGGAAAAGCTGATTTCGGAGATGTTCTGTCAGGAGTACTGGGCAGAACGAGGACTTAAGACCTTCATTGCTCGCTTTCACAATGTGTATGGCCCATACGGTACGTGGGACGGCGGACGCGAAAAGGCCCCTGCTGCAATCTGCCGCAAAGTACTCGAGGCTATCGATAACAACAGGGACACGATTGGGATCTGGGGAGACGGTACTCAGACTCGTAGCTTTATGTACATCGAGGACTGTGTTAAAGGTATCGACATGATAATGCATTGCGACGACCTAATTGCGACACCCATCAATCTTGGGTCCAGCGAGCTTGTCTCAATCAATGAACTCGTAAACAAGGTCGAGCGAATCGCAGGTGTCGGTCTGGCACGGCAATATGATCTGACCGCTCCACGCGGTGTGGGCGGTCGCAACAGTGACAACACGTTCATCAAACAAGTTCTCAGGTGGGAGCCGAACACTAGTCTTGACGTCGGCCTTCGGCATACCTACGAGTGGATCAAAGAGCAATATTACAGCCGCAAGCAAGGAAAGCTCGTTGTGGCCTGAAGGCTGACCGCTACGGGATATGGAGAGTCCCTCACTAGATGAGAATAGCGTACATAACCCCCTATCAAGGGCCAACGTTGCTGAAGCGACGTCCGATCGTCCACAACCTCAGCATGTCGAACAGGATCAAAATAGAACTGATCGCAGCGCTCCTCTGTGACCGCGCCCACGAGGTTGAGGTCATATCGCAGGGAGAGGTCATCGAGAATTCTTGCACATTCTACCCCTCCTTTGCTGAACCGGAGCGGTTTCACCCTCACATTCCGGTCTATTACGGTTCCGTGTTACCAATCCGACGACTAAACGGTTTTTGGTCGACCGCACAGACGCTTCATATCTTCAAACAACGCCACCGAACTAAGCCATACGATCTTGCGATCGTTTTCAATCTTAAAGACCAGCAGATCGCTTGCGCAAACTACGCAATCCACCATCTTGGGCTTCCGGCAATCCTGGAGTACGAAGACGACAGGTTTGTAAATGTCCAAGGAGAAGTGGCTAACGGCTTTGCGGCACGTCGCAGCACTCATGCCGCCAGACGATTACTCCGATCCGTATCGGGATGCATTGGCGTATCACCTCACCTGCTGTCACAGGTGCCGTCCGGAATCCCGACACTCTTGCTCCGCGGGGTTGTTGGGGATGACGTAGTCAAGGTCAGCGAGGAGTCGCGTGGCGAAAAACAGAACATTGTGCTGTTCTCCGGTACACACATAAGCTCGAATGGTGTTGCGCAGTTGATTGAGAGCTGGCGCAATGTCGGGCGAACGGACTGGGAGCTCCATATCACGGGCTACGGCCAATTAACGAACTCGCTTAGGCAAATGGCAGAAGGGGTTGAGGGTATCATGTTCCACGGGTTAGTCAGTCGGCCTGAACTTGTTCGACTGATGTGCTCGGCGAAAATCTGCATCAACCCGCACCAAGTGAGTCAGACGCCCGGCAATGTGTTTGCCTTTAAGATCATCGAATACCTCGCCGCTGGCGCTCACGTCATCACAACCCCCATGGGAGCTCTAGAGCCTGAACTAGAAGCGGGCATTACTTACATGCCGGATAACTCGCCGCGAACAATTGCTGCGACGATGCGGCGTGTCATTGAGCAGGGAGGATTCGAGGGGAGCGCGATGAGGGTCGCACAGAAAATGTATGGGCTGGTAACGGTTTCGAAATCCTTGGATGAGCTTCTTAACCAGGTAAGGACGACGGCAATCAGAACGTCTGAGGCAGCCACAGTATTGTGTTGATCGTGGATTTAGCGGCTAGAGACTTGACTGACCCTGAAGTTAACGAGTCCCTAGCTTAATACGGCCAACGAGGTCTCCATGATTTCAGAATTGAAACATCGATTAGCGAAGCTTGTGCCGCCAAGTAAACTTGGTCTGCTAGACTATTATCGATTTCCAAACTTCCAGGACATGTGGGGAGGAGCGTTCAACGGCCAGTGTTTCCGGCAGTTGATGTTCATCGACTTATGCTCCGCGTGTCGGTTCGAAGCGATCGTGGAGACCGGCACCTTTCGGGGATCGACCACACTTTTCCTAGCCAACAACGTAAAGGTTCCTATCTACTCTTCTGAAGCGAATCCGAGATATCTTGCTTACGCCGCTCGGCGGCTACGGATGTGCCCGAACGCGCAGCTGTCCTTGCAAGACTCAAGGCAGTTCTTGAGGGGGCTTGGGCTCGCCCGAGACGTCCGGACGTTTTTCTACCTCGACGCGCATTGGAACGAGGATCTCCCCCTTTCGGAAGAGACGGCGTTCATTTTTCGATCGTTTTCCAAATTTGTCATAATGATCGATGATTTCGAGGTTCCCGACGATCCTGGCTATTCATTTGACGACTATGGGAGTGGCAAGAAACTGAGCCTTCATGACTTCCCTTTTGATCGTGACGAGCACGTCTCAGTTTACTTTCCAAATCGTACTTCACGGTTAGAGTCCGGTGCCAGGCGCGGCAGCATTGTTCTGGTCAGCCGATCATTTGTGGAAGAGGTAAGCAGCCTCGCGTCTTTGCGAGCTTTGGGCTCAATTCGCCCAGCAACATCCACACTGTCGTCACCGGTTGCTCCGGTAGCTATGGAGGGGAAGCCCAATAGCTAGAGGGACCTTCGCAGGTACAGTATAGCTCGCCATTTCCAAAAGTACCGGGCAGCCGTTTCACCAAGTGGAGAACAGTGAAACCGAACTCACAAAAAGGGATGAGCACCGATTCTGATCAGGATCGCCATAGCCGTCGACAGTCGTCCCATTTGGCGGCATCAGGTGTAGTACAGGAGATCTCGGCGCCCCCGCTAACTGGCGGCAGCAATAGACCCCACGTATTCGGCCCAACAACATTGATTATGTCAACGGTGGCGGCCTCGGATCTGATTGGCAGCGATCCGCAACCAGTCTGGACTGAATTTCCTTAACCCGGCAAACCGAGGCACACGGAGTTAGACAAGTCTATGATTCCAATGAAAGCGACGGCTTTGGTTACTGGTGCCGAGGGATTCATCGGCTCTCACATGGTCAAGTTTTTAGCGGCTGAAGGTTGGAGTGTCATTGGCGGGCACCGATTGCACAGTTCCGATTCATTTCCCAAGCTAAGAAACGCAAAGTTTGTGCAGTGCGATTTGGCAGATGGCCAGCGCGTAGAAAGAGTTTTTCAGGAGTATGAACCGACATACGTCTTTCACCTGGGCGCTCAGAGCCTTCCAACCGTCTCATGGGCGGATCCGGTGGGTACGTTCGAATCGAACATCATGGGATCGCTGCACGTTTTTGAGGCCATACGTCACCAGAAACGCAAGCCAATCGTGGTTTCCGCGTGTTCAAGTGCGGAATACGGAAATGTGCCTCCGTCAGCTATTCCCGTAAAAGAGGATCACCCGCTCCGCCCACTGCATCCGTATGGAATCAGCAAAGTCTGTTTGGACTTGCTGGCACGACAGTATTTCCTGGATTACCAGATACCGGCCGTCAATATTCGCCTTTTCAACACGACCGGGCCGGGAAAAACCAGCGACGCGCCGTCGGATTTTGTTCGTCAGTTAGCTCGAATCAAGAAGGGCCTTCAGAAGCCGGTGTTGGAAGTGGGAAACCTGACGCCGCGACGTGCCTTCCTCGACGTAAAGGACACCGTTCGCGGTTTCTATCTTGCCGCTATGAAAGGGCGTCGTGGCGAGACCTATAACCTTTGCGCATCGAAAACATACCAGGTCAGCGAGCTTTTGCAATTCGCGATAGATTTGTCTGGACTGAAGGTAGAGGTCCGACAGGTCGCGCGGTTAATGAGACCCTCTGATGAGAAGATCATCTTCGGCAGCACGAACAAGATCCGCAAAGATACGGGCTGGAAGCCAATGCTGTCGATCAAGGAAACACTGGCTTCGATGTTGGAATACTGGGATCGGGAGTTGGTGGGATAAGATTCCGCGCCTCTAATTAGGATTCTGGTCGAATCGGTGCAAGGTGTGATGAGCGACGTCAAAGCACTGATGTTGGTTGGTGGTCTCGGCACCCGCCTGCGTTCGGTTGTATCGTCCAAGCCGAAAGTGCTCGCGTCGATCGGAAATGAATCATTTTTGGAATTGTTGGTACGGCAGTTGAAGTCGCAAGGTATTCGCCAGTTGGTGATGTGCACAGGTTATCTCGCTGATCAGGTCGAAGATCAATTCGGCGATGGCAGTCGATGGGATGTCTCAATCGAGTACTCAAAGGAAGAAACCCCTCTGGGAACAGCCGGCGCTGTAAAATTGGCCCGGCGCTACGTGCAAGATTGTCCTGAGTTTTTGGTGCTGAATGGAGACTCATTTCTCGAAGTCAATTACAAAGAGCTAATCGATTTTCATCGGGGAAAGCCTCAAACCGCTGCGACCATTGCTGTCACACGTGTGCAGGACGCGGGCCGTTATGGCACGGTCAATATACGTTCGGATGGCCGCATCGACGGGTTTGCGGAAAAAACCGGAGCCAATTCTCCGGGACTGATTAATGGCGGAGTGTATGTGTTCAACAAGGCGGTCTGGAAATTTATTCCAGAAGGGCCCGCTAGCTTAGAAAGGGATGTCTTCCCGCGATTGCTCGAGCAGGGAGTGTATGCTTACGAACAGCGCGGAATATTCATCGACATTGGCACTCCGTCGGACTATTTACGCGCTCAAGAGCTTCTGCGATCAGTCTGATTTAGCGTTCGGATTTTGCTTTTCTGTTCTTCACCGGTGGGCCGATTTCTTACGGACCAGCCGCAGGTAGACTGGGGTAAAGAATGACCAAATCTGCTAATTTCACGGGCTCCGTTAGCCGCACGATACGGGCGTCGATTGCTGTGAAGGAGCTTCTTCTGACAGACGAGAAGCTTATATCGACGATATCAAAGGTGAGTGAGCTCCTGATCGATGCCTTTCGAAGCAAAAATAAGCTGATCCTTTTTGGCAACGGAGGAAGCGCGGCCGATGCACAGCATATCGCGGCAGAATTCGTGGGGCGATTTGCGTTTAATCGAGCGGCACTGCCGGCAATTGCGCTCAACGTGAACACCTCCTGCGTTACGGCGATTGGGAACGACTACGGGTTCGATCAAGTGTTCTCCCGTCAAATTGAGGCATTGGGGCGGGCAGGAGACGTCTGCGTCGGCATCTCGACGAGCGGCAATTCCACAAACGTAATTCAAGGGGTCTCCGCTGCGAAACAAATGGGAATTCACACGGTTGGGTTTAATGGAGGCAACGGCGGTAAGCTAAAGGACACGGTGGATGACTGCATCTGCATACCATCGAACGAAACACCGCGCATCCAGGAATGCCATATCTTGGTGGGGCACATCATTTCAGAGCTGGTTGAAAGGGCAATGTTTCATGAATAAAGCGGTATTCCTGGATCGCGACGGCGTAATCAATCAAAAGGCTCCAACGGAAGATCTGTATATTACCCGCTGGGAGGAGATGCAAATCTTGCCGGGCGTGGCCCAGGCCATTGCGAAACTAAATCACGCCGGATTCAAGATCATCGTTGTCACAAATCAGCGCGGCGTCGCAAAGGGTCACATTACCACAGCAGAACTCGAATCGATGCACGAGCGGATGTGTGAGCACTTGGCATCCGCGGGAGCTGCGATTGATGCTATTTATTATTGCCCCCACGAACTGGACCCGCCCTGCAATTGCCGCAAGCCTGAGCCGGGAATGTTGCTTCACGCAGCTCGCGCACATAATATCGACCTTGCGACTTCGTGGATGATCGGCGATTCTGTGAAGGATGTGCAGGCGGGCAGAAGCGCGGGCTGCAGAACAGCACAAATCATTGAAGAGAACAAACTCGCGGAGAGCGAGGCTGACGTCTCTGCACCCTCCTTACTTGCTGCGGTTCACAAGGTTCTCGAGTTCGAAAAAGCTCCGGTAAGCGAATTGACCGAGACCCTACGTGTACGCGAGAGAGAAGGCGGCATTGATGTTGACGGCAGTTTGCAAACAGCCAAGCAGTAGGATGTTTGAAGCATAGGAGACGTGTTCAGGGCGCTCTCTGATATCTCTTGATTTGAAACAAATGGGCCATAATAAATGGTGATCACAAGCACTCCGTTGCGAATTTCATTCTTTGGTGGTGGCACAGACTACCCGATTTGGTACAGAGAACATGGGGGAGCCGTGCTCGCAACCACTATCGACAAGTCGTGTTTCTTAACCTGCCGGTGGCTACCACCATTTTTCGAATACCACAGTCGCGTTTCGTACTCTAGAGTGGAGAATGTATCCGCCAATGATGAGATCGAGCATCCCGCGGTACGAGCGTGCCTTCAATTGCTCGGGATCAACGAAGGTGTAGAGGTACATCACGTAGCAGATTTACCAGCCCGGACTGGTTTAGGCACTAGCTCTGCGTTCACAGTTGGGTTACTCCTCGGCCTTTATGCACTCAGGAACCAGATGAGGGACAAGCACTCGCTGGCCCTTGAAGCCATAAAGGTAGAGCAGGAACTGCTCAAGGAAGCTGTCGGAGCGCAGGATCAAGTCAGCGCGGCCTATGGAGGCCTCAACCGAATTAATTTCAATCGCGATGGATCCATAGAAGTCAATCGAGTTTTGACATCGGCAGCCAGGCTAGTAGAACTTGAAAAACACCTTGCGCTTTATTTTACAGGCTTTGCCCGAACGGCCTCAGAAGTTGCGCAAGAACAATTGCGATTGACGCCGCAACGCACAAGTGAATTGAAATCAATGTTTGATCTTGTGGACGAGGCTGAATCAATTGTTACAAATCAAAATCGGCCACTCCATGAGTTTGGTCGTCTCCTTCACGAGAGTTGGAAACTCAAGAGAACCCTCACCAGCAAAATCACGAACTCGACCCTCGACGAGATTTACGAGGCTGGGCTGAGCGCTGGTGCTCTGGGGGGAAAACTCCTTGGAGCGGGTGGCGGAGGTTTCATGCTGTTCTTTGTTCCTCCCGAGCGACGCGACGCCTTGCGGCAGCGGTTGAAGAAACTGTTGTGCATCCCCTTCGGCCTCTCAACAAGGGGGAGCCACATTGTCGTGTACGAGCCGGAGGCTCTTTACGATCAGGCGCTTGCAAATGAGCGCGATGAAATTTACCGGCAAAACGGTAAGAAAGCGCAGCTAAACGGCGTGCCGAGCAAGAATTGATCGTGGACACACGACGTAATTCATAGTGCCATTGGAGACTCTTTGTCCCTCTCCATTCAATCCACTGTAGTAGCAGAGAGGCACACTCTTGCAAAACGCTGCTGGACTCCTCGAGGTAGTATGCATCCTGATTGTATGCACCTCTTGATTGCCTGGCTTTATACCCGTAGGTTTCCTGGTGGCACCTATTTTGCTTCGGTCCGCTGTGTGAAGAGACCTACAGCAATAATCAGGATTTTGCATAAGTCTCGTAATCGAAGTGCGCTCCAGGTATTCGCCTTCGTACCGCTGGCAAGCAATGACGTTCTTTACCTAGTGGCCTCATGGCTCTGAGAAAAGTCCAAGGAAGGTTTGAGTGAAACGCAGAATACTTATCATTGTTGAAAACATGCCTGTCCCGCTGGACTTCCGAGTATGGAAGGAGGCCCGATCCTTGCGCGGCGCCGGATACGAAGTGACTACTTTGTGTCCCAAAGGGGGATGTTGTCAGAAGACATATGAATATCTGGAGGGAGTGCATATCTACCGGTATCCAGAAGCGAAGGAAGGAAATACTCCCTTTGAGTACATTTGGGAATATTCTTCGGCTCTGTTCTGGCAATTCTTGTATTCGTGGTGGATCTACTTCCGGCGTGGATTTCAGGTCATACAAGGTTGTAATCCTCCAGACGATATTTTTCTAGTGGCGCTTCCGTTTAAGCTTTTCGGCGTTAGATATATATTCGATCACCATGATTTGATTCCGGAGCTGTACCTTTCGAAATACGAGAAGAAAGACTTCTTATTTAACCTGCAGGCGTGGTTGGAAAAAACTACGTTTCGATGTAGTGACGTTGTGATGTCGACCAACAACAGCTATCGCGAGATGGCTATGACCAGGGGAGGCATCCATGCGGATGATGTGTTTGTCGTGCGTAATGGAGTCGAGACAGATAAGTTTAAAGCCGTTCCTCCAAATCCCGCTCTTAAATACGGCAAACGCTATCTGGTCGGTTATGTAGGAAACATGAGCGAGCAAGAGGGCCTAGACATCCTGATCGACGTGGCACTGAAACTCAAGAATATGGGGCGACTGGATGTTCACTTCACGTGTGTAGGAGGAGGTCCAGGATTGCCAGGCCTCCGCAAGTTGGTTACGGAAAAGAATGTTGAAGACATCGTGACATTCACGGGAAGGATTCCCGATGCAGACTTGCTCGAGATTCTTTCTACCGCGGACGTCTGCGTAAATCCGGACAAGCCTTGCCCGATGAATAGCATGTCAACCATGATCAAAATCATGGAATACATGGCGCTCGGCAAACCAATCGTGCAGTTCGAAGGTAAAGAGGGCCGTTTCAGCGCCCAGGAATCGTCGTTGTACAGTGACGGCGTTGATCGCGTCGGCGATTTTGCTGAGAAGATTCTCTGGTTGCTCGATCACCCGGAGGAAAGGAAGCGCATGGGTGAGTTCGGACGCCACCGGATCGAGAAAGAGTTAGCATGGGAATACTCGGTTCAACACCTTTTAGCAGCATACGAGAGAGCGTTCAGCAAGATACGGCGTAAGCATGTTCTGCAGCCCCATGCCGTCATTACAAGTAAAGGCAAGTCAAGTGACGCTGGAGTGTGACCAGGGAAAGCACGTTTCATAGTCGGATGGCTGGAGCATGACGGACGCAAAGTTGGGAATATTCTTCTGTTGCGAGCGAGTGGCACAGCAGTGCCATACGAGACATGTTGTAAACGGTTGTAAGATGAATGGGCTGTTAAAAACATACGGCTGCTCCGGATCTTTCGCTCGCCCCCCACGAGAAGCCGCGCCATTCTTAAATCGATCTCGATCCATCAATAAGGTAGGCTCAATCTGTGAGTGCTGGGGCGTTTCCGTCAATCAGTCGTTACTTTCGATGTGACGAAGGGTTGCTGAATTTAAAAACTGGGGGCATACTCTCGGAAAGGCCGGGGTTTTTCCGGTTTTCCGATGCGGTGTGTTTCGGCAAGTCCACGGATGGCGTTCTGTCATCTAGCCCCGGTCGAGATCTCCATGACCTGTCTCGCTATGTTCTGCTCAACGGCGGCAGCATCGCACTTCCCTTCGATGTGGAAGAAGTTCTCCGAAATCTGAGGGAAGAACGCTATTCGACCTGCTCGGCTGGACCCGGCCTAAGCAATGGCCTGATTCGCGATCTGTATTATGCCGTTCGTCCATGGATGCCGCTGGGCGTTCGCAAACGCCTGCAACGAATTTACCTCCGCGGGTGGGAGAACGTACCATTCCCGCACTGGCCCGTCGATCGCACTGCGGACCTTCTCTTGCAACGGTTATTGGCTCTCGCGCTCACATCCAATCAAGCCGAGTCGATTCCCCTCATCTGGTTCTGGCCCGAGGGAGCTAAGGCTTGTGCTCTCATGACTCATGATGTCGAAGCTGTGCCCGGCAAGGAGTTTTGCTCCTCGTTGATGGACATCAATGATTCTTTCGACATTCCAGCATCTTTTCAAATTGTTCCGGAGGAGCGTTATTCGGTCGAGCCCAACTTCCTGGAAGAAATTAAGCGACGCGGTTTTGAAGTCAACGTTCAGGACCTGAACCATGACGGGAAGCTATTCCTGCAGAGGACGGAATTCGAGCGACGGGTCAAAGCTATTAACCGGTACGGAAGGGAATATGGAGCGGTAGGATTCCGTTCCGCCGTGCTATACAGAAACGAAGAGTGGTTCAATCTCTTGGAGTTCGAGTACGACATGTCGGTGCCCAGCGTTGCCCACCTTGATCCCCAACGCGGGGGTTGCTGCACGATTATGCCGTACTTTATCGGCAACCTGCTCGAATTACCGGTTACTATGACGCAGGATCATTCTCTGTTTAATGTCCTGAATGACTTCACCTTAGAACTTTGGCAGCGCCAGATCCAACTCATTCTGAAGAATCATGGCTTGATGAATTTCATCGTTCATCCCGACTATATCCTCACCTCGAAAGCGCAACGGGCTTACAAAGAGTTACTCGCCTCGCTGGTAAAGCTGAGAACCGATGACGGTTTGTGGATTGCGCTGCCAAGAGACGTAAACCTTTGGTGGAGGCAGCGCGACCGGATGGTCCTAAGTCGTCGTGGCGACGATTGGACCATTGAGGGTGAGGGAAGCGAAAGGGCGCGGTTAGCGTTTGCATCTCTAGAGGGTAACGAACTCGTTTTTTCAGTTCGGAATAGAACCGAGAGTGGGGCAGCGGTGACTACATCCCGTTGTTCCACTTCCAACCCCAACTGAACAGAATTGCCAATATCGCAGGCGGATCAGGCGAAGCTTAGAAAGCTCAGTCATCGCGCGTTTTCATGAGGGGCGCTACGCAAACTTGTGATGTAGTCATTATTGGGGCCGGTCCGTATGGCCTATCGTCAGCTGCTTACTTGCGAGCGGCGGGCGTGGAAACTCGCGTCTTCGGCGATCCAATGTCTTTCTGGCAGAATCAAATGCCTAATGGCATGTTTCTTCGCTCAAACTTAGGAGCCTCGCACATTGCCGATCCTAAAGGAGTGCTCACATTAAGCAAGTACTGCGAGCAGAGCCGCGCGTCGATTTCGAAACCGATCCCGCTCGATCTGTTTGTCAACTACGGCCTCTGGTACCAGCAGCAAGCGGTGCCGCACGTTGAAAAACGTACAGTCGGCCACGTTGATCATAACGGCTCCGGATTCAACGTACGTCTGGGCGATGGGGAAGAATTCGCTTGCCGTCGTGTAGTTGTTGCAACTGGCATCGGTTCTTTCGCAAGGCGGCCCGAGGCGTTCGAAAATGCTCCTAGCACCCTAGCTTCGCATTCAAGTGAGCACAAAGACTTCAACAAGTTCAAAGGCAAGAAGATCGCTGTCGTCGGGGGAGGCCAGAGCGCCCTCGAATCGGCGGCTTTACTGCAAGAAGCGGGCATAGATGTTGAAGTAATCACGCGAAGGCAAAAGCTCAATTGGGTAGGATTGCACCCTAAACTTCATCATCTCGGACTGATTTCCAAGCTGTTGTATTCGGACCGCGACGTCGGGCCCGCCGGTCTCAGCCGATTGGTTGCGATGCCGCATGTGTTTCGTCGTTTCCCGCGCACCTTCCAAAACCGGACAGCATATCGGGCGATCCGTCCCGCAGTTGCTGGCTGGCTAGCGCCTCGCTTGAAAAATATTCCCATAACGCTAGGCCGTCAGATTGTATCTGTCCGGCCCGTTGGGGAGCGACTACGATTAAAACTTGACGACGACACGGAGCGAGTTGTGGATCATGCCATTTTGGCAACCGGATATCGCGTGAATGTCTTACGTTACTCATTTTTGTCCAAGTCAGTTTCTGGTAATGTCCGAAGTGTGGAAGGCTATCCTGTTCTCAAACGCGGACTAGAGTCTTCGATTCCGGGACTGCATTTTGTCGGTAAGCCAGCCGCGTGGAGTTTCGGTCCGATCCTGGGATTCGTTTCTGGCGCTGAGTTTGCATCGAAGGAGTTAGTTCGTTTCATCACTCGCAGTAACGGTAGGGGTTGACATGGCATTGGGTCAAGCGTTGGGGCAACTCGTCCCCGAACCCACAAACCTCGGAGCAGCCAAGGGAACAATTGGGGCCGTTGTTATTGGGGGAGACTACCAGGGGCTGGGAATCGTTCGGAGCCTTGGTCAACGAGGAGTACCCGTCTGCGTAGTGGATGACGAACATTCGATCTCGCGATTTTCGCGATACTGCAGCCGCTCGATAAAGTTACCAAACCTGCGTGAACCTCGCCCTACCGTCGAGAACCTGATTAGAATCGGACACGAATTTGGGCTCCAAGGATGGGTGCTGTATCCTACCAGAGAAGAGTCGGTAGCAGCCTTCTCACACTACCGTTCTGAGCTTAGTTCGGTCTTCAAGGTGCCCACGCCAGAATGGAAAGGTGTCAAGTGGGCGTGGGACAAGCGAAATACCTACCGATTAGCCCAAGAACTCGATATTCCGATCCCGATAACCTATTATCCGGAAACCCTCGATGATCTGACGCACATCGATCATCTGGCTCCTCCATTTGCGATCAAGCCAGCAATTAAGGAACACTTCTTCTACGAGACAAAAGCGAAAGCGTGGCTCGCAGAGGACCATTCTGAACTTAAGAACTTGTTTCAGAGGGCATCTGATATCGCAGGTCCGGGAGAAATTATGGTTCAGGAGGTGATTCCGGGCGGCGGGACGCAGCAGTTCTCTTATTGCGCATTTTTCCGGAATGGTCAAGCGATGGGCAAGATGGTTGCGCGGAGGAGAAGACAACATCCTTTACAGTTCGGCAGAGCCAGCACATATGTAGAGACTGTAGATGCTCCCCTTGTGGAAGAACTTTCAGAGCGGTTTTTGCGAAAAATTGACTATTATGGCCTGGTAGAGGTGGAGTTCAAACTTGATCCTCGTGATTCTCAATACAAGCTGCTTGACGTGAACGCGCGCACCTGGGGCTATCATAGTCTTGGCATCAAAGCTGGAGTCGACTTCAGCTATATGCTTTACGCTGACCAAGTGGGGCTGCCGGTTTCCCCTTGCAAGGGGCGAGCTGGAGTTAGTTGGGTAAGAATGACGACCGATATTCCGGCAGCGGCGGTCGCTATGCTCAAGGGCGATACCTCATCGGGAGATTATTTCCGCTCTCTAAGGGGCTGTAACGTAGAAGCGGTCCACAGCTTTCGGGACCCGCTGCCTGGGCTCGCGGAAGTTTTTCTCATCCCGTACTTGGCGGTTAAGCGGGGCTTCTAGCACCGAGTTCCTCGGCACTTGAACCGCGATAAATCTTCATTATCCACAGGAAACAAGCTTTGTGGTATGGCGTTCGACCGGAATGGTTAAGGCCGCGTGCATCTGTACTTTCTGCGTCATATTCGTTGCAGGTCTGTGGCCTTTTCGGGTGCCCAAAAACGACGTGTCATGGCTGACACATGAAGACGGGTTGTATTTTGGCCGCCATGGCAGTGCGCTTAGTGTTGGATCATTCCCAGCGCGCCTGGACAAAGTCTCGGGAACAATTGAAATCTGGCTACAGCCAAGTCTTGCAAGCGGTGTTCATACCATCCTTAGCTTCGATAGCTCCGCTCACAGAGGAGCGCCATTCTTGCTTTTGCAGTTCGATAATAGCTTGATCGTTCAGCAGGACAACGAAGACACGAATGGAAATTCATGGACAGCTTGGTCTGTGGTCAACGGGGTACTTCGTCGTGGAAAACCAGTCTTCGCGTCGATAGTTCTTGGGCCGGGGCACACAGCAGTTTATATCGATGGCGTTTTGTACAGAGATTTTTCCATCGGGGATTCGTGGAATAACCTAACCGGGCGCCTGGTGGTCGCAAACTCAGCTCACAGTAACGACAGCTGGTCCGGGAAAATCAAGGCAATCGCACTCTACAATCGGGAACTGTCGCAGAGCGAGGTCTTGGAGCATTATGAGAGCTCAACCAAAGCAAATGGGCCAGACTTGGCCCTTGATCAAGCGCCGATTGCGCTGTACCGATTCAACGAACATGCCGGCGACACGGTTCATAACCAGTTCGATCGCGGGACCGACCTGAAGATTCCGAGGAGCTATTTTGTTCTACACGCACCGTTGCTGGAGCTCCCTTGGCGAACCTATCATTCCAGCTGGAGCTACTGGAAAGATGTCGCCCTCAATATTGTGGGCTTCATCCCGCTCGGTTTCTTCGTCACTGCATATTATTCTTCGTTACGGAAGCTGAAGGGAGCTGCAGCAATAGCTGTTGGCTTGGGATTTCTCACAAGCCTCCTGATCGAAACTCTGCAAGCGTTCCTTCCGACCCGAGACTCCGGCTTGAACGATGTCATTACGAATACACTCGGCAGCGCCCTCGGAGCGATGCTGTATTCCGTGATATGCAGAGTTGCTTGGTGTACTACCCAAAGCGACGGATTGCTGGACTGATTACCCTTGGAGTCTTCGTTGAGAAGTTAGACGCGAAGCAATGAAGCGAATTCCCCAACTCGACTCTATCCGTGGCTTGGCCGTACTTTTGGTCCTCGTTCATAATACAGACAAGTCGCGGTTTTTCGGTCTGATCGCGCACGACGGCTGGATGGGCGTAGATCTATTCTTTGTTTTGTCAGGATTGTTAATCACTGGGATTCTTCTGAACACTAAGGACAGCGAACATTATTTCCGGAATTTTTACGCCCGGCGCTGCCTTCGCATATGGCCCTTATATTTCTCGACTCTTCTCTTCATGTTCGTTGTGGTACCTATCCTGCGCCCTTCCGAGGCACCCCAGGTTTTTGCTGTCCGGTCGATGCCATGGTGGTCCTATTTAATCTTTTTGCAGAATTTCTTCGTGCCAGTGGTCACGAAGGCGACCGGACTCTTGGGTGTAACCTGGTCGCTTGCAGTTGAAGAACAATTCTATCTGGTCTGGGCAGTCGTGGTGTGGTTCTGCAGCGAAGCAAAGTTGCGGAGGATCGCAGCGACGGTGATTTGCTTGAGCCCGGTGCTGCGCTTCTATCTCTTGCGCCACAACGTTAACGTTTATCCGAACACCTTTTGCCGGCTCGATGGGCTCATGGCTGGAGCACTGTTGGCACTGCTTTTCCGGTCGAAGACTCTAGCATTGCAAACCTACGTCACTCCGGCGTGGATCTCCCTGTCGATCGCTGTGCCCGTGGCATTGATCACGGCCGGACGAGTTGAGTGGCTCGTCTACTCGTTCACTTCACTCGCCTCAGCATCTTTGGTGTATCTTGCCATATGCTCTAGACAACAATGGTTTCGAGCGGTCCTGGGAAATCGCTTTTTGATTTACACGGGCACAATCAGCTACGGAATCTATCTTTTGGAAAAGATCCCGATTGATGCGGCGCAGTCGCTGCATCTGGATAAGCACCCGCTCGTCGTGCTGTCAGTTTCGGCGTTAGCAACCTATATTCTCGCGAGCATCTCCTGGAACGTCATGGAAAAGCCGTTTCTGCGCCTGAAGCGACTTTTCGTTTTGCAAACCCCGGAACAGGCAACCCAGGAACAGCTGCTAGCTCACGCCTCCTGAGAGATGCGGCTGATAATGGTCATCCATGCTGCCAAGCAATGCAGGGCAAGTGTATGGCGGGTCTATTTTCCCAAGGTTCGGATATACAATAACTCCAGATAAGGGGCGGTTGATGTCAACAGGTTTGCTCGGCAGAGTCTTGGGCAAGATAGCTTTTGTGGCACCCGGTGGTGGCAGCCTGCGGCCATGGCTACAGCGCCGGCGCGGAGTTGCCGTCGGCAAGAACGTCTGGATCGGCCAGCTTGTCTACGTCGATGAGATACATCCGGAAGACATCACGATCGGAGACAATTGTAGAATCAGCCTACGAACCTCGATCATCTCTCATTTTTACTCGGGCCCGAGAAGGCCAATCGGGAATGGTAAAGTAGTGATCGAAAAGGACGTCTTCATTGGCCCCCATTGCGTGATCTTGCCTAATGTGCGAATCGGTGAAGGTGCAGTTATCAGGGCTGGTACTGTCGTGAGCCGAAATGTACCCGCACGCGCTTTTTGGGGCCCGCCTTCTGCCGAAGCATTGGGCACAGCGAGTGTTCCATTGACGGAGGAGCACAGCTATGAAGAGTTCATGCACGGTTTAAAGCTCCGTGTGAAGAACCGGCCGCATTGTGGCGATAAGGAGTCTTAGTCCCCATGACTCTCATCACTAGACTGTCATCCTTTATTCGCAGAAGCTTAATAACAACCTGGCGTCCTGTTAAGGTTTGTTTGCGTGTATCTAATTGGGCGAACAATACCGACGCGCCCGGTCGTGCCCGAATGAGCGACTAGCTATCACTTAGGATTCTTACAGACCACAAGAACGGGGGAATTAATGCAGGTACAAACAGTAGAAATCGAGCGGGAGATTCGGAACTTTCTCACGACCGAGTTTCTCTTTGGTAATGGTGCAGGTCTGAATGAGGATGTACCACTTCTTGGGAGCGTGATCGACTCGCAGGGAGCGATAGAACTAGTTGCATTCATCCAACAACGGTTCAACATCCAGGTAGAGGATGAGGAGGTCACGATCGATAACTTGGCCTCTGTGCGAAGCGTCGTAGCCCTGGTCGAGCATAAGCTCGGACGGCCGTGATCGACGATTGACTTTGCTTATCATCGGTTATCCAGCCAGACCGTGAGCACAGGGCTCCTTGAGACAAGCCAATTCGGTCGACAGAGCCTCAAGTACACAGATGACGCCATCTTCTCGACAAGTGCCATCCGGTCCTCAGGAAAAATATAGAAGCGCTGAGGACCTTTTACAGTGGATGGATCGCCAGTTCAAACTCTTTGGCGATACTTACAAAGCATCTGTGTTCGGAGTCGACGTATATGCAACCAGAGATGTTGGATTCGCGCAATACGTCTTGATCGACAACTGGCAGAACTACGTCAAAGGTCAGTGGATTGGGCGGGTTGCATTACTTCTTGGAAAAGGCCTTATGGTCAGCAAGGGGGATCTCTGGAAGCGGCAACGCAAGATGATCCAACCTGCATTCAATCCAGATTCGGTCGCAGCTGCGACTGAACTCATAAGCGTTGTTAACACTAAGCTTTTAAGCAAATGGCAGCTGGCAGCAAACCGAAACGAAAGCGTCAATGTGACGCGCGATATCAGTGGGATGGCCCTAGAAGTCGTGCTTCGCTTCATTTTCGGAGCAGATTACGATCGGGTCGCCATACATTTCGAGCTGCTCTCAGCCGAACCCGCGCGCAACCCGCAATTTGCAGCGTCGTTTCGGGCGCTTGGAAAGATCATTCTTGAGATAAACGAGCTAAGACGCAAGGACCTCTCAGGGTGCGCTGGAATTCTAGGTATGCTCATGCAGGCTCGGGACCCGCAAAGCCGTGACCCGATGTCCGACACCCAACTTGTCGACGAGGTTCTCACCCTGATCGTTGCCGGTCACGAAACAACTGCCAGCACATTGAGTTGGTGTTGGTATCTACTCTCCCAGCATCCTGAAGTGGAAGAGAAACTTTCGAACGAGTTTTGTGCGCTGCAGTCGCTAATCGCGCCGATCGAGTTTGGCAATTTGGCCAAGTTTGCTTATACGCGGCAAATCCTCGACGAGACCATGCGTTTATACCCAGCCGGTTGGTTACTGCCCCGCAAGGCGTTGCATGATGACCAACTGGGAGAGTATTTTGTCCCGGCGGGAACCGAGATCTATATTTCCCCTTACTTTATTCAGCGCAACCCTGCATTATGGGAGGACGCTGATCGCTTCGACCCGGATCGGTTTCGTCCTGAGAATTCAAGAAACCGGCATCGGCTCGCAACAATTCCTTTTTCCGTAGGACCAAGAAACTGCATTGGAGCACTTTTCGCCCGTGTGGAAATGCAGATTCATCTCATGACAATCGCCAACCGGCTGCGATTGCGATATACGCATTCGAAACCAATTGAGCTCGATGCTGGCGTGAACTTGCGCAGCAAGTCCGACTTCATCATGTATCCGGAAGTACGGAACTAGGCTCAGACCAAGCTCGATCTATTCATCGAGTCCGCACGCGTTGGTACAACGGCTTCGGTGGTTGCTCCGAGATTCCAGTTTCGACGAGGGAATTCATACCGGATTGATGAATTTTCGGAGCACAAAAGAGCCGCTCCGACACCAACATTTCAGATCACTACGGTAGACGG
>Ga0335074_10000447_pt1 | contig 59886 bp, 41 predicted proteins | sample Lox_Sample_23_FD_206715 | JGI IMG/M metagenome (GOLD analysis project Ga0335074, IMG submission 206715) | Soil microbial communities from Loxahatchee National Wildlife Refuge, Florida, United States - Lox_Sample_2.3 | ecosystem: Environmental > Terrestrial > Soil > Wetlands | place: USA...
CAGCCTCATGCGCTACGAGCGGCCGATCACGGGAGACTTCGAGGCTGTCTGCGAATTGACCGACGAATCGTCATACGACCGGTTCGTTCGGACCCTCGAGCGCCGGGGGCGGGCGCGCATCACGTTGTGCTCGCTCGTCCTCGAGAACGGCGCCCGCGCGGCGTCGTTCGAAGGAGATTTCGTCGCGGTGCGCGGTTCGCCGGCAAGCGCATAGGGGAACGCCCGGCACCGAAAGACGACAGCGCCCGGGCCGAATGCACGCGAGGCTATTTACAGAATCATCAAACAGTGGAGAATGCGACTGAATCAAACAGCTCACGGCCGAATCGGACCCGAGTGAGCGCGAGCCTGGGAGTCCGCGGGCGCGCGAGTCCGGCCGGCTCTCGGGCGAACAAGCCTTTGAGTACACAGCAGCGGGGAGACACACGATGACCAGTGCCGACGTTCACGGGAAGTTCCTGTGGCATGAGCTGTTAACCACCGACCCCAGTGCGGCAGGTACTTTCTACACGAAGGTGCTCGGTTGGAAGTCCCAGGCCTGGGACAAGGATCCATCCTACTCGGTCTTCGCGAGCGGCAAGGGTCCGGTCGGCGGAATGATGAAGCTTCCCGCCGAGAGCGCCGCGAACGGGGGCTCGCATTGGGTCGCCTACGTCGGCGTCCGCGACATCGAGGCGACCGTCGCGGCCGTCCCGCGTCTCGGCGGCCGAGTGGTCAAGGCGCCCACGCAGATCCCCGACGGGGGGCGCTATGCGCTGCTGATGGACCCTCAGAACGGGCTGTTCGGCATCTTCACGCCGGCGTCCTCCGGCATGAGCGGCCCCGAGGCCCAGGAGTTCGCCTGGCACGAGCTGGCGACTGCCGATCATTCGGCGGCGTTCCGCTTCTATCATGAGCTCTTCGGCTGGGAGCAGCTCGCCATCCACGACATGGGCCCGGCGGGCTCGTACCTGATCTTCGGTCGTCACGGCGAGCGGCTCGGCGGCATGTTCAGCCGGCCCTCCACCATGGCGAGCTCCTGGCCGCACTGGCTCCTGTACGCCTCGGTCCCGAGTGCCGCAAAGGCGGCGGAGGCGACGACCGCTGCGGGGGGTCGAGTCGTGAACGGCCCCATGCAGGTTCCGGGTGGAAGCTGGATCGCCCAGCTCGTGGACCCCCAGGGGGCCGCGATCGCGGTCAATCAGGCTCAGGCGGCGACCGTCGCCTCCAAGCCCGCGGCGGCCCCGGTCGCCAAGCCGGTGGAGCCTGCACCGAGGCCTGCGCCGCCGGTGCTGAAACCAGCAGCGCCACCCCCCAAGCCCGCGATGGCGCCCCCACCGAAGCCCGCGGCAGCGCTGGTACCGAAGCCCGTGGCGACACCGAAGCCGGCGATGGCCAGTCCCGCGGCGGCTCCCAAGCCGGCGAAGCCTGCGGCGGCCGCTCCGAAGGCGAAGGCCGCTACTCCGAAAAAGGCGGTGAAGAAGGCGAAGAAGTCCCCGACGAAGGCCAAAGTCGCCCGAAAGAAAGCCAAGGCCAAGACATCCGTCGGAAAAAAGGCGAAGGGGAAGGTCAGGGCGAAGCAGGCCAAGAAGCACGCCAAGGCGAAGAAGCGTCCGGCCGCCCGCGCCAAGAGCAGCCCCGCGCGGAAGGCCCGAAAGGGGGCCCGGAAGAAGAAGAGCGCCCGCCGCAAGCGCTGACCGGTGCGACACCGCCGAGCCCGTTGCGCTGCGTGTGCGGCACCCGCAGACGCTGCGCCTGCGCGGGCCTCAGTGTGCGCACGCTACTGGGTGTCCTTCTCAGCGGCTTCGCGCTGCTCCGCGGCCTGCTGGGCCGCATCGTCGAGCTGCTGCTTCACGTGGTTCAGGGTGCCTTGAGCCTGCTTCGCCTGCTCGGCCTCGGAGACACCGGAAGCCGCAGCGACGGTCGTCGTCTCCGCGAGGCCGCAACCGGCTAGCGCGACGATGGCGATGCCGGCGGCCAGAAAGCCCATCAGTCGGGATGCTCTCCTGCTCATCAACGACCTCCTGCTAGATGCCACCCGCCGCCAGCGAGCGGCGCTTGAACCCCGCCGGGATCTCGAATGCCGTGACCGGCACCGGCTCCGATCGCATCGCCGTGATACGGATCTCCACTGCAGCGCGCCCATTCTCGTCGAACGTCCGCGAGATGACCGGGATTCCATCCACAGCATCCACATCGCCCCACGATTGCACCACCGAGCTGCCCAAGCTCCCGTCGAGCCCCCGGTCCCGGACGAGCGCACCGATTTGCCGCATGTCGGCGAGGATATCGGCGCCGCCCGGCACGGCCGCGACGGGAATGACACACAGCTCCTGCACCTTCGAGCCCCCGACGCTGACTTCCCACACCGAGCAGGTCTCATCCCCGTTCGACTCCGTGCGCGAGGTGGGACGCACCATGCGCTGGGGGGCCGGTACGGATCCGGCGCGCAAGCCGTTCGCAGGCCGCAGGGATGCATTGGCGACCACTGCCGCTTGCGGCATGGTCCTCGAGCCGCTCACGCGCCCGCCGAGTCTCGACTCGTCAATGGCAGCGTAGCGCTTGCGTGGGGGCGTGATGAGGTACAGCGTCCGATTCTTGAAAATCTCGACCGCGTCGGCGCTCTCGTTCTCCAGGCGGAAGCTCCCGCCGTCGAACCAGAGCTTCTGGTTCTCGGGCGAGCGCAGCGGGGCGCGCAGATCGGTGCGCGAGGCTTCCACGTAAGTGCCCGCAGCGGCGTGCGCCGAGCAAGCGAGGGCGGCGATGATGCCCGGTAAGGTACGCAATGTCATCGATTCGAGGCGTCCGGTGCGCGATGGATCGGACCGGATAACATTTCTCGTAGCGCCGCAATATGCTCGTGCCACGGAGTGCGAGTCAACGGTGATGCCCCTGGAGAATGAGCGATGGCGACCGGTCGTTTGAAGGCGCAGGCGCGTATCCGGCGCGGCTACTTCGAGTGCCGGCACGGTCAGGTGCACGTGCACAACGCGATTCCTCCCGGCGGCGGCTTCGATGAAGCCACCCCCCTCATCGCCCTGCATCACACGCCGATGTCGGGCGCGGCGTTCGGCGCACTGCTTCCCCTCTTGGGTCAAGATCGCTCCGTGTACGCGCCGGACCTGCCAGGGTTCGGCGAATCCGATCCGCCGCCCTCCCGCCCCTCCGTGAGCGATTACGCCCAGGCGATCGGCGACGTCTGCGATTCGATGCGGTTCAGGCAGGTCGATGTGGTCGGCTATCAGAGCGGTTCGCTCGTCGCCGCAGAGCTCGCGCTCGCGCGGCCCACGACGGTTCGCAGGCTGGCGTGCATCGGCGTGGTCTTCGCCTCGGATGCGGAGCGCGAGGCGCTGCGACGTGCACCTTGGCCCCTCCAGCCCCTCGAGGACGGTAGCCATCTCGCGCTCGAGTGGGAGCGCACCCGAAGGGCCACGCGTTCAGCGCTGACGCTGGAGCGCTCGGCGCACCTGTTCGCGGAGAAGCTGCGCAACGGACCCCACGCGTGGTGGGCAATGCTGGCCGCGCTCGATTATCCCGCGCGCGAGCGGCTGAGCCGCGTGACGCAGCCCACGTTGATCATTCGGCCGAAGGATGAGTGGTGGATGGGGACTCTGCGCGCGCGCGAGCTCATGCCCAAGGCGAAGCTGACCGACTTGACCGATGTGGGCGAGGAGGCGCTGGAGAGCGCCCCGGAGCGCATCTCGGAGCTGCTGCTCGGCTTCCTGACGCCTTGAGTCCCGAGGACGCACGGCGCGCCGCGAACAGGATAGACTGGCCGCCCAGACGGACAACAAGGAAGCCCAGATGAGCGTGCAGCGCCATACTGTGCAGGATCCCCCGGACCTCGAGACCACCGCGGAGCTGCCGGTGCTCGACGTTGCTGCGTACGAAGCGACGGAGAAGGACGCGCTCACCCCGGCGCCTGCCGCCGAGGAACCACCACTTTCGATAGAGACCCCGCAAGACTCGCTGCGCTCGCACTCGAGCCATCTCGAGGAAGACCTGAAGTCGCTGTCCGCGCATCTGCGCGAAGTCGAGGAGCGTCTCACCGCCCAGGGTGCGGGCGCCGCGACCCTCGAGCGCCAGCTCGAATCCACCCGCGCCGGTCAGGCCGCGGCCGAGCAGCGCGCCGAGAGCTTGAGCCGCGAGCTGACCGATGCGCGCAACGCCCGGCACGCCGCCGAGGCGCGGCTCGCCGAGCTGACGCGGCTGCTCGAGTCGCGCGAGGCCGCGTTGCACGCGAGGGAGGCGCAGGACGGCGCCGTTGAAGCGAAGCTCGCCGAACGGGATCGCGCGCTCGCTCGGACGGCAGGGGAGTTGCACGCCGCGCGGCTGCAGGCGTCCGCCCAGCACGAGGTTCTCGAGTCGCTCGAGGGGCGCCGGGCCGTGTTCGAGGCGCTGCTGCACGAGCTCGACAGCGAGTTGAGCCGGCGCGACACGCGGGTGACGGAGCTGGAGCGCGGGCTCGATTCGGGAGCGGAGCGTGTCCGAGCGCTCGAAACGGAGCTGTCCGTCCTGCAGCGCGACGCCGGCGAGCTCGCGGGACAGGTGCAATCCCTCGAGCGCGCGCTCGCGAGCAAGAGCGAGGACAGCGACGCGCTCGCGCGCGCGAACGACGAGCTGCGACGCAACGTGGCGTCGCTCACCGAAAGCGCCGCGAGCAGCGCCGAGCGGTTGCAGGCCGCCGAAGCCGACGCACGTGCGCGCGCCGAGGCCCATGGCCGCGAGCTCGAGGCCGCCGTCGCGCGCCAGCGCGAGCTCGAGACGGCGGAGGGTGATGGGCGGCGCGAGCGCGCGGCCGCGCGTGAGGAGCAGGAGCGCCGCCGCGCGGCGCTCGAGGCGGAGTTGGTCGATGTACGCGCGCAGCTCGCGGAACGCACGAGCGCGCTGGCGCAGCTCGAGGCGGACGGCACCCGCCTCAAGGAGCTCGAAGCGCGGGTCGACGATTACGCGAAGGCAGCGCTCGCCTTTCAAGCGGAGCTCGCGGAGAGTCGCGAGCGCGGCGCGGCCGCCGACAGCGACCTGCGAGCCGCCGAGGCCGCGATTCTACGTCTCGAGGGCGAGCTGCGTGCCAAGAGCGGGCGGATCGACGAGCTCCTCAGACTCAACGACGACTGGCGCGGAACACTCGAGGCGGCGCGCCGCTCGATCGAGGAGCGCGATGCGCTCATCCGCCGGCTCGAGAAAGAAGCCGCGCACAGCACCGCCCTGCTCGACAACATCCAGCACAGCATCCGCTCCCTCGAGGCGGCACCCGCCAACCGCGACGAGCCGCCGCCCGCGTCGGCGGCCATACGGCTGCTCGTTCGCACGGAGGGCGAGAGCGAAGTGGTCCACGTGCTCGGCCGCAAGACGACGATCGGTCGGACCCCCGATAACGACGTGCAGGTGGACACCAAGTTCGTCAGCCGCCATCACGCGGTGGTCCTTGCCGGTCCCGTTCACACGATCATCGAGGACCTCAACAGCACCAATGGCGTGGCGGTGAATGGCGAGCGGGTGACGCGGCGCAACCTCAAGGACGGGGACGCCATCATCATCGGCAATGCGCAGTTCCGCTTTGCCGTGCGACCGGCGAGCGAGCGACGGTCGGCTTAAGCCTTGGCAAGCCCCTACATCGAGCGCATTCTCAAGGCCCGCGTGTACGACGTGGCGATCGAGTCCCCGCTCGAGGTGGCCCCGCGGCTATCGCAGCGGCTCGGGGTGCGCGTGCTGCTCAAGCGCGAGGATCTGCAGCCGGTCTTCTCCTTCAAGCTGCGCGGCGCGTACAACAAGATCGCGCACCTTTCGGACGCCGTCGCCCAGCGCGGTGTCATCTGCGCCTCGGCGGGCAACCACGCCCAGGGCGTTGCGCTCGCCGCCCGCCGGCGCGGCATCCCCGCCGTGGTCGTCATGCCCCAAACCACGCCGCACATCAAAGTGCAGGCGGTGAGCGATCTCGGCGCAGAGATCATCCTTCACGGCGACGACTACGACAGCGCGTTCGAGCGTGCACTGACGCTCGCGCGCGAGCGTAATCTCGTCTTCGTGCATGCCTTCGACGATCCGGACGTGATCGCCGGGCAGGGCACGATCGGCATGGAGATCCTGCGGCAGAGCGGCGGCGACATCGATGCCGTCTTCGTGCCGGTGGGGGGCGGCAGCCTCATCGCGGGAATCGCCGTCTACATCAAGTACCTCTATCCGCGGGTGCGGGTGATCGGCGTCGAGCCCGAGGACGCCAACGCCATGTACGAGTCGTTGCAGGCGGGGCGAAGAGTGATTCTCGACCGCGTCGGCATCTTCGCGGACGGTGTCGCCGTCAAGCGCGTCGGCGAGGAGACGTTCGCCCTCGCGCGCACGAACGTGGACGAAATCGTGCTCGTGAATACCGACGAGATCTGCGCGGCCATCCAGGACGTGTTCGAGGATACGCGCTCGATCGTCGAGCCGGCCGGGGCGCTCGCCGTCGCCGGGATCAAGAAATACCTGCTGCGCGAGGGCACGCGGGGCAAGCGGTTCGTCGCGGTGGCGAGCGGTGCCAACATGAACTTCGATCGCCTGCGCCACGTCGCCGAGCGGGCCGATCTCGGCGGCGGACGCGAGGCGTTGCTCGCCGTCGAGATCCCCGAGCGACCGGGCAGCTTTCTCGCCTTCTGTCAGACACTCGGTGCGCGCAACGTCACGGAGTTCAACTACCGCTACGAGAGCGCGGCGCGCGCGCAGATCTTCGTCGCCTTCGGCCTCGCTCAGGGGCGCGCGGAGAAAGACGGCGTGGTGCGCGAGCTGCGCGCGGCCGGCTACACCGTGCACGACATGACGGAGAACGAGGTGGCGAAGCTGCACGTGCGCTACATGGTCGGTGGGCACGCGCGGGGCATCGCGGACGAGCTGCTGTATCGATTCGAGTTTCCGGAACGGCCCGGCGCGCTGCTCAAGTTTCTCGAGGCGGTCGGCACGCGCTGGAACATCTCGCTGTTTCATTACCGTAATCACGGCTCGGACTACGGGCGCGTGCTCGCGGGCATCCAGGTGCCGGCCGCGGAGCGGGAGGCCTTCATGCGGCATCTGAACGAGCTGCACTACGCCTACATCGAGGAGACGGCGAACCCCGCCTACCGGATGTTTCTCGGCGCCTGATCAATTGGAAAACAGGCCTGCGGCCGACGCGCCAGCGCCCGACTCCGGCCGGTTGCTAACCCGGCGGGGGTGCCGGTCGCAGCTCGGGTGGAAAGAGGGCAACGAGCGAGCTCACCGCGCTCGCGAGCTGATCATGCGCGATCGGCAACATGGCGGTGCGGTGCGAGCGTGCCGCCTCCGCCATGGCGCTCGCGGCGATGCGCGCCCGGCCAATCAGCGGCTCGATCTGCTTGCGCAGCGGCGAGGGCGCATCCCCGACCCCCTGCTGCAGCGCCTCGACGCCCGCCTCGAAGCGATCGGATTCCCGCGGCAGCTGATCGAAGCTGTGGGCGGCAATGAGGCGCGCGGTGTCCGTCACCACCTGATTCATGGTCGCGAGGCCGATCTTGATCGACTCGGGGGCTTTGAACGTCCCCTGCGCCTCGACCGGCGCGCCGAGCAGCACCGCGACCACGGCCGCCGCGACCACGGCCGCACGCCACGTCGCGCCAGCAGGCCCGATCGCGAGCTTTACACGAAGGTGGCGCATCTCGAACCTCCTTCAGAAGCGGTAACGCATGCCGGCGACAAAGTACACCCCGGGGCTCCGGTATCCCAGGATCTCCACGATGTGCTCGTCGAGCACATTCTGTACCCGCGCATAGAGATCGAACCGGTTCGTCACATGCAGGCGCCCATACGCATCGAGGCGCGCGTATCCGGGGGCCCAAACATCGCCCGCCCAGCGCAGCCGTCGCGAGGTTGCGTAGACATTCGCGCCGAGGTCGAAGCGCGCGATGTGATAGTTGAGACCGAGATTGCCGACGTCGCGCGCATTCTCGATCATGAGTTGCCACACGCCGCTCGCGTTCGTCACGTTCGCGTCGGTATAGGTGTAGTTGCCGGTCAATGTCCAGTGTGCCGTGAGTTGCACGCTCGCCTCGAGCTCGAGACCCTGCGACCGCTCCGCCTCGACGTTCTGATAGCGCCCGTAGTCGCCGACCACGAGCGGGTTGTAGATGTCGTAGTCGTAGATGACGACGTTGTCGACGTACGAGTGCCAGACGGTCACCGTCTCCACCCATTGACCGTCGAGCTGCTGGGCGCGCAATCCGCCTTCGATGGTGGAGCCGTTCTCGGGCGTCAAGGTCTTGTTGCCGTACGTCGGGTTGTAGAGCTGATCGAGCGTCGGCTGGGTGAAGCTCGTCCCGTAGTTTGCATAGAGCGACAAGCCCTTCACGATGTCGTAAGTCGTCCCGAGGCTGTAGGTGCCCTTGTCCCGCCAGGCGCTGTAATCGTCCAGGCGGGCGCCAAGCTCGGTGTGCAGCGTGTTGCCGAGCCAGCCGAGCGTTGCGTCGCCGTACAGCGATCGTATGCTTTGACTTTCCCGGTCGCCGCCGTACGTGCCGCTCACGTCGTAGCTCTGACCGAGATACGTCGCGCCGAGGACGGCCGATGCGTCCTCGCTCTTGTAGCGCAGGTTGTAATCGGCTTGCTTGTTCGTGTCGACGGTCTCGTACGTGGAGGGGCTCTGATAGACCGGGACCTGTTGCCCGGCGCTGTAAACGTCGTACGTGTTGGGATCCGTCCAGCCGTCGTACGGGGCGCTGTAGTCGCCGAGCAGGCCGCCGTCCGCCAGAGCGCCGTACGTGAGCGTGTAGTCCTGCGTCGCAACTCCGACCGTCAGTTTCTGGGACAGTGTCGCGGTGATCTGCTGCTCGCCCCACAGGCTCGCGATGCCTGCCTTGGTCTTGTCGACGGCGCTCGGGTCCGGGATCTGCACCGCAAAGTAGTTGGCCTGCGTCGCCCCGGGGATCGACTCGATGAGGGACGCGGGCTGGAATTCGTTATCCGTTCCGTAAGCGCTCAGACCGAACTCGAAGGCGCCCGTCTTGTACGATGTGCGCCCGACCAGCGTGCCGTTCTTCACGTACTCGTCCTTGATCAGGCCGGCGCTGTCGCTGTACGAGCCGTTGAGCGAATAGTCCCACGTGCCGTCCCCGAGCGGCAGCGCGTTCTCGGTGCCGATGCGCGCCTTCTTCCAATCGACCGAGCCGCCCTCGAGCGAGAGGTCCGTCTCGGGATGGTCACCTTCGAGCGTGGTGAAGTCGATCACGCCCGAGGTGCTATTCGCGCCATAGAGCGTCGCGCGCGGCCCGCGCAGCACCTCGATGCGCGCGACCATCGAGGGATCGAGCTGCCCGAGCAGAAAGCCGACCTCACCGCTCCCGCCCTGGTTCATGATGATCCCGTCGAACACGTACAGCGTGCTGTCCGCGAAGCCGCGCAGGCGCGGGTAGATGAACTGGCCGGGCACATCGTTCTGCTCGAGCTGGACGCCGGGCTGCTCGCGCAACACATCGCCCATGTCGATCTGCGCCTGCCCCTGGAGCTGCGACTGCGTGACGACCGTCGCCGGTTGCGTCATCTCCCCGAGCGGCAGATCGAGCTTCGATGCGGTGACGATCACCTCCTCGAGCGGCGCAGCGCCGGGCGGCGCAGTCGGCCCGCTCGGCGCTTCGTCGGCCGCGGCGACGCCGCGAGCCGTCGCCCAGGCGCCGAGCGTGATGAGCGCGATGCGCATCCACGGGGACCTTCCGGGAGAGAAATGCGGGGCATGGCCGGCGGCGCGCCGGCGCGTGAGACCTGTCATGAGAGTTGCCGCTCCTCGATTGCACCACCCGTGCCATGGACACCCGGCGGAGCGCGCGGCAGGAATCGCTGAAACCGTCGGACGAGGCGGCGAGGCGCAAGTCGAGAACGGCCATCAGCGCCGCCCACCGCGACACCGTCGGTTCGCATGCGAGGCCGGTCTCCGGGCTCTCGAGCTGAAGCGCTCGTGCGCGCTTCGTGCGAATCGCCTTCCCGCGCCCCGTGGCGCAGTGGCTAGGTTGACTCGCCTGTGCTCGATTACCGTTGCGGGGGCAGCGTCGGTCTTGCACCGAACTTCCCGTTTACCCGAGGGCGATGCCGCTCTCGGAGCACCTCGCGCGCAAAGCCTGCAATGCATGCGGGGTTCCCGTCAAGCCGCACGTGCAATGCGTGCCGTGGAGAGGCAAGCTCTGCTCCGTGAACGGCTCCTCCGCAAACCCCGGCTCGCTCGCTGCCGCCGCGGAGCTCGTCGCCTATGCCGCCATCCTGCCGCTCGTCGCTTGCCCGCTCGCGATCGCGCTGCTGCCGGGCTACTCGCAGCGCTTCCTCGCGCAGCAGATCGCGATTGCCTACGGCGCGGTAGTGCTCGCGGGACTCGGGGCGGTGCACTGGGGGCTTGCGCTCGCCGGCCGGTGGGCGTGGAGTCCGCGGCGCCTCGCCGCCGCGATTCTGCCGGGCGCATGCGGCGCGGCGAGCGTGGTCGTGAGCGGCCAGCGCGGCCTTGCGCTCCTCGTCGTCGGCTCGGGCATCTTCTGGCTGTATGAGCACCGCCGCGCGGGCGAGGAGCTGCCGGAGGACTACTTGAGGCTGCGCCGGAATCTCACGCTCGCCGGATGCTGCCTGCTCGCGCTGACGATGATCCTGTCCGACTCGGCGGGGCTCCCTTGAGCCTTCAGTCCGGTGGAATCGGCAGGTCGAACATCAGCGCGCGGACATACTTGACGGGCGGCGAGCCGTACGACAGCACGGCGTCGTCGTAGCGCTCGAGCGTGAACGCGCTGCCCCAGCGCCGCAGTGCCTCCTCGCGCAGCGACAGGTGCTCCTGCACACCGACGAAGTAGGTGGAGAGCTGCGCCGAGGTGAGCTCGGCGCGCACCCACTTGGCGTCCGCCTCGCTCTGCTGCTGAAAGGCGTCGTGGACCATGAGGTGCATGGCCGCCTCGCGCGAGATGCCGTCGACGTGCACGGCCTGGTCGAGGATCGCGTTCGCGACGGACCGCAGGTACCACTTCAGCTGAATGAGCTGCATCAGCGGGTCCGCATTCATGTACCCCTGCTCGCGCATCAAACGCTCGCCATAGACCGCCCAGCCCTCGATGAATGTGTTGGACTGCAGCACCGCCCGCAGCGGCGAGGGGTAGCGATCGGCGTGCGTGAACTGAACGTAGTGTCCGGGCATCGCCTCGTGAATGGTGAGCTCGTGAATAGCGCGACGGTTGTACTCGCGCAGGTACGAGCGCGCCTCGGCGTCGGTCCAGTCCGCGGGAATGGGCGCAATGGCGTAAAAGGTCTTCAGCCCCTTGTCGAGCGGGCCCGGCGCATCGCAGTACGCGAGTGCGACGCCGCGCTGGAACTGCGGCATCGGAATGATCTCGAGCGGATCGGGATACAGCGTCACGAGGCGCTTCTCGCGCACGAAGCGCTCCGTTTGGGCAAAGGCGCGCTTCGCGGTATCCAGCACCTCGCCGCGCCGCGGCTGGTCCTCGTCGGCGAGCTCGAGGGCGGATGCGATCGCCTCCTGCTGCTCGTCCGCGGTGGGCGCATCCGGGAGCGGCGCGGTGCCGGGTCGCGCGCCGAGCACGGCGCGCGCGAGCTCGTACATCTGCGCGCGCGTGTGGACGAGCTCGGATTCGGCGCGCGCGCGGATCTGCTGCCGCGAGAGCGAGGAGTCGAGCTCGAAGCGCAGCTTCTGGTCATAGAGCGTCGCGCCGAGACGGAAATCGCCGTGCGCCGACAGGAGCAAGCGCTTCTCGAGCCAGATCTGCTGCTGCAGCACCGCCGTCCGCGCCCGCTCGATCGCACTGCGCAACCGCGATTGATCGGCTGCGGGCAAAACGCCGATCCGCGGCACGATCAGCTCATCGATGAGCGCGAGCACGCCCGGATTTTGCTTGACCGCGGTCTCGGCGTAGATGCGTGGGACCTTCTCGGGATCGAGTGTCTCGCGTACCTGCGCGAGGAGCCTGGGCAGATCCTCGAGGCGGGCGGCGGCGCTCTCGAGCCGCACGGGGAGCGGCGCGAAATCGCGTGCCATGAGCAAATAGATACCGTTGCCGGCGAGATCCGTGTAGAGGAGCGGGTTCCAGCGCCACTCCTCGAGCGTGCCGATCCGCCACAGCGTGTACTCGAGCCGGTGCTTCAGCAGCGCAAGGTCCACCTGGTTTGCGCGCGTGAGCTGCGAGGTGTCGAGCGCCGCGAGCTGCGCGAGGAGGCTGCGCGCGAGCACGACTTGCCGGTTGCGAGCGGTCGGTCCGATATCGTCGAGCCGATCGTCGAAGCGGTGGTCGCCGAGTGCGGTCGCCGCAACCGGCGTGAGCGGAATCATCTGCTCGAGGTAGCGCGCTGCGGTGCGCTCGAAGGCGAGATCCGCGGCGCTCGGCCCCGGCGTCGCCGCCGGGCGCGGCGCGGGCGCGGCGCAACTCGCGATCAACGCCAGCGCGACGACGCACGCAAGGCGAGGGGAACGGGAATTGCTGCGCCCAATCACTGGAGAGGCTCCGGGTTCGGATGATGCAGAAGGCCGGCGCCGATGGAAAGCGGGAGCGCCGTTCGGGTGAGGCCATGGCAGGTGAATCGGGGACAGCGGATTTGCGTATCCTCGCGGAGAGCCTGCCGCAGATCGTCTGGTTGCACCGAAGCGACGGCACGCTCGAGTTCGCCAATGCGCGGGGTCGCGCGTACGCGCGGCTCGATGCGGCCGATCTGGCCTCGATTGCGCTCACGCGGCTGCTGCATCGACAGGACCGGCGCCGCGTGCTCGACCAATGGCGCCAGGCGCGCGAGCGCGCGAACGGCTGCAGCCTCGAAGCGCGGCTTCGTCGGGGCGATGGAGCCTATCACTGGCACCGGATCGACGTGCACCCGATTCGCGACGCGGCTGGCGCTGTCGCGCACTGGCTGGGCATGGCGACCGACCTCGACGCGGCACAAACCGACGAAGAGCGGGGTGCCTTCCTGCTCGAGCTCTCCGCGGAGCTCGCCCGCATCAGCGATCCGCACGAACTGCTCTGCACGGCCCTCACCCGCCTGCGCGAGCGGTTGCACGCCATGCAAGCGACGCTCGCGGAGCTCGATCACGAGCAACGCGAGGCGATTCTGTTGACCGAGCGCGAGGGGGATGCCTCGCGGATCGAGATCTCGAGCGTGCCGCTCGAGTCGCTCGCGCTGCTCACGGTGCCGTCGCGAGAGGCGTCGATCACCGTCGTGCACGATGCGCGGCACGAGATCCGCGCGGCGCGGCTCAACACGAGCGAGCTGTGCCCCGAGGGCGTCGGCGCGCTCATCTGCGTGCCCTTGTTGTTCGGAGGTCGTCCGGTTGCCCTATTGGTCATCGTGTCCGCGGAGTCCCGCGGATGGACGTCCTCGGAGATCGAGCTCGCGAAGCGTGTGGCGGACATCGTCTGGCCGGCGTTCGAGCGAGCGCGGGCGGATCGCGCGCTCGCCGCGAGCGAAGAGCGCTTGCGCCTCGCGCAGACCGTCACGCGGGTGGGAGCCTGGGAGTGGGATCCCGTCACCGATCAATGCTTTCTTTCGCGCGAAAGCCACGAGCTCTTCGGTCTCGAGCCGGCGAGCCCCCACCGTCTCGAGGAGCTGCTCGAGCACATCGAGCCCGACGATGTGGCGGCGGTGCGGGAGGCGCTGAACGGCTGCCGCACCTCGGGCACACGCGAATTCGAATATCGGTATCACCATCCGGCGCGCGGAGAGCGCTGGATCCACTCGAAGTCGGGCGCCGTCGTGCATGCCGGACGTTATCGAATCGTCGGCATCCATCTCGATGTGACCGAGCGCAAACATGCCGAGGAGGCGCTGCGCGAGCTCAACCAGCGCAAGGATGAGTTCCTGGCGATGCTCGCGCACGAGCTGCGCAATCCGCTCATGCCCATCCGCAACGCCGCCCGGATCCTGCGCCTGCATGCGAAGGGGGATCCGAAGCTCGAATGGGCGCGCGTCGTCATCGAGCGCCAGTCGGGCCATTTGACGCGCCTCGTGGATGATCTCCTCGATGTGTCGCGCATCGTGCGCGGTCAGATCACGCTCGAACGGTCGGTGGTCGACGTAGGCGACGTCGTTCGCAACGCACTCGAGACGAGCCGGCCGCTGCTGCGCGAGCGCAAGCATCAGCTGACGGTGCGCGTGCCGAGCGATTCGCTGCGGGTCTACGGGGATCTGACCCGCCTCGCGCAAGTGCTCGCCAATCTGCTCATCAATGCCGCGAAGTACACCCCCGAAGGGGGCCGCGTCTGGCTCGAGGCCGCGCGTGAGGAGAGCGAGGTCACGCTGCGTGTGCGCGACGACGGCAGCGGCATCGCGCCGAATTTGCTGCCGCGCGTGTTCGAGCTGTTCGCGCAGGGTGAGCGCACGCTCGATCGCGCCCAGGGTGGCCTCGGCATCGGACTCACGCTGGTGAAGAAGATCGTGCAGATGCACGCGGGCACGGTCGAGGCGCGCAGCGCCGGCGTCGGATACGGCAGTGAGTTCATCGTGCGGCTGCCGCTGCTGCCGAACCGCCAGACCGTCGAATGCGTGGGCGAGCGGCCCTCCGCAGCGCCCGCCCCCGCCCCCGGCACGCCTGCCCGCGTGCTCGTCGTGGACGACAACGTGGACGCCGCGGAAAGCATCGCGATGCTCCTCTCGCTCGAAGGACACGAGGTACGCTGCGTCCACGCGGCCGAGCAGGCGCTCGAGACCGCCCGAGCGTTCCATCCCGACCTCGTGCTGCTCGACATCGGCTTGCCCGGGATGGACGGTTACGAAGTGGCGCGCCGGCTGCGCTCGGAGCAGCGGATCGAGCGGCTGCGCATCGTCGCGGTCACCGGCTACGGACAGCAGTCGGATCGCGCGCGCGCGCTCGATGCCGGCTTCGACCAACACCTCGTGAAGCCGATCGACCTCGAAGCCCTGCACGAGGTACTCGGCTCCATCGCGCCCCCGAGCCCGGCTAGCGGGGCTCATTGAGAGGGCGTCGGCCTTTACAGCGATACTGTATACGCGTACAGTTATCGAATGTCCGCCCCGCCGAAGCGCCCGATCAAAGGTCAAGGCGCCCTCTCGAATCCGACCGGTCGATTCAACCGCGAGCACATCGAGCCCGTGGACGACGGGTGGTACGCGGAGGAGGACGATCCGGCCCCGACGCCGATCCGCGTCGAGCCCGACCGCGCGCGTTCGGTCATCACGAAGAACGACTCTCCGGATGTTCCGTTCGACTATTCAATCAATCCCTATCGCGGATGTGCCCATGCGTGCCCCTACTGCTACGCTCGGCCGAGCCACGCCTATCTCGGGCTCTCGCCGGGCCTTGATTTCGAGACTCGGCTTTTCTACAAAGCCGATGCCGCGCGCGTGCTGTCGGAGGAGCTGGCGCGTCCGGGCTATGTCTGCCGACCCATTGCTCTCGGGAGCAATACCGATCCCTATCAGCCCGTCGAGAGAGGCCTTCGGGTCACGCGGTCGATTCTAGAAGTTTTGCGAGACTGTCGGCATCCAGTGACGATCGTCACAAAAAGTAGCCTGATCGTGCGCGATCTCGATATTCTTGCCGATCTGGCGCGCGACCGCCTGAGCCAGGTCGCCGTGAGCGTGACGACGCTCGATCCCGAGCTCAAGCGCACCTTGGAGCCCCGGGCCGCGGGCCCCGGGGCACGCTTGGCCACTCTCCGAGCGCTCGCGGAGCGCGGGATTCCCGCCGGGGCACTCCTCGCCCCGATCATTCCCGGGATCAACGATCACGAGCTTGAGCGCATCCTCGAGGCCGTGGCGGCGACCGGCGCCACGAGCGCGAGTTATGTGCTGTTGCGGTTGCCGCACGAGGTGAAGATCATCTTCCGGGAGTGGCTGGCGGCGCACCATCCCCAACGTGCCGAGCACGTGATGTCGCTGATCCACGCCCTGCGCGGAGGCGCCGACAACGATCCCCGTTTCGGGCACCGGATGCGCGGGACCGGCCCCTTCGCGGAGCTGCTTCGCCGGCGCTTTGAGCTCGCCTGTCGCCGCGTTGGAATCGCGGGGAGCCGGAGCCTTCCCCTGGTCACGACGCTGTTCCGTCCTCCACGTGCACAAGCCGAGCTTCCGCTGTTCTGATTTCTGTCGCAGCCCGTGAGTGGCATACTCTCAGGGGCTGTATGGCGCTCGCGCACGAGGAGCAGTTTCCAGAGCATTACAAAATTACATTCGCTCGGGGGCGCGCGGAAAAAAAATCAGGCACATGTGTAATCGCAACTTCTCTCCCACCCGCTCGAGGTCAGGCTCGCGAGCTCGCACGTCTCTTGCGACGCCTCTGACTGCAACCGAGGCGGGCGAGCGCTAGATCGATGTCATTCGCTGCAAACACGAGCTGTCTCCAGGGCCGGTACTGCCTGCTCGCCAAGCTTGGCGCGGGTGGACAGGCCGAGGTGTGGCGGGCGCGCGACCACGCCCGCGGCGAGGACATCGCGCTCAAGATCATCAACCCGGACCTCGCGCAGAGCCCCGGGTCGTGGGAAGCGCTCGAGCGGGAGCACGCGCTCGCGAGCCGACTCGATCACCCGCTCATTCTCAAGGTCTTTGCCCCCGAGCGCGACGAGAGCTTGAGCGCGCTGCCGATGGAGCTCGCGGCGGGCGGTGACCTGCGGCGGCTGCGCGGCGTGAGCTACCTCGAGATCGGACCGGTGCTCCTCGAGCTGGCCGAGGCGCTCGCCTATGCGCACGAGCACGGTGTCGTGCACCGCGATTTGAAGCCGGGCAACGTGTTGTTTGATTCGCGCGGTCACGTGCGGCTCGCTGATTTCGGCGCCGCGGGAACCGTCCTCGGCTCGGGCGGCGTGCAGACCGGCGGCGCGACGCAAGTCTCGCGCGAGCCGTCCCGCGCGAGCCTCTCGCCCTTCACGGCGAGCCCGGAGCAGCTCCGCGGAGAGCCGCCCGCCGTCGCAGACGATATCTACGGGCTCGGAGCGCTTGCGTACGAGCTGCTCTCGGGGCACCCGCCGTATTACCCGCATTTCGAGCTCCGCCGCGCGCTCGAGGCGCCGGTGCCACGATTGCAACCGGTGCACCAGACTCCCGAGCGGATGCTGATGCTCGTCATGCGGATGCTCGCCAAGCATGCGCGGCAGCGGCCCGCTTCGATGCGCGACGTGATCGACGAGATCGATGCGTCGCTCAACGACACGCTGCTCTTCGATCACGAGGAGGCCGCGCAGCTGATCGCGGCCGCGACACCCGCGGGGCGCGTCGGCGCCGAGCCCCCGGCGGTCGTGAATGCCACCGTGCCGGCGGTCGTGGCCAATCCCGCCTTGGCGGCGGCAGGAGGCGCGAATGTCGCCCCGAGTGCCCGGCCACCTGGGGCGATGGAAGCGCGTACCGCGGTGCCGCGGCGCCCGCCCGTACCGTCAGCCGCGCCCCGCCGGGCGAGTGAACCGCTGCCCAGGCGAGTCGCGGCGGCTCACGCGCGAGCGCTCGGATCCACATCGATGCACGCGCAACTCGCGGCGGCGCGGCTCCCCGAGCCTTGGAGGCGCGCGATCGAGTCTGGAGCGAGGCGGACGCCCGAGGCGCCGGCCGCTCGTGCGAGCCACTCGGTGTGGATCGGGGCGGGCGAACGGCCAGCGCCGCGAGAGGCCGCGGGTGCCGCGCCGGTCGCGCCTCCCAGCGCGCACGACGTCGCGGACCCGCAGACCTTCGAGCCCATGAGCGCGAGCGCCACGGTGTCGGACGACGCGGCGCCACTTTCCGCGAAACCGGAACCGGAGCTCCGCGGACTGTGGGCGGACATCAAAGTGGAGCGCATGCCGAGCCTGATGCGGCTCGAGCCGGTGCGCCGGTCGCGATGGCCGTGGGTCATCACGGTCGGCCTGGTGGCCGCGATCGCGGTCTACCTCGGGGCGCCCCGCTGGATCGCAGAGGTCGCCGGATCGCTCGAGCAGGCCCACTGGCCCTCCTCGCCGGACGTGCTCAACGCGATCAGGGGTCTCGCCGACGTGCCGCGACGCGCAGCTGTTGCAGCCGACCATCTGTCGCCGGCGGGCGGGGCGGCACCGGACAGTGCGGGAAGCGGGACGGAAGCGTCGGGACCTGCGGCGGGTTCCGGTCGCGCAACGTTACCGAGCGCAGCGGCTCCCGGTGCGGGCACCTCGAACGGTGCCGGTGCGGGCCTGCCGAACAGTGCGGCGGGCGCGCCGTCGGCGCATCCGGCGCCGGGGCGCGGACAGCACCGCGCAGGGGGTGCGCGAGCGCGCTTCGAAGCCCGCCTCGCGACGGATGAGGCGCGCGGCGCCGAGGTGTGGGGCGGTCTCGACTACGCGGACGCCAAGGCGCGCGAGTCCGAGGCGGTGAGCGCCGATCGAGTGGGCCGTCCGAAGCTCGCGAAGCGTGAATGGAACGAGGCGGAGCTCGCGCTCGACCGAGTGGAACGGCATGCGCCGGGCGCGCTCGCAGCGCAGCTCTACGCGGGGGAGCGCGCGCTGCAAGCGGGCCAGACGGCGGCTGCGCGGCGCGCCTTCGAGCTGGCGTATCGGATCGACCCCGAGGATCAGGATGCCGAGCGAGGTCTGCAAAGGGTGCGCGCGCTGGACGGGGTCCTTCCCCTGCTCGCCGATGGCTTCAGAGCGGAGGCCGCGCGCGACTATTCGCGCGCGGCGCAGGATTACGGCCAGGCACTCGCGCTCGATCCCAAAAATAACAGCGCGCGGACGGGCCTGCGACGCGCGAACGCAGCCCTGGGGGCGGATAATTACGCGATGGCGGTCGGCGCCGGCTTCGCGGCCCTCGGCGCAGGGCGCCTCGGGGAGGCGCGCGAGGCTTTCATGAAGGCGCTCGCCGTCAATCATCGCGGCCGTGAAGCCCTCGCGGGGCTCGAGCGCGTGAACGCGGCCGTCCGCTCCCGCGGACTGGCCGAGCTGCGCTCGCGCGCCGCGGCTCTCGAAAGCGAGGGACGCTGGGCCGAGGCGCTGCAGGATTACAATGCGGCGCTCCGGCTCGATCCCACGCTGTCGTTCGCGCAGCAAGGAAGGGTTCGAGCGATGACCGAGCTCGATCTGACGAGCCGCGTGCCGACGAACGGCAAAACGGTCCATCTCGCACTGGTTTCCGACAACGAGACCGAGGTGGAGATTCCGCAGATCGGCTCCTTCGGTACCTTCGCGAAGCGCGAGATTGATCTGAAGCCCGGCAAATACACGGTGATCGGCACGCGCGCCGGCTACAGGGCGGTGCGGCGCGACGTGACGATCGAGCCCGGCGAGGACGCCCAGACCATCAGTGTGCGGTGCGAGGAGCCGATCTGAGGCGACCAAGCGCGCCCTCCGTAATGGTAAGCTCTCCCAAGCCTCATAATTCAAAGATCGCCAGGCCGCCAAGGCGCTTATGGCAGAACCGGAAGGCAAGGTCGCCCTGCTTGCGGGCGCAAGCGGGTTGGCCGGCAGTCATCTCCTCGGCGCCCTGCTCGCCGCCGCGGAGTTCACGCGCGTTTACGCGGTGACGCGCCGACCGCTCGGGCGCGAGCATGCGCGACTCGCCAACCGGATCATCCCGTTCGACCGCCTCGAGGCGCAGCTGAAGGGCCTCGTTTGCCACACGGCGTTCTGCTGTCTCGGGGCCTCCTCGCGTGATGCGGGCTCGGAGCGAGAAGCACGGCGAGTGGACTTCGATTACGTGCTCGCTTTTGCTCGGGCGGCCAAGGCGGCCCGGGCGCAGCGCTTCGTCTTTCTGTCGTGCATGGGCGCGGATTCGGACTCGAGGAGCCCGTCGCTGCGCGCCAAGCATGACGCGGAGGCGGCGCTGGAGGCGCTCGGCTTCGGCGCTCTCGACATCCTTCAGCCCGGGCCGCTACTCGGCGTGCGGCGGGAGATGTCCGTTCCCGAGCTCGCGAGAACACTCACGGCGCTGATTGCGACCCCCTTCTTGTTCGGCCCGCGAGAGGCACGCCGCGGAATCGCGGCGCGATCCGTCGCGGCGGCCATGCTCGGCGCGGCTCGCTCGGGGCGTCGCGGGGTTTACCGATATACCTACTCCGCGATCCAGGCGCTCGCCGACACGACCGTTCGGGTGCGTCCTGCCCGGGCATCCGCCACCAGGCCCTCGAAGGCTGGCCAGCCTAGCCGGAAGGATCTATTCTGACCGCCACGCGGTTATCCGGAGTGTGATCGAGTCCGCAGCCGGGACCTGGAACGTGACCGAGTTAACATCCGGCGCTCTCGCTGCATGCCAGATTGCGGCCCCACACGACTGGCCTGGGCCTCGGAGCCGCCCGGCTTCGTGAGTCGCACAACGAACGGCTCGGAGCTCGCGGGAACTCACCAAGATGGCGCGGACGGCACTGTCGAGCCGCATGGGCTGGCGCATTGCAGCCGTTCTGGGAGTCACCTCGACCCTGCCGCTCATCGTGCTCGCAGGGCTCGCCGCGCGGCCGGGATCCACGGCCCTCCCCTGGGTGGGCGCGATGCTCGTTGCGGGCGTCCTCGCATCCCTCGGCGCGCGCGACCTGATCCGCCGCTACGTGCCCGCACTGCGCGCCGCTCAGGTAGGCATCCTCGCCTTGCAGGAGCGCCGCCGGGTCGCGCTGCCGGCGTGCGGCGATGACGAGCCGCGCGCCGTACTCGAGGCCGTCACCCGCTGCTCGGCCGAGATCGAGGACCGATTGTGGGTACTCGAGACGCTCGGGGAGGTGGACCGCTTGCTGCTCGGCTCTGCAGCGCTCGAGCAGGTGCTCGAGGCCATGCTCTCTCGGGTCCGTGATCTGACCCAATGCCACTGCGCCGGGATCACGCTGCGAGATGGCGATGCGCCGGGGCGGGGGCGCGCATACGTGAACGCGGCGGGGCTCGATGAGCTGCCGGTGAGCCGTGTCGCGCTCGACGGCGGTATGCTCGCGACGCTCGCGGCCGAGCCGCACGGACTCACGATCGCGCGCTGCGAGGAGGCTCGCCACAGCTTCTTGCGTCCGTTGAAGCAGACGGGCGCGGAGGTGTTCTGGGTCTGGCCGGTCATCGTCGCCGATCGCGTCGAGGCCATTCTGGCGGTCGGCTTTACGGAGGCTCCGCCGGCGGCCCCGCGCATGACCCGCTGCGGCGGGGAATTCGCAGCCCGACTGGCCCTCGCCCTCTCGAAGAGCGAGCGAGACGACCGTCTCTACCGTCAGGCTCATTACGATCCACTCACGTCCCTGCCGAACCGGTTGCTGTTCCGGGAACGACTGGGGCAGGAGCTCGCGAACGCGGCGCGGGGCGCATTGCTGTACATCGACCTCGATCACTTCAAGAGGGTCAACGATGGCTTCGGTCACGATTCCGGCGATCAGCTGCTCACCGTCGTCGCGCAGCGGTTGCGCGCATCCGTCAAGGAAAGCGACGTGGTGGCACGCCTCGGAGGGGATGAGTTCACCGTCGTGCTTCGCAACGTCGACGGTGCGACTGCCGGGGTGATCGCCGAGCGCGTCAGCGAATCGCTCCAGCGCCCGGTGAGTATCGGTGGACTCGATCATCACGTCTCCGCGAGCATCGGTGTCACGCTCTTTCCGGAGGACGCGGCGACCCTCGACGACCTGGTGCGCAACGCGGACAACGCCATGTACCGCGCGAAGGATCTCGGTCGCGGGCGGTTCACGTTCTTCGAGCGCGGCGACATCGGGGCGGCCTCGGGCTCGGACCAGACCGTGACTTCCGGGCTGCAGCGCGCCTTGCGCAAGCGAGAGTTCTCGCTCTTCTATCAACCGCAATTCGCGGTCGCCGACGGATCGCTCGCGGGTGTCGAGGCGCTCCTGCGCTGGCATACGCCGCGCGAGGGTACTCGGCAGCCCGATGAGTTCGTTCCGGCCGCCGAGGAGAGCGGGCTCATCGTGGACATCGGTGGGTGGGTGCTCGACGCCGCGTGCGCCCAGCTCGCCGTCTGGCGCGAGCGCGGCACGATGCCGCCGCGGGTGGCGGTGAACGTCTGCGGGCAGCAGCTCGAGGATCCCGATTTTCCGGCGATCGTGCGGCGTGCGCTCGAGAAGCACGACCTGTCGGCGGATCTGCTCGAGCTCGAGCTTCCCGCAAGCGTCCTCAGCGAGGCGGGGGCCGCCGCGGCACTCACACGGCTCGCGCAAGTCGGGGCTCGCCTCGTGCTCGACGATTTCGGCAGAGCCTGTCCGCTCAGCTATCTGCGCCGTTATCCGATCAGCGGCATCAAGATCGATCGCACGCTCTTCGCGGAGGTGCCGCAGGGCGCCGAGTCTGCGGCCGTGGTGGAGACGAGCATCATGATGGCCCATGCGCTCGGCAAGCGCGTCGTGGCCCAGGGCGTCGAGCGTATCGAGCAGCTTGATTTTCTGCGCGAGCACGGCTGCGATCTCGCGCAGGGCTTCTACCTCGCGCGGCCGCTCTCGGCGGTCGTCGTGACCGAGCTGCTGAGTGCTCGTGCGGCGAGCTCGCAGCACGGCTCGGTGCGCGAGGCGGGCTAACCGGGGAGGCACCGGGCCGCTCGCGACCGCGAGGGGCTCGTTATGGTGAGCGCTCGCGGAAGCGCTCGCGAGCTTATGTCCGCTCGCGTCGCCGTGCAGGCAATCGTCGCCGCACGGCGACGGCGTCTGAGAGTCGTGACACGAAATTGTCTCTTGACGCAGACTCGTCCGTTGCCGACACTTTCCCTCGTGTAAAGAGCAAACCCGTCGAAAGACGGGGACGCAAAGCCACCGGTCTAAAGGACGTGCTCCTACGACGGCGGGGTTGCCACCGGCGAATCGCACTTGGCGCTCGCGGGGTCTTCATCCCTCCGACAGGTCAGCGCCTCCTCGAGAGCGGGGCTGGAATCGCTCCGGGGAAAAACATATGAGCACATCGCGCGCCCAGCCGGTCTCGCCCGCGAGACCCATCATTGCAGCCGCCGCCCGCGGCGGCTCTGCAACTTCCGAAGGTCCCTTCGTCATCAATCTCTCCTCGTCGACGACGCCTGTCGCGCTCTCTCAGCCGCAGGATCCCGAGCTCAAACGATTCAACTTCTTCGTGAGCCGGCGACTCGAGGACGGCAGAGAGCGTTTCCGCCTGCACATGGGCTACTTCGAGACGCTGCAGGACGCGGAGGAGTGGCTCGGCGTCGTGCGCGAGGTCTATCCGGGGGCCTGGGCCGGAGAGGCACCGGGCAAGCGCCTGCGCGCGCGGCAAGAGGAGCAGGCACGAGCATCCGCCACGCCGCCTCCGAGTCCTGCGGCGCGCGGGCCGAGCGGCGTGAACGCCGCCGCGCCGGCGAACACGAATGCCGTGAAGCCACCCGCCGCCTCGGGCGCGCGCCCACCCTCTGCCGCGGCACATGCGGCACCCGCAGTACCCGCGGCGCCGACCACACGGCCGCCGACGGCGAAGCCTCCCGCAGCGCCTGGCGCGAAGCAGCAACCCGCGCGGCCTCAGCCGCCCACGATCTATCCGGCCAAGACCGCGAGCCCGGGTGCTCAGGGGACCGCCAACGTGTCCTCGGGAGGCGAGCGTTCGGCCGTCTCTGCACAGACGAAGGCGCGCGCGCTCGCGCAGCCGGTGACCGGCCGATCCTCCGTCGCGCGCACCGCGACGGCCGTGCCCCCCTCGCCGCTGTCGCTCTCGAATGTGCGCGAGGTGCTGGCCTCGCTCGACGAGACGGGCGCGACGCAGCAGCTGCCCGCGGTGAGCAAGCGCAGTGCGCAGTCGGCGGAGCCGCACGCGGGCTTGTCCGATTCACAGGTGCTGAAGATTCTCGAGGCCCGCCGTGTCGACGGGGGACGTGCCCCGGACGACAGCAGCATCTCGGTGCTCAAGCCGGACGATACGGGCACGCGCCGCGAGCTGCGAGTCGCGATCGCGGCCAACTCAGCGATCTCGTTCGCCGTGCAGCTGCAGTGGTCGGTGCAGCCGGTCGAGCTCACCAAGGTGCCGCCGCTTGCGATCTTCAGCGCCTACACGCTGTACACCGTCGAGGGAAGCCGCGAAGGGCGGCGCTGGTACGGGCTGCGGCTCGGCTTCTTCAGCGACGCGATCTCGGCGAAGCAGGTCGCGCAGTACGTTCGCTCGGAGTTCGCCTCCGTGGCCGTCGTGCCGGTCGGCCAGCAGGAGCGCACGCGCGCGAGCGCCACGGACAAGGGCGGAAAGGTGAAGTCCGGGGTCGCCGCATCACAGGTGCGGGACAAGTTGCCCGTCGGCCCGGAGTTCAAGCTGATCGACGAGCCGCGAGCCCCGCCAGCGGCACCGCCTGCCGCTCAGCCGGATGCGAAGCCGCCCGCGCAGGCCGACGCGACTCCCACGCAGAAGCGTCCGCCCAAGTCGGGCTCGCGCGTGCGCGCGCGGGAGAAGCGCTCGCCTCAGACGCTGGAGGAGACGCTGGAGATCCTCGGGGCCGATCAGCTCGAAATCGATGACGGCCGCGGTGAGGTGCTGAACGACACCGGCGTGCGGCACCTGAAGATGGAGGTGCGCAAGGACTCGCCCTTCACGAAGCTGCTCGATCGGCTGTCCGAGCGCGCGCGCAAAGCGCGTTGAGGTGAAGCGCTCCTACCCCTTTCCGAAGAGCTTCGCGAGATCCGCGCGCGCCCGATCAACCTCCGCAGTGTTGGGCGCGGTGTAGGCGCCAGGGCGGGGCTTGAAGAAATCGCAGAAGTTCGCCCGCTCCTTGTCGCGGACCTCCTCGGCGGTCGGTTCGCGGCAGTGCTTGGCGATGCGGGTGTCGTAGTCCACGCACATCCGGCAGACGTGCAGCTCTGCTCGACACCGCGGACACTCATCGAGCCGACGTAAGGGCAGCGTGAGGGCCGCGAGCGATGTGCCGCACTTCCAGCAGACGAGGTCGTGGGCCATGCCGCGACTCTACGCCTGGCGGGCGTGCGCCGAAACCTCGGGCACCGCGCGCTCGCGGAGGAACTCATCGAGCACGCGCCCGGTGTGGGACCGGCTCTTCTTGGCCGCGATCGCAGCCGGCGGGCCCTGCGCGACGATGCGACCCCCGCCGTCTCCCGCCTCGGGCCCCATATCGATGATCCAGTCCGCCTCCGCCATCACATCGAGATTGTGCTCGACGACGACGGCCGTGTTGCCGGCATCCACCAATCGATGCAGGACGGCGACGAGCTTCTCGACGTCGGCCATGTGCAGTCCGACGGTCGGCTCGTCGAGTACGTAGAGCGTGTGCCTGGCTTGCTGCCGCGGCGCTCGGCGCGGATCGCTCCGCACCTTCGCGAGCTCGGCCACGAGCTTGATGCGCTGGGCCTCCCCGCCCGAGAGCGTGGGGCTCTGCTGTCCGAGCGTCAGGTAGCCGAGCCCCACGTCCTGCAGCAGCTTCAACGCATGATGCACGCGCGCGTGTGCACGCAAGAATTCGACCGCGGTGTCGACGCTCATCGCGAGCACATCGCCGATGCTTTGCTCGCGCCACAGGACCGAGAGCGTCTCGGAATTGAAGCGCCGCCCGCCGCACACATCGCACAGCACCTTCACATCGGGCAGAAAGCTCATCTCGATCGTCTTCACGCCCTGGCCCTCGCAGGCCTGGCAGCGTCCCCCCGCCGTGTTGAACGAGAAGCGGCTGGTCGTATACCCGCGGATGCGTGCCTCGGTCGTCGCGGCGTAGATGGCCCGGATGTCGTCCCAGAATCCGACGTAGGTTGCGGGGCACGATCGGGGTGTCTTGCCGATCGGTGTTTGATCCACCTCGAGCACGCGGTCGAGCTGCTCCACGCCGAGCACGGCGCGGCAACCCACGAGCTGCGGGCTCGCGCCGGGCGCGCCGCGGCGCCCGGTTGCGACGCGGGCGCGGCCATGACGGCCGCGCCCGCCCGAGTCGCCGCCGTTGCGCGCGCCGCGCGGCGACTCGGTCGCCAGGAGGCGGCGTAGATTCGCGTACAGGACGTCCCGCGCGAGCGTGGACTTGCCGGACCCCGAGACTCCCGTGACGACGACCAATCGTCCGAGCGGAACGCGCACGTCGATCCCACCGACGTTGTGCAGCTCGACGTGCTCGAGCTCGAGCCCCGGCGTGCCCGCGGTCGTATCGCGGCGCGGCACGCGGGCGTGACGCAGAGGGTCGCGCAGGTAGCGTCCCGTGATGGAGCGGGGATTCCTCATCAGATCGCCGACGGTCCCGGCCGCGACGAGCTCGCCACCGCGAACACCCGCGCCCGGCCCCAGATCGAGCACGTGGTCGGCGCGCCGGATCGTCTCCTCGTCGTGCTCGACGACCACCAGCGTGTTGCGGTGCGAGGTGAGCTCGGCGAGCGCGCCGAGCAGCACGCGATTATCCCGCGGGTGCAGGCCGATCGTCGGCTCGTCGAGCACGTAGCAGACGCCCTGCAGATTCGAGCCGAGCTGCGCCGCGAGCCGGATGCGCTGCGCCTCGCCGCCCGAGAGCGTGGGCGCCGCCCGATCGAGCGTGAGGTATCCGAGACCCACGCGCCCGAGGAACCCGAGCCGCGCGCGGACCTCGGCAGTGAGGTCCCGCGCAATCTCGCGCTCCCGCGTCTCGAGCTTGAGCTTGCCGAACAGCTCGGCGCAAGCCGCGATCGGTCGAGCCGTGAGCTCGGAGATGGACCGGTCGCGGAAGCGCACGTGCAGGGCGACGGGATTCAAGCGCTGCCCGGCGCACGCGGCGCACGCGGTCGGCTCGCGCTCGTACCACTCGTTCCACCAGAGCTCCTCGCCCGTTTGCTCCGCGGAGAATCCGGCGAGCTCGAGTCCGGTGCCGTAACAGCTCTCGCACCAGCCGTGCTTGGAATTGAACGAGAACAGGCGTGGGTCGAGCTCGGCGAAGCTGCGCCCGCACGCGGGACAGGCGCGCTTGGTGGAGAACATCACCGCCCGTCCGTTGCCATCGGCCGGCAGCGCGCTCACCACGCCCTTGCCGTAATCGAGCGCGCGCGCGAGCGTCTCGTGCAGCGTACCGTCGGTGCGGGCGCTGACCTCGAGCGTGCCGACCGGCAGCTCGATCGTGTGCTCCTTGAAGCGATTGAGCCGCGGCCAGCGGGCCGTCGGGAGCGATGTGCCATCGACCCGCAGCTCCCGGTAGCCCTTCTTCGCGGCCCACTTCGCGAGGTCGGTGTAGAAGCCCTTGCGGGCGACGACGAGCGGCGCGAGGAGCGTCATGCGCCGGCCGCGAAAGTCCTTGAGCAGGCGCGCGGCAATCGAGCCGAGGCTTTGCGGCTCGATGCGGGTCGCGCAGTCCGGGCAGTACTGCACGCCGAGCTTCACGTAGAGCAGGCGCAGGAAGTGATAGATCTCCGTGAGCGTCGCGACGGTGCTCTTGCGCCCGCCGCGGCTCGTGCGCTGCTCGATCGCGACGGTCGGAGGAATGCCGAAGATGGCGTCGACGTCCGGCCGCGCGGCCGGCTGCACGAACTGGCGCGCGTACGCATTGAGCGATTCGAGATAGCGGCGCTGTCCCTCGTTGAAAAGAATGTCGAACGCGAGCGTCGATTTGCCCGAGCCCGACACACCGGTGATGACGGTGAAACGGTCGCGCGGGATCTCGACGTCGATGCTCTTCAGGTTGTGCTCGCGAGCGTTGTGGATCACGACGGCGCGGCGCGCGGCCCGCTCCCCGCCGCCGAGCCGATATTCCGGGCGGGTCTCGGCGACCTCGGCGGTGCGGGAATCGAGGTTGCTCAGGGCCTCCGCCCCGGCCCACTCGCCGCAGAGCGCGTGCTCGTAGGCCGTGAGCGCCCGCCCGGTGTGCGACTCGGCGTGCGCGCTCACCTGCGCCGGGGTGCCCGCGCAGACCAGCTCGCCACCGCGGTCTCCGCCCTCGGGTCCGAGGTCGATGATCCAGTCCGCCGCGCGGATCACATCGAGGTTGTGCTCGATGACGAGCAGGGAGTGTCCGGCGACGAGGAGCCTGCGGAAAGCGCGCAGGAGCTTCGCGACATCGTCGAAGTGCAACCCGGTCGTCGGCTCGTCGAACAGGAACAGCTTGCCGCGGTGAGAGGTGCCCGACTCACCGGCCGCGGCGGCCGCCAGGTGCCCGGCGAGCTTCAGCCGCTGGGCCTCACCGCCCGAGAGCGTCGGCACGGGCTGGCCGAGTCGCACGTACTCGAGGCCGACCTCGGCGAGTGGGCGCAAGCGCTGGGCGAGCTCGCGCGAGTGCTCGAAGAAGGCGAGCGCTTCGGTCACCGTCATGGCGAGCACGTCGGCGATGCTCGCGCGGCGCCCGCCGGCGCCCTCCCGCTTCACCTCGAGCACCTCGGCGCGGTAGCGGCGGCCGTCGCAGTCCGGACAGCGCAGGTACACATCGGAGAGGAACTGCATCTCGACGTGCTCGAACCCGTTGCCGCTGCACGTGGGGCAGCGCCCGTTGCCGGAATTGAAGCTGAACGTGCCCGGCGTGTAGCGCCGCTCCTGCGAGACGGGCTCGGCGGCGAACATCTCGCGCACGATGTCGAATGCGCCGACGTAGCTTGCGGGGTTCGAGCGCGTGGTTCGCCCGATGGGCGTCTGGTCCACGAGCACGACATCGTCGATGAGCTCCGCGCCGAGGAGCGCCGTGAAGGCTCCGGGCGTCTCGGTCGGCCGGCCCAGGTACTTGAGCAGCGCCGGGTGGAGCACATCCTCGATGAGCGTCGACTTACCCGAGCCGGAGACGCCCGTCACGCACACCAGTCGCTTGAGCGGGATGCGGACATCGAGACTCTTCAAGTTGTGCTCGCGCACGCCGCGGATCTCCAGCCAGCGGTTCGCGCGAGCTTCGGCGGTGACCCCGTCGGTCGGCTTGGGGGTGAGGTCTTCGCGCCTGGGCGAGAGCGAGTCCACCGTCTTGCGTCCGCTCAGATACGCGCCCGTGAGCGAGGGTGTGCACGCGCGGATCTGCGCGGGCGTGCCTGCGAAGACGATCTCCCCGCCGCGCTCGCCCGCACCGGGCCCCATGTCGATGATGCGGTCGGCCTCGAGCATGATCTGCGGATCGTGCTCGACGACGAGCAGGGAGTTGCCCGCATCGCGCAGCCGCTTCATCACCGCGATCACGCGCCGCATGTCGCGGGGATGCAGGCCGATCGAGGGCTCATCGAGCACGAACAGCGTATTGACGAGCGAGGTGCCGAGCGCCGTCGTGAGATTGATGCGCTGAACCTCCCCTCCGGAGAGCGTGCGCGACTGGCGATCGAACGTGAGGTAGCCGAGACCGACATCGACGAGATAGCCCGTGCGGCTCACGATCTCCCGCAGCAGGAGCTCCGTCGCCTCGTCGAGCGGGGCGGGGAGCTTCAGTCCGCGGAAGAACTCGAGCGTGCGCTCGATCGGCAGCAGCATCAGGTCGTGAATGGACAGACCCGGGAGCGCCCCGAGGGTCGCAGCGCTCCACGCGACTCCGACGGGCCGAAAGCGTGGCACGCCGGCGAGTGCCTGATCGGCGAGCTCGCGGCTCCCGAGGCGCCAGAGCAGGCCATCGGTTTTCAGCCGAGCGCCATCGCAGGCCTCGCAGGGCGTGTACGCGCGATAGCGCGACAGGAGCACGCGCACATGCATCTTGTAGGCCTTGGTCTCGAGCCATTTGAAGAAGCGTCGCGCGCCGTACCAGACGCCATCCTCCCAGCGGCCCTCGCCCTCGATCACCCAGCCGCGCTCGGCGGCGGCAAGCTCCCGCCAGGGCTTGTCGAGCGCGATGCCGCGCTTCTTGGCGAACTTCACGAGATCGTCCTGGCACTCCGAATAGGACTCGGTCTGCCACGGTCTCACCGCCCCCTCGCGCAGCGATTTGCTCTCGTCGGGAATCACGAGCCCGTAGTCGATGCCGATCGTGCGCCCGAAGCCGCGGCAGGTCTCGCACGCGCCGACCGGCGAGTTGAAGGAGTAGAGACTCGGAGTCGGCTCGCGATAGGAGATGTCGCAATCGGCGCAGTGCAGATCGCTCGAGTAGCGCCACGCGTGGAGGCTGAGCGGGGGATCCGAATCGTCGATGACGTGCACGACGATGCGGCCTCGCCCCACGCGCAGCGCGGCCTCGAGCGATTCGAGCACGCGGCCGCGCTCAGCCGTGGCGGCACGCAAGCGGTCCTGCACGACTTGCAGCACCTGCGCCGGCTCGTGGGCGATCGGCGCCGCCTTGCGCGCGCGCCCGCGGCTTGCGGATGCTCTCGCCGCCGCCCGCCGCCGCGGGGCGGCCGGCGGTGGGCCCGGCGGCGCCGGCGCCTGCTCCGCGCCGAAGATGCGCGTGTAGCCTTGCCTCTCGAGCAGCTCGCGGATTTCCCGCTCGCTGAAGTTCCGCGGCACGCTCACCGGGAAGCACAGCAGCAGCCGCGGGTCGCCCGCCGCTGCCGCGCGCTGCACGAGGTCGCAGTAGATGCTCTCGGGCGTGTCGCGCCGTACGGGCCGGCCGCAGCGCGTGCAGTGGAGCGCCGCCGCGCGCGCGAACAGCAGCTTCAGGTGATCGTTGAGCTCGGTCATCGTGCCGACGGTCGAGCGGGACGTGCGCACGGGATTGGTCTGGTCGATCGCGATCGCAGGGGGAATGCCCGAGATTGACTCCACCTGCGGCTTGTCCATGCGGTCGAGAAACTGCCGAGCATAGGGGGAGAACGTCTCGACGTACCGCCGCTGTCCCTCGGCGTAGAGCGTGTCGAAGACCAGGGAGGATTTTCCCGACCCCGACACGCCCGTGACGACGACCAGCTCGTTGAGTGGAATCGCGAGCGAGAGATTCTTCAGATTGTTCTGGCGCGCGCCTTGCACGCGGATGACATCGGACATGCGGGTACCGTTGCGGGCCGAGAGGGAGCGCCCGCGGGAGTGGGCGCAAATGGATCATTATAAGGCAGCCGAGTCGGCGCGCGGGGAAACGGTGCGTTGAGTATCATGCCGCCTTCGGCGCCTCCTTTCGGCCACGAGCATGCCCGTGCAACGCAACGTCCTCGAGATGATCGGCCACACGCCACTCGTCGCCGTTCGGCGACTCGACGCCGGGCCGTGCGAGCTGTACCTGAAGCTCGAAAATCAAAACCCGGGCGGCTCCATCAAGGACCGGGTCGGCCTTTACATGATCGAGGCGGCCGAGCGCGCGGGACGCATCAAGCCCGGTGCGACGCTCATCGAGGCGACCGCCGGGAACACCGGGCTCGGGCTCGCGCTCGCCGCGGCGCGCAAGGGCTACCGGCTGCAGCTCGTGATTCCCGACAAGATGAGCCAGGAGAAGATTTTTCATTTGAAGGCGATGGGGGCCGAGGTCATCATGACGCGGTCCGATGTGGCGAAGGGACACCCCGACTACTATCAGGACCGTGCCGCGCGCATCGCGCGCGAGACGCCGAACTCCTTCTACGTGAGTCAGTTCAGCAACGCGTCGAATCCGCAGGCGCACGAGCAGACGACCGCCCCGGAGATCTGGGAGCAGATGGAACACCGGCTGGATGCCGTCGTGTGCGGCGTCGGCACGGGCGGAACGCTCACGGGAATGTCACGATTCTTCGCGCGGGCAGCCCCCGACGTCGACATCGTGCTCGCCGACCCACAGGGCTCGGCGCTCGCCGGGTTCGTGCGCACCGGCAAGACCGAGCCGAGCGGCCGCGGCTGGCTCGTCGAGGGTATCGGCGGGGACTACGTGCCCCCCGTGTGCGATCTGTCGCGAGTTCGCAAGGCGTACTCGGTGAGCGATGCGGAATCGTTCGGTACGTGCCGCGAGCTGCTCGCGCACGAGGGGATCCTGGCGGGCACCTCGAGCGGCACGCTGCTCACGGCGGCGCTGCGTTATTGCCGCGAGCAAACCTCGCCCCGGCGCGTCGTGAGCCTCGTCTGCGACAGCGGCAACAAGTATCTCTCGAAGGTCTACAACGATTACTGGATGCTCGACCAGGGGTTCCTCACGCGCGAGCGCTTCGGGGACCTGCGCGATCTCATCGCGCGGCGCCACAGCGAGGGCGCGGACATCACGGTGGGGGCCCACGAGACGCTGCTCGCGGCGCACGGTCGCATGAAACTGTATGACGTGTCGCAGCTGCCCGTGATGCGCGACGGCCGCATCGTCGGCATCGTGGACGAGGAGGACGTGCTGCTCGAGGTGTTCGAGCATCCGGAGCGCTTCGACGAGCCGGTGAGCGGCGTCATGGCGAGCGGTCTCGTGACGGTGCCTCCCGATGCACCGCTCCCGCAGCTCATGGAGATCTTCAAGCGCGGCATGGTCGCGATCGTCGTGGATCGCGGGGAGTTCCTGGGGCTGATCACGCGCATCGACCTCATCAACTGGCTGCGCCGGAGAACGTGATGGCAACTGGAGACGCCCCGCCCGAGGAACGCGAGCTCGAGTTCACCACACGCGTGATTCACGGGGGACAGCACCCCGACCCGGGGACCGGCGCCGTGATGCCGCCGATCTATGCGACCTCCACGTACGTGCAATCGAGCCCCGGCGTGCACAAGGGCTACGACTACGCGCGCACTCGCAATCCGACGCGCGATGCGCTCGAGGCGTGTCTCGCGAATCTCGAGGGCGGCTGCGCCGCCTTCGCCTTCGCATCCGGTATGGCCGCCTCCTCGACCGTGGTGGAGCTGCTCGAGGCCGGGTCGCACATCGTCGCCTCGCACGATCTGTACGGCGGCAGCTACCGACTCTTCGAGCGGATCCGCAACCGCTCCGCGGGGCTCACGGTCAGCTTCGTGGACCTCGCCGATCTCGGCGCGCTCGAGGCGGCCGTCCGCCCGAGCACGCGCATGATCTGGGTCGAGTCGCCGACCAATCCGACGCTGCGGCTGGTCGACCTCACCGAGGTCGCCCGCCTCGCCAAGCGGCGCGGGCTCATGAGCGTGTGCGACAACACCTTCGCGACGCCCTTCCTGCAGCGGCCGCTCGAGCACGGCATCGACCTCGTGGTGCATTCGGCCACGAAGTATTTGAACGGCCACTCCGATGCGCTCGGTGGAGCGGCCATCACCGCCGACCGCGAGCTCGCCGAGCGTCTCAAATTCCTGCAGAACGGCCTCGGTGGCGTTCCGAGCGCCTTCGACTGCTTTCTCATCCTGCGCGGTATCAAGACGCTCGCGCTGCGGATGGAGCGGCACTGCGCGAACGCGCTCGCGCTCGCGCGTTTTCTCGAGGCGCATCCGCGGATCGCGCGCGTGCATTATCCGGGCCTGCCGAGCCATCCCCAGCACGCGCTTGCGAGGCGTCAGATGCGCGGCGGGTACGGCGGGATCGTGAGCGCGGAGCTCGCGGGCTCGCTCGATGATGCGCGCGGCTTTCTCGAGCGTTGCCGGCTGTTCGCCCTCGCCGAGAGCCTCGGCGGGGTGGAGAGCCTCATCGAGCATCCGGCGCTCATGACGCATTCGGGATTGCCGCCCGCCATGCGCGCAACGCTCGGCATCGGCGATACGCTCGTGCGCTTGTCCGTCGGAATCGAGAGCGTCGACGACCTGATCCAAGAGCTCGCAGAGGCACTGCGCTGAAGCCGCCGGACTGGGAGGTCCACCATGGCTGAATCCTCGAGCGCCGAACCGTTGCCCGTCGTGCTCGTGCCGGGGCTGCTGCTCACCGCGCGCCTCTACGCCGAGCAGATACCGCAGCTGTGGCGCATCGGACCGGTCACGCTCGCCGTTCACACGCGCGATGACAGCATGAGCGCCATCGCGCGCCGCATTCTCTCCTCGGCCCCGCCGCGCTTCGCGCTCGCCGGCCTGTCGCTCGGCGGGTACATCGCCTTCGAGATCATGCGTCAGGCGCCGGCACGCGTCGCGAAGCTCGTGCTGCTCGATACGACGGCGCGCCCCGATGTGCCCGAGCAGACCGAACAGCGGCGCGCGCAGATCGAGCTCGCACAGCGCGGCCGGCTCGCCGAGGTGTCGGACGTGCTCTTCCCGCGCCTCGTGCACACCTCGCGCCGGGACGACGAGGGCCTGCGTCGCGCGGTGCGGCTCATGACGGAGGAGGTCGGACCCGACGGGTTCATCCGCCAGCAAACCGCGATCATGGGCCGCGGAGATTCGCGACCCGGGCTCGCGGCGATCCGCTGCCCGACACTCGTGATCGTCGGTGACGGCGATCAGTTGACGCCGCCCGAGCGGGCGGCCGAGATCGCGGGCGGGATCCCGGGCGCGCGCCTCGTGACGGTTCCGGGCTCGGGGCATCTCTCCCCGCTCGAGCGACCGGACTTCGTGACCGAGGCGCTCGTGAGGTTTCTGCGCGAGTAATCGCTCACCGGCGCGCAGCGGGCTGGCATCGCCCGGCGCGCCACGTTCTGATCTAATACTCGCTTACCCATGGACGCCGCGCAGGACCTCACCCGCTATCGCAAGCACTGGGCCGAGCGCCTCGGCACCGCCCCGTTCCTGCCGATGTCGCGCGCGGAGATGGACGAGCTCGGCTGGGAGAGCTGCGACATCATCATCGTGACGGGAGATGCGTACGTCGATCACCCGAGCTTCGGCATGGCGGTGATCGGCCGCGTGCTCGAGGCGCAAGGCTTCCGCGTGGGCATCATCGCGCAGCCGGACTGGCGCAGCGCCGAGACGTGCACCGCGCTCGGGGCGCCGAATCTGTTCTTCGGCATCACCGCGGGCAACATGGACTCGATGGTCAACCGCTACACCGCCGATCGCCGGATTCGCAGCGACGACGCCTACACGCCGGGCGGTGTCGGCGGGGGCAGGCCGGACCGCTCGGTGATCGTGTACGCGCAGCGCGCGCGCGAGGCGTACGCAGACGTGCCGATCGTCATCGGCGGCATCGAGGCCTCGCTCCGGCGCAGCGCGCATTTCGATTACTGGTCGGAGAAAGTGCGCCGCTCGATCCTGCTCGACGCCAAGGCCGATCTGCTGGTCTACGGCAACGCCGAGCGCCAGATCTGCGAGCTCGCCCACCGGCTCGCCGCGGGCGAGCCCATCGAGTCCATCGCGGATATCCGCGGTACGACGTTCGCGCGCCGGGAGCGGCCGGCCGGCTGGATCGAGATCGACTCGACGCACCTCGACACGCCGGGTGCGCTCAATCCCCCCGTGGATCCCTACGCGATGGAGCCGAGCGTCGCCCAGGGGCCGAGCGCGCAGACGGTCGTACGGTTCGTGCGCCGGGTGAAAAATGCCGATCGGGAGCGCAGCGTCATCCGCATGCCCTCTTTCGAGCAAGTATCGGCGGACCCCGTGCTCTACGCGCACGCCTCGCGCATCCTGCATCTCGAATCCAATCCCGGCAACGCGCGCGCGCTCGTGCAGCGCCACGGCGATACGGACGTGTGGATCAATCCGCCGCCCGTGCCGCTCACCACGCGCGAGATGGACTGGATCTACGAGCGCCCCTACCGGCGCCGCCCGCATCCGCGCTACGGCGCCGCAAACATTCCGGCCTACAAGATGATTCGCTTCTCGGTCGCGATCCAGCGCGGCTGCTTCGGCGGCTGCACGTTCTGCTCGATCACCGAGCACGAGGGACGCATCATTCAGAGCCGGTCGGAGGATTCGGTGATTCGCGAGATCGAGACCGTGCGCGATACCGTGCCGGGATTCACGGGCGTGATCTCCGACCTCGGCGGCCCGACCGCGAACATGTACCGCCTGGCCTGCAAGAGTCGCGCGATCGAGAGCGCCTGCCGACGGCCCTCGTGCGTGTATCCCGGCATCTGTCCCAATCTCGATACCGACCACGGGCCGCTCATCCGGCTGTATCGCCGAGCGCGCGCCGTTCCGGGCGTGAAGAAAGTGCTGATCGCCTCAGGGGTGCGCTACGACCTCGCGATCGAATCGCCCGAGTACGTCGAGGAGCTCGCGCAGCATCACGTCGGGGGCTATCTGAAGATCGCGCCGGAGGCCATCTCGGAAGGGCCGCTCTCGAAGATGATGAAGCCGGGGGTCGGCGCCTACGACCGCTTCAAAGCGCTGTTCGATCGGTATTCCAGGGAGGCGGGCAAGGAGCAGTACCTCATTCCGTACTTCATTGCGGCGCACCCCGGCACGACCGATGCGGACATGCTCGAGCTCGCCACGTGGCTCAAGCGCAACGGCTACCGGGCGGATCAGGTGCAGGCCTTCCTGCCCTCGCCCATGGCGACGGCCACGGCGATGTACCACAGCGGCCTCAATCCGCTCAGACGGGTGAGTCGCACGAGCGAGCCGGTGCACATTCCGAAGGGGCTCAAGATTCGCAGGCTCCACAAGGCGTTCCTCCGCTACCACGATCCGCACAACTGGCCGCTGCTGCGCGAGCAGCTCCGCCGCATGGGACGCGCCGATCTGATCGGCAACGGCAAGCACCATCTGGTGCCCGCCTGGCAGCCCACAGACGCCGGCGACGCGCCGGAAGGGCGCCGGCGTCCCGAGCGCGCACGCCCGTTCCGCACGCAGCATACCGGCCTGCCTCGCACACCCCGTCGCCCGCGCTGACGCACCTGCGTCAGCCCGGTCATCCGGACCGTTCGTTCGCCGCTGCGCGGCTCGCCCGCGGCCCCTGCCGGACGAGGTATCATCCGATTCGCAGCTGAGGGGACATCCCGTGCGCACCCGGAGCATTCCGATCGTGGCTCTCGGCCTCGCGGTGCTCACTGCCGCGATGGCGCGACAGGGCACTGGATCGGGGCGGGCGCCTGCTTTGCAGCCGCCCCCGGATACGCACCGACCCGTCGCGGCGCTCCTGCACGTGACCGGAGCCATCGGTCCGGCGACGAGCCAGTACGTGGAGCGCGGGCTCGCAACCGCGCAGGCGCACAACGATCGGCTCGTGATCCTGGAGATGGACACGCCGGGCGGCCTCGATAGCGCGATGCGCGACATCATTCAAGCCATCCTCGCCTCCCCGATACCCGTCGTCGGGTATGTCGCCCCGCCGGGCGCGCGCGCGGCGAGCGCCGGCACCTACATTCTGTACGCCTGCGAGGTCGCCGCCATGGCGCCGGCCACCAATCTCGGCGCCGCGACGCCGGTTGAGATCGGCGGCGAATCGACGCCCCAGCCGACGCCATCCGGTCCAGGTCCCGGTGCGGTCCCGGGTACGGGCTCGCCCGGGAGGCCGGGGCAGCCGGGCGCGAGCCGAGGAAGCTCCGGCAGCAGCGCCTCGCTCACCACGATGGAGCGCAAGGAGATCAACGATGCGGTCGCCTACATCCGCGGCCTCGCCGAGCTGCGCAACCGCAACGCGGATTGGGCGGAGCAGGCCGTGCGCGGGGCGGCGAGCCTGCCGGCGAGCGCCGCGCTTCAAGACAACGTGATCGATCTGATCGCCCGCGACGTGCCCGATCTGCTCGAGAAGCTGAACGGACGATGGGTGAAAGTCGGCCGCGAGACCGTCGTGCTCGCCACTCGAGGCGTGACCACCGAGCCCATCGAGCCCGACTGGCGCACGAAGCTGCTCTCGGTGATCACGCATCCGACCGTCGCGTACGGCCTGATGCTCATCGGCATCTACGGCTTGCTGCTCGAGGGCTACAATCCCGGGGCGATGCTGCCGGGCGTCGTCGGGGCGATCGCGCTGCTGATCGCGCTGTTCGCGTTCCAGATTCTCTCGGTGAATTATGCGGGGCTCGCGCTGATCGCGCTCGGTGTCGGAATGATCATCGGGGAGTTCTTTTTCCCGACCTACGGATCCCTCGGCATCGGCGGGCTCATCGCGTTCGTCGTCGGCTCCATCATTCTGTTCGACACCAATGCCCAGGGGCTCAATCTCGCCCTGCCCGCCATCGCGGGAGTCGCCACGGCGGGCGCGCTGATCCTCGCGGGACTCGTCTACCTCGCCACGCGCTCGCTGCGCCGGCCGGTCGTGACGGGCAGCGAAGCCATGGTCGGTGCGGCGGCCGAAGCTTTCGAGGATTTCGCGGACCGCGGTCGTGTACGCTTCGGCGGCGAGCTCTGGAACGCACACACGAGCCGACCGCTGCACGCGGGCGAGACGGTGCGCATCGTGCGCGTCGACGGGCTCACGCTGTGGGTCGAACCGGCCTGAGAGAAGCCCCGGGAGAGATCGATGCCAACCTTCATCGTCGTCGTCGTCGTCATCATCGCGGCGTTCATCTTCACCGCGCTGCGCGTGCTGCGTGAGTACGAGCGCGGCGTGATGTTCACGCTCGGCCGGTTCGGCGGTGTCCGGGGCCCGGGGCTCGTCTTCGTCTGGCCCGTCGTGCAGCAGATGACCAAGGTCGACCTGCGCGTGATCGTGCTGCAGGTGCCGAAGCAGGATGTGATCCTGCGCGACAACGTGTCCGTGAAGGTGAGCGCGGTCGTCTTCTATCGCATCGTCGATCCGGCTAAGGCGATCATCCAGGTCGCGAATCCCTTCGAGGCGACCAGCCAGCTCGCGCAGACGACCCTGCGCTCGATCCTGGGGCAGCATGAGACCGACGAGATGCTCTCCCAGCGCGAGAAGCTGAGCTCCGACATCCAGCGGGTGCTGGATCAGAACACCGACGCGTGGGGCATCAAGGTGGCGAACGTCGAGATCAAGGACGTGGATCTCGATGAGACGATGATTCGCGCCATGGCCCGCCAGGCCGAGGCCGAGCGCGCCCGCCGCGCGAAGATCATCAATGCGGAAGGCGAAAAGCAGGCCGCGGAGACCCTGGTGACGGCGGCCCAGGCACTGTCGCGGGATCCGCGCGCGATCCAGCTGCGCTACCTGCAGACGCTGGTCGATGTCGCGACCGAGAAGAGCACCATCATCGCCTTCCCGCTGCCGATCGATCTGATCGCACCGCTCCTCGGGCGCGGCCCCCCGGCCTCGTAGCCACGCGAGATGCCGTCCTCCCGCGCTGCGCGCTGGATTCTCGCCGCAGGCGGTGCGCTGCTCTCGGCGGCGACCGTGCTCGGCGCCCTGGGCGCGCATGCGCTCAATGCTCGCCTGTCGGCCGATCAGCTTCATGTCTTCGAGACGGCGGTGCGCTATCACTTCTTTCACGCCCTCGGGCTGCTCGCGATCGGGCTCGCCGCGCGCGGCACGGACTCGAAGCTGCTGCGCGCGGCGGCGGGGCTGGTTGCGACCGGAATCGTGCTGTTCTCCGGCAGCCTGTACGCGCTTTGCTTCGGCGCACCGCGCGCCATCGGTTGGGTGACCCCCGTTGGCGGCGTCATGCTCATCGTGGGCTGGCTCGTATTCGCCGCCGGCGCCCTGCGCGCCGCCTGATTCCGCGGCGCTCGAGCGATGATGAGCCTGTTCGCGTCTCAGGGGGACATCGGTCGCTGGCTGCGCCCGAACACGCTCGTCGGGGCGATCGTCTATTTCGCGCTCGCCTGCGCGCTCGCCGCCATCCTGTCGCGCGCGCTGCGCATTGCCCTGCAGACGGCGATCAGTCACGCCCCGGTCGAGCACGTCGACCGCACGGCTGTGAACTTCCTGCGGCAGCTCGGGGTGCTCATCATCTGGGTCTTCGTGCTCGCGCTCTACGCCCACTTGATTCCGGATCTGCGAGCGCTCGGCACCGCGATGCTCGCGGGCGCGAGCGTTGCCTCGATCGTGCTCGGTCTCGCCGCACAAACCACGCTTGGGAACCTCATCGCCGGCATCTCGATCCTCATCTATCGACCCTTCCGGCTCGGCGACCTGCTGCAGATCAGCGCGCCGACCGGGACGGAGATCGGCACCGTGGAATCGCTCTCCCTCGGCTACACGATTCTCGGCACGCGGGACGGCCGGCGCGTGATCGTGCCGAACAGCCTCGCCATCACCCAGATCGCCGTGAACCTCAACGCCTTCGTGCAGGGCGCCGGGCCGACGGTCAACTTCTGGGTCACGCGCACCGACGTCGTCCGCGCGCGCGCGGTGGCCCTCGAGTCGGCGCACGCGCTCGGGGCGCGGAACGTCGGCTGCTTCGTCGTGCAGTCGGAGACGCGCGCGGTGCAGCTCTCATTGTCGTTGCAGTTCGACGACGCCGGGCTCGCCCCGAGCCTGCCCGCGCGGCTGGCCGATGCGCTGAAGAGCGCGGCCATCGCGACGCCGGGCGGCAAAGCGGCTCCGACGCTCGCGCCGAGTTGAGGGCGCGCCCCGAACCGTTACGGAGCCTGTCGATGGAGGAGGGGCATTCGGACCTGTCGATGCTGCAAGGGGCCTCGGGTCTGCCGATCGATGAGGCGCTTCCGGCGCTGCGCGCGGCGCTCGCGCAGCCGCGCAACGTCGTGCTGCAGGCCCCGCCCGGAGCGGGCAAGAGCACGGTCGTGCCGCTCGCGCTCCTGCGCGAGCCGTGGGCGCGCGGCAAGCGCTTCTTGATGCTCGAGCCGCGAAGGCTCGCGGCTCGAGCCGTGGCCGCGCGCATGGCTGCAACGCTTCGCGAACCCGTCGGTCGCACGGTGGGCTATCGAATGCGGCTCGACACGCGCGTCTCGCGCGACACCCGCATCGAGGTGGTCACGGAGGGCGTGCTCACGCGCATGCTGCAGACCGACCCGGCACTCGAGGGCACGGCGCTCGTGCTGTTCGATGAGTTCCACGAGCGTAGCCTCCAGGCCGATCTCGGGCTCGCCCTCGCGCTCGATGCGCAGGCGGCCGTCGCTGCCGAGCTGCGGCTGCTCGTGATGTCCGCCACGCTCGATGCGCGGGTCATCGCGGACTGGCTCGGCGCGGCTTTGAGCGTCATCACCCCGGGCCGCTCGCATCCGGTCGAGACCCGCTACATGGGCCGGGGTGCACCGCTGCTGCCCGCGCGCGCGTCAGCGGCGAGTGCGGATTCTCCGGAGCGCATCGTTGCACAGGCCGTGCGACGTGCACTGCGCGAGGTGGCGGGAGACGTGCTCGTGTTTCTACCCGGCGCGCGGGAGATCCGCCGCGTGCAGTCCCTGCTCACGAGCGCGAGCCCCGACGCCTCGATCCGGATCTTGCCGCTCCACGGCGATCTCCCCGCCTCGGACCAGGACGAAGTCCTGGCGCCGAGCGCCCCCGGAACCCGCAAAATCATCCTGTCCACGAACATCGCGGAGACGAGCCTCACCGTTCAGGGCGTGCGTGTCGTGGTGGACTCGGGTCTCGTACGGCGCACCGTGTTCGACCCCGTGACGGGCATGAGCCGGCTCGAGACGCGCCGCATCTCGCGCGCTTCGGCGGAGCAGCGTCAAGGGAGGGCCGGACGACTCGCTCCCGGCGTGTGCTACCGCGCGTGGAGCGAAGAGGCGCAGCGCGCGCTCGCGCCCTACTGCGCGCCGGAGATCCTCGAGGCTGACTTGAGCGCGCTTGCGCTCGAGCTCGCCACGTGGGGTACCCGCGAGGCGACGGAGCTGCGCTGGCTCGATCCGCCGCCGCCGGCCATGCTCGCGAGCGCGCGCGATCTGCTCGAGCACCTCGGCGCGCTCGATCGGGCCGGGCGGATCACCGCACACGGCCGCGCCATGGCGGCCCTCCCGGCACACCCGCGCCTCGCGCACCTGTTGCTGAAAGCCCGGGAGCTCAATGTGATCGAGCTGGGCGCGCAACTCGCGGCCGTGCTCTCCGATCGCGACCTCCTGCTCGGCGGATCGGAGCCGCGCGATGCGGACGTGCGCACGCGACTCGAGCGGCTCGGGGCGTCCGGCGGCGCGCACCCTCGCGACACGCCTCCCGTGAGGCGCACGCGGGAGCTGGCGCGCGCGCTCGCGCGGCAGCTCGGATCGAGCGGTGCGACGGTGCCGGGGACCGCAGATATGCAGGAACAGGCGGGGCTGCTGCTCGCGTTCGCCTATCCCGACCGCATCGGCCGGCGCCGTCCGGGCGGGCCGCCGGGGCGTTACCGGCTCGCCAATGGGCGCGGTGCGTTCTTCGCCGAGGCCCAGAGCCTCGCGCGGCAGGAGTTCATCGTCGCCGTCGATCTCGACGATCGCGACCGTGAGGCGCGCATCCTGCTGGCCGCTCCGCTCGAGCGCTCCGCGCTCGAGCGTCATTTCGCCGCTAGGATCGAGACGAGCCGCAGCGTCGAGTGGAGCGAGCGCGAGCAGGCCGTGAGCGCGCGCGAGACGAGGCGGCTCGATGCCTTGCTGCTCGACGACAAGCCGCTCGCCGAGATTCCCCGCGAGGCGGCCGCGGCGGCGATGCTCGAGGGGGTGCGCCGAATGGGTCTCGACGCGTTGCCGTGGAGCCGCGATGCGCGCGAGCTGCAGGCGCGCATCGAGCTCGTGCGCGCTCTGGCGGCGCCCCCAGCCTGGCCCACCGTGCAGGATGGGGCTCTCGCGGCGACACTCGACCGCTGGCTCGCGCCTTGGCTTGCAGGCATCACGCGGCGAGACCAGCTTGCGCGCGTGAATCTCACCGAGGCGCTGCGGGCTGTGCTCTCGGGGCAGCAGCAGCGCGCGCTCGATGCGCTCGCGCCCACGCACCTCACCGTGCCGAGCGGCTCGCGCGTGCGCATCGATTACCTAGAGGAGAGCGGGCCAGCCGTTGCCGTACGGCTCCAGGAGGTCTTCGGGCTCACCGACACGCCACGCATCGCGAACGGTCGCGTTCCCGTGACGTTCAAGCTGCTCTCCCCCGCGCAACGGCCCGTGCAGGTCACGCGCGACCTCGCGAGCTTCTGGAGCGGCGCGTATCGGGACGTGCGCAAGGAGCTCCGCGGTCGGTACCCGAAGCACTACTGGCCGGAGAATCCGCTGGAGGCGGCGCCCACGCGCCGCGTGCGCCCGCGCACCTAGCGGGCAGCGGGTGACGAAGGCCAGCCGCCATTCCGGCGGCTCGAGAGCGCCGACGATTCTCGTCGGGGACCTGCGAGGGTGAGGCATGAGCGTCAGACGGTTTCCAGGCGTCGGGGGTCGGCGGGCCGCGGGAAGAGTCGATCGAGCTCGCGCAGCTGCGCCGAGGTGAGCGGATGATCGACCGCCGCGAGATCCTCCGCCAGTCGATCGCGATTCGCGGTCTTCGGAATCGCGATCACGTCATCGCGCGACAGCAGCCACCCGAGAGCGACCTGGGCCGGCGACAGGCCGTGCCGGTCCGCGAACGCGACCAGCTCGGCCCTCTCGAGCAGCGCACCTTGATCGAACGGCGAGTAGGCCATGAGAGGAACCCGGCGCGCGCCGAGCCACGGGAGAAGCTCGACTTCGGGACCCCGGCGCGCAAGGTTGTAGAGCACCTGGTTGACGGCCACGGCCCGCGCCGCGGGTTGCTCCCAGATCTCGCGCATGTCATCCGTATCGAAGTTGCTCACGCCGAAGTAGCGGATCTTGCCTTGCTGCTGCAGGCCGAGGAAGGCCTCGAGCGTCTCGGCGAACGGCACCTGGCCGCGCCAGTGGAGCAGATACAGGTCGATCCGATCGGTGCGCAGGCGCAGCAGGCTCCGTTCGCAGGCGGCGACGGCGTCCTTGCGGGCAGCATTGCGCGGGTGAAGCTTCGTGACGAGGAAAACCTCCTCGCGCTCGCCGGCCAGGGCCTCGCCCACGAGCGTCTCCGTCGCGCCCTCCCCGTAGAGCTCCGCGGTATCGACCAGCGTCGCGCCGGATTCGATCGCGAGACGCAACGTCGCAAGCTCCGCGGCGCGCAGCGAGCGCTTCTCGCCCATGCGCCACGTGCCGATGCCGAGCGCCGGGACGCGCTCGCCGGATGGAAGGGTAACGCTCCTCATGACCTGCTCATCGGGGCGTCTTGCCGCATTTTCCGTGCCGCACGGGCCATCGCGAATCTGTAACGCGCCCGGGCGACAGTTTGCACGATCGATGCGACAGCGCGATGGCGACTCATCGTCCCGGAGGGGACGAGCGAGGATCCCGCTGGCGCAACTCTTGCTGCGACCGGCGCGAGCGCAGAGCGCATCGTCCGCCCCGAAAGTAATGAGGAAGCTGGGATGGTGAGTCCGGTCGTCGACATCGAGGTGAGCCCCGCACGGCTCAACGAGCTCATCCGCTGGCACGGCACGGACGAGAGCGACCTTCCCCCGGCGCACACGCTGCAGAATCTTTCGCGCGATACCGTGGCGGCGCTCGGCGAGCTGCAACGCGATCGTGAGTCGCTCGATGGCCTGCGCGCGGCGATGGGTCGCGCCTTCTGGGCCGCGGATCTACGCGAGATGCGGGCGATTCTGCTCGATGCGCTCGGACCGCCTCCTGCGGCGGGCGCATCCGAGGACGCTGCGGACCACCCGGCACTCGCGCCGCATGCGGCAGTTCGACCGGAATTGAACGGCATCGCGCGGGCTGCGCTCAGGCCTTCTTGAAATCCTCATCGCGCAGGTTGAACAGGCGCTTCTTGTCCTCATCCGACATGGGCTGAGAGAAGCTCGCGAGGTCGCTCCCGACGGCGGCCCCGCGCTTGACGGCGGGACGCTCTCCGACGGCCTCGAACCAACGCTTCACGTTCGGAAAATCGTTCAGATCCTGTCCCTGCCAGTCGTAGCGGACGACCCACGGCCATGCGGCGACGTCGGCGATCGAGTAATCGCCGGCGAGATACGCGTGCTTGCCGAGCTGGTCGTCCATCACCTTGTAGAGGCGCGCGACCTCGGTGCGAAAGCGGTGCATCGCGTACTCGATCTGCTGCGGCGCGTAGCGCAGGAAATGGTGCGCCTGCCCCGCCATGGGGCCGAGCCCGCCGACCTGCCAGTAGACCCAGGCGAGGACCCGATACTTTCCGCGTGTATCGCTCGGCAGCAGCTTGCCGCTCTTCTCGGCGAGGTACTGGAGAATGGCGCCGGACTCGAACAGCGAGAGCGCGCCGCCCGGCGCATCGTGATCGACGATCGCCGGCATCTTGTTGTTCGGGCTGATCGCCAGGAACTGCGGCTTGAACTGGTCGCCTTTGTTGATGTTGACCGGAATGATGTTGTATTTCATTCCACACTCTTCCAGCATGATGGTGATCTTCTTGCCATTGCCGGTCGGCCAGAAATAAAGATCGATCACTGGGATAGCCTCCTGACGCCGCGCGCGTCGCGCCATGTTGCCCGAATGTCGTCCCGCGGTTCCACCGCGAGCGATGGGGAGCCCTGATGGACAGAATTCTCGAGCCCGAGATCATGGACGGGCGAGCGGAAGCGGCGGCCTATGCCCGCGCGGACTTCTCCGACTCCAACCAGCTCTTCGTGGATCGCTTCGTCGCGACATTCGGCGCAGGCTCGGTCCGGGTGGTCGACCTCGGCTGCGGGCCGGCCGATGTGGCGGTGCGTCTCGCCCGGGCCGCGGCTGCCACGCACATCACGGCGGTCGATGGCTCGCAGGCAATGCTCGCCCTCGCGCGCGAGGCGGTCCACGCGGCCCGTCAGACCAAGCGCATCACGCTCCACCTCGGACGCTTGCCCGGTCTCGAGCTGCCGGATCATTCCTTCGACGCCGTGCTGAGCAAGGACATGCTGCATCACCTGCCCGACCCCTTGGGCCTGTGGCGCGAGGTGCGGCGTCTCGGACAGCCGGGTGCGGCGGTCTACGTGATGGACCTGATACGACCGAGCTCGCCGCTCGAGGCGCGCGAGATCGTGGAGCGCGTCGCGAGCCGCGAAGATCCGCTCCTGAAGGAGGACTTCTACAACTCCCTCTGCGCGGCGTTCACCGTCGCGGAGGTGCGCGCGCAGCTGGCAGCGGCCGGCTTGCCGCTCGCCGCCGAGCCGGCGAGCGACCGTCACATGACGATCAAGGGTCGGCTTGCCTAGCGCGATGCGGATCAGCGCTCCATGCTGATGACGATCTTTCCGAAGAACGCGTCCGACTGCATCAATGCGAAGGCGGCCTTCGCATCGCTGAAGGGAATCACGCGATCGACCACCGGCTTGATGTGGTGCTGGGCGATGAAGGCGTTCATGGCCTCGAAATCCGCGCGCGAGCCGACATAGATCCCGGAGGCGGTAGCGCCCGTGCTCAGCAGTGCCATCGCGGGAATGTCGCCGCCGAAGCCGCCGAGCCCGCCGATGAGCGCGATGTGACCGCCGACGGCGAGGCTCTTCAGCGCATGGGGGAGGGAATCCTTGCCGCCGACCTCGAGGATCTGATCGACACCGAGACCATGGGTGAGCTCCCGGACCGGAATCTCCCAATCCGGCGTCTTCTTGTAGTTGATCGTGCCGGTGGCGCCGAGCGCCAGCGCCCGTTCCAGCTTGCCGTCATGCGAGCTCGTGATGATCGCCTTCGCCCCGGCGGCGACTGCGAACAGCAGCCCGAACGACGACACGCCGCCCGTGCCCTCGAGCAGCACCGTGTCGCCACGCTGCAGATGGCCTCGCGTGAACAGGCCGTTCCAGGCGGTGACGCCCGCGCAAGGCAAGGTCGCGCCTTCCTCGTACGAGAGGTTCGGCGGAAGCCTCACGAGCCCCTGCTCGTTGAGGGTGGTGTACTGCGTGAGCATCCCATCGACCTGCCCACCGAGCGCGGAGCTCGTGAAGTCGGGGCCGGGCCGGCCGCTCAGCCAGCGCTGGAAGAAGATTCCGGCCACGCGGTCGCCGACGTGGAAGCGCGTGACCCCGGGACCGGTCGCGACCACCTCGCCTGCGCCGTCCGAGAGGGGCACGAGGCTGTCACGCTCGCCGACGTTATATCCCCCCTGCATGACAAAGATGTCGCGCCGGTTGAGTGACGCGGCATGCACCTTCACCAGCACCTCGTGCGGGCCGGGTGCCCGGACGGGAGCATCGACGAGCTCGAGCTTGAACGGACCTTGTGTGCCCGTGCGGACGAGCCGGTATTGCTTCTGAGTCGAAGGTGCTGCCATGGGGTTGCCTCGGGACGTGAACGCAAAGGAGGTGACGGTGCCGAGCGCGACCAGCGCAATGAACGCTGCGGCTGACCGCGCCCATGCCGTCGCAGGCCGGGGAGCCCAGCGAGCTCCCCCACGCTTCCGCTGCGCGAATTTTCGCGTATCGTTATGCATTTGTAATCCCCTAGCGGGCTCCACGATCCCACGGCGTGCGCGGAATCGTTGAGCGCGCGGATGATAGCAGCCGGGCGGACCGAAGATGGCAAACCTCAAGATAGCGCAGATTGCGACCGTTGCGCTCGCGCTCGGCGCCGGATTGCTCGGGTGCGGCCAGCGCGAGCGCACCTCCGGGCCAGCGCCCGCCGTGCAGGCGTCCGCCCCGGCACCGGCGACGGCCTCGACGATCCCCGCTGACGCACCCCCCGGCATTGACTGGTTCCATGGCAGCGTCGCGGCCGCCTTCGACGAGGCTCGCACCGAGGGTAAACCCGTGCTCCTCTACTGGGGCGCGAAATGGTGCCCCTATTGCCACGAGCTGAAAGGAACCGTCTTCGCGCGCGCGGACTTCATCGAGAAGTCGCGGCTGTTCATTCCTGTCTACCTCGACGGAGACACCCCGGGCGCGCAGCAGTGGGGCGATGTCTTTCATGCGACGGGCTATCCGACGGTGCTGATTCTGCGGTCCGACCGGTCCGAGCTCGAGCGCGTCTCGGGCGGGATGGACCTCAAGCAATACGGCGAGGTGCTCGACCTCGCCCTCGGGGACGTGCGTCCCGTGCAGGATCTGTTGGCCTCGCTCGTTGGCCGCACCGCGGGAAGTGCCGGCGCCGCGGACGATCCACCGCTCTCGCGCGACGACTGCCGCCGGCTCGCCTACTACGGATGGGACCTCGACCCGACGATGACGAGCCAGCCCGGCGAGCGGGTGGCGGTGCTCCGCCGGGCGGCCGAGGCCTGCCCGCCAGATGCGCGCGTGGAGCGGGCGCGGCTGACAATCGTCGCGACCGTCGCCGCCGCCGCGGCGGAGCAGAAGCCGCTGAAGGCAGGCAAGCCCCCGAGCGCGCAGCTCGCGGCACTCGTGCGCCAGATCGATTCGATCGTGAGCGATCGCTCCGTTGCGGCGGGCGCGGTCGACACGCTCGAGATGCTCGACGATTCGTTCTTCACCGCCGCAAAGCACGTCGTGAAGCCGGCAAGCCTGGAGCAGCGCTGGACATCGATCATGGACCAGGTCGCCGAGGACGGACGGTATCCCGATATGGATCGACTGGATGCGCTCGACAGCAAGCTCGTCGCAATCAAGGCGCTCGACGGTGCGATCCCGGCGCCGCTCGCCGCAGCCGCGGAGCACCGGATCGACGCCGTGCTCGCTCGCCCCCACGACGTGAACATTCAGGCGGGCGACGTCGAGGCGGCACTCAACATCCTCGACGTGCTCGGTGATACCGACCACGCGTACGCTATTGCGCTTCACGAGGAGCAGACGTCCTCGACCCCGTACTACTACATGTCGGATCTCGCGGACCTCGAGGAGAAGCGGGGGCACAAGGACCTCGCGATCGGCTGGCTCGAGCGCGCGTACCACGATTCGCAAGGCGCAGCGACGCGCTTCCAATGGGGAACCAACTACGTCCGCGGCCTCGTCCGCCTGCGGCCGGACGACGATCGGCAGATCCGCAGCGCAGCGCTCGCCGTGCTCGCGGAGCTCGACGGACCGAACCGGATCTACAGCCGCTCGCGCATGCGGCTCGAGAAGCTCGACGGCGCCCTGCGCGAGTGGAACCGGCGAGGACAGCACACCGCAACGATCATCGTGCTGCGCCAGCGCGTGCAGGAGATCTGCGCGAAGGTTCCGGCGAGCGATCCTGCGCGCGAGACCTGCACGGGATTTCTCGCGAACGCGTGAGCGACCGCGACGTTGCCGTATCCCGGGATCGCTTGCGCGCGTAACCCGGATCGGCGTGGGTACGCTCGGCGTCGACAAATGATTACAATGGCATTGATTGGGCCTGTAGCACAGCGGTTAGTGCAGGGGACTCATCAAATGGTGCCTACGCGTGGAAACGCGCGTAGTGGACGGGATGAATTCAGGGGAACCTGCGAGCGTCGGTCCATGGGGGGCGAGCTCATGGCAATCCTGAGCCGAGCCGGCGGTGCACCGCCGGAAGGTGCAGAGACTACCTGGGGGCTGCAGCGCCCTTAATCACAGGCGAGAGCATCCCGCACCCACACGCGCCGCGTGCCGCACGCGGTGTTCACGGGTGAAGAGATAGTCCACTCCCGGTGGAAACACCGGGGCCGAGTGAATCCCTTGGTCGTAGGTTCGAATCCTACCGGGCCCACCATGAAATCCCACCTACCCTGGTGGAATTTCATGGTGCGACTCAGCGCATGATGGGACGCCCCCGATGACAAGCGCGAACCGCACGCGCACCTTCGGGACGCCATCCAGGGCAACTCCGCCCGTCGATCCCCAGACTGCCGGGGTATATGATCGTTCCGCGCGCCGTGCCGCGCGCCTGCCCCGGCCTCGAGATCCGGGTCCATCCAGGGAGCTGAGATCTGCGCTACTGGATGAGGCGGGGCGCGAGAGGCCCGTGAAGGAGCAACGATGAACCGCAAGAATTTGATCGAGCTGATGGCGGCGGTCGCCGCGACGGCTGCTCTGTGTGGGTGTGCGAGCGCGCCCCCGCCGCGGCACACCGCGGACATGCGGCAGGAGGCCGCCAGAGACCTTGGCATCACACGCAACGCCTGGGCGCAATGCGTCCGAGCCGCGATACCGCGGCTCGACGATCCTCAATCTTCCTCGGTCGTTGCATCCTCGGACGTTGTCGCGCGTGCGGCCATGAGGAGCTGCTCTGACGAGTACACGGACATGGCGCGGGCTCTGGTGCGCACGCTAGCGCCAACCTGCCGCCGGGACCCGGATTGTACACGCGGCGCGCTGGCGACGGCCCAGCGTGAGGCCACGCAGGTCGCTACCAACGACGTCGTGACCGCGAGGGTGCGGGCGGCGGGCGCGGCAGCCCTCCAGTGTGAGTAAATGAGCCCGCGCCTGCAAAGGCATATCGCAGGGGGGAGGGGTAACGCCTCCTTGGCGTTCGGAATTCTCCTGATATGGACGGGCTACCGTCAGAGCGCATTCACTAACGATCGTTGACGACTCGCGGCAACGATATCGGATGGTGACGGTCGGACCGCTACGATTCGCGGGGTCGACAACCCGACTCCGCGACCACGAGCGCCGCTCGGCGGCAGCCGGCCACCTGCGGACATTGGCGAGGCCATTTACCACTACGCACCACTCAGTAGCGAAGGCACTGAGCGGCCAGGTCCGGTCGCTGGATGGTCAGTCCTAATCTCTCCAAAGCGGCCACCCGATTACGCACCGCGGTCACGCGCTACGAGGGCACTTTTGCCTCGGACGGCGCCGGGGGAAATTCGCGGTACTGCGGGAGACTGTCAGTGATCTCGAACCATGGTGCCTTGGAACCAACGTGCCAATGCGCCTCGGCTCGAATCCCAGGATCAACATCGAGAGTTCCAAGCGGGAGATTGAAGATGGTCGGGTATTGATCCGAAAAGGCGATCAAAGGCGAGCCGCAGTTGCGGCAGAATGTCCGATGCACTCCCGGCGACGAAATGTAATCACCAACGGAATCGTTGCCTTGAACCCAGCGGAAGTCTTTCGCCCATACGAGAGAGCGAGGGCGAAAGGCAGAACCATGGGCCTTGCGGCACATCGAACAGTGGCAATAGGCGGCCATGAACAAATCGCCGCCGATCTCGTATCGCACGTTTCCGCACAGGCAGCCCCCTGTAAGTATTCGTGACACGGTTCGTCCTCCCCATTCGAGTGACATCCGCGGAGCACCTCTATTGTCTCAGAAGGGGTGATACTGAACAGTCCGGCGGCCTTTATCCGTCGGTCACATATGCGGCGTAAAATTGGCCTAAGATCCCTCGTAGCGGTCATTTCACGATTTTTTCAATGAGCGCATTCCGAGAGGAAAGCTAATTGCAGCGCGTTAGGGTCGTCGGCGTACTCGCCGTCGGCCTCACAGTGGCCGTTGCGCTTGCGGCGTTTGCGCTGCAAGGCAACGCGCGGCGCGACCGGCTGCGCCGCATCGTGCAAGAGCAGTGTCTCCCGCATTGGCTCGCGACCCATCAGCCCGCGCCGTGCAGCAGCGTGACGCTCCTGGGCAGTGGCGCCGACGCACAGGGCTACGCGGTGCTGCACGATCGCAAGGGTGGCGCGCACTTTCTCCTGATCCCGACGCGCACCGTCGGCGGGATCGAAAGTCCCGCGGCGCGCAGCGCGAATGCACCCAACTACTTCGATGCGGCCTGGAAAGCGCGGGGAGTGCTGGCGACAGAGACCGGTCGCCCCCTGCCCCGAACTGCGATCGGTCTGGCCGTGAATCAGCTGAGCTCGCGCAGCCAGGACCAACTGCACATTCACATGAGCTGTCTGCGACCGAGCACATTCAAAGCTCTGAGGCGGGACGCTGCACAAATTGGTCCGCACTGGAACCTTATTGAGTTCTCTGGACACTCCTATTACGCGATGCGCGTCATGGGCGAGGAACTCGCGCCTGCGAATCCGGTCCGTCTGCTCGCGGACGGTATTCCGGGGGCACGGGATCGGCTTGCGGATTACACGCTGCTGGTGGCCGGGGCGGTCTTTGCGCAGGCACCGGGATTTGTGCTCCTCGCCTCACGCGGCGCGCCGGGCGCCGAGCTGCTGCTCGATGCAACGTGCACAGTGGTACGGTGAAACGTTCCTCAATTGCGGACCACTGTCGCACAGGTAATTTTGCCAACTCTCGATAGGTCCCGTGACGAGGGTGGAATGATACGTACCGGAACGCTGCACGCGTCCCGAAAGACATCGCGGTAGCAGCAGCCTCCGCTGTGTGGATGCGTGGATGTGACGCTAGCGCCCCGGTGAGAGCACTTGATGCAGCTTCTTTCGCGACGATCGCGCAAACGCCAACGCGGTGAGCGATCAGTGGCACGAGGCGCTGTCTTGCAGTGGACAAGGCCTTCACTCGCATGTGCTCAATCCAGTCGCTCACGGCATCGGGCTTCATCTCTGCGGCGGAGTGAAAGCAGAAACGCTCGTATCCTCGGAGAATCTCGACCACGACGTTGGCGAGGATTTCCGGAGGTTTCGAGCGACCCGCCGACCACAATGCAGGCTCCCCAGCCTGGGCACGGTGATCCCCATTGCACGTTCCACGACACCGGTGGTTGTCCGGGAAGGAGACCGTGCTGGCGCGACCGCCACTTTTCTCACCTCACACGCGACGTGCGCCTCAGGAAGGCGCCCCGAAAGCGGCCAGTTCGCTTCGACAGCAGATCAAGCCACGCGGCCCGTACCTCAATGCCGTCTCAGAATCTTTGAGTAATCGATTTCGAGCTTGCCCCGGTCGGAGCGCCGGCCATCGATATTACCAACGCCGCACGTACGCGCGACTTCCCCCGTCGGCTCTTGCATCGGCGCTCCAGAAAGCAGTCGTACGATTGCGGCCAGAGGTTGTCTGATTGATCAGAGCACTTTCGCTAGATGGCAAGCGCGAGTCGGATGCCCAAATCTACGTCCCGCAGCAAATCCGGCGCGAGCCTACCGATCCGCTCCCTCAGTAACCGCTTGTCGACCGTTATCAGCTGCGACACGTTGACCACCGAATCTCGGCTCAGACCGCCTGCACGTGCACGTACCCGAACGTTACCGGGCGCCCGCTCGAGCCGGAGGTTGGAACTCATGACCGCACAGATGACCGTGCGAATCGCGCTTTGATTGAACTCATTGGACTGAACGATGAGCAGAGGTCGCCGAAACCCTGGTCCTGATCCAATCGGATCGGAAAGCGATGCCCACCAGAGCTCACCTCGTCGCATCCCTACCATTGTTCCCTGCGTAATAACTGCGACTGGATCCGTGCAAGCTCAGGGTCAAGCTCCGACTCCTTCAGCTCTGCCCCATATATGGCGTCGAGCTGCTCTCGCACGCCTAGGAACCTTTCATCCTTGAGGTAGTCGGCAATTGCGGTGGCGTACAGCTCGCTGCGCGACATGCCTCGCTTTTTTGCCAAAGTCTCGGCCTCTCTGAAGAGGGCATCGGGGATCGATATCGCTGTCTTCACAGGCGCAGTATAACTACGGTTATACTCGCATTCAAGGACAGCTAAACTCTCGGAACTGGTTCGACGGGCGCGAAGCGGCCAACAGCGGCCCGATTGTGCGAAAGTCGGGTTCTACGGATCGCGTACGTGCGCTCCGATTGAACATACCCGTGCGTTTGACGCGGACCATTGGGTAGTTCGCGGCGAGTCGATTGGTATTGTCCTGACCACCGGAGAAGAGTCGACGCCGGCCCGCAAGGTGAATTCGTGGAAGTTACCGGTCTCACCGCACGCGCTAATCGCGCCGACGAGTCAGTTCGTAAGTGATGCTGTCGAGCGTGCCAGAGTACGAGAGCCGATTCATCGCTGCCTCATGGTGAAATACGGCGGCAGTTGGCGGCGCCTGCTCGTTACGTCACCGTGAGGCCGCTGCTCGCTCGGCGAGCGGCCAACTGGAGACGCTGGCGGTACGAACGCTGATTTCCGGAAAGCGGTCGAGGGAGCAGGGCAGCGGCGCTCGGGGTGATCTTCGGGGTCTCGCAGCTGCTCAGCATCAGCCTGATTGCCCTGAGTGCGATCCTCGGCGCAGGGCTACGCCGCTGGTTGGCGAGGATCAGCGGCAACCCGTTGCTGCCGCCGTTCGCCGCCGCACTGGCCGCGGGAATCATCGGCGCCGCCGTCGTTGATCTTCACCTGAGCCCGGCGCAGCAACTTGTTGCCGTGTGCCCATGCATGGTGCTGGTGCCCGGCCCGCATCTTTTGAATGGCGCACTCGACCTCGCGCGCACGGAGATTTCCCCAGGGCGTCGCGCGCATCGCTTACGCGAGCATGATCATCCTCATGATCTGTGCCGGGCTGCTCCTGGGCCTTGCGGTCGGCGGTGTCGCCTTGCCGGCATCTGGAGAGATCACCGCAGTATCACTGCTTTACGATGTGATTGCAGCCGGTGTGGCCGTGGCTGCCTACGGAACGTTCTTCTCCATGCCGTGGCGCATGCTGCCGATCCCGACGCTGATCGGAATGCTCGCGCATGCCGCACGCTGGCTCGTCGTCGCGGCTGCCGGCTTCGGGATCGAGATCGGCGCATTCGTCGCGTGCCTCATCGTGAGCGTCATGGTCACGCCGATCGCGGAGCGACTGCGTCTGCCTTTCGCCGGCATCGCCTTTGCGTCGGTCGTCTCTCTCATTCCGGGGGTCTTCCTCTTCTGGATGGGCGGCGGACTCCTGACACTGATCGCATCCGGCGCGAAGGCGCCCACCGCCGTGCTGCAGGATGTGATCGTCGACGGCTCGACCGCGTTCGTCGTCGTACTGTCGATGGCATTCGGATTGATCATCCCCAAGCTGTGCATGGATCACTTTCGTCACACCCACGCGCGGTAGTGCGGCCTGGGTGCAGATCGCAAGCGCCTTCGTGCTCCTGTGCCGCGGCGAGGAGATCGATGCCCGCGCGCCGCGCGGCGTGGATCTAAGCCCCTTTCGGCGCCAGGCCCGCCCCACATCATATTGGCTCGAACCGTAGTGACTCGCCGCAGTATGCTTCAACGAGAGGATGCGATTCTGGATGTCGAGCTGTCGTCAGGTACCGTCTGAGGCTTCGCGTCCCCACGCGGTATTCACCGTGTCTGGCGACGTAAGCTTGCAAAGCCTCCGCAGTGGCGCGCGGCTGTTGGATCAGCTCCGCGGAGGCCGGCAACGCGCGACGAAAGAGCTCCGCGACCACCTCATAGTGGGTGGAGCCCAGAATGACTTTGTCGGGCGAACGCCCGATGCGCTCGCGCAACGCGTTCAGATGCCGATCGATGGCTCTACTGAGCGCTTCCGGAGCGACCCTCCGCTCGATCATCGCCGCAAGCCCCGGACACGCCTCCATGATCACACGGAGGTCGTTGCGTCGCTTCGCGATCTCGATCGGGTAGACGGCGCTGCGAACGGTCGCCTGAGTGGCAAGGATACCAACTGCCTCTCGAGGACCGGCGGCAACGGGCGTCGAGTGCGCTGCGTTCCATGCCCTGCCGGTAACGGCTTCGATGGTGGGCACGATGATGCCGAGCACATTCACCGCGCGCGCCAGCGTCTGGCGAAAGCCGGGAAGCCAGGACTCTTGCAATCGATGTAGCGCCACTGCCGAGGCCGTGTTGCAGGCCAGTATCACAAGGTCGCAACCCTCGAGGAATAGCCGCTCGCAACCGGCGCGGGTCAACTGAACGATTTCCTCACTGCTGCGAGTGCCATATGGCATATGTGCCTGGTCGGCCAGGTAGACGACATCCGCGGTCGGCAAACAGCCGACCACCGCGCGGTGGATCGTGAGACCGCCAACCCCGGAGTCGAATAGGCCAATTGCCATGTCTGCAGATTCGCCCGTGCGCAATCAGCGCTGTTCGCCACGGGTGTCATGTGAGCCAGCGTTTCTTAGCCTTGAGATAAAGCCTGCGTCTCGGCAGCTCAAAAGCTTGGTACTCGACCAGGAGCGTATTGACGGCCTCGCGCAACAGATCCTGCTTCGTGCGCCCGGTCTTGCTAGCGAGCTTGTCGATGAGCTCGACCTGCTCGTCATCGAGGTAGAGTGCCACTTGCTTTCGGAGCGTCCTACCCATGCAGCTAATATTAGCGGCTCATATTAGCCGGGTCAATCGATCGTTCATCGTATGGATCTACTTCGACGCATACCCATGGATCAATCGTCTACATGACCTACTTTGAACGACAATGGTTACATGGGCCGATGATTGCTCCAAAAGGGGCCGGCCGCCGCGCCAGCGGAGTGAGCGCCGCTCAGAGTCTCGTGAAGCCATCCCGGCTCCAGCTCTCCGAGCCGACGCCGTTGTGGACGAAGAAAAGCCCGGCGGGATCGTACTGCTGCTTGATCTCGGCGAGCCGCGAATAATTGTCGCCCCAAAAGGCCCGCTGCCATCCTTTTTGAAAGTAGTTGGTCTCGTTCACGTACGATCCGCTCGGCCCCGCCACGGCACGGAGTTGCTCGACGCATTGATCGATGGCTTTTGCGGCCGCGCGTCCCTTGATGACGTCGGGCTCATGGCCCGGAATTCCGGGATAGGCGGGTTGCTCGCCGTCAGCCACGATGGCGAGCGCAAAGGCGGTGAGGACTGTCGGGTTCATCGCCGTGTCTTTGGCAGCCGCGATCGCACCAGGAGGAGCACCGGCGAGACCCTTGTTGAAATGCAATTCGATATCCGCGTGCCGCGACCCTGCGAACAACGTGTCGGCAAGGCGCAACTGTGAATCGCTCGCGAGCAGAGCGGCGGGCATCCAGAGCGATTCGTAAGCCCAGATGTACCATCCGACCTGCCCTGAATCGCCACCCCACCAGACGTCCGATGGCGCCGCGCCGGGCCGTTCGTCGAGATCGAAGACCGGCTGATGCATCACGTGCACCAGGATATCGTCCATGATGGCGTAGAATGGGTTTCCCTTGGCGTTATTGCCCTCTTTCGGCCAGTTCTCCTCCTGCCATTCGGCATCCCACATACGTCGCGCCGGAAGGCTCGAGATGATCGGCCCCGGCCACGGTATCGAATATCCGTTCGGCGACGTCTTCACCCACTCCACGAAAGGCTGCCAGATTCTCTGCAACTGCTCTCGGTTGAGCCCCTGTGAAACCATTCTGATCTCGAGCACGTTCTCTCGGCGCACCTTCACCTGTTCTCCCCAATGCTCGTTGAAGAGATGCTCGGCGTAGAAGCGGACGAACGCGCGCAGGAGGCTCCGGTAGGCCTCGTCCGAAGGCGCTTTGATGTCGAAGTTGGCGCCGCCGAAGTATTCCGGAAGATCATGCGTGCGAACCGTGAGCTTGCTGACCACCCCGAACGTGCCGCCCCCGCCGCCCTTCAGCGCCCAGAGCAGGTCGGGATTCATGCATGCGTTCGCGATCCGGAGCTCCCCGTCCGCCGTGACGACCTCCGCTTCCAGTAAGCTTGCCGCGGCCGTGCCGTAGCGCTTGGAGAAGCTTCCAAAGCCGCCGCCCAGGGTCAGGCCGGCAACCCCGACCGTCGTGCAGCCGCCACCCTGGACGTACCTCCCGCCCTGGGTGGTCACCGCCTGGTACGCCTTCATCCAGTGCGTACCCGCGCCGATCGTGACGGCGGGTTGTGGCGCGACCTTGCCCTGACACCCCCGGGGCACGAACGCGGAATGCATCTCGACATCGGTCATATGGCGCGTCCAGATCATGAGCGAGTCCGGCGCATTCGAGGCGCCGAGGTAGCTGTGCCCACGTCCCTTCACGACGAGCCGCAAGCGATTTTCGCGCGCGAAGTTGACTGCGGCAGCGATGTCGCGGGCGTTGCGCGCGGCGACGGCGTACACGCTGGGTCTGGTCACCCACGCATCGACCCATCCGAGCGTTTCCGTCAGTCCGGGCTCATCGGCGATCCAGTAGGGGTTTTTGAGCGCCTTCATGAGAGCCCGTGCGGCGGGGCTATCTGGAGCGGCTTTGAGCGCGTCGAGGGGAAAGTGAACCGGCAGCAGCTTTCCACCGACCGCGTCCTTCAGTCGCTGCCACGCTGCCTCGGACGGCCATGCCGCGTCCGACGGCCGGACCCGCTGGACGCTCGTGCTCGCCGCCGCATTCGCCGGCCGACGATGCGGCAGCAGCGGTAGCAGCAACAGCGATCCGGCCGTCTCGAGAAGTGCGCGTCGACTCTGCGACATGACCCTCGCCCTCACTACGCAGGCGCCGCCGCCATTTGCGGTTCACTGCCGAGCCGCATTATAGAGTCGGCAGGCATCAGTCGATCAGCGCTCGGGGGGACGATCTCGAGGGCGACTCAAGCGATCGAGGATTATGGCGAGCAGCACGATGACGAAGCCGGCCTCGAAGCCCATTCCCACCTGAACCGTGTTGAGCGCTCGGACGACGGGTACTCCGAGGCCGCCTGCACCCACCAGCGCGGCGATCACCACCATGGATAGACTGAGCATGATGCATTGGGTAATGCCGGTCGCCATCGTCGGCGCAGCACTCGGCAGCTCGACTTTCCACAAGAGCTGCAGTCGCGTGGCGCCGAAGGCCTCGCCGGCCTCGAGCAAGGGTCTGGGAACCGAGCGGATGCCGAGCTGCGTCATGCGAATCGGCGCAGGCAAGGCGAACACGACGGTCGAGATCAGGCCGGGGACGACACCCAGACCGAAGAGCACCAGCGTGGGGATGAGATACACGAACGTAGGGAGCGTTTGCATGAGATCGAGGACGGGACGCAGCGCGGCGAAGAATCTCGGTCTGTGGGCCGCCGCGATTCCCACGGGCACGCCGATGACGATGGAGATCAGTGTGGCCACGATGACGAGTGACAACGTCTCGAGCGTCGGCACCCAGTAGCCCTGATTCATGATGAAGAGCAGCGCCGCCGTCACGAACACGACCAGCGCGGCCGAACGCCTCAGAATCCAGGCGAGCACGGCGACTGCGAAGATCAGCAGGGGGGAGGGAATCGCGCGCAGAAGCGCGGTCAGTCCGTTCACGCCCGCGCGGGCGACTGCGGAGATCCCATCGAACAGGATGTTGCCGTGCGTCTTGAGATATTCCACGAGGACCGAAACGGCAGCGCCCACGGGGATCTTGTGCCCGCTCACCCAGCGCTCGAAGCTCGCGGCGCTACCGCGCGTGCCCGACGCGGCCACCGCCGCGAGGGCGGGCCGTCCGTCGAAGGACGAAACGCCCTCGAGCCAGGCAGCGACAGTGCGAGGGTGAGCTTTCAGCCAGGCCGCGGCGGCGAGCGGCGGCGGCTGGTGGCGGTTCAGGATCGCATCCATCACCTCGCTCTCGCCCTCGAGGCTGAACTGCAGATTCTTCAGCAGTCGCCCGAGGTTGGGGCACTCGCTGAGCAGGCCGGCGCGGGCGTCGGTGTAGATCGAGGCACCACCGAAGTTGGGGCCGAAGACCGCTTCCCCTCCCGCCAGGTAGCGCAGGTCGAACCGCAGGTTCATGGGGTGCGGGTCCCACGCGAGAAACACGATGGGAGCATGCGCGCGGATCGCGCGCTCGACCTGTGCGAGCATGCCCTGCTCGCTCGATGCGACGAGGTGAAATGCCGCGAGCCCGTAGGTATCGCGGTCGATCAGCGTGAGGATGTGATTGTTGCCGTCGTTCCCGGGTTCGATGCCATAGATCGAATAGTTGAGTTGCGGTCCGAAGCGCGCGATGTCGGCAAAGCTCCGCAAGCCCGCGGCGTACGTATAGCCGGGGACGGCGAGCGTGTACTTGGCGCCGGTGAGATTCGCGCCCACCACCTGCACGGAGCCGTCGTCGATGTACGGTTGACGGTCGCGGGTCTGGGCCGGCATCCAGTTGCCGAGAAATACGTCGATGTTGCCGGCTCTCATCGAGGCAAAGGTGACCGGAACCGAAAGCAGCGTCGTGCTGGGCGCGTAGCCCAGGTCGTGCAGCAGATCGCTGAGCAGCGCGGTCGTCACGGTGACATCCGTCCAGCCCGCGTCGGCGAGCCGCACCGTACGGCATGCGCCCGGCTCGAGCGGCACACCCGCGGCCTGGCTAACGCCCGCGAGGCTCGAGAACGCGACGACGAGCGCCTCAGGGACGCCGCGGAAAGCGCGCCATGCGTTCGAGATCGTTGAGCTCCTGGTCATTTCGGATGTAGCTTCGGCTCGCATCGCGCATCGGCTGAAAATCCCACGCTCGATAGCGGCCCTGCCGTAGTGCCGCGTACACCAGGTGGCGTCGCTGCTGACTCGCGAGCACCGCTTGGTGCAGAGCCTCCAAGCTCCAGCGCCGCGCCACCTCGTCGCGAAAGTGAGCGACCAGTGCCGCGTGCTCCGCGCGCATGCCGAGGTTCGACCGCTCGTTCGGGTCCGAGACCAGGTCGTACAGCTGGTCGGGGTCGGCGGGGCAATGCACGAACTTGTGCCCCGAGCGCCGGATCATCACGAGCGGAGCGATGGCCCCTTCGGCCAGATACTCGCCGGTCGCTTCGCCCGGTCCGCGACCTCCCTCGAGCGCGGGTAACAGGCTCGAGCCGTCGATCGGCGCTGCGTACGGCGGTACGGTACCCGCGTGCGCGAGCGCCACGAACGTCGGCAGCAGGTCGACCAACGAGGCCACCTCGGGCACGCGCCGTGCCGCGAATCGCCGCGGTGCATGCACGATCAGCGGGATCCGGCAGGCCGCCTCGAAGAAGGTCATCTTGTACCAGAGACCGCGCTCGCCGAGCATGTCGCCGTGATCGGCGAGCAGGACGATCACGGTGTCGTTATCGAGACGCGCTTGTCTGAGGGCGCTTAGCAGCGCACCGATCTGATCATCGACGTAGGCGAGGGCACCGTAGTACGCGCGCCGCGCGGCACGCACCTGAGCGTCGGTAGGCTGGGCGAGCTCGAGGCCGATGACATGCCTCAGGCGTTGCGAAT
>Ga0335074_10000448_pt1 | contig 59837 bp, 50 predicted proteins | sample Lox_Sample_23_FD_206715 | JGI IMG/M metagenome (GOLD analysis project Ga0335074, IMG submission 206715) | Soil microbial communities from Loxahatchee National Wildlife Refuge, Florida, United States - Lox_Sample_2.3 | ecosystem: Environmental > Terrestrial > Soil > Wetlands | place: USA...
ACGTTGATGAACCCTGCGGCGTCGCCGATCAGCGCGCCGCCGGGGAACACCAGCTCGGGGACCGACTGCAGCCCGCCCTCATTCAGCGCCCGCGCACCATAGCTGATGCGCCGCCCGCCTTCGAAATGGCCGCGCACCGCAGGGTGGGTCTTGAACCGCTGCATCTCCTCGAATGGCGACAGCCACGGATTGCTGTAGTCCAGCCCGACCACGAACCCGTACGACACCAGGCGATTGCCGAAATGGTAAAGAAACGACCCGCCATACGTTCCGCTGTCCAGCGGCCAGCCGATCGAATGCTCTATCAGCCCGGGGCGATGGTTCTCTTCCGGGATCTCCCACAGCTCCTTGATCCCCAGCGCGTAGGTCTGCGGATCGTGACCCCGGCGCAGATTGAACCGCTCGATCAGCCGCTTGGACAGCGACCCGCGGCAGCCCTCGGCAAACAGCGTGTAGCGCGCGCGCAACTCCATCCCGCGCTGGAAATTCTCGGTCGGCTGCCCGTCCTTGCCGATGCCCATGTCGCCGGTGGCGATGCCCACCACGCGGCCGTCCTCCTCCAGGAACTCGGCGGCGGCGAAGCCGGGATACAGCTCGACGCCCAGCGCCTCGGCCTGCTGCCCCAGCCAGCGGCAAACATTGCCCAGCGAGACGATGTAGTTGCCGTGATTGTTCATCTGCGGCGGGGTCGGCAGCTTATATGATTTCGTTTCTGTCAAGAACAGAAACCGGTCCTCGAGCGCCGGCGTTTCCAGCGGCGCGCCCTTGTCCCGCCAGTCCGGGATCAGCTCGTTCAGCGCCCGCGGCTCCACCACCGCGCCGGACAGGATATGCGCACCGATCTCACTGCCCTTCTCCACCAGGCAAACCGAGGCATCCGGCGCCAGCTGCTTCAGCCGGATCGCGGCCGCCAGCCCGGACGGCCCGCCCCCGACGATTACCACGTCGAATTCCATTGCCTCGCGGGGGGGCAGGTCCTCCGCCATCAGGGTCGTCCTCCGAATGCCGCACGCAACCTAGGCAGTGTGCGGACGTTGCGCAAAACGCAAGGGGCAGGCAGGAGTCGCGCATGGACGCGCTGACACTGCTGCGACTGCACATCGAGTGGGGCGCCGACGAAGCGTTGGACGACGCGCCGGTCGATCGGCTGCGGCCGGGCGGAATGGCGGCGGGGAGTGCAGAAGGCGCGGGCCAGAAGCTCCCCCTCCCCTTGAGGGAGGGGGGTGGGGGGAGGGGGCATACGGCACCCGAATCCCGCGGGGCGGCCCCCTCCCACCAACTCCCTCCCGCCCCCTCCCACCAACTCCCTCCCGCAAGGGGAGGGGGAGCTTCTGTTCTCACCCCCGCGCCCACCACCTCCCCCGCCCTCCATGCCGCGTCTGTCGCCGGCCAGGCGCAGACGCTCGAGGATCTCCGGGCCGCGCTCACAGCGTTCGACGGCTGCGCCTTGCGTGACACCGCCGCCAATCTCGTCTTTGCCGCCGGTGACCCGAACGCCAGTCTGTTGTTGATCGGCGACCCTCCCGGAGACGCCGAGGATCGCAGCGGTACCCCCTTTGCGGGACCCGACGGCGCCTTGCTCGACCGCATGCTCTCCAGCATCGGCCTGACCCGAGCGAGCCTGTTGCTCACCCCGCTGATCCCCTGGCGCCCGCCCGGCGGCCGGCCCCCCAGTCCCGCCGAAATCACGGTCTGTCTTCCCTTTCTGCACCGCCTGATCGTGCTGGCTGCCCCGTCCCGGCTGCTGGTCGCAGGCACCCTCGCCGCCCGCTCTTTGCTCGGGTCCCCGCGTCGCCGCACGGGTCCTGCGTGGGCGGAAATCGCCGTGCCCGGCCTTCCAACGCCGATCCCCGCCCTGATCATGCCCAGCCCCACTATGGTCGCCCGCACCGCCGGCGCCCGTCGCGAGGCCTGGACCGCGCTGCGCTTGCTCCGCCGCACCCTGGACGCCGATCTCGCCAAGAGTTGAGGCTTCGCCGCACCGCCAACCGCCTGATTCATCACGCCCTGTCACACATAATGAGACGGGTCTCACCAGCGGGGGTTGTCGTCTCAGGCTTGCGCCTGTAGCGACCCCCGCCATGCGAGGGGTCAACGTCACACATGCCCGGCTGCCCCGTGCCCGGGCGTTCTTCGCCGGTGTCGCGCTTCTCGCCGGAGCCTTTGCTCCGGCCACGGGCGCAGCCCAGCCGACAGGCAACGATGAAACCGCGATGGCCGTGCCGCGGCTTTCGCCGCCGGACGGCAATGCCGGCGTGGCGCTGCCGCAGCCGCTCGATCCGAGCGACGCTGCCTTGGTTCGTCAGGCCTTCGCCTTCCAGGCGCGTGGCGATCTCACAGGCGCCGACCAGGCCATCGCCAGGCTGCAAGACGACCTGCTGCTCGGGCCGCTCCTGGCCGAGCGCTATCTCGGCCGCTTCCATCACGCCACCACCGCCGAGCTGACGTCCTGGCTGGAGCGCTTCGCCACCCAACCTGATGCGGCCGCGATCCGAGCCTTGCTCCTGCGCCGACTGCCCCGCGGCGCGGTCGTTCCACCCCTGCCGGCTGCCGCCCCGCTACCCCAGCAGCACCCCTCGGCACCACCGCCTCTGCCGAGCGCCGACGAGCCGCCGCCGCTGCCCCGCCAACCCGTGTTGGAGCGTACCATCGCCCTTCGCATGACGCACGGCGAGACGGCCGCCGCGCTGCGCCTGATCGACGGGCGCCACGTACTTGCACCCGCCTACGCCTCTCTGCTTCGCGGCGAGGTCGCCCGCGATCTGTTCACCCGCAACGAGGACAGCCAGGCGCTGAGCGTTGCCCACCAGGCCGAGCGCCTGGGCACAGCGGGACACAATGTCGGGCTGGCTGCCTATGTCGGTGGGCTCGCCGCCTGGCGCCTCGGCCACCCCGCCGAGGCACGCCAGCTTTTCGAGCATGCCGCCGAGGCGCCGCTCGCATCAACACCGCAACAGGCGGCGGCCGCGTTCTGGAGCGCTCGCGCCGCGCAGCAGGCAAACGACCCGGTGGACGCCGCTTACTGGCTGCGCCGTGCCGCCGAGCAGAAAACGACGCTGCACGGCATACTCGCGCGAAGATTGCTTGGCCTTCCGACCGGCATCGTGCCCAGCGGTGCATTGCTGTCACAGGCCGACGTGGATGCGATTGCCGCAACCGAGGCTGGCTGGCGCGCCTTTGCGTTGCTTCAGGTCGGCCAGCAGCAGAGGGCAGCCACAGAGTTGCTCGGCCTGTGGCCCAGCGTCCGTGACGACCCGTCGCTACGCCGCGCGCTGTTGCTGGTCGCCGCTGGAGTCGGGCTGACGCAGTGTGCCACGCAACTCGCGGCATGGAACGCCGAGGCTGATCCGGAAACCGGCGACCTTGCGCAGGTTGCAGTGCCGGCGCTGCATCCGGCGGGCGGATTTCGGGTCGATCGAGCTCTGGTCTATGCGCTGACACGTGTCGAATCGAATTTCGATCCCGCCGCGGTGTCCGCCGCCGGTGCGCGCGGGCTGATGCAGCTGATGCCCACCACGGCCCAATACATCGAGACGCTCGCCCCAGGACAACCGGCCAGCCTGCACGACCCGTCGCTGAATCTTGAGCTCGGGCAGCGTTATTTGTTGTACCTGGCTGCCCAGGAATCGATCGGCGACAACCTGCTGCGATTGCTGGCGAGCTATAACAACGGGCCTAACGGCTACCTGCAATGGGCGGGCGACATTTGCGACGACAACGATCCGCTGTTGTTCATCGAAGCCATTCCGAATGCCGAAACGCGCCGGTTCGTGGAACGCACGCTGACCTATACCTGGATCTACGCGGCGCGCCTGCACGTGCCCGCGCCCAGCCTGGACGAAATGGCGGCTGGCGCGTTCCCGCGCTTCACGCCGGCTGCCTCCGGGCGCAAAATAGCCGAGGCGTGGCTGCACTGATCCAACCGCCGTGCGGCCATGATGGCAGGAGCCAGCCCCAGGAGGCATCCCATGGCGCGCATCGACGAAAGCCGACCGTTCCTTCCGGTCAACATTGCCGTGCTGACCGTGTCGGACACGCGTACGGCGGCGAATGACACCTCTGGCGATGCGCTGGCTGAACGCATCGTGAAGGCCGGTCATCGCGTGGCCGTGCGCGCGATGTCCAAGGACGACGTCGCCGCGATCGAGACGCATCTGCGCGCCTGGATCTCTGATCCCGAGATCGACGTGGTGATCACCAACGGCGGCACCGGCGTCACCGGCCGCGACGTGACACCGGAAGCGTTCGATCATGTGCTGGACAAGAAGATCGAAGGCTTCGGTGAATTGTTCCGTATGCTGAGCTACCAGAAGATCGGCACATCCACCATGCAGTCGCGCGCGATCGGCGGCGTCGCGGGCGGGACCTACTTGTTCGCGCTGCCGGGAAGCACCGGTGCCGTGAAGGATGCGTGGGATGACATTCTGGCGTCGCAATTGGATAACCGGCATCGGCCGTGCAATCTGGTGGAACTGATGCCGCGTCTGCTGGAACATTTGAAACCGGCGGCGGAATAGCGGCGGAAAGGAATTGGAACCACAGATGAACGCCGATCAACGCGGATCGGCCTCGTCGGTGCGAAGTGCATGCGGTTCGTTGCGTCTGCCCATGTCATTGCGAGGAGCGCAGCGGCGAAGCAATCTCGTTCGAGCACGCGTTCGGACTTTCGTGCGGTCCTTGAACAAGGTTGCTTCGTCGCTTCGCTCCTCGCAATGACATGGGACGACGCGCGCGCCGCACGCTCGATCATCTCGCGCACGAACTTTATGGCACTTCCGGCCAGTTGTGTTTCGGGTAACGGCCCCGCATGTCGCGCCGCACATCGGCCCAGGCGCCCTGCCAGAAGCCTGCGAGGTCGGTGGTCACAGCCACTGGCCGCCCGGCGGGCGACAGCAGCGACAAGCGCAACAGCACGCGCCCGCCAGCCAGCAGCGGCGTTTCCCTCAGGCCGAAAAACGCCTGCGCTCTCGCCGAGGCAATCGGTGGAGATGCCATGTAATCGATCGTGGCCCGGCCGCCCGGCAAGGTAAGTTCACGCGGCAGGTCTCGATCCAGCCGCGCCGCCTGGCCCCAGGGCAGCGTGCCGCGCAGAATCACCGCCAAATCCAGACCTGCCAGGTCAGTCAGCCTGGTCATCCTGGACAGATGCGGCGCCAGCCAGTCGGACGCGGTCGCAGCGAGCGTGGCATCCGACAGGTCCGGCCAGTCGGCGTCGGGCTCGAGCGCACGCATGATGGCAACCCGAGCCTGGAACTGGCGAGCCGCGTCGGTCCAGGGCAGCGCGGCGAACCCGTCGGCTGCCGCGGCACGGGCCAGTGCCTCGGCCACCGCGTGGGGATCCGCCGGCTCTGTGCGGTCGGTCAACACCAACGCGCCCAGACGCCGTCTCCGCCGTGACAGTACGGCGCCAGAGGCTGGATCGAAACCGCTCTCCACCGTCTCGGTTATGCGTGCCGCCAGGACAGGGGGCAGCGCGTCCGGATGCAGTTCTGCGGCCAGCCGAATGCGCGACGACGCCCGGAGTTCCAGCGCCGCGGCGACCAGCAGCCCGGCGTTCGCCAGCTTGTCTGTGCGCGGCAAGCGGGCACCCCCGCCACCGGATAGGCGAAACGACCCCGGCTCACCGCGCCGTTGGCCAATGCGGTCGGGGAAGCCGGCGGCCAGCAGTTTTCCGGGGTCGCCATCCGGACGGACATCGCCGTTCAGGCCCAATCGCCGCCGATACTGGCGTGCGGCCTGACGGATGCGGGCCAGGGCGCCCCGGTCAGCGGCAGAATCGCCGTCGGTGATCGCTGCCAAACGCAGGGCGATGTCAGCCGGAGCCTCCGGCGCGCGAAGCGGATCCCGTTCCTCGAGCAATCCGGCAAGGTCAGCAGCCAGCGCCTTCTCTGCCGAGGATTGGGCCGCGAGCAGGATGGCCGCCAGTCGGGGATGCGCGCCCAGGGTGGCCATGCGGCGGCCCGTTTCGGTGATCCGATCATCCAGGCCGAGCGCGCCAAGTTCCGCCAAAAGCGCCCGCGCCGCCGCCACGGCGCCGGCGGGTGGTGCATCCTGGAACGGCAGGTCTGCCGGCGCGGCACCCCAGGCGGCGCAATCCAGCAACAGGGACGAAAGTTCGGCTTCCAGAATTTCCGGGCGGTCGTAGGCCGGCAGGCCGCGATGCTGCGCTGCGGTCCACAGGCGGATCGCCACGCCTGGGCCCTCACGGCCGGCGCGGCCGGCGCGTTGCTCTGCCGCGGCACGCGAGATGCGCAGCGTGGCGAGCCGCGTCAGCCCGGTGCCGGGGTCCAGCCGAGGCGTGCGGCGAAAGCCGCCATCCACCACAATCCGCACGCCCGGCACGGTGAGGGAGGTTTCCGCAATCGACGTCGCCAACACCACCCGGCGCGTCTCCGCGGGACGAAGGGCACGATCCTGTGCCTCGGGCGGCAGTTCGCCATGCAGAGGCAGGACCAGGGCGCCGCAGCCCGCCAAGGCAGCCTCGGCACGGCGGATCTCCGCCATGCCAGGCAGGAACGCCAGCACGTCACCCGCATGTTCTGCCAGCGCCGCCCGCACGGCGCGGGCCAGCGCGTCAGGCAGCTCACGCGGGCCCGGGATATCGCGGGCGGCGTGGTGCACCGTGACAGGAAACATTTTTCCCGCGCTCTCGACGATTTCAGCGCGCATCAGTCCGGCAAGGCGAGCGCCGTCGGCGGTGGCAGACATTGCCAGCAACCGCAGTTCCGGCCGCAGCGCCGCCTGCAGATCCAGGCAGAACGCGAGCGCCAGGTCGGACTCCAGCGAACGTTCGTGCACCTCGTCCAAAATCACCAAGGCGGCCCCATCCAGGCCAGGATCGGATTGCAGGCGGCGGACCAGCAGCCCCTCGGTGACAACCTCGATGCGGGTCGCAGGGGAGACCGCGGCATCGAGCCGCGTGCGGTAGCCGACCGTGCGGCCGACAGGCTCCCCGAGCAAGCTGGCCATGCGGGCGGCAGCGGCGCGGGTCGCAAGACGACGCGGTTCAAGCACCAGAATCGTGCCGTCGCCGCGCCAGGATGCGTGCAGCAGGTCGAGCGGCACGAGCGTGGTCTTGCCCGCCCCCGGCGGCGCGACCAGCACCGCATTTCCGCCGGCGGCGAGGCGATCGCGGAGAGCGGGCAGGGCCTCGGTGACGGGGAGGTTCGGCAGTGGCGGCATGGCGGGGATTTGGCACAGAGCTGGCGGATTGTCCTGGACGGACTGGCGACAGTGACCGAACAATCGGTTCGGATGCGGCGGCTGCCAACCGTCAGGCCTTGCCACGTGTCGAAGACGAGAACTGTCAGTCCAGATCAGTTATCAGGCCGCAGGCGTATCAGTGTTGCTCTCTGCCACGCCTCACATCGCGGTCGCGCCGCCATCGACAACAAGACCGGCCCCATTCATATAGCCGGCATCATCGGAGGCCAGGAATACGATGCCCTTGGCGATGTCCATCGGCACCCCCAGGCGGCCCCAGGGCACCGTCTCGGTCACCATCTGCCGGACTTTCGCGGTATCGTTGGCGCCAAAGCGCTGGGCCCGTGCGACGAAGGTTTGCTCGCCCATGTCGGTCTGGATGACTCCGGGATGGATCGAGTTGACGCGTATCCGATAGCCCTTACGCGCGAATTCCAGAGCGGCGGACTTGGTGAACAACGTGACGCCGCCCTTGGTCATCGAATACAGCGGATCGAGCTGCGACCCGACAATACCGGCTATCGAGGCGAGGTTGACGATGGCGCTGCCATGCTCGCTGGACTTCGCAGCTTCGCGCAATGCGGGGGCAGCGACCTTGGTGCCGAGGAACACGCCGGTCATGTTCACGGCAACCAGCTTGTTCCATTCGTCCAGGCCGATCTCCTCGATCCCCTTACCTATGAAGACGCCAGCATTATTGACCAATATGTCGAGCTTGCCGAACCGGCTTACTGCGAGCTCGACGGCAGCGGCCCAGTCCTCCGGCTTCGTGACGTCCAGGTGAACGTATGCGGCCTGCGCATCGGCAGCCGTGATCGCAGCAACAGTCTCGCGTCCTTGGTCATCGAGCATGTCGCCGACCACAAGCTTGGCGCCCGACCTGGCCATCAATTTTGCGGTCTCGCCACCGATGCCACGCGCGGCGCCCGAGATCAGTGCGACTTTGCCATCAAGACGGTTCATGGTGTTTCCTCTCGCCACCTTGTGGCCGGCAGCCTACGGAGCGGGCCATCGCGCGGCAAATCGCCGCGACCATTATTCGCGAGCTGCCTATGCGGCAGCACCCGTCCCGGACCCTGTCACCAAGGGTCGATATAGGGGAATTTTTTTTCGGCTCTCGGCAGCACCGGCGGCAACCGCTTCAGGCTGTTGACGATCCATCTGCGCGTGTCGGCCGGGTCGATTACGTCATCGATTCCGCCACCGGTGACCGCGTTGACGGCCTTGGCGTTCTCGTAAGCGACCGCGGTGCGACGATCGAATTCCTGCCGCCGCGCCTCGGCGTCGTCGATCGCCATCAGTTCCTTGCGGTAACCAAGCTTGACCGCACCTTCAATGTTCATGCCGGCGAATTCCGCCGTAGGCCAGGCGATGGAGAAGAATCCGACCAACGATCCCGCCCCCAGCATTGCCTGCGCGCCGAGGCCGTATGCCTTGCGCACGACCACGGAGACCAACGGCGTCGTAAGATTGGCACCCACATTGAACAATCGCGTGCAGTGGCGCACCAGCGCGGTACGCTCGACCTCGGGGCCGACCATGATTCCGGGGCAGTCGATCAGGGAGAGCACCGGGATGTCGAAGGCGTCGCAGAGCTGAAGGAAACGTGCGCCCTTGTCGGCACCCGGAGAATCCACTGCGCCCGCGAGGTGGTGAGGATTGTTGGCGATCACCCCCATCGGGCGCCCCTCCACCCGGATCAGCGCGGTGATGATACCGACGCCGAATTTCGGACGGATTTCCAAAACCGAGTCTTTGTCGGCGATGACGTCCAGCACGTCGCGCATGTTGTAGAGGCGCAGGCGGTTTTCCGGTACGACATGCCGAAGGCGGCGTTGATCGTGCGCCTCCCACGACGCCAGCGGACCCTGGAAGTAGGAAAGATACTTCCGCGCGACGTCAACCGCCTCGTCTTCGTCCTTGACCAGGATGTCAACCACGCCGTTTGGAACCTGCACGGACATCGGCCCAACTTCCTCGGGCGTGTAGATGCCGAGGCCGCCGCCCTCGATCATCGCCGGCCCGCCCATGCCGAGTGTCGAGCCTTCGGTCGCAATGATCACGTCGCTGCACGCCACGAGTGCGGTGTTGCCTGCGAAGGTGCGCCCGTTGACGATAGCGATCAGCGGCACAAGCCCGCTCAGTTGCGAAAACGTGGTGAAGGTGTGCGTGTCAATCGCGACACGTGGGCCAATATAGTCCTCGCCCGGACGGCCGCCGCCGCCCTCGCCAAACAGCACGACCGGCAGTCGGAAGCGGTGCGCCAGCTCGAACACGCGATCCTGCTTGTAGTGATTGCGATGTCCCTGGGTGCCCGCAAGCACTGTGTAGTCATAATGCACCACCGCGGCGCGCGATCGGGCGTCATCGAACAGATCGCCGTTGATGGAACAAGTGCCGGCGACGACGCCGTCGGCCGGGGTGTGCCTGCGGAGCGCGTCCATCGTATGGCGCTGGTGCTGCCGTGCCACGGTGAGTGGCCAGTATTCGTTGAAGGAACCTGGATCAACCAGACGCTCGATGTTCTCACGCGGCATCCGGTATCCGTTCTTGCGCCGTCTTGCCACCGCCTCCGGCCGGTGTTCGTCCAGGGTCAGCGCGTGGCGCTCGATGTTTTCGCGGAGATCGGCGCGGATGTGATCGAGGTCGCGTTCCTCGACCGCTGCCACGATGTCGCCTGCGACGTCGGTCTGCTGCACGAAGACGATCGGAAAGCCTTCACGCACGACGTCGCCCATCGTCATCGTCACCCTGCGGACGATGCCGCCGTGCGGAGCGGCGATGACATGCTCCATCTTCATTGCCTCGACGACCGCCACTTGCTGGCCGCGCCGCACCTCGTCGCCTTCGGCGACGTTGATGGCGACGATCATGCCCTGGATGGGCGATGCGATACCGGCCGATCCATCCGGCCCGATCACGTCTGCGACTTCGTCCTCGGCCGACCCCGCCGATTGCTCCGCTTTTATGGCCGCGTCGTGCGCGAACAAGGCCAGCGGATCGCGGCTCTTCACGCGTGCCCCCGCAAACCCTGCCTCCGTGCCCGCCCGTACCGGTTCGACGTACCGCTGCCGAGGCTCGCCGGGACGTGCCAGCGCGGCGATGTGCTCATCCACCCAGCGCGTGTGGACCTTGCCAGACATGAAATCCGGGTGGCTCAGGATGTTGTGCAGAAACGGAATGTTGGTAGCGACGCCGTCGATCCGGAATTCGCTCAGGGCACGAGCGGCGCGCGTCACCGCGGCGGTAAAATCCGGCCTGGGCGAATGCGCGATTACCTTCGCCAGAAGCGAGTCGAATGCGCCCGACGTACGGTAGCCCGCATAGCCGAACCCGTCGGTCCGAACCCCGGGGCCGCTCGGCGCCTCGTAGGCGGCAAGCGTGCCGCCGCCGGGGCGGATGCCGCCGCCGGCGTCCACAATCTCCATGTTGACGCGCGCCTGGACGGCGAAGCCACGCACCGCCGGCTCCCGGTCAAGGCCGAGTTCATTGAGCGTCCTGCCTTGCGCGAGCAGGATTTGCGTCTGCACCAAATCGACGCCCGTCACTTCCTCAGTGACGGTATGCTCGACCTGCAACCGCGCATTCGTCTCGATGAACACGAAGGGCTGCGCGCCCGCCTGGCCCGTCACGTCCACCAAAAACTCGAACGTGCCCAAATTGGCGTAACCCACGCTTTTCGCGAAACGTACGGCCGCTTCGATGATCCGGCTGCGCAGCTCGTCGTCCAGAGCGGGCGCCGGAGCCACCTCGATGATCTTTTGAAACCGCCGCTGAACACTGCACTCGCGTTCGCCAAGATGCGTCACAGTCCTGCTCAGATCGCCCAGGATCTGCACTTCGATATGGCGGGCGCGGTCGATGTATCGCTCTACGTAAACATCGCCGCAGCCGAACGCAGCCTTGGCCTCAGAGCGGCACCGCTGATAGGCAGGCTCAATCTCCGCCTCGCGCGACACCGCGCGGGTGCCGCGTCCGCCGCCGCCGGCGACCGCCTTGATGATCATCGCGCCGCCGCGCAGGGACGAGAAGAACGCCTGCGCCTCCTCTAACGAGACGGCGCGATCTATCCCGCGGATCACCGGCACATCCGCCGCAACTGCCGCCGCCCGCGCCCGCGCCTTGTCGCCGAACAATTCGAGATGTGCCGGCGCGGGGCCGACGAAGGTCAGGCCCGCCTTCGCGCAACGGCGCGCGAAGCTGGCATGCTCTGAAAGGAATCCATAACCGGGATGGATTGCATCGCATTCGCTGTCCTTGGCCGCTGCGATGATCGCATCGGCGTCCAGATACGCCGCCGCGCCTTGACCTGGTAGTTCTCGCACCTCGTCGGCTGCGCGCACATGCAGCGAGCGTGCATCGTCGCGCGAATGAACCGCGACGGAGCGAAGATCCAGATCGGCCGCCGCCCTGGCGATGCGAATGGCGATCTCGCCGCGATTGGCGATCAGAAGCTTGGCAAAGGGCTTATTGTTCTTGGCCATTCTTATTCCGCCCGTATGACGGCAGATGTACCGATGACGCGCTCACGTTCGAGCCGTTCGAGTTCCGTCGCGCCGATCCCCAGCCGTTCGCTCAGCACTTCCCGATTGTGCTGCCCGAGCGTCGGCGCCGGACGAGCGAGCGGCGGCGGCACGCCATCCAGGCGGTACGGCGGCAAAGGCACCAGGTGCCGGCCGATGAACGGACGCTCCAGCCATTGCCAGAAACCGGCGGCCAACAACTGCGGATCGTTCGGCAGGTCGTGGGCGGGGCGGACGGTTGCGGCAGGCACGCCGGCGGATTGCAGGACCGGCGCCGCATCCTGCGCGTGCCGGTCGCTACTCCAGTTTGCCAGGGCAAATTCGATTCGGTCCGCGTCCACTGCGCCAAGCAAGTGGACCAGCGCCCGCAATTGCTGCTCTGTCTCGACGGAAACGGCAAGCCACTCATCCTGACCGGCGGAGGGAACGCAGAGCCGCAGCAGCGTGGCGGACTGCCCGCTGTCCTGGTGCAACGGCGGGGCCGCACGGAGCGACTGCGCAATGATCGCGTCCGAGCCCAGTTGGAACAAGCACTCCACCTGGCCGAGATCGATCCATGTGCTGACGCGCCGGCGCCGGCTGGCGTACAGGGCGATCAGGCACGCAATCGCGCCGTAGATCCCGGCAACCGGATCGCCGTACGCGACGTGCTGCATGGTGGGCGGATCCTCCGCCCTTCCGTTCACGAAGGGCAGCCCGGACGCTTGCTCCACCGTCGATCCATAGGCGCGGAACCCGCGCCACGGCCCGCGCGCGCCGAATGCACCCATCGACAGCGCGATCAACCCCGGGTTTGCTTCCGCCAGCGCCGCTGCCCCCACACCAAGCTTGTCGAGCACGCCTGGCGCGTGGTTTTCGATCAGCACGTCCGATTGCGCGGCCAGCCGCCGCAGCAGCGCGCGCCCGTCATCGGTCTTGAAGTCCAGTGTGATGCCACGTTTGTTGCGATTGACCATCAGGAAGGACGGCCGCGTCTCGTAGGGCGGCGGATCGGCGTTCATGTCGCCGTCCCATCCGCGCCACCAATCGAAATAGCCGCAGGATTCCACCTTCAGGACATCGGCGCCGAGATCGGCGAAGTGCCGCGCGGCGAGTGGACCAGCCCAGCCCATCGAGAGGTCGAGGACACTGATTCCTTGCAACGGAAGCGCCAACTCGGCCGGTGGGGATCGCCTGTATGATTGCTCGGCACCAAGGTGGTGAAAGTGGAACGGCATTGCCGGCCCAGTCGCCTCCGGCATGCCCGCGATCGGTGCGAAACTACCGCGCTCTTGCCAATGCGGCGTACCCGCAAGCTCGGTGAGATCGGGCACGGGCGCCATGGGGATGCGGCGGCGCTGTCCTTCCTCCAGCCAATACGCGGCCGGGCGGCGGCCCAGTGCATCGGAAAGTTGCGGCTCAAGCACTGCAGAGTCCGCGAGGCGATTGGTCAGTACCCGATAGCGTGGGTCCTGCCCAAGCTCCGGCAGGCCCGTCATGTCGCAGAATGCGGTCCATTGCGCGGGCGTCAGCGCGGTGACGCCGATCCAGCCACCGGCCGCGGGATAGATGCCGCCGGGATAAGTGCTGAATCGGTTGATGCCGCGCCGCAGCGCCCTGTCGCCGCTCAGCGCCAGCGTCGCGACCTGCGACTCCATGAAGCAGAGGTTGGCGGACATCACGTCCACCTCGATTTGCCCCCGGTGCCAGCCGTTGCCGCGCCCGATAAGTCCCGCCAGCGCAGCGATGAACCCGGTCGCGCCGCCGATCAGTTGCGGCGCATGACCGCGCGGCAGCAGCGGCGGCCCCTCGGTGGGACCGACGGCGAAGGCGACGCCCGAAAGCGCCTGGATCAGCGCATCGGTGCCGTGCCAGTGCCGATACGGGCCGTGCGGGTCGAACCAGGTGAGCGCGAGATGCAGCGCACCGGAAGCAGCACCGGACATCGCATGACCCGAAATGACGAGGTCCGCGCCCCCCGGGTCGAATGCGGAATGCCGTGCCTTGCCGTGGTCTAGCCAGGTCGCGAACGCCTCGCCCGCCGCAACGCCGTAACCTACGCCCAGCGGAGGAGGCTCCGCCGCCTGGATCACGCGTGCATGCACCATGGGCGGAGAACAATCGCCCGCAATATAGAATGGCGATGCTGTCTGGGTGTTCCACCACTGTCAGCCCGGCGAGAGCGTCCACGGTCATCGTGCGGGTTCCTCGGCTAGGAAATGGCGGGGGGTTCGGTGACTGGTGGCTGAGACGAAGCGGTTTTTGCACGTGGCCGGCTCACCGACCGTATGGTCGCGCTGCCGTCCCTGACATACATGCAGACATGCACCAGGCGTGGCATGTTTCTGGATCGAACGCGGCAATTGCACGCCGTCAGACTCGCGGCATACCCAAGCCACGCTCCGCGACGATGTTTCGTTGGATTTCGTTCGTTCCTCCGGCGATCGTGCCGGAGAACGCGCTCAGGAAGTCGAACATCGGGCTGCCAAATGGCTCCTCAGCCAGCAGGGCAAATGCCTGGCCATCCACGCCTGCGATCCGCACCATGAAGGAGCAAATCCGCTGGCGCAAAACAGTCGAGGACAGTTTCACGATTGACGGCAAGACGCTCGCAGATGCCTGGGGCGTCTCGCTCTCTTCCAGCACGCGCCGCAACAAGCGCCGTGCCGCCTGCATTTCCGCCAGGAAGCTGACGAACTCGCGATGGAGTTGCACATCCCGCAACCAGTCCGCACCGGCTTGCAGCGACTTGCGGTAAAACGCCTCGATCTCGTAGCGTTGCCGCTCGCCGCCCTCAAACGAGATCACACCGCGCTCCGACGCGAGCGTGGCCTGCGCCACACGCCAGCCGTTGTTCTCGGCGCCGATCATGTTCTCCGCCGGAATCCGGACGTTCGTCAGGAACAATTCGCCGAACTCCGCGCGTCCGTTGGCCTGCCGGATCGGCCGTACCTCCACGCCCGAAGACCGCATATCCATGATGAAATAGGTGATCCCGCGGTGCTTCTGCGCGTTCGGATCGGTCCGTGTCAGCAGGAGGCAGTGATCGGCGTACATCGAGTTTGACGACCAGATCTTCTGGCCGTTGATCACGTAATGATCGCCATCCCGCACCGCCCGCGTGCGCAACGATGCGAGGTCAGATCCAGAGTTCGGCTCGGAAAAGCCCTGGCACCAGACCTCACCGTTTGCCACCCCCGCCAGGTACCGGCGCTTTTGCGCCTCGGTGCCGTGCGGCAACAATGTGCCAGGCATATGGATCAGCGAGATGGTGAACATCCGGTTTTGCGGGGCATCGGCACGCGCCATCTCGTCGGCAATGGCGATCAGGTGGCGTTGCGAGAGGCCGCCGCCGCCGTACTCCTTCGGCCAGTGCGGAATGGCGAGGCCGACCTTGCTCCGCTCCGCCATCCACCAGCGCTGAAACGCGATGTATTCCTCGTTCGAGGCCCGCGCCATGCGGGCCTTCCAGTCCGGGGGGACGACCTTGGCCAGCCAGTCGCGGATTGCCTGGCGGAAAGCGGAGAGATCGTGCTGTGCTTCGAGAATGTTCATAGCTCCAACTCCAGCGCGGAACGCCCGGACATCGTGATGGTGGCCAGGGCAGCGGCTGCCTGATCGCGCAACGCGGTGTTCGCCATGATCAGCACTTCGTTCAGGCGCGCCCGTTTGAGGAAAACGTGCGGATCGAAATCCCAGGTGAACCCGACGCCACCGTGCAGTTGCACGCAGTCCGTGGTGATGAACACACAGGCGTCGGTGACTTCGGACTTCGCCAGCGAGGCCCAGATATCGGCGTCAGGTTCGTCAGCCACCGTCCGCTGTACCGCGTGCCTGACCATCTCGTCCGCCACGGCCTGCTTCGTCGCCAGGTCGGCAGCGCGGTGTTTCAGTGCCTGGAAGCCCGCAATCGGCTGGCCGAATTGCTCGCGCGTTTTCATATAGGCAATGGTGAGTTCGGTGACGGAACGGGCGCCGCCGGCGCTGTCGGCAGCGACGGCGAGCGCCATGGCTCGCGTCAGCGCCGCGCGGGTCGCCGCCGCATCCGGCAGAATGCCGGCAGGCATCGCGTCCTTCAGGCGGACATCAATTACGTCCCGCGTCCGGTCCCACATCGGCGCCACGGTCACCTCGGCGCCGGCCAGATCGACGATCATCCAGTCATCGGCGGCGGGGGCGAGGAGGAACGCCGCGTCGGCGGCACCCAGGCAGCGCAGTGTGCCGGAAACACCGGCACTGGAGCGGGTGAGGCTATGCATGTCCAAGGTTGCCGGCACCGCGCCATTGATCTCGCCGGCTGCCAGGCGCGGCAGCCATCTCTGGCAAATCGCGTCGCCGCCGGTTTCGACAATCGCCTGCGCCGCCGACAAGGTGGCGATATAGGGTCCCGGCGCCGCTCGCCGCCCCAGTTCGCCATGCAGGATGGCGAGACCTTGCGCACCCATGCCAAGACCGCCGAATTGCTCGGGAATCCCGAATCCCAGCCAGCCAAGCTGCCCAGCCTGGCCCCAAATTGTCTTGTCGAGCGTGTTCTTGCCGTCGATGAATGCGTGCAGCGCGGTGCTGCCGCATTGTTCCGACAAGACGCTGGCAACGCTTTCCCGTAACGCATCGAGAGTTGCCTGATCCAGCGTGCTCGCCGTCTCGATCGCCGATGTCACTATGCGGTTTCCTATGCTGCCGTGGCTGGAGCTTCCCTACCGGCGAGTATTCCTTGCTCGATACGCGCCATCAAGAGCATGCGCATGGCGCGCCCGCGCCCGCCGCGCGGTCATCGGCACCTGTCGCTGAGACCGTCTCAAAGATGGGGGCGATCATGCTGTCATGCGAAATGAGCGGCGGCGCCGGCTCATGCTGCCGTGATCCGCTTCAAACGTCCCGGCGACGATGGCGGCCCGAACCTGGAGCATCAAATGGGCACCACGTGGCGACCGCCTTCGTCACAGCCGCATTCGCTGCGACAGCCTCAGCGCCAAAGCTGAACGTCGCGACCGCCGGAATAAAGGGTTTCCGCTTGTTCCGGTGGTTCGCCTTGCGCGTCGCTCATGGCAGCGTCAAAGGCCGTGGGTGGGCCAGCGCAGGTGATTGTGTAGCTGGCAGCTCTATGGCGGTGACTAGAAATTACTAATCAAATCAGGTCGTTGCCGTCCGCTTGTTTCGCTGGTGGAGCCAAGCGGAATCGAACCGCCGACCTCCTGAATGCCATTCAGGCGCTCTCCCAACTGAGCTATGGCCCCGCACAGGGAGCCGGCATATAGCGCCGCACCCTTCATCCTAGCAAGCCTGCCCCGCCCCAGCCACCACCGCGGATCGCGGGGCGGTTGTAGCCTTCGCCACGAATTCGCGACATAACAGGCGCGGAGGAGAGCACTGCCATGACCGCCACCGCGACCCGCACCTGGACTCCAGACTCCTGGCGCGACTGCCCTATCCGCCAGGTTCCTACCTACCCGGACGAGACCAAGCTCGCCGCGATGGAAGAACGGCTCCGGCGCTACCCGCCACTGGTGTTCGCCGGGGAAGCACGGCGGCTGAAGGCGCAGCTCGCGCTGGCGGCGGAGGGCAAGGCGCTGGTGCTGCAAGGCGGCGACTGCGCCGAGAGTTTCACTGACTTCACGGCCAACACCATCCGCGACACGTTCCGCGTCTTGCTCCAGATGTCGGTCGTGCTGACCTTCGGCGCCTCGCTGCCCGTGGTGAAGATCGGCCGGATGGCAGGGCAGTTCGCCAAGCCGCGGACGTCGGACACCGAGACGCAGGGCGACGTGACGCTGCCCTCCTATCGCGGCGACATCATCAACGGCCCCGAATTCACCGCCGACGCGCGCATCCCCGATCCCGCGCGCATGGAATTCGGCTACTTCCAGTCCGCGTCCACGCTGAACCTGCTGCGTGCGTTCGCATCGGGCGGTTACGCGGACCTGCACGAAGTGCATCGGTGGAATCTGGGTTTCGTCGAGCGCTCGCCGCTGGCAGAACGCTATCGCGACCTGGCGGTGCGGATTGACGAGACTTTGGCCTTCATGGCCGCCTGCGGCATGACCAGCGCCACCACGCGCGACATGCGCGAGACGGATTTCTACATCAGCCACGAGTCGCTGCTGCTGCCCTATGAGCAAGCAATGGCGCGGGTGGATTCCACCACCGGCGATTGGTACGGCTGCAGCGCGCATTTCCTGTGGATCGGCGACCGCACACGCCAGCCGGAGGGCGCACATGTCGAGTTCCTGCGCGGGGTGAAAAACCCGATCGGCATCAAGGTCGGGCCGACGCAGAACGTCGATGAGTTGCTGCGTAACCTGGACATTCTGAACCCGGAGAACGAGCCCGGCCGGATCACGCTGATCAGTCGCATGGGCGCCGACAAGGTGGGCGAGAAACTGCCGCCGCTGCTGCGCGCCGTGCAGAGCAGTGGCCACAAGGTGGTGTGGATCTGCGATCCGATGCACGGCAACACGATCACCACGGTCGCCAAGCTGAAGACTCGCAACTTCGAATCGATCCTGTCGGAGGTGCGGTCGTTTTTCGACATCCACGAGGCTGCAGGCACCTTTGCCGGCGGCGTGCACGTTGAAATGACCGGCCAGGATGTGACGGAATGCACCGGAGGCGCGTTCCGCCTGACCGAGGCGGACCTGACCGAACGCTACGAAACCTTCTGTGACCCGCGGCTGAACGCAGAGCAATCGCTGGAACTGGCATTCCTGGTGGCGGAAGAACTGAAGCGGCGCCGGTCATCGCCAGCCTTGCAGGTGGCAGCGCAGTGACGGCAGTGCGACAGCCGCCGGGAGCCTTCCAGGTGTCCTTGCCAGGAGCGCCCTATAAGCCATCGCGAAGGGCGCCCTACAAGCCATCGCGAAGCGCACCTCACACGCCACCACGAAGGGCACCCCGCACCCCACCGCGAAGCGCACCCCACACGCCACCACGAAGGGCATTCCATACTATGTCATTGCGAGGAGCGCAGCGACGAAGCAATCCCGATCCAGCGACGTTCGAACCGAACGTGCGCCTTCCGGCCGAGGTTGCGTCGCTGGTCCGCGCCATGACATGAGTGGGCAGGCGACACCATGCCAACCAACGACCTCGCTGCCGACATCGCCGCACGCGTCGACTCCTACTTCAACCGTACCAAGGAGATTGTCGCGCGCTTCGGTGACAAGCGCGTCACCTATGCGGTGTTCCTGCGCCGCCCGGTGATCTCCGCACCGCGGCTGATGACCGAATGGCTGCAAATGGTGGCGGCCGCGCGTGGCACGGCAATCGACATCGACCTGATGTACCCGGAGGGCTCCTGGGTGGGGGCCGGCGAACCGCTGGTCTATATCACCGGTAGCCTGGTGCAGCTCTCCGATCTCGAAACCATCATGCTGCAAAAGATCGGCCCCGTCTGTGTCGCGGCCCACAACGCCTACCAGATGTGCCTCGCACTGCCGGATGCCGCGTTCCTGGCGATGGAAGCGCGGCACTGTGCCGGCGCCGAAATGCAAGAAATGATGGCCTATGGCGCCTCGGTCGGCAGTGTGGCGGCGCGGCGCGAAGGGGCCAAGGGCTTCATTGGTAATGCCAATGACGGCACAGCGCATTGGTTCGGCGCGCCGCACGGCTTTGGCACGATGCCGCATTCGCTGATCGGCTATGCCGGATCGACCCTGCGTGCTGCCGAGATGTTTCACGAGACCTACCCCGATGAGCCGATGACCGTGCTATCTGACTATTTCGGGCGCGAGATCACCGATTCGCTCGCCGTGTGCCGGCGGTTTCCGGAACTCGCCGCGACAGGCCGGCTTTCCTTCCGGCTGGACACGCATGGCGGGCGGTTCGTCGAAGGCCTCGATCCAGCGGAAAGCTACGCCGTGCTGGAACGCCGCATGCCGGGCGCGATCCGGCGGTACCGCAGTGATATCGAGTTGCGTTACCTGGTCGGCACCGGCGTCTCCGCTGCCGCGATCTGGCACATGCGAGAAGCGATGGATCGCGCAGGCTATCGCAAGGTGCGCATCGTCGTCTCCTCGGGGTTCGGCGTGGAGAAATGCCGGGTGATGGCGGACGCGCGGGCACCCATCGATGTGGTTGGCACCGGCAGCTTCATTCCGGATTCGTGGCACGAGACCTATGCCACCGCGGATATCGTCGAGTACGACGGCGTCCCTATGGTGAAGCTCGGCCGCGAATTCCTGCTGCGCCGCAACGGCGCGCGGCGCCGCACGGGCGAGGCAGCCGGCTCCTGATGGACAGGCTGCTGGAAGGCTATCGCCGGTTCCGCAGCGACGGCTGGCCCGATCGGCGGCGTTTGTTCGAGACATTGGCAGAACATGGGCAGCACCCGCGCACGCTGGTGCTGTGCTGCGCCGATAGCCGGGTTGATCCGGCGATGATCTTCGACGCCGCGCCAGGTGAGTTGTTTGTTGTGCGGAACGTCGCCAATCTGGTGCCAGGCTATGCGCCGGACGGCCGCCATCACGGCACCAGCGCTGCGATCGAGTTCGGCGTACGTGCGCTGGGGATTCGCGACCTGATGGTGATGGGCCACGGCCTGTGTGGTGGCGTGCGCGCATTGCTGGAAGGCCCCCCGCCGGAGGTGTCCGACTTCGTCGCTGCCTGGATCGGCCTCGCCGCACCGGCCCGCGATCGGGCGATGGCCTGCGCCGATGCCGCGGAACGCCAGCTTGTCGGAGAATTCGAGACTGTGAAGCTTTCCCTAACGAATTTGCTCAGCTTTCCCTGGATCGCCGAGCGCGTCGCGTCTGGCGCGTTGCGGTTGCACGGTGCGCATTTCGACATCCGCTTTGGGGCGTTGCGGTTGCTGGGCCCCGACGGAGACTTCGAAGCCGTGGCGACGTGACCTCGGGGTGCACCGCGGCTCGTGCCGCGAACAAGCAATCCCGGCCATACGGATGCTGCCGCATACGCTGACCGGGATTGCTTCCGCTGTTACGTGTCCGACATCGCTATAGTACGATGATCCAGCTCACGCTCTACCCATGGCGAAAACTACGCACGGTCTATCCGGCAAGAATAGCAGCCGCGCCTGGCGTTGTGCGCGTGCAGGAAAGCGACGTCATCGCGACTGAACATCCTGTCGATCATCGCCTCAAGTTCGGTGCCTTCCGTCACATCGGCATCGACCATGATCCCAGCCTCATCGTACGCGCGCACCGACAGCAGGCGGACCCGCTGCTGCGCGGGCACGTGGTTGATGAACGATGCGGTCCCGCGCACGCCCTCGCGTACAAAGATCGGCCCGCTGGCGCGATACGGCGACGCCGGCGCGGCGTGATGTGGGTGGTGCAGCAAAATTGAAGTCTCGCCCGGTTCCGCGTCCCGCAGGCTGACGCGGCATGGCGGCAGCAACGGCGCCATGTCTGGCGTGGCGATCACACGGCGCGCGCCATGCGCCAGCAGTTCCTCGTTGCTCAAACCGTAAAACGGCAGGAACGGTTCGACCGGCAGGCCGGAAATGCGGAAGTCCATCACGGGTCTCCTGTTGGGGGGTGACGCGACCGAGATGCGCCTTCCGCCCAGGCAACCGCCATCCGCCGATTGCGTCCGCTCGAATGCCGTCGGTGGTAATTCTGGTCATTCCATGTCCTGGACGGAATCGGCGACCTCTCCAACAGGTGTCGCCAGGCATCTGCTTATACTTGCAGCCAGGAACCGACCAATATCTTGCCACCATCATCTTCAAAGTCCAATCTATACAGCGCATGTCCTGCTTGCAGTCGGTTACATCAGGGTTCTCAGCCGATGCCAGGGATTTCTCAAAACGCGGCACGTGCCGACACACTTTTCCGGCTGGCGCAGGCCGTGGGAGCGCCGCGTGCCCCGTACGCGCCTGCCTCCTGGGAGTCCTATAGCGGCGGCGAGGCGATCCTCCTCGCGATTGTATTGCTCCTGGTGGCCAGCGGATTTGCCTATGCCGGAAAACGGCTGCGCGCTCCGCTCAAGGTCATGCGGCCAGGAGGCACCGTTGCCGTATTCATGATCGTTATCTGGCTGCTGGCAATCTACACCTCCGGTGTCGCCACGTGGGTCTATGGATTGCAAGTGAAGCAAGCATATCCGGACTTCGCCGCACGCCATGTGCGCGTCGGCACCTTCGTCGATGCGGCGGCGTGCTTCATGGTAATTCTCACCCTCACGCGTCGTTGGGGCTGGAAGGTCGCGCTGGCCGGCGCCGTCATCGGCACCGCCGCCGCGCCGATGATTTTTGAGTTTCCCTTCGATCTGATCGTCATGACGCGGACCAATCCGCCGATCCCGACGCATCCGATGCTGTATCGTCAGCTCTTCTTCTTTCCGTTGTTCCTGGTCGAGTTCGCAACCGTTTCATTGCTGGGTTTACTGCCTTCGATGCGGGTGACGGCGTACGCCTGTTATGCGGTGGCAGGTATGTTTGTGATATTCGCCATCTGGGCTGCCGCCGGATTCGGCTTTCCCGATAAACCTCTGCCGCTCGCGCTGAACGTAATTTCGAAGATTCTGTGCTTCATCGCGGCGATCATGCTGTTTGTCTGGGGGACGGACGGGCAGATATCTAGAGCTGGAGTACATCAAGACAGGAGCTAGAGAATGCGGCTCTGGGAGTACGGATCTGCCGGTCCGACGAAAACCGCACTGGGATCAGTGTTCCTCTGTGGTTCTCCTGTCGAACGTCAGCCGCCGTCCTCGCTGCCCGGACAGGAACATCTGTATAAGCTCGCCTCATGCGTCTCCTGATCTTCGGGCTGGGCTACTGCGGGACGGCCATCGCGGCTGCGGCATGCGAGGCTGGTTTCCTCGTGACCGGCACCATGCGCGAGCTCGCCGGCCCCGATACGGTCCAATTCGATGCCGCGGCCCCTGCCATCGCGGCGGCCACGCATCTCCTCTCCACTGCTCCGCCCGATGCCCGATCCGATCCGGTGCTGACGCGCTATGCCGATGCGATCGCAACGGCGCCACATCTGCGCTGGATCGGCTATCTGTCGAGTACGGTCGTGTATGGCGACCGTGATGGCGGGTGGGTGGACGAGGATACGCTGCCGGCACCAAGCCAGGAGCGCGGCCATCGCCGTCTCGCCGCGGAAGCGGCCTGGGGCAGGCTCTCGGCCACTCATGCGGTGGACATCTTTCGCCTCGCGGGAATCTATGGTCCGGGCCGATCGGCGTTCGACGACGTATGCTCTGGCCGCGCGCGGCGCATCCTCAAGCCGGGGCATGCCTTCGGTCGCATCCATCGCGACGATATCGCCGGAGCGGTCGTGGCCGCGATGCAGCAGCCCGCCGGCTTCGGCCGGCGGATCTTCAATCTCACCGATGACGAACCGGTCGAGAGCGCCCAGGTGCTGGAAGAGGCGGCACGATTGCTCACTATACCGCCGCCACCGGCCATCGCCTTCGCCGACGCGTCACCAGGCATGAGCCCGATGGCCCGTAGCTTCTGGACGGAAAATCGCAAGGTCGCCAGCCGCAAAACTCAAGCAGCGCTGGGCTATGCGTGGCGCTATCCGACCTATCGCGAGGGCCTACGCGCTATCCTGCGCCAGCAGGCTGCAGATCACCCGCCGTAGCAGCGCCAGGTCTTGCGGGCGAGACAGGCGATGGTCGCCGTCCTTCACCAGCGTCACCCGCACGTCGGCGCTTTCGACTTGCTCGGCGATGCGCAGCGCGATCTCCCAGGGCACGTCCGGATCGGCCTGGCCATGGAGCAGCCGCACCGGGCGGTGCAGCGGGATCGGTGCGGTCAGGAGCAAATGATCGCGGCCATCCTCGATCAGGGCACGGGTGATCGGGGTGGGATCCCCATAGCGGCTGGGAACATGGATGATGCCGTGTTCCATGATCCGCGCACGTTGCTCGAAGTTCAGAGCCTGCCACATCAGCACTTCGGTGAAGTCCGGGGCGGCGGCGATGCCGACCAGTGCAGCGACTCGCTCCTGCCGCGCCAGGGCACACTGCAAGGCAATCCAGCCGCCCATGGAAGATCCGACCAGGATCAGCGGCCCCTCGGCCAGGCGGTCGATCGCGGTCAGTGCGTCCGCGGTCCAAACCCCGATGGTGCCGTCTTCGAACCGGCCGCTACTTTTGCCGTGACCGGAATAATCGAAGCGAAGCATGGCGTGGCCTTGCTCGGCACAGAACGTCGCCAGAGCGGTTGCCTTGTCGCCGGTCATATCGCTACGGTAACCGGGAAGGAAGACGATGGTGGGGGCGCGCCCCTCCGTTTTGGCCCAGGCCAATTCGACGCCGTCGCCGCGATCCAGCCGTCCGCTGCTTGCCATGCCCGCTCTGTCCCGGGTTGCCGAAGCAGAAGCTATATCAATCGGCGCGCACGACAAGACGCTTCAAAACAGCGATTTATTATTTATGATCATCAAACCTTGCCACCGGCCACCAGTCTATAGAGTTTCGATATGAAACTGATGGCCGATTGCCGGACGATGATCAGGCACTCGCGGCCGCCCTGCGTCCGTTTTCACGCGTCGGCGCCGCAGGTTTGCGGGAGCCGCTTCCACCGCTGGCTGCCTCACCCATGATGGCGCGCAGATCGCGCAGGAACGCCGCGCCCTTCATGGTGCGCTGAACCAGAACACTGCGGCGGTCCAGCGGATCGACCTTGCGGCGCGCCAGATCAAGTTCGCCCAGCCGGTCCAGAGCGCGGGTGATTGCCGGCTTCGAAACGTTCAATTCCGCCGCCAGGCCGCGCACCGTGTGGCCGCCGTCGCGCAGGTAGCAGGTCAGGAACACGCCGAGCTGGCGTGCTGAAAGGTCGGCGCCGTCTCGCCGCACCAGCGCCACGACCGTCTCCCGGAGTATGCCGACCAGTTGATCGGCCGACTGACTTGTCGCCATGGGTTCGTTCCCTTCGTGAGCCCAACGAGTCGGAATTGACTCGTTTCCCCACCCGATACGAAATACTATCGGAAGGTCCGTTGTCAACTTTATTGCGGAAAAGAAATTCGCGGGGAGCAGACGCTCGCGCCGATGTGAGGCGCGAGCCGCCTGTCACCACGATCGTTGCCGCCTGCCGTCCGGCTAAACAGCGCCGGCCCGGAACGCCTGGCCATGTTAGGGTGACTGGCATGAAAAGATCTCGGCCAGTCGTCAAATTGCGACGCTTCATCAAGGCGTTCCGGGACAATAATATCCTGTCGAAACGCCACGCCGCTATACATCCAGATCGTTCAATGCGCGCGGTTGGATTTGCGGAAGCGAACGCACTTGCCACGCTATCCCGCGGTGAGATCAGCAAACCTTCTCCGTGATAACGGAATTCGACAGGCGGTGCGCCGTTTGCCGTCCTGGCGCCTCACGCGCATGCCCGTCGGGACGATGGCGTTCATCACGTTCCCGGTTCGCTTGCCAAGGGACGGCCACCGGGGCGGCGTATGCCGACTTATGGTTGTGCGGGCCAGTCCCCGACTGAAGCTGTATCAGAGAGCATCCAGGTCAGCCGGGAATGACCGCGACCGCGGGCGCGATGCCTATCGCTTCGCAGGCTGAGTCCGTGCCGGCAGGACCCGATCCGCCGTGAAACGGAATAGTTACGTCTCAATCCAGACCGCTTCAGCCCGCCCCGTACAAATCCTGGAATTCGTTTATCGAAACGGATAGCCTGCCTGATGATGAGACGCGTGGTTTGCATCGACGTCATGGCGGGGTCCGGATTCGATCCATGGCGCCGGCCAAAAATAGTGGCGCCGGCACCCGCGGCGTGCCCCTGCACAGGTTCCACCGCAACGAAAAACCAAACGCTGTTGTCCGATATGCTTACGCTCCCCGCCAATGTCGCAAATGGCCACAATTTGGACCAGGAGCCATTCCAGAAAGATGACGGCGCCGGGAATCAATGCCCCCAGGCGCGACGCAAGAATGAAAGAGCAGATTCAGGCATGCATTGTACTTGATCGAGACCGCTTCGCCTGCCAACGCAGATGCACTGTCCTTTCGTCAGGCGACTTATGGCTCTCCAGAACCGAATGTGGAGCCCGAACACACCGGAGGAAAGAGGTCCGCCGTCCCCCCGCCCGTCAGGGCATCGACCGCACGCTGATCCTCCAACGTTCAGCGTGACGCCGACCGGTCGCGCGTTTTCGGGCGCAGTGATCGACGCAACGGCACTCGCTTAACCGCGCGCCGAAAGATATGGCTCCGAAATCAGAGACTCCTTCGCCGTTCAGAATGAAATTGCCGAGCGGACCTCCGGTCTTTTGGCCGCCCACCTCCCTTGCCCGCTGTCGCCGCAAACTCCCCGCAGTCGCCCCGATCTAAACGGCACGGGTTCGGAGACCGTGCGCCGGTCCCTGGTGACGCCGCATCAGCCCAGAGCCGCCACGCCCGGCAATGTCTTACCTTCCAGCCACTCCAGGAACGCGCCACCCGCGCTAGAGACATAGGACAGCTTGTCCGCGACACCCGCGTGCCGTAGCGCCGAGACCGTATCGCCACCGCCGGCAACGCTTTTCAGCGCGCCGCGGGTCGTGGCATCGGCCACCGCTTTTGCCAGCGCCGTCGTCGCGGCATCGAACGGCGGCGTCTCGAACGCACCCAAAGGACCATTCCAGACCAGCGTTTTCAACGTACCGATCCGAGCGGTCAGCGCGGCAACCGAGGCGGGTCCTACGTCCAGGATCATGCTGTCCGCGGGTACGCTGTCCACCTGCACCGTCCGGGTCGGCGGGTTCGGCTTGAACTCCGTTGCCACCACGACATCCACCGGCAGCACGACCTCGCACCCCGCCTTCTTCGCCTGGTCCATGATCGCGCGTGCGGTGTCGTGCATCTCGGCTTCCTGCAACGACTTTCCAACGGGCTTGCCTTGCGCGGCCAGGAAGGTGTTGGCCATTGCGCCGCCGATGACCAGCACGTTCACTTTGGCGACGAGGTTGCCGAGAAGCTCCAGCTTGGTGGAGACCTTGGCGCCGCCGACAATCGCCGCCACTGGCCGTTGCGGCCGGCCCAGCGCGGCGTCCAGCGCCTCCAGTTCAGCCTGCATCAGGCGGCCGGCATAGGCGGGCAACAAATGCGCGACGCCTTCGGTACTGGCATGGGCGCGATGGGCCGCCGAGAACGCATCATTCACATAAAGATCGGCCAGTTTCGCAAGGGCCGCGGCGAATCCGGGGTCGTTTTTTTCTTCCTCGGCGTGGTACCGGGTGTTCTCCAACACCAGCACGTCGCCGCGGGCCATACGCTCCACCGCTTGCTCGGCGGGGATGCCGATGCAGTCCTCGGTGAAGCGGACACGCTGCCCCAGTACCTCGCCCAGGGCCGCAGCCACCGGACCGAGCGACATTTCCGGAACGCGCTTGCCCTTGGGGCGGTCGAAATGGCTGCAAACGATGACCTTGGCGCCCTTGCCGGCGAGCTCACGGATGGTGGGGGAGAGGCGCTCGATGCGGGTCAGGTCGGTGATCCTGCCGTTGCGCACCGGAACGTTGAGGTCGGCGCGGAGCAATACGCGCTTGCCGGCAACATCCAGGTCGTCGATGGTACGAAAGGACATGATTGCTCCTTTTGAACCTCGCCCGCGAAGCGGGAGCGGTCGGGGTGCGCAACACCAGGGGCGAGGGTGATCGGGAGGGCACGTAGAAGAGTGTGCCGACCCCATCACCCTCACCCTCGACGCTTACGCGTCTCGACCTCTCCCGCGTGTGGCGGGAGAGGTTTCTCTCACAATGAGCCCAGCAGCGCGGCGGTATCCGACATGCGGTTGGAGAAACCCCACTCGTTGTCGTACCAGCCCATCACCCGCGCCAATGCGCCGTCCACCACCGCGGTCTGCGTCGCATCGAACGTGCAGGATGCGGGCGAGTGGTTGAAGTCGACGCTGACCAGCGGCGCCGTGTTGTAGTCCAGAATGCCCTTCAGCTCGCCCTTCGACGCATCCTGCATCGCCGCGTTGATCTCATCCTTCGCCGCCGCTTTCGCCAGGTTCACATCGAGCGAAACGAGGGAAACATTCGGCGTGGGGATGCGGATTGCGGTGCCGTCCAGCTTGCCCTTCAGCTCTGGCAGCACCAGGCCCACGGCACGCGCCGCGCCGGTGGAGGTGGGGATTGCCGATACCGCTGCCGCGCGGGCGCGGTGCAGGTCCTTGTGCAGGGTATCGACCGTGTTCTGGTCGCCGGTGTAGGCGTGGATCGTCACCATGTAGCCGCGCAGGATGCCGAACTTCTCATGCAGTACCTTGGCCATCGGCGCGAGACAGTTGGTGGTGCAGGACGCGTTGGACACCACCGTCATGTCCTTGGTCAGGATCTTGTGGTTGACACCATAGACAACCGTGGCATCGACGTGATCGGCCGGCGCGGAGATCAGGATCTTGCGCGCACCTGCGGCGATCAGCGGCGCCGCTTTCTCTTTCGACGTGAAGATGCCGGTGCACTCCAGCGCCACGTCAACACCGGAATACGGCACCTTGGAGGGGTCGCGCTCGGCCGCCACCTTGATCGGGCCATAGACCTTGCCGTTGTGGCGGATGGTGATGGTGTCGCCGGAGATCTCAAGCTGGCCCGGGAAGCGGCCATGCACGCTGTCGAAGGCGAACAAGTGGGCGTTGGCCTCGACACTGCCCAGGTCATTGATGGCGATGGGCACGACGTCCTGCCGCCCGCTCTCGACGATGGCGCGCAGCACCAGGCGCCCGATCCGTCCAAATCCGTTGATGGCGACCTTCACGGCCATGGGAGTGCCCTTTCCTCTCGGGTTTCAGGTGTTTCCTGCCTGAGGAGTCATTAACCATTCATTGATACGGATCAACCGCGGCGAAATCGTGATCGGGGGGCCCGGCCGCCAGCTCCTCACGCCACCGCGCTACCCCCGCGCGCTTTGCCGGGGCAATCCGCACAAATCGCCAGGCCGTTGCGCAACACAGGTCCGGCACACGACCATCGGTCAAATGGAGGCGACAGCCGTTGGGCCACCGGCGAGCCGCTGACAACCATCGTGTTGGATGGGCCGGTGGGTGGCTCCGCTTGCGGAACAACGTCCCGCCGCCAGCGCCGCCCAGCTTCTCATCCCAACCGCTTGCGAACTGCCGTCGCAACGGCGTCGGGTGTGAGGCCGAAGTACTTGTACAGGTCGGTGTAGTTTGCCGAAGCGCCGAAGCCATGCATGCCGATGAACGTGCCGTCGGGGCCCAGCCAGCGGTCCCAACCGAAATCGCCGGCTGCCTCGATGCCCACACGCGGAACGCCGCCCAGCACCTGGGCGCGATAGCTTTCATCCTGCGCCGAGAACAGTTCCCAGCATGGCAATGACACCACCGCGGCGTAGATGCCGTCGGATCGCAACAGGTCGCGTGCGGCCATCGCGATGGGCACCTCGGACCCAGTCGCGATCAGCGTTGCCTGGCGCGGGCCATCCGCTTCCGCGAGCACGTAACCCCCTCTGGCGCAGCAATTCTCCGTCGCACTGCTGCGCAGCAATGGCAGCGCCTGGCGGGTCAGCACCAGCAGGCTGGGGCCATCGGTGCGCCGCAGCGCCAGTTCCCAGCATTCCGCCGTCTCGAGCGCATCGCATGGCCGGTACACATGGATGTTCGGCATCGCGCGCAGGCTGGCCAGATGCTCTACCGGCTGGTGCGTCGGACCGTCTTCGCCCAGGCCGATGGAATCGTGCGTCAGCACGTGGATCACCCGCTGGCGCATGATTGCGCCCATGCGGATCGCCGGCCGCATGTAGTCCGTAAACACGAAAAACGTGCCGGTATAGGGGATCAGCCCGCCATGCAGCGCCATGCCGTTGGCGGCGGCGCACATGCCATGCTCGCGCACGCCGAAATGGATGTAGCGGCCGCCATAGCTGCCGGGCGACACGCTGCCCATGTTCTTTACCAGCGTGAGGTTGGAGCCGGTCAGGTCCGCCGAACCGCCGACCAGGTCGGGAGTCGCGGGCACCAGCGCTTCCAGGCAGCGCTGGCTGGCCTGCCGCGTGGCGATCTTCGGCTTGCTGTCGAGAATGCCCTGTTTCAACGCCGCCACGGCTTCATGCCAGTTTTCCGGCAAGCGGCCGGCAATCGCGCGTTCGAATTCGGCCCGCATGGAGTTGTGCGCAAGCCGCTTCAGCCAGGCACGCCGGGCCGTCGCGCCGCGTGTGCCGACCGCGTTCCATCGCTCCAGCAGGTCCGGCGGCACGGTGAAGGGCGCCTCGTGCCAGCCAAGGGCCGCCTTGGCACCCGCGGCTTCTTCCTTCCCCAGCGCCGAGCCATGCACCGCTGATGTGCCCGCCTTGTGCGGCGCACCCAGGCCGATGATCGTATTGCAGACGATCATCGTCGGCTTCTTCGACCGTACGGCGAAGGACAGTGCCGCGGCGACCTGCTGCGGATCATGCCCATCGACTTGTTTCGTCGCCCAGCCATAGGCGGCGTAACGCCTGGCCACGTCGTCCGACATCGACAGCGACGTGTCGCCGTCGATCGACACATGGTTGTTGTCGTACAGCACAGTGAGTTTCGACAGGCACAAATGCCCTGCGATCGCGCCCGCCTCGTGGTTGATGCCCTCCATCATGTCGCCGTCTGATGCGATGACCCAGGTGCGGTGATCCACCAGCGAACGGCCGAACCGCGCCGCCATCATGCGCTCGGCCAGTGCCATGCCGACCGCGGTGGCGATGCCCTGGCCCAGCGGGCCGGTGGTGGTTTCGATCGCCGGATGTTCGCCATGCTCTGGATGCCCTGCCGCGGGCGAATGCAGCTGACGAAAATTGCGAATGTCCTCGATCGTCATGCCAGCGTGGCCGGTGAGATAGATCAGGGCATAGAGCAACATCGAGCCATGGCCGGCGGACAGCACGAAGCGGTCGCGGTCCGGCCAATGCGGGTCGGCGGCATCGAACTTATGAAAGCGCGTCCACAGCGTGGTGGCCGCATCCGCCATGCCCATCGGCAGGCCGGGATGCCCCGAATTTGCTGCCTCAGTCGCGTCGATCGCGAGTGCACGAATGGCATCGGCCATCTGCCGCTCAGGCGTCATGGGCCGCGCCAATATGGCCGCCTGTCGGGCAAGCGCGGGATTCTCGGTGGCGACGAGCTCGGCGGTGGCTGCCATGGTCCCTCCTCGTGGCGCGGGCGCTATATGAGGAGGTGCAATAGGGGGCAAGTCGGCAGGGTGCGCAACCTCAGCCGCCCAGATGTCGTTGCGAGGAGCGAAGCGGCGCGGCAACCCTGGGCATGTGGGCGTACGGGCGTGCCGGGCGGTTCCTCGAACGAGGTTGCTTCGTCGCTACGCTCCTCGCGATGACATCTGGGCGGCGGCTACGCCGTGGCGAGGGCTTTCTCGACTTCAGCCAGCAACTCCGCTTCGTCGACCGGCTTGCGTAGGATCGGGCCCAACGCCTCACGTTCGGCACCGGGAATGCTGAATCCGGTGAGGTAGATGACCTTCAGCCCTTGCCGCCGCATCCGCGCCATGCGTGACAGCGCGAGACCGTTGACACTGCCCGGCATGACGATGTCCACCAGCAGCAGGTCCAGCGGCTGGTCGGCCTCCAGCGTGTCCAGCGCCAGCCGGAAGTCCATCGCCGCCGTGACGTCATAACCCGCACCGCGCAACATCCGGCTATAGGCCGCGCTGGCCGCCTCGTCGTCTTCTACCAGCAAAATATGACGTTTTTGCGGCGTTTCGACCGGAGGGGTGGTGCTTGCGCCCATCGCCAACGCCTTCAACGTAATGCTCATGTGACAGTCCCTATGCCCAAATTTCGACCAGCGCAAGATTTCTTGAGGTCTGATACCGCGGCGCCCGAACCGGACCGCTGCCAAGCCGATCGCGCCAGCCCGGGCGCGCCGGCGGTACGGTGTGGGCGCAACAGACGGGCAGCCAACCGCCGAGCCATTACGCAACGGCCGGGGACCGCTGCCGCACTTGCTGCCAACCGCCCCCCGGCGTATGCGATGCGCTGGGGGACCGCAACATTCATAACAGGACATGCATGGCTGAGAAGCAGAGCCTTATCCTGACGCTGATCGACAGGCACCAAGCTGCATTGCTCGACGATTGGCTCGACTGCATGGCACGTAGCTCGCCATCCGGCGCGACGCTGCGCCGCGATGGGGAGACACCGGAACAAGCGAAGCGCTTCCTGGAGCAGTTGCGCCGCAGCGCGCGAAACCAGCAGTTCGAAGACATCAAGACCACGGATTGGGCGCTGATGCGGGAGCTGCTGGAAGAGATTTCCCGCACCCGCGTCCTGCAAGGCTTCACCCCGACCGAGACCGCAACGTTTGTCTTCTCCCTGAAAGAGCCATTGTTCCAATTGCTGCGACGCGAGGTCGGCAGCGCCGACGAATTGGCCGACGAGATCTGGACCGCGACGCGCTTGCTCGACTTGCTCGGCCTCTACACCATCGAATGCCACGCCAAGACCCGTGAGGAGCTCATCGGCCGCCAGCAGCAGGAGCTGCTGGAACTGTCCACCCCCGTGGTGGAACTTTGGGAAGGCATCCTCGCGCTGCCATTGATCGGCACGTTGGACAGCGCCCGCACCCAGATCGTGATGGAAAGCCTGCTCGAACGGATCGTCGAATCCGGCGCCGAGATTGCCATCATCGACATCACCGGCGTCCCGACGGTCGATACGCTGGTGGCGCAGCATCTGATCAAGACGATTTCCGCCGCCCGCCTGATGGGTGCCGACTGCATCCTCAGCGGCATCCGGCCGCAGATCGCCCAGACCATTGTACACCTGGGTTTGGAATTGAACGTCGTGTCGAAGGCGACGATGGCGGATGCGCTGGCGCTCGCGCTGCGCCGCAGCGGCAAGGCGATCCAGAACCGCGCCGCCCAGAAGCCGCAGCAGGACGGCTAGCCCGATGGCGGAAATCCCGATCCTGAAAATCGGCGACTGCCTGCTGGTGTCGATCCAGGTCGATATGCACGACCGGCTGGCGATGGCGCTGCAGGACGACCTGACGCAGCGCATCGTGCAGGATCGAGCCCGCGGTGTGATGATCGATATCTCCGCGCTGGAGATCGTCGATTCCTTCATCGGCCGCATGCTGAACAACATCGCCGCCATGTCCCGCGTGCTGGATGCGGTCACTGTCGTGGTCGGCATGCGGCCGGCGGTCGCGATCACCCTTGTCGAACTGGGGCTGACACTCAGCGGCGTGCGTACCGCCCTGAATGTCGACAAGGGCCTGGCCATGATCCGGACCATCATCGACCGCGGCGAGCAAGAAGATGATCGTCGAGGCGGATGAAACCATGCCGGTCCGCAGCTCCGACGATGTGGTGCGGGCGCGGCAGGCGGTGCGGGCGAAGGCGGTGGCGGCGGGATTCAGCCTGGTGGACCAGACCAAGATCATCACCGCGGCCAGCGAGATCGCGCGCAACACGGTGGATTACGGCGGCGGCGGCACCTTGCGCATCGAGGTGCTGCGCAATGGCCAGCGGCGCGGCGTGCGGCTGACCTTCAAAGACCAGGGGCCTGGCATCGCCGATATCTCACAGGCGATGACCGATGGTTACACCTCCGGCCAAGGGCTTGGGCTTGGACTGAGCGGCGCCAGGCGCCTGGTCAACGAATTCGCCATCACGTCCACGCCGGGGCAAGGTACCGAAGTGACCCTGGCGCGTTGGAAATGATATGATCACGGCTGTCACCGACTCCAGCCAGGTTGCGGAGGCCCGCCGGCTGGTTTCAGGTTTCGCGCGACGCCACACCATGCCAGAGCAATGCATGGGGCAGCTTGCGCTGGTGGTGACGGAACTGGCGACCAATCTGTTGAAGCATGGCAGCGGCGGTCACATCCTGGCCACCACGTTCGATGACCAGGATGGATCAGGCATCGAAGTGCTGGCATTGGATTGCGGCGCCGGCATGGCCGACGTCGAACGCTGTGTCGCCGACGGGTACTCGACCGCCGGCAGTCCGGGCAACGGCCTGGGCGCGATCATCCGGCAATCGGACCATGTGCGCATCTACTCGCGCCCCGGACTCGGCACCGTGGTGACGGCCCGCTTTGTGATGCAGACAACAAACCCGCCGCCGCCCGTGCGGATCGGCGCTGCGCTGGCGCCCTATCCCGGCGAGCTGGTGTGCGGCGACAACTGGGCCGCGGGCGACGCGCCGGCCGGCCGCACCTTGCTCGCCGTGGACGGCTCGGGCCACGGCATGGAAGCGGCGCGTGCCGCCGATATCGCGGTGCGTATATTTCACGATCATGTGCACGACCCGTGCGAGCGGTTGGCGGAACGGGTGCACCGGGCCCTGATTCCAACACGCGGCGCCGCGATTGCCATCGCGCGCGTCGATGCTGCCGCGCGGCTTGTCCGGTATGTCGGCATCGGCAACATCAGCGGCGTGCTGGCTGTTGATGGCACCGCGCGGCACATGATTTCGTACAACGGTACCGCCGGGCACGTCGCGCCGCGCATCCGCGAAATGACGTATCCGTTCAGCGCGGCGCCGACAGTGATCCTGCATTCCGATGGCCTGACGCCGCGCTGGGATCTGGCGGCCTATCCCGGTCTCGCGGCGCAGCATCCGTCGCTGATCGCCGGCGTATTGCTGCGCGACTTCCGCCGCGGCCGTGACGATGCCTCGGTGGTCGCGATGCAAGTCTTGCTCTAAATTCGCGCCATGAGCACCCGCCTGCTTCTGGTTGCCATCGCGAACGAGACCGACATTGTGCTGGTGCGCAAACGCACGCGCCGGCTGGCAGAGTTGATCGGGTTCGAAGCGCAGGACCTGACGCGTATCACCACCGCGGTATCCGAGATCGCCCGCAACGCATTCGAATATGCCGGTGGCGGACAGGTTGAATTCCGCCTCGAGGGGACATCCGCCGGACAGGATTTTGTGATCATCGTCAGCGACAAAGGACCGGGCATCGCCAATCTGCCCGACGTGCTGGCTGGCCTGCATAAATCGGCCAACGGCATGGGCCTTGGCATGCTCGGCGCGCAGCGGCTGATGAATGCGATGACCGTGACATCCAGGCCCGGCGCCGGCACGACGGTGCGCCTGGTCAAGCGGCTGCCGTCCCGCGCGCCGCCGGCGACGCCTGCCACCCTGCGGCGCATCGCCGCGGCCCTCGCCGCCGATGGCCCGGCCGATCCGATGGAGGAGATCCGCCAGCAGAACGCGCAGATCCTCTCCCAGATGGAGCAACTCCGCGCGCGGCAGGAGGAACTGGAGCGGCTGAACCAGGAGCTGCAGGATACCAACCGCGGCGTGGTCGCGCTGTATGCCGAGCTTGATGAACGCGCCGACCACCTGCGCCGCGCCGACGAGCTGAAGTCACGATTTCTCTCGCACATGAGCCATGAGTTCCGCACGCCGCTGAATTCGATCCTCGCCTTGTCGCGGCTGCTGCTGTCGCGCAGCGACGGCGAGTTGGCGGCGGAGCAAGAGACGCAGGTGCAATTCATCCGCAAGGCGGCGGAGAACCTGACCGAGCTGGTGGACGATCTGCTGGATCTGGCGAAGGTTGAAGCCGGCAAGACTGTCGTCACCCCGTCGGAATTCACCGCCGGTTCCTTGTTTGGCGCACTGCGCGGCATGCTGCGGCCACTGCTCGTCGGCGATGCCGTCGCGCTGGTGTTCGAAGACCCGCTCGATGTGCCGCCGCTGGATACGGACGAAGGCAAGGTTTCGCAGATCCTGCGCAATTTCATCTCGAACGCCATCAAGTTCACAGAGCATGGCGAGGTGCGCATCGCGGCGACTGCCGACCCGATGGCGGACACTGTCACCTTCAGCGTGCGCGACACCGGCATCGGCATCGCCAAAAGCGACCAGGAGCTGATCTTCCAGGAATTCAGCCAGGTCGCGCACCGGCTGCAAAGACGCGTCAAGGGCACCGGCCTGGGCCTGCCGCTGGCGAAGAAGCTGGCGGAACTGCTGGGCGGACGGATCACAGTGGAGAGTACGCCCGGTGAGGGATCGACGTTCGCGGTCACTTTGCCGCGCGTCTATGACACTGCCGGCGAATCAATTGATATAGGCGAAGACTGGACGGTCGAACCCGGAAAAGCACCGGTCATGGTACTGGAAGACGATCCCGCGGATGCCTTTGCCATCGAGCGGATCCTTGCTGGCTCGCCGTATCAGATGTTGCGCGTCCGCACGGTACGCCAGGCCCAGCACGTGCTGCGGCATGTGCAGGCCGCCGCTGCATTGCTGGACATCATGTTGGTCGGCGACGAGAGCTGGCGCCTGCTGATGGAATTGCGCGGCGACCCGTCAAGCGCGGAGATTCCGCTGGTCGTCATGTCCTCGACCGGTGAGGAACGCAAAGCCGTGCAGTTGGGCGCCGACGAGTACCTGGCAAAACCGATTGATGGACCTCGGTTGCTGGAATTGCTCGACCGCCTGACCGGGCGGCAACCGGTCACCAATGTGCTGCTGGTGGACGATGAGGAGGTGACGCGGTACCTGGTGCGGCAATTGCTGCCGCGCAGCCGCTACAATCTGCGCACGGCCGACAACGGCAGCGACGGGTTGGCGCGATTGGCCGAAGCGCCGGCCGACGTTGTCGTGCTCGACATCAACATGCCGGAGATGAACGGTTACGAATTCCTGACGCGCCTGTCTGCCGACCGGGCGCTGGCTGCAATCCCGGCGATCGTCCTGACCTCCGCGATCCTTGATCCGTACGAGCGTGGCCTGCTGCGGCGTGCCGCGATGGTGATGTCGAAATCAAATCTTTCGTCGGCCATGCTGATCGATGCCATCCAGGGTGTATTGCATCCGAGCGAGGTTGTGTTGAGCGAATGAACGACGCCCGCAAACGGATCCTGGTTGTCGATGATGACGATGGCGGCCGATACCTGAAGGCGCACATCCTTCGGAAGCACGGTTACGCGGTCGAAGAAGCCAGCAGCGGCGCGTCCGCTCTGGCGCATTGCGGGAACAGCAGGCCGGATCTGGTATTGCTCGACGTCATCCTGCCGGACGTCGATGGGGTCGGGCTGTCACGGCAGATCAAGACGAACTTTCCAGCGGTTGCCGTATTGCAGACCTCGGCTGCGATCACCAGTGCGCATGACCGTGCGCTGTCGCTGGCCGGCGGCGCCGACGCCTTCCTCGTGGAACCCATCGAACCGGAGGAATTGCTCGCCACCGTCAACGCCCTGCTGCGCATGCACGCGGCGGAGCAAGCGCTGCTGCGGATGAACGAGACGCTGGAGAATACCGTCGCCGAACGGACGCGCGAACTGACCGAGGCCTACCGCCGGCTGGAATCCGAGACCGACGAGCGCCGCAAGGCGGAGCAATTGCTGTGGCACACCCAGAAGCTGGATGCGGTGGGTCAGTTGACCGGCGGGATCGCGCACGATTTCAACAACCTTCTGGCGGTGATCGTCGGCAGCCTGGAAATGATCCGCGCGTCGCTGGAAACGCCGGGCGAGTTTCCCCGCACCAAAGTGCAGCGCCTGCTGAAGACCGCTGAGGCGGCGACCGATCGCGGCACGCGGCTGACCCGGCAGCTGATGACGTTTGCCCGCCGCAGCACGTTGCAGCCAGAGACCGTGATGGCCGACGCGGCGATCCGGGCCTGCGAACCGTTCCTGCGCCGTGCCCTTGGCGAAGCCGTTGCCTTCCGCCTGGACTGCGATCCGGCGCTGTGGCCGTGCCGGATCGATCCGGTCCAGTTCGAAGCGGCGATCCTCAATCTTGTGGTGAACGCGCGCGATGCGATGCCAAATGGCGGCGTCCTGGAAATTGCTGCCGCGAACGTAACGGTCGCAGCGCCGCTGCTGGAGCGGTCGGGCGAGGTGGCTCCCGGGGATTATGTCTGCATCCGCGTCACCGATTCCGGCATCGGCATGACTTCCGATATCGCCGCCCATGCCTTCGAGCCGTTCTTCACCACCAAGGATGTCGGCCGCGGCACCGGCCTGGGCCTGAGCCAGGTCTATGGCTTCGTCAAGCAGTCAGATGGTCATATCGGCCTTGAAACACAAGAGGGGAGAGGCACCAGCTTCCGGCTGTATCTGCCGCGCGCTGCGCCGATGCGGGCCGCCGGGCCCGTTGCACAGCCAACGCGCGGCGAGCTGCCCACCGGGACCGAAACGGTCCTGGTGGTGGAGGACAATCCGCAAGTTCGCGAGCTGGCGACCACAACGATCAGCGGCCTCGGCTATCGCGTGTTGGAAGCATCCAGCGGCAAGGACGCTCTGGACATTCTGCAACGCAACGGCGCCGTCGATCTGTTGTTCAGCGACATCGTGCTGCCGGATGGCATGAACGGCTTCGAGCTGGTGCACAAGGCGCGCGCCCTGCACCGGGGGCTGCGCGCGTTGATGACATCCGGCTATGCGAACGCAAACCGTCCGGGCAGCGAACGGCCGGATGTGGCGGTGCTGCTGAAGCCGTATCGCCGCAACGAACTGGCCGAGCAAATCCGTCTGGCGCTGGACCAGGCGTAGCGCCCGGGAATCAGTGAAGCACGCGACACAGCGTCCCCGTCCCCATCCGCATTCGGTGCGACCACATGACCGGGGTTGCTTCGTCGCTGCGCTTCTCGCAATGACATGTGGTCCCCTCTTCCCGTTGTCGTTGCTTCCTCGCTACGCTCCGCCGGCCAACATCAGGCCGGCGCGAGGCACCGTATCGCCGCGCGCCACTCATAACGACAGGAACCAGGCATGACCTTGCGCGTCGGCATCGATATCGGCGGGACCTTCACCGATCTGGTTGCGATCGACGGCGCGGGCGGGCTGCGCACGCACAAGATCGCGTCCACGCCGCAGGACTACGGCGAGAGCATCGTCGAAGGCCTGCGCGCATTGTTGTCCGGCGGCGGGACGGTGAGCGAGGTGCTGCACGGCACCACGGTTGGTTCCAACACCGTGCTGGAGGGCAAGGGCGCCCGGACGGCCCTGATCACCACACGCGGGTTCCGCGACATTCTGGAAATCCGCGACCTGCGCATGCCGGTGTTGTACGATCTGCATTGGAGCAAGCCACGCGCCCTGGTGGAACGCCGCCTGCGCCTGGAGGTCACGGAAAAGCTGCGGCCGGATGGCACGGTTTCCGTGCCGCTGGATATGGCCAGCGTCGATGCCGCGATCGCCCTGTTGCGCGACGAAAACGTGCAGAGTGTGGCGATCTGCCTGCTGCATTCCTACGCCAACCCGGCACACGAACGCGCGGTGGCAGAGCGTGTGCGCGCGGCGTTACCCGACATCATGATTTCGATCAGCCACGAGATCTTGCCAGAGATCAAGGAATACCCGCGCACCAGCACGACAGTGATCAATGCCTATGTCCAGCCGGTGGTGCGCGCCTATATCACCGCGCTGGATGCACGCCTTCGCTCGCTGGGTATCGGCGCCGGGCTGCAACTGATGCAGTCGAATGGCGGGCTGGCATCGGCGGACTTTGCCGCCGCCGCACCGGCGCACATCATCGAAAGCGGTCCCGCGGCCGGCGTGGTGGGTGGCGCCGTGCTCGCGCGCCATTTGGCAGAGCACCGGCTGATCACCTTCGACATGGGCGGCACCACGGCGAAGGCGGGATTGGTTGAAAACGGCGAGGTCTTGCGCAGCGAGGCATTGGAAGTCGGCGGCGGTGTGATGGCCGGTTCGCGGTTGCTCGTGGGTGCCGGCTACATGCTGAAGCTGCCGGCGATCGACCTGGCTGAAGTGGGAGCAGGTGGCGGGTCGATCTGCCGGCTGGATGCCGCCGGGGCACCGAAAGTGGGGCCGGAGAGCGCCGGCGCCGATCCGGGCCCGGTCTGTTACGGCCGTGGCGGCACGGCGCCGACCATCACCGATTGCAATCTGGTGCTGGGTTATCTCGATCCCGATGGCCTGGTCGGGGGCGCGATGCGGGTGGATGCTGATGCTGCCCGCGCGGCCATCGCCCGCGACCTGGCGGAGCCGATGCATTGCTCCGTGGAGGAAGCGGCGTTCGGCATGTTGCGGCTGGCAACCGCGACGATGATGCGCGCGATCCGTGCCGTGTCCGTGGAGCGCGGCCGCGATCCGCGTCTGTTCTCGCTGCTGGCGTTTGGCGGTAACGGGCCATTGTTTGCCGCAGGCATCGCCGCCGAGTTGGGCATCGGCCGGGTGATCGTGCCGCCGATGCCAGGCTTGTTCAGCGCCTTTGGCTTGCTGGTCGCGGACACCGAGCATCACGCCACGCAAAGCCTGCGAACGCGCCTGAGCGACGCCGATCCAAGGCAAATCGCGCTCTTGCTGGAGTCATTGTTCAAGGCCGGCGCACAACGCCTGACACGCGATGGCTTTCCATCGGCACAACAGAGTTTCCGCCACGCCGCATCGGCGCGTTACGCCGGCCAGTCGAGCGAGATCGAAGTGCCGCTTCCCGATGGCCTCGATGCCGGCACCCTGATCGCACGCCTGCCATCCCTGTTCGCGGCAGAGCATGAACGTACCTATGGGTTCCGCGCACCCGATGATGAGGCGGTGGAGTTAATCGGACTCTCGGTGATAGCGCGAGGGACGCCTGCGACTCCGCGCCTGCCGAAGCGCATTCCGCCGGCTGCGGCGTCCGTGCTGTCGCGCCGTCGTGCGTGGTTTCCCGATGTGGGGTGGATCGAGACGCCTGTGGTGACGCGTGCCGCGTTGACGGAGGCACGGCAAGGGCCACTGATCATCCAGGAATATGACGCGACATGTCTGGTGCCGCGTGGCGCGACGGCAGCGCCGGACGCGTTCGGTAATGTCGTTATGTCAGCCGGAAGAACGTAGCGGCCGACGATATGTCATGACGAGCAGCGCTGCAGGCCTGCAACATGTCATTGCAAGGAGCGCAGCGACCAAGCAACCTCGCTCGAGCGGGACACCTCAATGACCGAGGTTGCTTCGCTACGCTCCTCGCAATGACATTCACACCAGCAGTCGCACATGCTTCGTCAACAATGACATTCACACCAACAACCGCACCTGCTTCGTCAACAGCCCATCGGCATCGCGCAACTCGTGGACAATGGTGAAGTGGTTCGCTCCCGGCACGGGAATCAGCACCCCTGGCGCATGTGCGGCGGCACGGCGCTCATGCAGGTCACGACTGTCAGACACCAGTGGCGGTAGTTCCGCGGTACCGTAGGCAATCGCCAGAGGCTTCGTCACCACGGGCAAACGCAACGGAGACAGCGCCACGATTTCATCATCGGTCAGCCGCAGCTTCTCGTTCAGCACCGTGTCGCGGATTGGACCAAGTTCGAATAGTCCAGAAATCGCCAAGCCGGCGGCGACGCGCGGATGACCCAGGCACATCGCGGTCAGATGGCCGCCGGCCGACCAGCCCGACAACACCACCGGCCCCACAATGCCATGCGCCGGCCCATGCGCGCCCAGCCAATCGAGCGCGGCGTTGATCTCCGCCGTAATCTCGGTCAACGATGCGTCAGGTGCCAGCGTGTAGCCTGGCAGCGCAGCTGCCCAGCCATGCGCATAAGGCCCTGCGATCAAATTGGCGAACTGATCGGCGCGGTTGCGTTGCCAATAGCCGCCGTGGATGAACACGATGCATGGCGCGTTCGGATCGGCTGCGGGAAACAGATCCCAGGTGTTGCGTTCGCGCGGGCCGTAGCGCAGGTCCAGATGCTCTGGATGCGCGGCACGAAACGCCGCGGAGTCGGCCGCGCGAGCCGCGTTCAGGGTGGCGCTGTCGGCGACCGCGCCGACATTGTCGTACGCCGCATCGCGCGCGGCGTTGCTCATGGTTCCCCAGTTCATTTGGCGGCCCGATGCAGTTTGTTCCGCCGCGATACTGCGACGGGCATCAGAGATGCGACAAGCCGGTGGGGCTACGCCCTGCTGCTGCTGTGCTGGCCGATCCGCGGCTCGGTGCCGGCGAGCAAGCGGCGGATGTTGGCGTGGTGCCGCGCATAGATCAGCACCGCGACCGCCACGGCAAGTTTCACCGTGCCGGGATCCGCCAGTCCCCAGGCCAGGAACGGCGCCACCGCGAAGGAGACCAGTCCGGCCAAAGACGACCGGCGCAGCAACGCCGCGACGATCAACCAGGTGGCGCCCGCGGCCAATCCCACCGGCCATGCGGCGGCGATCAACACGCCGTACCCGGTTGCGACGCCTTTGCCGCCTTTGAAGCGCAGCCACACCGGGAACAGGTGGCCCAGCACGGCGCCCAGCCCCGCCCACAGCGCCGCGTCATGTCCGGCGAGAACGCGCGCGAGCAATACGGCGGCGGCGCCCTTGCCGCCATCCAGCAGCAATGTCGCTGCGGCAAGGCCCTTGTTGCCGGTGCGCAGCACGTTGGTGGCGCCGATATTGCCGGAGCCGATGGCGCGGATATCCCCCAGCCCCGCGGCGCGGGTCAGCAGCAGGCCGAACGGGATGGAACCAAGCACGTAGCCGGGCAGGATGAATGCGATGGGGGACATCGATGGCTCCGGGCCGTTGTGGCTTGCTTAGTCATTGCGGCAGGTGCGTGGTAGCGCAATCCCCGATCTGCGCTCCGCGGCACGAGCCGCTTACTTCCAACGTGGCGTATTACGATGACCACGGGCGCGAAAGTCGGAACCTCCGGCGAGCCTGTGAGTCGTGGCAGGCGCTGCGTATGCCCATATGGGCTAACGGCCCGAGGCGAAATAAACAAGTCACTCGAGGGCTGCGCCGGCTCCCACGTGTCATAGTGCGTGCAGGCGCACCATCCGCGTCTTTGCGGCTGCATCACGGAAGTCGTGGATGGCCGGCCTGCGCGGCCTGCGCCGGCCATGACACGGTACGCATGATCGCTGCGGCAATTGGAGCACTTGTTTCGCCCCAAGCCCTAACTTAAGCCGGGCGCCGCTTTCGCCACGGGGTCGCTTTCTCGTAGGCGTCGCCGACGCGCAGCACCGTTGCATCGTCCAGGACCCGGCCAACGATCTGCAACGAAAACGGCATGCCGTTCTCGGCGAACCCGCTGCAGACGGACAGTGCGGGATTGCCGCTGACGTTGAACGCGGTGGTGAAAGACGGGCGGTTGAACAGACTGGAGGGATCAACCGGCTCCAGCTTCCCGGCAGGTTCGGCGGTGGGCAGCATCAGCACATCGACCGTCGCCATCACGGATTGCATGGCGCGGGCGAGAACGGACCGGTGACGCATGGCCCGAACGTAGTCCTCGGCGCGCACCAGGCCGCCGGCGATGATGCGATAGCGCAGACAGTCGCCGAACAGCTCGGGGCGTTCGCGGAGATCCTGGCCGTGGATGGTGAACAATTCGACCACGGCGATGGTCTTCTTGACGTCCTCGTATTGCTGAATGGGTGGCAGTGACACGTCCCGCAGCTCGGCACCGAGGCCACGGAACACGTCCAGCGCGGCGTCGAACGCAGCGCGCGTGGCCGGCTTCAACGGCAGGTCCTGCTCCAGCCAGCGCCAGGGCACGCCAATGACCAAACCCCGCACGTCGCCGATCAGGGCCGCAGTGAAATCGGGGATCGGAACGTCGAGCGAGCCCGGGTCTTCGGGATCATGGCCAGCGATGACCTGCATCAGGATCGCGATGTCCTCCACGGTCCAGGCCAGCGGCCCGGCATGGTCGTGGCTGAAGCAGTTGGGGATCACGCCGCGGCGGCTGACCAGGCCATAGGTGGGCTTCAGCCCCGCGATGCCGCAGGCGGCAGCCGGCCCACGGATCGAGCCGCCGGTGTCGGAGCCGAATGTTGCCGGTGCCAGCCCGGCGGCGACGGCCGCGGCGGAGCCGGATGACGATCCGGCCGGGGAATACGCCGTGTTCCAGGGATTGCGCGCCGGCGGAAACAGGATGTCCCAGGACGGACCGCCATGCGCGAACTCCCACGTGGCGTTCTTGCCGAGCAATATGCCGCCGGCCTCGGCCAGTTTGGTTTGTACGGCGGCGTCGCGCGCGGGCACGTTGTCGGCGAGAAGCTTCGACATGGCGGTGGTACGGATGCCGGCGGTGTCGTAGATGTCCTTCAGGCAATAGGGGATGCCGTGCAGCTTGCTGCGTGCGCCGCTGGCGGCGATCTCGGCTTCGGCAGCGCGTGCCTCGGCGCGGGCCCGGTCTGATGTGACGGTGACGAAGCTGTTGAGTTGCTCGTCCAGTTCGGCGATGCGGTTCAGATAAGCGTTGGTCAGTTCCACCGGTGACAGCTTGCGCGCGGCGATCAGGCGCGCGGCTTCGGCGACGGTGAGGACATCCAATTTGGTCGCGGTATCCATGATCACGCCTTTCCCGGCAGAAAGGCAGTCGGATTGAAGACATGCGCCGGTTCGTCGGCGTGGCCCTGACGGCGCGGGAGATTGGCGACCATGCGGCTGACATCGGCATAGGCGGCAACGAGTTGATCGGCATAGGCTGCCGGCAAGTCGAGGCCGGCATTGCGCGCGAGGAGGAGGATCTCGTCACGGTTGACAGCGTCGGGCATTGGGAACTCCGGGTTGGGCGATCGGACTATGGCACGGCCTACAGTATGTCATTGCGAGGACCGCGCGCGAAGCGTGGCGGGACGAGGCAATCACGTACGGGCGGGTGCGCGGACGGTTCGTGCGCCTTCCCGCAGGAGGTTGCTGCGTCCCGCCACTCTTTGCTTGCCATTCTAACAAAGAACAGTTTGTCATGGCCGGACCTGAAGGACGTTTCGTTCAGGGTGGGTGGACGGCGGGAGGAAACGCCGGCTGAGTTCCTGAGCGTTCGAGGAGGCGCCATGGATCAGGCCGGCACGCGGCATCTGCACTGCTGAAGTTAAGAATCACTGCAAGCCACGCAGATTTTGCTAACGCCGCGACTGTCGCCAACTGGCCGGTAGAAGATGCCGATGTCACCGGAGCATCTGCGTTCGTCTCCGTGAGACCTTTTCTCTGCTGCGCGCGGTCATGGCCAGTTCGGGTACTCTTGAAGTGATCGGGTGTCGCTACCAGGAAAGGTTCAACGCAGATGAACATAGCGTGGCCTGAGGCAGCAACGAAACAACCGCGCGGTTTGGGTTCTGCAAGTACCAGGCTGACGCGGATTTCAGGCGTACCGGGCACGCGGGCGATGCCCGTGCGTTGCGATTCAATTTTGATTCGCACGGAGCGGACGTGCGGAGGGCCACGGTGAACGTGTCGATGTTGGCGCGTCCGCGCCTGCATGTGACCGAGGTTGCTTCGTCGCTTCGCTCCTCGCAATGACATGGGAGGCGAGCGTCGCAATAACATAGGATGCGGGCGTCGCAATGATGGGAAGGCGGGCCGTTTCATCCAGCCGCGGGTCGGCCGCCAGGCCTGCGGTCAGCGCGCAATGACATTAAAGCGCGGGCCGCGTCATACCTCGACGGGCTTTGGCTCGACCATGCGGGCCGCAACGATGGAAATCTCGTACAGCGCGATCAGCGGCAACGCCAACCCGCTTTGCGTGATCACGTCCGGCGGGGCCAGGATCGCGGCAATCACGAACATCCCCACCCAGGCATAGCGCCGGTAGCGTCTCAGGCCCTTGGACGTTACGATTCCGACTTTCGCAAGCAGCGTCAGCAGCACCGGCAGTTCGAAGGTGATGCCGAAGGCGAAGATCAGCTTCATCACCAGGTCCAGGTATTCGGACACGCGCGGCAACAGCTCGATCGGCACGCCGCCGCCGCCGGTGTGTGACTGGAAGCTGGCGAAGAACCTCCAGGCGAAGGGAAACACGAAATAGTAGGCCAGCGCCGCACCGAGCACGAACAGCACCGGCGTGGCGATCAGGAACGGCACCAAGGCCCGCTTCTCGCTGCGGTACAGGCCGGGCGCAACGAACAGATATATCTGGCTCGCAATGATCGGGAATCCGATGAACGCGCCGCCGAAAAACGCCACCTTGATGCGGGTGAAGAACGCCTCGTAGAGCTGCGTGTAGATCAAATGCGGATCCGGCTGGCCCTGCGAGCGCAGTACGTCCGCCAGCGGCTGTGCCAGGAAATAGTAGATGCGGTTGGAGAAGTAGTAGCAGACGACAAACGAAATGAAGAACGCCGCGATCGACCACATCAGCCGCCGCCGCAGCTCCACCAGGTGGTCGAGCAACGGCATCGGCTTGTCGTCGATGGGATCTTCGGGTGCTTCGATGTCGGCCATGGACCAGTCGTCGGTTGTCAGCGTTCAGGTCACGCCGCCGGGCGCGAATGGCGTTGCAGCACGGCCTGCGGCGGAATGAAAGCCGGTGCCTCCACGTCCACGCTATCCGCCGCGAGCACGACGAACCCCGGTGGAACGAATGCCGGCACTCCCGCCCGCTGCTCTTCGTGCGATTGCTCCGGTGCGTCGGGCGCGGCGAGTGCGATCGGCTCCAGCTCGGCCACCGCGGCTTCCTCCACCGGCGCGGGCGCCGCGAGCACGTCCGATGCGGGCGCCGGCTCCAGCGGATTGCCGGCGAAGGTGTCGCGCAGGGAGTGGTCCGGATCGATATGCCGCTCGATCTCGCGGCGGACGTCGAAATTGCGGATGGAGTTGATCTGATCGCGCACGTCGCCCAGATCGGCCTCGCGCATCATCTCATCGACATGGGTCTGGAACTCCGACGCCATGCGCCGGGCCTTCTTGATCATGTCGGTGATGGTACGGATGGCGACCGGCATGTCCTTCGGCCCGATCAGGATCAGGGCGACGGCAGCGATCAGGCCAATCTCGGACCAGGCGAAATCGAACATTCCACTCGCTCAACGTGGCCGACGGGCTGGGTCGGCGCGGCTTCCGTTCCGATTGGCTATCCCGGTGACTGCCGGGTCAAGCCCAGGGATGAACGGGACAGGATGCGCGGCATGTATTCCATCCGTCACCCCTGCGAAAGCGTAGCGCTGCCGGTTTCCTCGGCTGATATGGTGTCTGCCGGCGGCTCGGAGAGATCCGATGCCAGGGGCGGCGCATCGGACACGCCGGAGGGTTTCGGTGGCTCCAGCAGCAGGTCGCCGCGTTGCGGCAGGTCACGGATGTCCTTCAGTCCGAACTGCGCCAGGAATTGGGGCGTGGTGCCCCACAGGGTCGGGCGGCCGGGGACTTCGCGCCGGCCTTTGGGGGCGACGAGATTGGCCTCCAGCAGTGCATCCAGCGTCTGCTGTGACAGGCTGGTGCCGCGGATTTCTTCAATTTCCGCCCGGGTGCAGGGCTGATGGTAGGCGATGATGGCAAGCGTCTCCATGGCGACGCGCGGCAGCTTGCGCGGCACCTCGATGACCTTGCGCAGGCGGGGCGCGATGTCGGGGGCGGTGCGGAACTGGATTCCGCCGGCGGTTTCCACCAGTTCGACGCCGCGGCCGGCGTAGCGGTCGCGGAGCGCGGCGATCACGGCGTCCGCGTCCATGTTGTCCGGCAGGAGCTGGGACAGGGCGCGGGCGCTGACCGGGGTCGCTGAGGCAAACACCAGCGCTTCCGCCAAACGCAGCGAATCCTCGTCGGGCGCCGTATCCGTGGGGACCTGCGTTTCCGCGGGAGGGGCGGCTGGGTCATCGCGGGCGGCCCCGGCCGGACGGCCTGTGGATTCGGGTTCGGGTTCGCCGCTGACCAAGGCGTCCGGTTGTTGTGAAGGCTCGGCGGGCGGCTGCGCTTCCACCGGCACTGCGACGAGCGTTTCCGTGGGCGCTTCCGTGGAGGATCCCACCGGCGCGTCCACGGAGGATCGGGTGTCATCCGTGGGGGCTTGTGCTTGCTCTGCGGGGGATGGAGCTTCTGCCGGGAATTGCTCCTGTTCTGCGGGAGACTGAGCCCCGCCCGCAGGGGACTGCCCCTGCTCTGCGGTCACCTGAACCTCTCCCGCAGGGGATGGTGCCAGTTCTGCGATCAACTGGACCTCTACTACCGCCGGGGATTGCTCTGCGGCCGGCTGAACCTCTCCCGCAGGGGACGGTACCGGTTCTGCCGCAGATTGCGCCGTTTCTGAGCGGGATTGCGCCTCTTCATGCGGGTCGGTTGCGGACTGGGTCTCGGGTTGGGGTTCGGCGGCATTCGCGGCACCCTCATCCCAACCCTCTTCCGCGCGCAGCGCGGGAGAGGGAGTCAGGTCTTCGCTCATGCGCTTTCCTCTACTCCAGCGCGGCTGCGGTGCACCAGGATGGGGCCGAATTCATGGTCCTGACGCAGGCGGACGGCGCCACCTCGGGCCATTTCCAGGCCCGCCATCAGGGTGCTGGCCATGGCCGCCCGGCGCTCGGTGGGGTTCACAATATGATCGGGCAGGAAACGTTCCAGGCTGGTCCAGTCGGGCAGGCTGCCGACCAGGGCGCCAAGGCGGTGCAGGGCGTCCTGGACGGTCCATAGGGTCAGCGGCCGCGCCTGGTAGCGGCGGGATTTGGTGCCGCGGCGCACCGCGCCGAGATAGGCGCGCACCAGAGCCCCAAGATCCAGCGCGAGCCGGGATCGGTCGATTTCCGTATGATCCTCGGCCGCACCGCGGGCGAACACGTCATGACCGAGCTGCGGCCTCGTGCCGAGCCATGCAGCGGCGACACGGATGGCGGACAGGTCACGCAGGCGAAGGGCGAGGACTTCTGCCGCCTCCTCCCCTTCCTCGGCGCCGAGCGTATCCGGGGGCAGCAGCAGGCGGGATTTCAGCCAGGTCAGCCACGCCGCCATCACCAGCCAATCGGCCGCCAACTCCAGCCGCACGCGGCGGGCGCCTTCGATCACGGCCAGATATTGCTCCACCAGGGCGAGGATGGAGATTTTCGCCAGGTCCACCTTCTGCGCCCGGGCGAGTTCGAGCAGCAGATCGAGCGGGCCGTCGAAGCCTTCGAGGTGGAGAACAAGGCCGACCTCGTCCGTGGCGGCAGGAGAGGCCGGGGGGCCAGGCTCGCCGGGTGACGGTGCCGCATCAGACACGTTTGCCTCCCCGGCGGGATTGGGGGACAGGCGTGAAGGGAGGACAGGGGTACGGGAGGCCGCAGCACCCTCACCCTCGACGCTTCGCGTCTTGACTTCTCCCGCGCGAAGCGCGGGAGAGGTTTTCTTTGGATCACACATGCTGAACCGCCTGGCCGAGGCTGGCGCCATGGCCGGACAGCAAAAACAACACGTGGAATGCCCAGGGGACGACGGTCTCCAGGGCAGCCTGGAACGGATCGAACACGATGCCGAACTGGCGCAGCAACGGCGGCAACAGGAACACCAACAGGATCACCAGCATGATGCCCGCGCGCTCCAGCCGCGCCCAGCGCTGCGCCAGGGACAGCGGCAGCAGTCCCACGGCAATGCGTCCGCCATCCAAAGGCGGGATCGGCAGCAGGTTGAACAGGCCCAGCACGAGATTGGTCAGCATGAAATAGAACAGGAAGAAGCCGATCAGCGGATGCTGCGCCACCGCCGCGTCCAGCGGATCGATCCCTGGCGGCAACGGACCGGACGGGACGGGCATCAGCACGGCCCCTACCCAGGCGAGAAAGAAATTCATCAGTGGTCCGGCTGTGGCGACGACAGCCATGCCGCGGCGCGGGTCGCGGAACTTCCAGGCGGCCACCGGCACCGGCTTCGCCCAGCCGAACATGAACAACACGCGGTGGAACGCCAGTAACTGGAAGATCAGCAGGAACCCAGGAAGCAGGATCGTTCCCACGCGGTCCACGTGACGCAGTGGGTTCAGCGACAACCGCCCTGCCAATCGCGCGGTATCGTCGCCCAGGGCCAGGGCGGCGTAGCCGTGCGCCGCCTCATGCAAGGTGATCGCGAGTACTGCCGCGATCACCGCCGGCACGATTTGCGTCAGAATCTCATTCACGCCAGCAGCTGCTCCCGCTCTACCTCAAGCGCTTGCGGGTTCAGCGGACGGCGGCGCGATGCCGCCAGCGCCCACGCCGCGTCCAGCCGCCCGGCCGCTTCCGGCGATAGCAGAGGCGCCGTCGCGAGCAATTCCGCCGTCGGTTCCAGGTCACCGGCGCAGTACAGCGCGATGTCACACCCGGCCGCAAGCGCCGCCGCCGCCCGTTGGGCGGGCGTGCCGGACAGTGCCTGCATCGCCAGATCGTCGCTTGTCACAATGCCTCCGAAGCCGAGCCGCCCACGGATGATACCCTTGATCACTGCCGACGACACCGTGGCTGGTTGCAGTGGGTCCCACACGGCATAGACGATATGGGCCGTCATCAGCCAGGGCAGATGCGTGTTCCTGGCGAAAGGCAGCAGGTCCGCGCGCAAGTCGCCGGCATGCACCCGCGGCAGGGCGAGATGCGAATCGACCAGGGCGCGACCGTGCCCGGGCGCGTGCTTGCCCACCGGCTGGATGCCGGCCGCCAGCAGACCGGCCGCCGTGGCCCGACCCAGCCTGGTCACGGCGATCGGGTCGGCGGCGAAGGCCCGGTCTCCGATCACGTTGCTGGCGCCGGCGACACCCAGGTCCAGGACCGGCGCGGCGGCCACATCGAAGCCGGCCGCGCGGCAATCGAGCCCGATCAGCGCGCCCGTCAGGAAGGCGGCGCGCAGACCAGCCCGCCGGTCAGATGCAAACAAGCGGCCGATTGCCGCAGCCGGTGGGTGCGCGCGCCAGTGCGGCGGGCGGAGGCGGGCGACGCGGCCGCCTTCCTGGTCCACCATCAGCACGGCGTTGCGCGGCAGTGCGCGCCGCAGCGACGCGGTCAGTGCGGCGAGTTGCGGCGGATCCTGAATGTTGCGCGCAAACAGGATGACGCCGGCCGGGGGATGGCGGCGGAACAAGGCGGCTTCTTCATCGAGAAGCGTGGGGCCGGAGATACCGACGATGGCGGCGTGCATGAGCGGCAGCATAGCCGCCCGGTCAATCGCCATCAGCCCTGGTGTTCCCACTCTCACGGATGATACCGGCCTCGGCGCGGATCTCGTCAGGGCGGGCGAAGCCTGCGCCGGCGATGGCCGGTGGCCCGCGATTCACAAGGGAAACCTCGTATTTCAGTCGTGGATGCCAACCGCGATCGTCATCGGGGCTGGCTTTCGACACCAGGGAGCGCATGACCGCGGGACCCACATTCTCGCGTACGACGTAACCATCACGCCGTGCCGATCGCGTGCCACCGCACCAGGCGCAGACTGCGATCCCGCAGCATGCGGATCCGCAGCAGCCACAACTCTGCTTCCTTCACCAACTGCGCTGCCTCCTCATGCGTCGGCTTGACCTGCTCCATGCCGCGCACCGCTTCCCGCCAGCCTTCCACAGCCTGACGGATGTGGCGGCGCGTCACGTCCTCCACGATACGCACATCGAAGCGCAGCCGGCCCAGGGCGCGGGTGACGCCGGTTTCTGTGGGGAGCCGGTCCAGCCGCCGCCCGTCCAGCCTCTGCCATGCCGAGACCACCGGATCGGTGGGGTCCAGCGGCTTGTCCGCCACGGTTTCCAACACCACCAGGTGGCCGAGCGGCTTCAGCCCTTCCGCCAAAGCAGCGAAGGTTGATTCCAACTGGCCCTCACGCAGCGGTTCCAGCGCCAGGCCGTGATGGTAATAGCCGCGTTCGAAATGTGGCGCTTCCGGGTCCCAGGACTCGATCCTGGCGCGTTTGGCCACCTTGGACCGCAGCGTGCGCTCGGTCGCGGCGTCCAGCAATTCGCGATCCGATTCATAGCCGGTGACCCATGCGCCCAGGTCGCTGGCCACGCTGCAAGGCGGTCCGCCGCTGCCGGCGCCGACCAGCAGCAGGCTCGACGCGGCGGAAAGGCCGAGCGGCTTGACCAGCCGCAAGGTTTCCCCCTCGCCGCCCGGGAACTGGAAGCCATCGCCCCACAGAGCTTCCACCAACTCCAGGCGCGCGGGGGACCACAGCCGGTTGTCCTCCTCGGCACCCGCTACTGGCGCCGGCACGACCAGCGGTGACGGCCGGATCATGGCCGCCGCAGGGTCAATCGGTTGGGCACGCGCGGGAGAACCAGGCCGGTGGAGCAGGTCCAGCCCCAGCCAATGCCGCACGTCGGGCAGCTTCATCGTCCATACCTCCGCGCGCAGGATGGACGCAAAGCGTTGACAAAGCGTTGAAATCGGAGGGGATGGACGGGAATTAGCGCTGGCGGCGTGCCGGGCGGGTGGCTAACGGGGGTGTTCCACCATGGCTGTCCGTTGATCGTGCCGTGGGGCCTCAGACCGCGCCGGACATTGTTATATTGAAACGGCGATACAAAAGCGGCGGCCTTCGCCCGCGAGGCTTTTCATCACGCTGCCATTCGCTAACATCCCGGCCATTCCCACCAGGACCCAATCATGCCCCACCCGACCCGCCTGCTGCTCTGGACCGATGCTCCCGGCCCCTACATCGAAGCGATCGCCGCCGCCGGCCTTGCCGAACGCGTCACCATCGACACGCTGCCGCGCAAGGACTCACCGACCCAGGCTCACCGGGCCGACACGGAAGCCATGCTGGCCTGGGGCGCGCCCGCTGGTCTGCTGCCGCACATGGCAAAGCTGCGCTGGGCGCAGGCGCTGACCGCGGGGGTGGAAACCTGGCTGGCACTGCCAGACCTGCCGCCGCACCTCACGCTCACCTGCGCCCGCGGCACGCATCGCGATTCGATGCCGGAGAACATCCTTGGCGCCCTCTTCCATCTCACCAAGCCCTACGCGGCCGTTGAGCAAGACCAGAAACAGCACCGCTGGACGCGGCGCATGGCGATGCCACTGAACGGGCAGACGCTGGGCATTCTGGGCCTGGGCGAGATCGGGCAGGAAGTCGCTCGGCTGGCGACGGCGCTGCGCATGCGGGTGATCGGCACCAAGCGCCGCCCGGGGCTGGTGCCCAATGTCAACGCGGTGTTTTCGCCCGACCGCACCGACGATGTGCTGGCGCAATCCGACTACGTCCTGTTGCTGCTGCCGGCGACGCCGGAGACCGAGAATTTTATGAATACCGCGCGTCTGGCGAAGATGAAGCCCACCGCGCACCTGCTGAATTTTGGCCGTGGCCACCTGATCGCGGACGCTGACCTGATCGCGGCCGTGCAGCAGAAGCGCATCGCCGGTGCCGTGCTGGACGTGTTCCGGCAGGAGCCGTTGCCGGCCGATCACCCGTTCTGGAGCACCGAGGGGATTCTGGTGCTGCCGCATATCGGCGGCGGTCATCCCACGCGCGACAAGATCGTCGCGCGGTTGTTCGTCGAGAACCTGCAGCGGTTCCTCGATGGACAGCCACTGAAGGAGGTCGTGGACCGCACCGCCGGATATTAGCCGCAATGGGTGCGCCTGCAGCTCTCTCGGGCAGGGTGGCGAAGGCCAACGCCACGGTGGCGTGAACAGGAAGCCAAGCCCGCCGCAGTGAGCAATGAGGGTCGAGGCCGCCGCCACGTGGAATTGCGGCTGCCGACCTTGGCGCGCTGCATGATGATCAGATTTCGAGGGTGATCCGGTCGAGCAATTCGGCCGCGTTGACGACGCGCACGGCACCGCACGCCCCCGGGGGAAAATGGCGCTTGTTGCCGGTTACCTGATTCACCGCGAGGATGATCAGTGCCTCGTTGCCGCGTTGGGAGAGAAGACCGGAGACCGGCCCATTGGTGTCGATCACCGCCCGGATCACTTGACGGCAGGCGCAGCGGCCCTCTTGCCGCGCCGGTGATCGGCGATCTCCGCCTCGATGTCGGTGGGCGCGAGCGCGTCAACGCCGCGCCGCCTGGCACCGGTCCAGGCCTTTTGCAGCCAGTCAGGCGGTGGCGCGACCGTGCGGATGAAATCCTGCACGCTCAGGATGACAACGGCTGGCTCGCCGCGGCGATCGACGACGAAACGATCGTTGTTTCTGGTGGCCAGATCCATGATCTGGCCGAACTGGGTGCGCGCGATATGGGCGTCGATGCGGCGGTCCATGGCGGCCTCTTTGGCATGGACTAATCAATCGATGCATGCACCGTATTGGCCCGGGAGAGCGGCGGCAAGATCCGCGATGAAGGATCGTTGCTCACTCCATCGCGTGCACTTCTGCCGGCGCCGCGGCCATCCGCCGGGGACGGCGCATCAGCATCAGCAGCAGCAGCGACGGCAGCGTGGTGAAGATCATCATGTGGTAGTCGTCGATATAGGCGGTGATCTGCGCCTGCTGGTTGATGATCTGATCCAGCAGCGACGCGCCATGCACCGTTGCCGGGTTCCACATATGGCTGACCGCGCCGCCGGTTTGCAGGGCGCGATTGAACGGGTTCACCGCGGCGCCGATCTCGGCATGCAGCGCCTGCGCGTTATGGGCCAGCATCGCCGACGTCACGGACACACCCAGCGCCGCACCGATATTGCGGAACAATGAGAACAGCGCCGTGCCGTCGGTTCGCATTTGGGTGGGCAGGGTGGCGAAGGCCAGCACCTGAAGCGGCGTGAACAGGAACCCGAGGCCGCCGCCTTGCGCGACGATGGTCAGTGCGATGTGCCATTGCGACACGTCAGGCGTCCATGTTGTCATGTCCCAGAGCGACCAGGTCAGCAGCAGGACACCGAAACCCATGACCTTGCGCGGATCGGTGCGCGATGAGATGCGCCCGCCGATCATCATCGCCACCATGGTGCCGATGCCGCGCGGTGCCATGATCAGGCCGGCGGTCTCTACTGGATAGTTCGCCAGTCCTTGCAGCCACGGCGCCATCAGCGAGGAGCTGGACACCAGGATTGTCCCCGTCGCAAACATCACCAGCAGCCCGGTGGAGAAATTGCGGTCACGAAAGATCGACGGCGGAATGAACGGCTTCTTCGCCGTCAGCATGTGCACAATGAACAAATAAGCGCCGAGACAGCCGAGCACGCCCTCGGCGATGATCTCGCGGGAGCTGAACCAGTCCTGGTCCTGGCCGCGGTCCAGCATCATTTGCAGTCCGCCGATCGCGATGGCCAGCACGCCGAAGCCGATCCAGTCGAACTTCATGTTGAAGTTCGGATGCGAGCGCGGCATGAAAATCAGCAGACCGGCGGTGGCCAGGATGCCGAACGGCAGGTTGATGTAGAAGACGTAGCGCCAGTTATACATCTCGGTCAGGTAGCCGCCGAGTGTCGGGCCAAGGATCGGCCCCACCATCACACCCATGCCCCAGATCGCCATCGCCTGTCCGCGTTGCTCGAGTGGGTAGATGTCCAGCATGGTCGCCTGTGACAGAGGCACCAGGGCGGCGCCGAAAACGCCCTGAAGGATGCGGAACAATACCATCTGGTTCAGGGATTCGGCGGCGCCGCACATCATGGATGTGATGGTGAAGCCGACCAGGCACGTCACGAACAAGTACTTGCGGCCGAACCGGGCGGCGAGCCAGCCGACCGGTGCGGTCATGATCGCCGCGGCGGTGATGTAGGACGTCAGGACCCAGGTGATCTCGTCGTAGGTCGCCGAGAGGCTGCCCTGCATGTATGGCAGCGCGACGTTGGCGATGGTCTGGTCGAGCGCCTGCATCAGCGTGGCGCCGACGGTGCACAGCGTGATGATCAGGCGGTACGGGACGTGAGTGGGATCGTTGGAGGAAGGCGGCACGAAAGGGACTCTCGGGATAAGATGCGGGTCAGCGTCTTGGATTTCCCCCGCATACGGGAGGGACAGGGGGAGGGTCTTGCTTGCCCTCCGCAGCACCCTCCCCAGACCCCTCCCGCAAGCGGGAGGGGAAAATCAGGAAATCAGGGAATCAGATCGCTCCAGCTGCGCTGGTGGCCGGTGTCGATGCCGGCCTCGACGCTCATGCCGGCGCGCAGGTCGGGATCGCCGGGGGCGCGGTCCACGCGGATGCGAACCGGGATGCGCTGCACCACCTTCACCCAGTTGCCCGACGTGTTCTGAGCCGGCAGCACCGAGAACTCCGACCCGCTGTTGGGGGCGATGCTCTCGACTTCACCCTTCCAGGTTCGGCCAGGATAGGTGTCCACCGTGACGTCCACCGGATCGCCCGGCTTCACCCAGGTGAGTTCCGTCTCCTTCGGGTTCGCCTCTACCCAGACATGCTCTGTGGAAATGATACCGAATGCGGCGGTGGACGCGGCGAGATACATGCCCGGCTGCACGGTATCGACCTGCGTGACGATCCCGTCGTACGGCGCGTAGATCACGGTGTGGTCCAGCTCGCGCTGCGCCTCTTCCAGCTTCGCATTCGCCATCAGGTAGTCGGACATCGTGTGCACGTCGCAATCGGCGGTGCCGCCGAGCTTCGCCAACTGCACCTGCGACGTCACCCGCAGCGCATCCAGCGCCTGCTGGTCGGCGGCGAGCTGAAACTTCGCGTTGTCGTACTCGGCACGGGTAACGCCACCTGATTTCACCAGGTTGGCGAAGCGGTCGAAATTCGCCTGGTCGGATTGCACCTGTGCCTGCTTCGCATCGACGTCGCGCAGCATGCGGTGATAGGTCAGCTTCTCGGCGTTGAGGTCGGAGACGACACCGCCGAGATTGGCGCGCGCGCCGGCAACGGCGATCTGGTACTGAAGCGGGTCGAGCCGCAGCAGAACCTGGCCCTTCTTGACGAACTCGCCTTCATGCACCGGCACCTGGGCGACAATGCCGCTGACGTCGGTGGCGAGCGATTCCTTCGCGGCGCGCACATAGGCGTCGTCGATATCGACGTAACGGCCGCCGGTGATCCACCAGCCCGCGGCGCCGACGGCGACGGCCAGGATGCCGCCCAGCATCAGGATGGGGCGCAACGCCGCGCGGGAGACCCGGCGGCGTGACGGCGCCTCGGCGACGCGAGGCGCGGCGGGGGCGGACGGGCCCGCGGTGGTGGCGGCTTGCGACATCAGGCGAGCTCCGTCGCTTCGGCTTCGTCAGGCGCTTCGGCGGCCTCGGCGCCGCGCCGGGCGGCGTGGGCTTCTTGCACCAATGTAAGTTTCATGCGGAGCAGGGCTTCAATGACAGTGTCGATGGTGTCCTCGTCGAGGCCGGTGGTGACGAGGCGGGCGATGTCCGTGCGCTGGCAGGCGATATCGGCCAGCACCGGGTGGGCGTCCGGCTGAAGGTGCAGACGCCAGATGCGGCGGTCCCGCGGGTCCGGGCGGCGTTCCACCATGCCGCGCGCCTCCAGCCGGTCGATCAGGCGGGCGACGGTGATCGGCTCCACTTCCAGGAGCTCGGAAAGTTCCTTCTGGGAAATGCCGGGCTGACGGTCCAGCCAGATCAGAATGCCCCATTGGGCACGGGTCATGTCGTGCTGGCGGGCGCGCTTGTCCGCGTCCACGCGCAGGAGGCGGGCGACGTCGTGCAACAGGAACAACAGGTCGCGTTGAAAATCCACCAAGGGGAGGACGTCTCCTCGGGACGCTTTCGGGTAGCGTGACTATAAGCCGGCTTATGATATCAGGGCCAGATCATGGGGTATGCAACCATTGCAGGGCGGACCCGCGAGGGGCGAGAAGCGGCGCGGCGCTCCCTCTCGTGCCGGCAATCCCGGGTTCGACTGCTCAAATTACCTGCAACCCAAGATGCAGGCGCATCGGCTCGAAATCGCGGTCGTCGTGGAGCAATTCGTGGCCATGCTCGATGCAGTAGGGCCCGATGATCAGATCGGCAGACGCTCGGACAGTGATCCCGAGACCGCGTAGCAGCCGATAGTTACGGGCTGCCTGGATCGCGAGGCTCTCGCCCAGCATCGGCACGACCGTGAAGTTTTGCAAATCCCGGGTGAGGCGGGCGGCGTGGCGTTCATCCCGCGCACCCCGCAACACCTCCAACAGGACGATGTCGCCCACCAACAGCGGCCGCTGTCCGAACAAGGAGCGGAGCGTCTGTACCGGCCGCGACAGAACATTGCGGAGATGCCCAATCCAGACAGAACTGTCCACGGTCACGGGGGATCGGTCAGCCGTCACAAGTTCCGTCTTCACGGACCCAGGGGTCACGGCTCCAGTCCTCGCGCATGGCGTCCAGATCGCCCTCCCAACCAATTCCGGCCAGGTCCGCTCCGGCACGATATTGCCGGTGGAACAATACGACCCAGCGAAGCGCTTCCTCGATCGCTGTGCGCATGCTGGCCGCGCCGGTCACCGCCTGTGCTTCCGCAAGGAGTTGGTGATCGACTTCGATGTTGGTGCGCATGGTTACGCCTTTGGCTTGCGGCCCGGGAGGTCGGGAGCGGCGGCCAGGCCCGATTGTTCCAATTTACGGATGGCCTGATAGCTCTCGCGCATCCGCACCAGCGTCTTCAGTGCCTCCTCCACCGTGGCAGGCTTGGTCGTCTGGCCGGTCGCCTGCATCGCCTCGGCGAGCAATGCGTCGTCGATATCGACATTGATCCGCATGGTGCATGACTATGTGTATCGAGGTGCGCCGAAATACGCATCATCCGGCGCGCCTGCAACGGCGGGACAGACGGCGCACGCGCTGCCGGTCTCGCGTGATCGTGGGTCAGTCTGCTTCTATACCGGCTGTGGCCGCGCCGCTCGCCCGGCTTCCTTGTCCCCCAGTTGCCCCAGGAGACCGTCGCGATGCCCTTCAAGGTCCAGGTCGGCCCGCCGCAGATCGCCATCCACCAGGCGATGACCGTGCTGGTGACGGAGCCCGATGGCCAGGTGCGCTGGCCCACCGATAAGGGCCTGTATTTCTTCGACACCCGTCTGATCTCGGCCTGGAACGTCTATGCCAACGGTGCGCCCTGGGACCTGCTCAGCGGCGGCGCGGTCAATTACGACGCCGCCCGCATCTTCCTGACCAACCAGGCCTTCCTTACCGAAGACGGCGCGGTTCCCGCGCATGCTCTGGCCTTCGTCCTCAGCCGGGCCATCGACGGCGGCCTGCACGAGGACCTGGACATCGTCAACCACGGCCAACGGCCGGTACGGTTCAACCTGGAAATCGCCATCCGAACCGACTTCGCCGACATCTTCGACGTGAAGGCAGGCCGCACCGTGCGGCGCGGCCGCATCAACACGGAGTGGTCGGATTCGCATCAGCGGCTGCGCACCATATATCGCAACCGCGATTTCATGCGTGCCGTCTCCGTGCAGGTCGGCGACGCAACGAGCCATGCCGCCTACGCCAATGGACGCCTCAGCTTCGAAGTGGCGCTTGGCCCCGCCGCGACCTGGCACGCGTGCTTGCTCTATGAACTGTCCGACAGCGAGCGCCACTTTCACGCACCCCATGCGTGTGCCCTGGACGCCGATGGCTCGCGCCACGCCGCCGCGCACAATTCGTGGCAAAAGGCGGTGCTGAAGGTGCGCACCAGCAACGAGGAGTTCTACCGCTTCTACCATCAGGCGATCGAGGACATGGCGGCGCTGCGCCTGCCCATCGAGGGCACCGACCACATGGTGTTCGTGCCCGGTGCCGGGCTGCCGTGGTTCAACGCCCCGTTCGGCCGCGACAGCCTGATCGTGTCGCTGCAGAACATTCTGGTGTATCCCGAATTCGCCCGCGGTTCACTGGATGTGCTGGGGCGGTGGCAAGCGACGGAACGCGACGATTATCGCGATGCCGAGCCGGGCAAGATCATGCATGAGCTGCGCTATGGCGAACTGGCGCATTTCAAGCTGATTCCGCACACGCCGTATTACGGCACCGCCGACGCCACACCGCTCTATCTGATCACGCTCCATGCTGCCTGGCGTGCCACCGGCGACATCAGCTTGCTCCGCCGCCACCTTCCAAGTGCCGAAGCGGCGCTGCGGTGGATCGACGAATGCGGCGACCGCGACGGCGACGGCTTTCAGGAATTCAAGACGCGCTCCCCGGTGGGCTATGAAAATATGGACTGGAAGGATGCCGGCGATTCGATGGTGTATCCCGACGGCTCACAGGTGAAGGGGCCGAAGGCGCTGTGCGAGCTGCAAGGCTATGTCTATGACGCCTGGCTGCGCATGGCGGAGGCATTCGATGCGCTGGATCAGCCGGACCGCGCCGCCGCGCTGCGCGACAAGGCGGCCACGCTGCATCGCCGCTTCGACGAGGCGTTCTGGGACGAAGCGAGCGGCTTCTACGCCTATATGCTGGACGGCGATAAACGGAAGGTACTGACGGTGGCGTCGAACCCCGGGCACCTGCTGTGGTCCGGGCTGGTGCCACCCGAGCGTGCCGCGAAGGTGGTGGCGCGACTGATGGCGCGCGACATGAATACGGGCTGGGGGATTCGCACGCTGTCGGCGGACAATCCGGCGTATAATCCGTATTCGTACCAGAACGGCTCCGTCTGGCCGCACGACAACAGCCTGATCGCGCTGGGCTTCAAGCGCTACGGCTTCGTGGAGGAGGTGGGGCAGATCGCGCGCGGCATTTCCGAGGCCGCCAGCCATTTCCTGTTGAACCAATTGCCGGAACTGTACGCGGGCATCGCACGCAGCGAGGGATTGTTCCCGGTGCAGTATCTCGGTGCCAACGTGCCGCAGGCGTGGGCAGCGGGCTCGGCCTTTGC
>Ga0335074_10000449_pt1 | contig 59768 bp, 43 predicted proteins | sample Lox_Sample_23_FD_206715 | JGI IMG/M metagenome (GOLD analysis project Ga0335074, IMG submission 206715) | Soil microbial communities from Loxahatchee National Wildlife Refuge, Florida, United States - Lox_Sample_2.3 | ecosystem: Environmental > Terrestrial > Soil > Wetlands | place: USA...
TGGAGTTGGCAGTTTGGCGGCTGTGGAGCCCCCTGATCGGCGGCGGAGGCCTGGTCGGCTGGTGCTGGTGAATCGCCGAGGCTCAGCTCGTCGACAACCTTCTTGACCCCCACGGCGCGCGCGACCAGATTCTCTGCCTTGGTGCGCATGGCATCGTCGTGCACGTTGCCCGTGAGGGTTACGGTGCCGTAGACGGTGGAGGACTGGATGTTCTGCGTCGAGAGCTCGGGGGCGCTGGCGAGGGCGCGGAGAACGTTGGCCTCGACCTGGGCGTCAGTCATGCCGCTTTGGGCAGTCTGGTCCTGTGCCATGGCCGTGCCGAGGGCGAGGCTGCCAGCGAGAAGAGGAAATCCAATACGCGAAAAGCCTTTGCGGCTCATAATTTGCTTGCTCCTGTCGGCGGCGAGGTGTCGGTAAGGTAAGACAGACACTTCGAGCGCACGCCATCCATGAAATCAGACGCTAGTTTCGGAGAAAAGTTCCGCTCGGGGAGAGCCGCGGGTAACGGGAAATCTTTCGGAGAGTGAAATGTCATGGGCGGAAGCGGTTTGACCCATGTAGCCGGGAGTGGCATCATAGGAATGCGGGGTGGAGCAGCCCGGTAGCTCGTTGGGCTCATAACCCAAAGGTCGCAGGTTCAAATCCTGCCCCCGCAACCATTTACGGATTTGAACCCTAAAATCCAACCCTATAAGGGAACCGGGCGCTTTTTGACGCCCGGTTCAGTCTTTAGGGGTTAGTGCACCGATCTTCGATTCAGAATCGTCCTCACTACGGCGCTGTTCGCTTTTCGCTTGTTTTCCTCTGGCACCTCCCCATATTGCGTGGTCGTGCGGATGTCGGCGTGACGCAAGAGCTTCTGCTGGACATCGAGGGGTGTCTCGGCCTGGCTCAGCAGCGTGCGGTACTTGTGCCGGAAGGTATGCCATCCAATGCTGCCAAATTTCGCAGCGAATGCCGCGTCGCGGCGAGCGCTATGCAGCTGAATCAGAGACCGCTTCTGTCTGGTCCTGTTGATTCCTATGCACCGCTTGCCTGACGTAACACCGCATTCGGGGCATGGAACGAGGCACCAACCGGCACGGCGAATCCAATCCTGTTGCAGCGAAGAAGCATGATAGCTCCTGCCTGTAACATGACTCGGAAATACCAGTCCGCTGTCACCCGCCTCGCTCTTCAGCTTCCAGTCAAGCAGGATCGTGGCATATTCGGGGTCAAGCGGCAATTCGTCGTCCGAATATTCAGTTTTGACCGGGCCGATGCGACCATGCACAACCGCTTCTTCCACCTTCATGCACAGGCGCTCGAAGTCGATCTTGTTCCAATCGAGCGCGAGAATCTCCTCGGCGCGCATCCCAGTACAGAGAGCGGAGAGCGCCATCTCATGGTACGGCCGGGGGAGAAGTCGAAAAACGAGGAAACACTGCTCGATAGTAAGGTCCACCTGTCTCTTCTTCCGCTTTGTGATACCGCGAACCTCAACCAGTCCGATCGGGTTTGGGCCGATTGGAAGCATCTTGTAAAGCATGGCCTTATTGAAGAGCCTGTTGACTAATGATTTGAGGTTCCCCTTCGACTTGGGCTTGCCGTCGAGATCTTTCAACCATTCCTGGAAATCTTCTGGCTCAAACTGATCCAACTTCGTGGTGCCCCAAGACGCACGAATCTTGTTGCACAGACTTAGATAGGAAACCGCCGTTGAGTAAGAGAGTTCATCAGCTCGCACGGCCCGCTCACCGGGCTTCCGATCCTTAATTTCGAGCAAATGCTCTTCCTTGATAAACCGATCGAGAAGATCCCCAATTGAGGGGTCGATGATAATGGGTTTCTTGTCTCTTGAGGTGTTCAGACGCTTGATGAACGCTTCTAAGTGTTTCTCAACGTCTGATCGAGTCGGGAACTCTTCGCCGCTGAAATATTTCGAATCTTGTTTACCGGTGTAAGGATTGATATAGCGCCATTCCCAAGCCCAACGCCCATGGGCACGTGGCACCCGCCGCAAACTACCTTTCTGTGCGATTGCTGTCGTCTCTTTCAATAATGTTGTTCTCTTTCTCCATTTGGGGGATTTGGGATGTTTTTGTCAGGTTGGAACGCATCTGCTCTCTGCGCCATTCATCAAGCAGCGACAACAGGAATTGCCATGCCTTGCCGGACTTAGCAGCAGGAATTTCGCCCATGCGGGCCATCCGCTCGAGCGACTTATGGTGAATTCCGAGAAAGTCGGCGGCCTCTCGCGAACCAACAGAACGTTCCAATTTGTTGGCTTGGCGATTCCTGTTACTGTCTGCTTTCATCCCAAATCTCCACAGGCAGCGAATACCGACGCACAATATTCACTGCATTTGGAGACTGAGATGTTCGTAGCGGAAGGGAAGGGATTGAGATGCCAGCCAGAGCCAGCAGACGCCAGCAATCGCCAGCGGTACGCCACGTCGCTCGCTCGGACAATGATTGTCTGGCTACGAAGGCGCGCTCGCAGACGATCTCAGGCGGCTCGAAGAAGCGCTGTAGAAGATCGCCAACAACATTCGTCTCATGCCCTGCGATCCGGGAGCTCGGTTAACGGATGCGCTGCATACTCTTTAGCCACACCTATGGTGTGTGACCCTCTAGACATAAATTGAGACTCTGTCTTACGGGACAATACGAAGTGCCGGGCATAGCCCTGTTCCATACACAACAGGAAGTTCATCCGGCCAGGGAAGAGTGTCGGTGAGCGCATCGGCGATAATGCGCTCACTGACCACGTTCAGAAACCCCACGATGAACTCAATGGTGACAGCCGCCGGTGAATCTCGTCCAGCGTGAATGTTACTGGCGATCCTATCCGCGATCGTGAATCGAGTCGGTATGGAAGAGGGACAATCGCCAGTGGTAGGCTGCCAACTTGTCAGCCGTTATGAGGAGGTATGGTGTTGCCCTCAGAGATTGCATCCATTGCCAGTGCTGTTAGCGGGATGGCCGCAGCCATCTCCTTGATCTATGTGGGAATTCAGATTCGGCTGAGCATGCGCCATACCAGGGCTTTGATCCAGCAAGGGACCACTGCTCGAACAACAAACATCCTATTAGGCCGGATGAGCGCCGAAGCGGTCGCGATATGGATTGAGGGCAATGGCGGCACACCCACGCCCGAGCTGATACGAGAGCATCAGTTCAACAATCAGTGCGGCATCGCGATGATTGCTATGGAGGATTATTTCAGCCAGCACGAACTCGGGCTTCTGAGCGCCGAACACTTCTCCAGAGGCAGTGAGACTTTTCGCCACAGGCTTAAGGAGCCAGGACTGCGTGCCTATTGGATAAAACAGAGGGACATCTTGGCTAAGGCGGCGCCCAGTTACTGCGCATACATAGACAGCCTTTGCAATGAGGAGACGACGCCGTTTCGAAGCTGAATTGAGACAAAAGCGTCGCTCAGCGACGAGGCCTGAGTTGACTAGAGATTATGCCCTCGAAGCCCTCTGCAGCTGTATCCGGATCAATTTTGCCGATCATTGCTGACTGAACGATGACACCGAGGAAAAACGACAGCATCACCTTGGCGACGTTTGCTGGTTTAGTTTCAGCCGGAATGTCGCCACGTTTCTGCCATTTGCGCACGACGGCGGTGAGAGCTTCACGATAGAGCAGCTGCCCTCCACTCACAAGCTCCTTCACCTGGGGGTTGAATTGAGCTTCGCCCCACCCCATGAGGAAGGCTACGCCAAAATTTAGCTTGTCTCGTTGCGCGTGCAAGGTGATAACCCTTGTAATCTTGCGGACAAGAACAGGAAGCGGATACGCCTCTTCCCTTGTCAGGATGGGGACGAGAAGCGCTCGCATTTCCTGAAACGCAGAGGAAAAAGCAGCAAGAATTAGCTCATCTTTGCTTTTGTAGTAGAGGTAAACCGCTCCAAAAGAGAGATTTGCCTCGCGAACGATGTCTTCCATCGACGTGGTATGCAGTCCTCGGCGGGAGAAGCATCTCCAACTAGCGGCGAGAATCTGATCACGACGGGCTTGTCGTCTCTCCTCAGAAATTTTTGGCATCCAACCTCGCTTTTGACAAATCTTATCAAAAAGAGTGATTACTCGCTTTGTTTGCCGTTTTTATCGAGGCGTTCAAGAATTTATGGGCCCACTTGGAATCGGCAATGATCCCCCAACAGAAGAGGAGTGAATTTCATGTCAAACGAATATCCGGTAGATGTCGATGCCAAGCTGGCAACTCCGCTGCCGATCGCTTCGCCGTCCTTTGTGGGTTTCTCCACTGAGCGCCTCAATCGCATTGACGCCGCCATGCAGGCCGAGATCGATGCCGGTCATTATGCCGGGATCAGTGTCATGGTTGCCCGCCACGGCAAGCTCGTAAAGTCCGGCTTCTATGGCTACCAAACCCTTGAAGGTCGTAACCCGTTGCGCGAAGACGCCGTCTACCGCATTGCCTCGATGACCAAACCGATCATCGCCGTCGCCATGCTTCAACTTTTTGAAGAGGGCAAGTGGCAGCTCGACGATCCGATCACGAAGTTCATCCCGGAGTTCGCGGATCTGAAGGTGTTGAAGGATGGCGTGCTCGTGCCGCTCGATCGCCCTATGACCATGCGACATCTCATGGCGTCTTCGGCCGGCTTCGCCTTCGGTCCAGGACTGGGCACCACGAATCCGGCGGTCGACGATATGTACTCCAAAGCGGGTCTTTGGAGCGGCACGAACGACGACATCATTCCCAAACTTGCCAGACTGCCTCTCGAATCGCAGCCCGGCACCGAGTTCCGCTACGGCCTTCAACAGGAGGTGCAGGGCGCGATCCTTCGGCGCATCACGGGCGAGCAGCTCGATACCTTGCTCGAACGGCTCATCTTCGCACCGCTCGGCATGAAAGACACCGGCTTTGATGTAGCGCCCGATCAACGCGACCGCATCGCGCCGCGCTACGCTCTGGACAAAGACCTCAAGCTCGTCCTTGCGCCGGATCAGTCGCCCTTCCCGGCCGTAGCTGGAACACCTCCAGGCGTGAAACCGAAATACCTGCTGTCGATTGCTGGGCTTTACTCCACAACGCAAGACTACATGCGTTTCGCCCAGATGCTTGCGAATCACGGCGAGCTCGACGGGGTTCGGATACTGTCGCCGACATCGGTGAAGCTGATGACCACGAACCTACTGCCCGAAGGCGTGCCGATGCACTTTCTGCAGCCATTCGTGGGGATTGGCTATGGCATGAACGTTGGCATCGTGCTCGATCCTTCGAACGCGAGTTTCAATGGCGGCGCGAACGGTGCAGGCACTTTCTACTGGGGCGGCGTGCATGGCACCTGGTTCTGGGTCGATCCCACCTATGACATCGTCGTCGTTGGAATGCTCCAGCAGCAAGACGGGGGGAATCCGATGACCGGGCGCCCTTATCCGGTACCGGATGTCGCCGGAATATCGCGGTCCATCATCTACAGTGCGCTTGTCGATCCCGCGATTTAGTAGAGATCCCATTCTTCGCCTCAAGAACGGTCATTCAACTTCAAAGTTTCAACGAGAGGAAACAGTCCAATGTCACAGACCTTAACCGCAACGTCGACGGGGAGCAAAGCTACAGCGACTGCCTCCGCGCCAGAGAAATATCCCTTCTTTCCCGACAACGTAGAGTACTGGTTCGAGGCCAAACGTGCCTTCGGCGCCGCCAGCTACGGCTCCAGCGAGTTCGGCGAAGTAATGGCCAGCCTCAATCGCATAACATCCGGCGACGACGAAGGCTGGTATAACGAGTGGAATGCTACAGCGGAACGGATTTCCGCTGAGGCTGATGCCCAACTGGCTGCCGGTCATCGCGTAAGCGCACGCGACGGCTACCTGCGCGCAGCAAATTACTTCCGCACCTCCGAATTCTTCCTGCACGGCAACCACGAAGACCCGCGCATTTATAGCGCGTACAAGAAGTCGATTCGAGCCTATAAACTCAGCGCCAGCCTCTTTGACCCGCCCATTCTTCCGGTGGAGATTCCTTATGAGAACACGACTCTTCCCGGCTACTTCCATCGTGTGGACGAGTCCGACACCAAGCGTCCGCTACTCATTCTCCACACGGGCTTCGATGGCTCAGCGGAAGAGATGCACGGTGAAGGTGCACGGGCTGGTGTCGAGCGTGGCTGGAATGTCCTGGCTTTCGACGGCCCAGGCCAGTACGGGCCGATTCACCGCGAGCGCCTGCCTTTTCGTCCGGATTGGGAGAAGGTCGTCACCCCGGTGGTTGACTTCGCACTCACTCTGCCTGGCGTTGATCCGGAAAAGATTGCCCTGATGGGCGTCAGCTTCGGGGGCTATCTCGCGCCACGTGCCGCAGCTTTCGAGAAGAGAATCTCGGCCCTTGTCGCCAACGACGGAATCTACGATTTCGGCGTGACCCAGTTGGCAGCCGTCCGGCCAGATCAGCGGGAAAGTTACATCGCTGCCGTGCAGCAGAAAGACGCTCCCGAACTTGACCGCAAGATTGTGGAGGGCAGCAGTAAGTCTCCCGCTGCAAAATGGGCCGTAGACCAGGCCGGGTTCGTGATGGGTGAGCCGACGCCTCACGCCACCGTTGCGAAAATTCTCAAGTTCACCCTTGCTGGCGGGATCGCGGAGCAGATCTCCTGTCCTACGCTGGTTCTCGATGCCGAAGAGGATATGTACCTGAAGGGCCAGCCGGACGTCCTCTTTGAGCACCTCACCTGCCCGAAGACCATGATCCGCTTCACCACTGCTGAAGGAGCCGGTGCGCACTGCCAATGCGGCGCTGATCGTCTTGCGAATGCTCGCATTTTCGATTGGCTCGATGACACATTCGGTCTTGCGGCCAAACCGTAGAGCCGGAACGAAGAGACGCTCTCACTTACTCAGGGCCACTCGCGGGATAGGTCCGTTGCGAAGGCAGACCTATCCACCGCGTAGCAAGCAGCCCACCACACCGTAACCAGAAAGAAACCTATATGCCGACCCAATCAACGCAGAATGCGCCGCAGCTTTTCGAAGACAGCGCCGCCAGGACGATCGCGCCCGCGAAAACTAATACACCGTCGAAGATCGAAACCGACCCCCGTCTTGATCCCCGGATCAAGAAGGTGTTCGCTGGCTGGCCAGCGCCAGTAGAAAAGCCGAACGTTTCGAGCCGCGAAGAATTGCTCGCACAGGAAAACTCTCCAGCAGCCCTGGCCGCACTGGCCCGTCAAACAGCCTTTTTCGATTCGATGGATAGCGAGGAGATCGCTCCGTCCGCCGGCTTGAGCGTGCGCGTCGAGACCCTCACCTCCTTCCCCGATGGAAACACTATCAAGATCCGGTACGTCAGGCCGGATAATGACGAGACTTTGCCTTGCGTGTACTACATTCACGGCGGTCGCATGGAGATGAGTTCCTGCTTCGAGGGTAACTACAAGACCTGGGCCCGCATGATTGCCGCAAACGGCGTCGCGGTAGCCATGGTCGAATTCCGCAACTCCGTGCACCCTTCCGAAGTACCGGAAATTGCTCCATTTCCCGCAGGCCTGAACGATTGCACATCGGGCCTCCATTGGGTACACGCCAACGCCGTCGCGCTGAACATTGATCCGAACCGTATTATCCTCGCTGGCGAAAGCGGCGGCGGCAATCTGGTTCTCGCCGTAGGGATGAAGCTGAAGAAGGATGGTGAACTCGATCTGATCAAGGGCATCTACTCCCTATGCCCTTACATCGCGGGTGAATGGCCGCAGACTCAGTTCCCGTCTTCCATCGAGAATGAGGGCATCGTGCTCAACTTCCAGGACAATCGCGCCACCATGGCTTACGGTATCGAGGCTTTCAACGCACGCAACCCGCTCGCCTGGCCTAGCTTCGCCACTCGCGAGGATGTCGAAGGTCTGCCGCCGACGGTCATCAGTGTCAACGAGTGCGATCCGTTGCGCGATGAGGGTATCGCCTTTTACCGGCTTCTGATGGATAGCGGTGTCTCGGCACGTTGCCGCCAAATGATGGGTGCCTGCCACGGCATCGAAATCCTCTTGCCGGCTATATGTCCCGATATCGCTCGCTCCACTGCCAGCGATATCGCTAACCTCGCAATAGGGCGGTAAGCAGAGCCGGAATCCGGTATGTGGATTCCGGCCCTTTCGGTTCTCGGTTCTACAAAGCGAGGTACTGATGGATGAAGGCGATGGCCATGCTGCCTTCGCCCACTCCACTCGAAACTCGTTTGATAGAGTTATGGCGCGCGTCCCCGGCACAGAAGACGCCTGGCAGGCTCGTCTCCAGTGGGAACGGTTGGCGATCCAGTTTCCAGGTGGTGAGGTCGCGTCCGGTGCAGAGATAGCCGCGCGGATCCCTCTCGAGTTCTATTGGCAGCCACGACGTGCATGCATCAGCGCCGATCATCACAAACAAGGCATCGGCTTCGTAGTCGAGAACCTTCTCCGCCTCATGCGGCGCTTGTACGCGAACCTCAATTCGTTCCAGGTGATTTTCACCGGCTACCGAGATGACCTGCCTAAAGGGAAGAACCTCGATGTTGGCCTTCGATGCGATCTGGTCAATGAGATACTGCGACATGCTGACTTTCAGCCCCTCGCCCCGCACCAAAACCTTCACTTCAGCCGCATAGCTCGATAAAAACATGGCAGCTTGCCCTGCTGAGTTGCCGCCCCCTACGATGAAGACTTTCTTGCCGACCACATTGGTCGCTTCCTGCCGGGCCGCTCCATAAAATATGCCGCGTCCAAGCAGTCGCTCTTCACCCTTCGCCTGCAGCCGACGCCAGTCCACACCTATAGCCAACACAATCGCTCGAGCTAAGACAGTCTGCCCTCCGTCAAGCTCGCACAGATAGCCGTCGCTCGAGGGAGTAAGCTTTTCAACGGAACGCGTCAGCGCAACTTCCGCGCCGAAGCGAGTCGCCTGCTTGAATCCGCGACCGGTCAGGTCTCCTCCTGAAATCCCCTCAGGAAAGCCGAGATAATTTTCAATACGTGATGATGTGCCCGCTTGCCCGCCGCACGCACAGCGTTCAACCATTAGCACTGTGAGCCCTTCCGAAGCTCCGTAAACGCCTGCTGCCATGCCGGCCGGTCCGGCCCCCACAATCAAAACGTCGTAGCTTTCGCGCCTGGGCGTGGTCTGCAACTGCAAGGCTTCTGCGACCTCTCTGGTCGTGGGCGGCCTAATGAAAAGTCTTCCGTCAACAGTTACAGCAGGGCAATCCGGGTCGTCGGAGATGCCGGGGGGCACCCGTTCACGGTGGCGATCACGATCAATCCACTCGTAAGGAATGCGGTTTGCTGAGAGAAAGGTGCGGATGTGAGCGCAATCGGAATCTTTGTTGCGGCCAAAGATGAATACCCGCGAGGCCTCCAACGAAAGGGTGCGTTCCTGGATTCGCAGAAGCCGTTCGCCCAACAAATGCAGAATTAAGGTACGGGCCTCTTTAGAATCGCGAATCAGATGAAAAAACTGTTGTCTTTCGAGGCGAGCGACGCGGCACGAAGTCATGGCTCGTATAGAGCCAAAAAAAGGAGTTCCCAGTAAGAGAGGCACTTCTCCTACGAAATCGCCATCATTGCCCTCGAACCCGGCAAACTCGGTCGGCTTTCCGTGGACATCGAGGACTACCCGCAGGCGCCCCTGGATAATCACGAAGAAGCAGGCAGGCTCGCCTTCTCGTGCGAGCCATTCGCCCGGCTCGAGCCGCACATCAGCAATCGTTTGCGCCAAGCGAGCGCATTCGGCTTCGTCAAGACAGGCAAAGATTTTGGCTTGCCGCAACTCTTCTGGAGTAAACATGAGACGAGCCTCAAGACCGGCATCGATAATGGTGGAACTTTCGTACTACAGAATGCTATCAATGACATCCACGCCGACGGACGCAGACGCCCTCCCGCTCCACGAAGGTGGTCGGTGATTCGCCCCATAGAGGTTAGGCGAAGCAATAGGGAGAGCGAGGCCGACCCATATCGAGCACCTGCGTAAATGACGACGGTTTCCTCAAAGAATTTCGCACTCTCAAATTGCGGGGACCCCCATGAGCGCTAAGCCTGTTCGGAGCAAAGGAAGGTTTCGAATGTACTTCTTCATTGTCGTCCTCCTTCTGTTTGTTGCCCATTGGCATCCGTTGCAACCGAGGCTCGGGAACAAAAAAGGATTGTCGACAAGCTGGACCGCATGATGGCGCTGGTTGACCAACTCGACCGTGACCTCGCTGTATCGCGGGCCAAGTCTCAGGAATTGTTGGACGCGATGATCTGTGAACTTTTGAAGCCGGCAACTGGCGACTCCGAATTTCCGCCGAGCAGTAATGAAACAGAGAACCTCGTTACCAGTTGAGCCTTCTAGATAAGGCGACGGAAAAGCCCAATGTGAAGGCCCCGTGGCCGGGTAGCTCGTCCCGCCAGAGCTTCCGCAGCTTCAACTGGGGCTGATGGCGAGATATCTCGAGATGGTCGAGTTTCCAGAGAGCTAACCATCGCCAAAGTGCTTCGTCAGTATATTCCAAGAGCCAAAATCATTGACCGTGCTTCCGTCTGGAGCCTTCACGGCAGACACAGTCTGCACATTACCATTGGAATCGATAATCGCAACGGGAACCTCGAACCTGTGGTTGGGTTTCCATCCTGGGTGAACTTCGGGTGCGACGGATGGTGGTAGCTGATCTAGGAGTGGCGCACTGACGAAATCCGGATCTTCGAATTGAAATACCAACGGGTCCGAGGTGGGATTCTTCTCGACCCATAGTGGTCCACGCTCAATCGTGATCTTGGAACGCAGACGGCCATTCACTCGCGTTATCTCCCATGTTTCTACGAAGACTCCATCGCGACAGCTGATCGAAGCCGAGTAATGTTGCCGGTCCGGGTCGAGTGGGGTCCACTCAAACATCGGTAGTGACCCCTCTGGTCCGGCTTCGGCCACCCGAATCTGCTCTCGAAATTTGCCTACCAGCCCGGGCGGCGCAAACGGAGTATTGGGGTGTTTTACTAGCCATTCATGATTGATGTGTATGCGGTCCTTATCGTAGAAGTCGATGTTGCAGTTGTGAGCAGGGTTGGGACCATAATGCTTAAGCAGCATTATCCATTTGGCCGAATGGTTGTCCCCCAATGGCGCGCCGAAGACGAATACGAAGCTGGGTATTTGCGGAGTGATCGGCGCTTGGTTAGCGGGATAGTTGTGGACAATGTTCTGATAAACCCCAGCGACTACGCTGTTTTGGGGGTTCGTTGCTGTGACAGTTATATCGCCCGTCTGAGCCGTCACATTGCTGTCCCCAGATACAAGGAGTTCGACGGCTAAGTTTATGCTGTCTTCCTGCATCGGCGTCGGCTGCGATTCGTGATCGGCTTTCATTTGTTTGAGGTATTCAACTGTGTATTTGGTCTCGTCGCTATCGATGACCTTGTTGTGGATACTGCACATTAAAAGCAAATTGTCGAATCCATGTCGCTCCTCGTTCGTTTGCTGCGGATCGTACCGTGGCCCTCCTGGGTTCGCCGCTTTGATGTGACAAACGTTTCCGACAAGGATTTGATCGATGGTGATGGGATTTTTTGCAATCTGGGTATGCGCAGCGATTGCTCGATTTCGCGTAGAGGAGGTTGTATGTCTTCGCGGAAGGTCTGGAAGGGCCGTTGTTTGACGGAGTCATCAGCTTGTCTCGTATCCTCGCAGTCATCATAAAACGGGCCGCGGCCGAGCAGAAGGATGCGAAGTCTGCATAGTGATTGACAATCAGTCAAAATGAGTACATCTGTCATGATCTCTTCAAACGATCTGACCAAACAGACGAAAGCGGGTACCCTCGTGGCGGCCCAAAGGAGGCACGATGAGCAAGAAACCCGCGGTCAATGCTCCTTGTCCCTGTGGCTCAGGCAAAAAGTTTAAGAAGTGCTGTGGCTCGCCGTCGCGCCAATCTTCTCATTCTTTCGGACCTCGCCCGAAGAGCATTGGGATCCAACATCCGGAGCGAGCCATACGTTTGCCGTTACCGGTTGCTCCTTGGCAGAGCGATTCAGGATTACCCTGCCCCTGTGGGAGCGGAAAACCCTATAAAAATTGCTGCAAGATCACGCTTGCGCAGAATAAAGATGGCCTGCCTAGGAAGGCCCGCGAACGTCTCATCGCCGCGGACTATGTGGAGGCGGAATCACTTTACAGAGCTTATCTAGTGCAGTATTTGGAATGGGTTTACGCACACACTGTGCCATTTGCTCGAGCGGAGCCATCGGCCGCAGAACCGATTGTCGATCTTGATCGAGAAGCACTGACAGATCTTGCCCACATGGTGTCGCATTGCTTCTATGCATCGGGAAAGAAGAGCGAGGTCCTGCCCTTTCTGAATCAGTTGGAGCGCCAGGTCCCTTTAGAAGGCTTCGGGAAGAACGCTGCCTATCTGCGTGCCACATGGCTATACATCGGGCTCAAAGATAAGGCCGGGGCGATCCGAGAACTAGAGAAGTTAGGAGACATTCTGGAGTACGCGAGACGGGAAGCGTGGGAGCTATATCTGGACGTACACGCACTGGACATTCCCGAGCGCCGAACGATCGAGATAGCTGAACGCATAGTGAGTGACGCGGCTGGAGACGAGTATGTCCGGGTGCAATATACCGTGATCAGGGCATTAGCCCTATTCCGACTCGGCGAGGCGGAGGAAGCCCGGAAAGCGCTGGATAAATTGCTTGGTAGCCTGAGTCCTATCGCGCAGAGCGAGGAGGTGACTAGGGTCCAGACCGAATGGCACATTGCCAAGGCATGGTCATTCTATGGCGAGATTTTCCATGACCAAACCGCTTTGGCGAAGGCCGAAGAATTGATCTTGAAAATTCGTGAGATTTCGCTGAAAGCAGCTGGCAAAGCAGCCTTGAGGAGGGACTTGGGACATGTATTGAGGGCTCAGGAACGATATTGCGACTCGGCAGCGGCATTCGAGGATTCGCTGGTTTACGAAGAGTCGTTGGTTGGCCGGATTCAACTCATCTACTCACTTGCACTGTGCGGCCGTGTGGAAGAGGCGCAGTCTAGTCTGGCCAAGATCGATGAAGATTCTGTCTCCCCTGAATTGAGGCTCGAATATCTCGTGGCCCAGGGCTCATTGGCGATCGCCGCCAACGATCCAAATCTGGCTGGAAAAACTGTTCAGAGCCTTCGAGGATTTACGATTGAATCTTTGTTTTGGGACGGCCAGCGGACTCAACTGCTAATCCAGCTGCTGGACTTCCTCCACCGGCCCCAAGCTGTTCCGGAACCAGAGCGTCAACGGAGGTTGTCTAAGATTGTGTTGTCGATTAACGAACTTGTTGAACTTAGGCCCAACTTCTTTGGGCTTGGGGTGAACATCAACAAGATCATCGAAAAGCTCGCGAAAAGAGATTCCTAGGGGCGAAACGGTTCACGCTGTTTGCCGTTCGCACCGCGTTTCGGTTCGATTCAGCGTGGGTCAATCTGGGTCAAATCTGGGTCACGAATGGGTCAGATAAGCATTGCGGCGGGTTTTCTCCCGCTACAAGTGCCTCATTTCGTTGCGCTAAGTTGGTGAGATTTCGTCGTTCAGCCGTTTCGCAAGCTCGGGCGAGTGCCCACCTAATGCCGTGCCTCTCTCGCGGGAATCCTGATCGTTGCGACTGCCTCGGGATCATCGCGGAGCTTCACGTAGAGAGTCGTACTGCGCGAAGAGTTCTTAATTGGCATGGAGAAGATGGGCCCGTCGAAGCCGGTGGGTACAGGTATGGCGCCCTCGAAGCTCTGCTTCGAGCTGAAGGCGAGTGCCAAAAAGAGGTCGCTGCCTTCGATCATGCACGCGGGTACCTCGACGCTTGTGCAGCGGACAGTAGTGATGTGGGGGCGCCGGACCAGTCTGCCAAGTGTGATCCAGTTCCCATAGGTTCCGTCGCCGGGCACAGCGCGCAGGCGGAGCTCTCCGAATGCCGACTCACCGAACGCCTTGTCCAGATCGAGAGTTCCCACGGCTGTGTGATCGTCCTGGAGTATGAGATCGTCTGAGTCCAACGAGAGGCTGGTGTGCAGTGCACCATCGGCGGTCGCGACCTCAATCGTCTGGGTGCGAGGAAAGGCTCCCATACTCTGGACGACGAAATGAAGTGTGCCATGCAGTGGAATGTCCATCTGCGAACCGAGCACCACATCGGTCTCTCCCTTGCGCGGTGTGAGCGTCGATTCGAACGAAAGCAGCTTGAGCATTGCGCCTGGATTTTCGGCGGTGACCGGGACACTCAAGGATCGGCCATCCTTTAGTTTTACAAGTGCCTCTGATGCGTTTGCAGGAGACGCGACGCGGGAGGCCTGCAGCTCCAGGCTTCCCTGGATACCCGCGCGAACCAGCGGAAGAAAGAGCCGTTGGTCGATCCGTGCAGAGACGACATCGCTTAGTTGTTGTCCGATGAGCACCAGCACGAGTCCTGAGGGGCCGATCAGTGCTCTCTGCACAAGACTGGTATTGCCGTATACGGTCAGATGAAGTCGGCTTTGACTGATGCTGCCGTACTGCTGCACCGCGAGTGAGTAATCACCAGGCGGCTCGCCCTTTAGCGGAAGCTCGAGTTTGAGAGTGTCGTTACCGGAGGCGGCCGGCGTGAAGGTCACCATATTTCTTGCACCATTGTTGCTCGTGAGCATGATCTGGTGGATGCATGCGGTTGCGGTTCCGTGCAACGTTGCATAGCCGTTTTGTCCGGCGACCAGCGCGTCGACTCCCGACAGCGCCCAATTGCCGCCCTGTTGCCTCTGAAATGTGAGCGTCGGTCCTGTGAAGGCGTCGAAACCCCAATAGCCGCGAAGCGTGGCTTGCACCATAAGGCTGGACTCGGCGTCCCCGCCGTTGCCGGTCTGCTGTACGAAATCGTCTATGAAACTCCGCAACGAACGGTGGAGGGCGGATTCGTTGCGCACCAGGCCGCCGTCAAACGCGTCTGAGGTGAGTGGAACAATTCGGGGAGCGGCATTTGGACCAAAGTCGAGCACGAGGTCATGTGCGAACGCGGTTGAGAAGACCAAAGGAGCGCCCCGGAGCGGAAGTGTCATCGCCGGGTTCGCGAGACAGAAGGCCTGCTGCGGGTTTTCGAGCCGGAGCATAGGGAGCCGCGAAGCCTGGATCGCGGGTAGCGAGATGACGATTACCGACTTGGGATTGTTGAACGAAGGCGGAGAGTTCAGTTTGAGGTTAAGCGTCGGGCCTTGAGGGAAGCTGATCGCCGGAATGTAACGATACTGCGCGGTGTGGAGCAACGTGGCAAGGTGCACCAGGTCAACCAGTGTGCCGACGTATGCCGAATAGACGGCTCCATCGGCCTGTCCCGCTTCGTTGATCAGGTCCGATGAGGCGCCGGTGGAGATTGCATCGGTCACCGTCTGCGCATGTCCGTCGTCCAGCAAGAGGGGAGCGCTGGTCTGGGTGAGGCAATCCACCTGGTCATCTACCGGTTGTTTGAAGCAGTCGGCGTTCGGCTTCAAGGCCAGCGTCGCTGCGAGCTTGGATGAGCGTGACTCGATCGCCCTCTCATCATCCAGCTGGGCTGCCTGCATGCCGGCCAGATAGCGCTCGATGCGCTGTTGCTCGAGTGACGCCTTGTTCAACGCCATGCTGGCGCGGATGAAGAGACCGGGGTTTCCCTTTACCGCAGAGCGGAGTGTGTTGAAGTCGCCACCGGTTTCCGGCGCCACGAAGAGAAGGACGCGCTGGGCTCCATCGGGAATGACGATTGTTGTGCCTTGCGGCGGCGTTGGTTTCCAAGTCTCGATCTTGGTGAACCAGTCGTCAGGCGGTTCGTTGGTTGTGCCGCGCAGGAAGGCGACAATCAGCAGCAGGTGGTTGGATTGGGTAGAGGGAAGATCTGCCTTCACCTGCAGCTTGTCCTGAGGCAAAAGGTTCGGCACCTGCGCTATCGGCAGCGTGCTGGCGCCACGCGTGACGTTGATGTCAATCTTCGGCCCGGGTAGATCAAAGCGTGCGTCGTCCGCGTGTGATGTGGCGGAGGCAGCAAGGAGTACAAGACACGAAATGAACTTCAGGAGTTTCATTGCAGTTCCAGTCATGAGAAAGACAGCGCGTGTGAACGGCGGCAATAGGCCGCTACAGCACACTCTCGATGACTTGTGCTGTCCTCGTCCCGCCCTCTTCGGTGTAGTAGATGGAGACCTTTATGCTCCGCCTAGCGCCATCGTCTGCGGCCATGGAACGGTCGTCGGTCGCATCGGAGCTCAGGCGCAGCGTCTGCACTGTGCCGTCAGCCTCCACAACCGAGATCGTGCTATTGACCGGGTCGATGTGCGCCACGGTTCCCCAGATCACCTTCAGGCCGCCGTCGCCGAGTTTGGCCAACTTCGAACCAGCCACATTGATGGGGGCTGCCTTGGTCGGGCGGCCGATCGGTTTCACGCTTCTGACAACGGCATTGCCGGAATGTCTTGATGCAAAGACCATTGGTGCGGCTAAAAGCAGTAGGCAAATCCCTGAATATTTCATCGCGAAAATCTCTCCTGGCTCTTTCGATCACGTGAGGCGTTCCTCTGGGTCCCAATCTTGTATGCGATCACCATAGCGGACGACCGCGGCGAGATGAATCCGTGTCACCACACGCAGTGTCGTGCGCTTCTACACAAGGCGGGATGAATGAGCCTGGGGCCTACTGACCGTGTGGAACCACATAGGCGGATTGTGTAGCTCCACAGGCGGCAACTATGTAGCGACACTCCTATCAATAGAAGGACCGGCCTCGTAGCATCACAGTTGGGCACTGAAAGTAGCGAATGACCATTTTGATTGTGGAAGACAACCCGACCGTCCGAAGATTGATCCGTCGCGCAACGAGCGATATCGCTGAGAAGGTGGTGGAGTGTGAGGACGGCGCGGATTCCTTAGCGGCTTATGCCGCACATCACCCCGATGTGGTGCTGATGGACATTCGCATGCCGCGTATGGATGGACTCTCAGCCACGCGCCGACTTCTGAGCGCGTACCCGGATGCCAAGGTGGTCATGCTTACGGACTATAACGAGGATGAGTTGCGCTCTGCCGCGTGCGAAGCGGGCGCGTGCGCTTATGCGCTCAAGCACAACCTTACGGAGCTGGAAGAGATCTTGCTGGAGGTGCAGGGCGGGTCTGTCTGCAGAATGAGGCGTAAGAGCGAAGGCTAAAGCAGGCGTTCCTGGAGCGCGGCACGATTCTGTAGCGCAAAACGCGCCAGCGCGTTCGCTCCTTCGATATTTAGCTTGCGGCACATATTCGTGCGGTGGTTTTCGACGGTCCGATAGTGAATGGAGAGCGCATCCCCGATCTCCTTGCTTGAGAGGCCGTCGGCTATGAGCCGCAGAATCTTCTTTTCCGACGGCGTCAGGACGCCGATGTCCAAGGCTTGGGCGCCGCTCGCTGTGTCGGTCTGCTTGAGGAGCACCGTCGCCATCGTCGAACCGATGTAGGTCCGGCCTGCGGATACGGCGTGGATCGCGGCGGCGATCTCATCGGTCTCGCTGCCCTTTAACAGGTAGCCTTTGCCGCCGACATCCATAGCCGCGCGCATGAGGTCTTCGCTGGCGTGGAAGGTCATGAAGATGATGCGCGTGTCAATGTTCTGCTTCGCCAGCTCGCGGGCTATGCCGAGCCCGTTAAGACCCGGCATGTCGATGTCGAGGATGGCGACCGCGGGCTTCAGTTCGACGATCTTGCGCAGCGCATCTGTGCCATCTCCGGCTTCCGCGATGACGCGCAGTCTTTCGTCCTCTTCGATCGTCGCCTTGAGACCGCGGCGCACAACAGGATGGTCGTCTGCGAGCAGCACTTCAATCATGTCGCCCATGAGAGTTGCTCAGTCCTTACGGGGATTTCCATCGTCAGAAGAGTACCAGCCCTCGGTTCGCTTTTGACATGTATCGTCCCTTTAAGCAGCGTCGCGCGCTCGCGCATGCCGGTGAGACCGAAGCCACCGGCGCTGGCGGCTTCTCGCGTGTCTGTTGGCAGTCCCTTGCCGTTGTCAGAGACCGTTAAGGTCACTGCGGTGTTCGTCCGTTTGACGGTCACGCTGGCCTGGGTTGCAGCGGAGTGCTTAACGATATTGTTCAGCGCCTCTTGAACGATGCGGTAGAAGTTGATCCGCACGTCGTCGTCGAATGCATAATCAATGTCGTCAATGCTGGTCGTGATCTCAACTTGTGACGCGCGGGCCACGGTCTTTACCAATGCCTCGATGGCCTTCGAAAGTCCAAGGCGGTCGAGTTGGAACGGTCGGAGCGCATAGGAGATCGCACGTGTCTCCTCGATAGCCTGTGATGCTTCCGTTCTGATCTCCTCGAGTGTTTGCAGCTGATCTTTCTCGCTGCGCACCTTACCCTTCGGCCGCAGCAGGAAGAGCGCGAGATTGTTAATAATGATCAATCGCTGGCCGAGACTGTCATGTAGCTCCGCGGCGATACGCCGGCGCTCGCTCTCCTGCGATGCGATGAGATCACGCGAAAAGGCCTGCTGCGCGGCCTGCGCCTTCTGCAGCTGTCGCACGCGAAAGCTCCACACTACCCAGATGATCGCCAGCACGGCGAGAAAGGCCAGCACGAGAAACCACCAACGCCGGTAGAACGGTGGAACGACCGTCACCAGCATCGTGGCGTCGCCTACGCTAGGAACGCCGTCGCTGTTCCGAGCGGAGACGCGAAACACATAATCCCCCGGCGGAAGATGCGAGTAGTACGCCGTCCGGCGTTGTCCGACCTCCTGCCAGCCGTCGTCAACACCCTCCAGCATGTACCGGAACGATATCTGCTCGGGCTTGGTGTAGCTGAGAGCGGTGTACTCCACCTCGAGGTTGGACTGCCGGCGATTGAGAACAACATGATGCAGATCACTTTGAGGTTTGTGCTCGATGGATGCCGACTCAATCTCTACCCGGGGTGGTTGCGTGACCGTAGCGATCGATGCAGGATCCACAATGGCGACACCCTTTTGTGTTGGGAACCAGAGAGAACCCCGATCATCCTTGGCTCCCGCCGGCCACAGTCCGCCGTTACATTCCACGCTCAGCATGCCATCGGCGCGACCGTAGGCAATGGAATCCACCCGCCCTTTTCGACCTTCCGCCACATCGGCCAACTGGCTACGGCTCACGCGGTAGATGCCACGGTTTGAGCTGATCCAGAAGCGTCCCTGCCCGTCTTCCAGTATCTGGAAGGCACCATTGTCATAGAGGCCTCGATCTTTATTGACCACGACCCATTTTCCATCACGGAGCCATCCGATGCCTCCGTCGTATGTCCCCACCCAGATCTCGCCGGCGCTATCTTCCATCACGGCACGAACATTGTTGCTGGGTAGACCCTCAGCTTCGGTCCAGCGCCTCAACTGTCCTCGATGAATGCGTGTGAGGCCGCCATATCCGCCGATCCAAATGTCGCCGCGGTGGTCGCCGACGATGACACGCACATCGTCGGTAGCCAGCCCATCGTGCGTTGTCATCCAATGTGGGTTCGTGCCATCGAGCACGTACAGTCCCTTCGGTGTCCCAAGCAACATGACCCCTTCGGGAGTTTGATAGATCACCTGCACAACCGGCAGCGATGCCTTGGGCAGACCTCGCGGCGTAATGAAACGACCTGCGGAGAGAACCTTCAACCCGTTGTGAGTGCCAACCCAGAGAGTTCCGGCGTTGTCTTCTGCGAGTGCCGTCACGAGGCCTGGCAGGCCATTCGTCTCCGTGAAGGTGCTGACGACCTTACCGTTGTGAATCCGTGACAAGCCTGCCGGCCAGCTTCCTACCCAAATGTCACCTGTGCGCGAGCGCATCACCGGATAGACGTTGTCGCTGGCCAGACCCTGCGTGGACGAGAGCGTTCCGATTGATTGCTTCTGGATACGAAAGAGTCCCTGGTCTTCGGATCCGACCCATGTGTTGTCCTCGTTATCGAGGATGATGACGTTGTACTGAATGCCTCGATCGATGCCGCCGGACGGGAAGGTGAGTGTGCGGCTGAAGTTCTGCGAGATCTCCACCTTCCAATCCTTCCTTGCCGAGTTCACAAAGTGTGTCTCGATGCCGCCGCGACGCACCACGTACTTGCCGTCGACGACTTGGCCGAGACGGCCGTCGTGCGTGCCAAGCCATACAGCGCCGTCCGCACCGACTGCGACGCCGCGAATCTGTTCTGCGTCGAGCCCCTTCGGCAGAGCGTAGGACTTCAGTTGTCCACGCGAAAAGCAGAGCAAGTCCCTGCCGCGCAACGTCCAGAATCCTGTGCCGACCCACCATAACGGTCGGAAGTGAAGATCTTCTGTACTGAACGGCTCTCTTTCAAAATGCTGCGTTGCCGCCACCCAGTGATAGACCTTCTCGTCCGACCCGACCCAGACGCCGCCCTGTCGGTCCGCAGTGAGGCTGCCGACGGACTGTGGACGAATGCCTGAGGCTGCACCCAACGTCGTGAAATGTCCCCCGTGATAGCGGACGATGTTGTTATCTTCACTCGCGAGCCAGAGGTCGCCGCCTGAGCCGTGCACCATAGAGACAAAGCGGCTGGAGCTGATGCCTGGCGTATTGCTCTTATCGAAGACCGTGAAACGAATGCCGTCGAACCTGGCCACGCCATTCAATGTCGCGACCCATATAAAACCATCCGGCGTCTGGACGATTCCTCGCACGCTGTTCTGTGGAAGGCCCGAGTCGGCAGTCCACTGCATGGAGCGATATTGAGCGCGCAGATCGCGGGCAGATGAAACTGCAAACAAGGCCGCAAGTACGATTCCCCAGAGACACCTTCTCGTTCCAGCGAATTGATTCTGTGGCAGCTGAAACACGCGTGTACCTCTCTCGACAGCATCAGCCCACCTGCAGGATTCGCGTCAATTGTACGCGCGACCTGATGAAATGCGCTCTCTATAGATGCGGGCGAGCATGCGGAACCACACGTCTGCGGCATGTAGCGCCACACCCGGCGGTATGTGGTGTCATGGATTCTTTCCGCAGGCAAGTCTCCCTAACATCGCTCCTAAGGAGATTCACTATGAGCGCAAAGGAGCGCATCTCAAAAGCTCTCGCACTACTCATTCCGACGGGTGTCATCGGCATCTCGTCCGCTCTCGCCGGCGTAAAGGCACACGCAGAACCAGTCGCTGCGGGTCTCGGGTCCGGTTCTACTTCTGTGGCGCAGCGCCTGAGCGATATTCGCAGTGCCGTATCCACGGCCAACAGCGCCGTCATCGATGACGCCTCCGGCGCCAGGCTTGTCCTCGCCGATTGGCTCAACTGGGGCGGCCGCGGGCTGGGCTGGCGCAATGGCGGCTGGGGCAACGGATGGCATAACGGCGGTTGGGGAAATGGTGGGTGGGGCAACGGCGGTTGGCATAACTGGGGAAACGGATGGCACAACTGGGGCAACGGCGGCTGGCACAACTTCTGGCACAACTGGTAACCCACGGGTTTCTATCACGCCGCACGAAAGGACACAGAAGTCATGTTTCGCTCTGAAACGCGGATTCAAACGATCGTTCTGCAGCCCACGCCGTTTTGCAACATAAGTTGCAAGTACTGCTATCTGCCGACACGCAACGACAAATCGGTGATGAGTCTCGAGACCGTGATCGCAACCTTCGAGAGGGTCTTCGCCTCGGCTTACGTGGGGCTGCAGATGACGGTCATCTGGCATGCCGGAGAGCCGCTGGTGCTTCCGGTTTCATACTACGAGTCCGCCTTCCAGGCTATCGAGCGGTTAAGGCCGGCCGAGGTCGAAATTCGCCACTCGATCCAGACCAATGGCACTTTGGTGACGAAGGAGTGGGCCGACTTCATCCGGCAGTGGAACATCGGCGTCGGTGTGAGCATCGACGGTCCGCGGCACATGCATGACGCCAATCGCGTCACGCGCGCCGGCAAGGGAACGTTCGATCGCGCCATTCGCGGAGCGCGACTGCTAAAGGAAGAGGGTATTCCCTTTCACGTCATCTCCGTGCTCTCCAAAGAGGCGTTGGAGCGGCCGGAGGAGCTCTATGCCTTCTACCTCGAAGAGGGCATAGAGGATGTCTGCTTCAACGTCGAGGAGTCCGAAGGCGATCACGTTTCCGAACTCATGACGTTGTCGCGCGATAGCATGCGGGATAAGTTCCGGGCCTTCCTACATCGCTTCTGGATGATCTCGCGCAGCAATCCGGGGATCCACTTCATCCGCGAGATTGACGGCCTCATCTCTCGGATCTTTCGTCCAGAAGAGGCGCACGCAAACAACGAGCAGGTCGAACCCCTGGCCATGCTCAACGTCGACTGCCGCGGCAATGTATCCACGTTCTCGCCGGAACTCCTCGGCTACAAAAACGACCGGTATAACGATTTCATCGTCGGCAATGTGTACCAGCACACGCTTGAGCAGATGCTTGAGAGCGAAGCGATGAACGCGATGGTTGCTGACATCAACGCCGGCGTCGAAGCCTGCCGCAAGGAGTGCGATTACTTTTCCATCTGTGGCGGAGGCGCGCCAGTCAACAAGCTGTCGGAGAACGGCAGCTTTGCCTCGACTCAGACATCGTTCTGCAATCTCATCCAGATTACGCCGGCCAACCTGATTCTCACGGCATTCGACCAGATGGAGGCTTCGCTGCTCAGGTCTCCCCTCGGCGATCAGCTGGCCGAGTTGGTCGTGTTTCCGGTCACGCCCAGGTTTGAGCCCCAGCCGCCGCACGCAGTCGCCGTATCTGCCTGATCACTCACTTTCAAATTAAGGAAAAGACTCCCATGCGAAACACAACACGACTCACCGCGATTCTGAACGCTGCATTCGTGCTTACTGGAATCGGAGCCGCGCAAACCAACACTCCACGCGCTACTGACGCTCCCAACCCTCAACCCCAGGAGATCGTCTCGACACCATCCCCATCGAGCGCCCAGCAGGACGAGGCACCGAACGTCGCGCCGGTTTTCTGGATCACCAGTGTCGAGGTGATGCGCAGTTCGCACTCTCCTCAGTTGGACGTTGTACGCGCGCGCGGGCTTGTCACGACCGCAGGATGGGAAGCAGCGCAGCTGGTGCCACTCACCAAGGGCGTGCCGACGGACGGCATTCTTGACTTAGCGTTGATCGCAGAGGTTCCGGCCGAAAGCACAGTGTCGACCTCATACACCGAGATCGAAGCAATCTTCACGATCGAGCCCGGCCATCCCTTTCAGGGCGTGCGTGTGCACAGCGCGGCCAACCGCGTCGCGCTCAAGATGCTTCCTGGTTACGCCGAGGCTGCTACTCCACCGAAGGACTGCGTGGCCTGTACGGGCAAGCTCTTTGTCCCAAAGGGACAGCCTGCACCTTCTGGCCTCCCGGCTGACAGTGTCGTGCGCGAAGAGGATCTACCGCGTAATCTGCGCGTCATCCGCGAGTCGGACGGCATCGGCGCTATCAGCTCGGACCCCAACCGCATGACGATACTGCTCAACGAAAAGGGCGAGATCGTCGCCGCCATGTGGGACTAGCTCGGACCAATAGCTTTACAACCTCGCAGCATGCAATTTCTGCATATAAGAACAGGAGATTCATATGAAACGCCGCAACGTAATCATCTCTTCCCTCGCCAGCCTCTTTGTGCTGTGCGCCGTGGCGATGGCGCAGCAGATCGCCCCACCGTACGTCAACATCGACCATTACCGCCATGGTAACCTCGCCGCTGCTCAAGGCAGCATTGTTCAGGCCTACGCCTACATCAGCGACGCACAACGGGCTAACGGCGGCCAGCTCGGCGGTCACGCCGCGCACGCCAAGGAGCTGCTAAGCCAAGCAAATGAGGAGCTGCGTCTTGCCGCCGACGTTGCCAATGAACATCAGGACGAGCAGCAATTCCAGAACGGCCCTCCACAGTAAGTCTTCATCAGAAACTAACGAGCCCTGACCTTACTGCGGAGCGGCCTTCCGAACACTTATTCCAATGGATCAGGTCCGCGAACAACAGACTTATCCATCTTTCACCACGGAGACACTTTCATGAATCGCCATCGCATCAACGCATTCTTTCTCTCGCTCGTCGCGCTCATCATCGTTGGCATTGGAGCCGCCAAAGCCCAGGACGGGCAACCGCCTGCCCAGATCGCCGGCGACTGGACCATCTATGCCGAGAACGTCAACCAGCCAGGGAGCTCACTCAAGACTGTACAGCTCTCACAGAACGGCAACATCATCACCGGCTACTTCCACGGTCCGCATCAGCACGGCAAGCTGCAAGGCTGGGTCAATGGCAACCACGTCGTGTTCTCGACCGACACGCGTGATGTTCTTACCTTCCGCGGCTGGGTCACGGGCCAGGGCATGTCGGGCCTTTACGGTGTCCACGGACAGCACGCCCCGTGGAACGCGGAGCGCACCAATTAAGTTCCGGTTGCCGTGTTTTCCGGTTGCGCCGTCTCCACGAAGAACATCTAGGGCAAGGGGGGAGGTAAGAATGTCCAAAATTTGTATGATAGTGTTTCGCATTATTGATAGGGAAGAATAGCTGAGACACTACCGAATTACGTTGTCGGAGAAACAGAAGGCCCGCTCGGTGAGCGGGCCTTTGTTCGCCATGCTGCGATCAATGGGCGATCTCTACAACTTTCTGTAGGAAGCATAGCCTTCTATGCTTCAGAGCCGAATCGTCCTCTTCTTCGGGCTTAACGGCAGTGGTAAGAGCAGTGTGTGTGAAGGACTGGAATATGCACTCCTGGGCACAGTGCAAGAGGCGGACAGCAAACGAATCGACGAAAGAACGTACCTTTCGAATCTCCACGCCGGTCGTTTTGAGCCTCCTGCCCTGACGGGCACGGATCATCGGGACCGTGAGGTCCCGGTCGCGGCGGATTTAGAGAGATTCCGCTTCTGTTTCGTGGAAAAGAACCGTATCAATGCGTTCTCCCCTGGCTTGCGATTTTGGACAGTCCAATCCACCTCGATATCCCGGATCTCGTCGGGAGTATCGAAAACGACGAAGCATAGCTCCTCCGACACATCCCCACACGCACGACGACATTTGGTCCCGTCACTTATGACCTGGCTACTTCGAGAAGCCGAGGTCCCAATACTAACGAGCGTCGATGAGTAAACCGATCAGATGTTCGAGTACTGAAGAAACTACTCGACCTCGATTGACGCTAACAGGCCGAGTCACTCATCGACCACGGTTTACGCGTCTGCAAATGGATGGGGCCCGAGAGACGCTCTTGCTGTGAGATCCCCACGTCGGCATCGACAGCCCTTCGGACCAGGTACATCTGACGTTGCGGTGGAGCTTATCGCATGTGAGTCGTGCGGCTGTACCCAGCAGTATCGTCTCGACTCGCGCGATGTGCATCGAGCCGTGCGCGGCAGCCAAAGAGAAGATCCATCACGGAACGGGAACAGAAGGCAGCGGCTCTGCGGCGATCATCGTCGGCCGCCACTCGGAACCCCACTGTGATGGTCGCGGTCCCATTTCGAAGCGGTCTGTCGATGTCGCTGACCGGGCACGAGCGACAGGACAATGACGTCCCGTATGTATGCTCGCCTGCCGCCGCCGACCAGTTCCGCCGGGAGTTCGAGCAGCTGTGGCTTTGCGGCTCATCCTTTGAGCAGCGCCATAGGGCGCCTCCAGAACACTGCGGATTGAACCCCATGTGAACTTCGGAACAGAGAACCCTATGACAATGAGCTTCAGGGGCTGTTTCCCAACCAGCACCGCGACTCCTCGGCTTCGACTGTGCGTTGTTCGTGCCCGCGATATACAGCGCGCCGCCGTCCAGCCCCCATCGCCCCCAGATCAGGGGAGGTTGACTGAGCCATGCAGTGGCGTATTGGCCGAGGAGTCGCCGGCGAACAACTGGAACTTGCCTTGCGCAACCTGCCATCCATTCATCTTCTCCGACCAATAGGAGAATGCCTGCGGCTCCAGTTTGAGTGTCACGGTGCGGAATTCCCGAGGCTGCAGTGTCACCTTTTGAAAGGCGCGCAACTGGAGCGGCGGCTCGTTGCCCTCCGTGATGGGCGGATATCCCACGTAGAGCTGGGCCACATCGGCTCCGGGGACACTGCCGGTGTTGGTAATGCGGAGGCTGACGGTGACGCTGCCGTCGGACTGGACCGGGCCGACACTCAGATCGTCGAAGGCGAAGCTGGTGTAGGACAGGCCGAAGCCGAAGGGGAACAGCGGCTTGACGCCGTGGGCAATGTAGCCACGATAGCCGACGTCAAGGCCTTCCTTATACGAGACGACCTTGCCGTTGCCGGGATAGGTGGCCGGATCGCGCGCCAAGGTGTCGTCCACCGTGCGGGGGAAGGTGATGGGCAGCTTGCCGGATGGATCGACCGCGCCGAAGAGTACGTCGGCTACGGCGTCGCCATCTTCCTCGCCCGGATACCATGCCTCCAGCACCGCGGCGACGTCGGATAGCCATGGCATCAAAACCGGAGAGCCGGTCTTCAGCACAACCACGGTTCGGGGATTGGCCCTGGCCACGGCGCTGACCAGCTTGTCCTGCGCGTCTCCCAGCGACAGGCTGTGATCGTGGCCTTCGCTCGTCTCCTGGCCCACCATGACGACGGCGACGTCGGCGAGCTTCGCGGCGCTGACAGCGGCGGCGATATCCGATCCGTCCTGCACGATATAGGTGACCTTCTTGGGATCGGCGTTGTAGAGGCCCGCTAAGGGCTCGACCGTATACAGTGGCGTTACCTGGGAGCTGCCGCCCCCGCCGATGAGTGCGCGGATGGCATAGGGGCCCAGCAGCGCGATGGTCCTGATCCTCGCGCGCTGCAGCGGGAGCAGGCTCTTATCGTTCTTTAGCAGGACCATGGACTGCGCGGCGATCTCGCGGGCGGCCTTGCCATCTGCCATGACCGGCAGCATGGCCGGCGTGGTGGGCTGCCGTTGGAACCAGCCGAACTCGATCTGTTTGGTAAAGCGTCGGATGAGCGCTTGGTCAATCAGCTCGACGTTGACTCGGCCGTCCTTTGCTGCCTGGCCCAGTGCATCGCCGAAGTAGATGCCGGTGGGCAGCTCGAGGTCGAGACCAGCTTCGAGGCTGGGCACGGTGCTTTGGACCGCGCCGAAGTCCGAGGTGATAAAGCCGTCAAACTTCCACTCGTTAAGCAGAACGTCTCGCAGCAAATGTTTGTTGGCGCAGTTGAACTCACCGTTGACCTGCGGGTAGGCGCACATCAGCGACGCGACGTGGGCCTCCTGGATCGCGGCCTTGAAGGCCGGCAGGTAGATCTCGCGCAACGCACGCTCGTCCACGATCTCGTTGATGGTGTGCCGGTCCGTCTCCTGGTTGTTGGCCACGTAGTGCTTCACGTTGGCGATCATCCACGTGCTCTGGATGCCTTCAATATTCGCCACGGCGATGCGACTGGCGAGGAAGGGATCTTCGCCGTAGCTTTCGAAGACGCGTCCGCCCTGCGGGACGCGGGCGATGTTGATGTCCGGCGATTCCAGCAGGCCGCTACCCAGCATGCGCGTCTCCTCGCCCATGACCCGACCTTCCAGGCGGGCCAGCTCCGGATCCCAAGTGGCGGCTACGGCGATGGGCGCGGGGAACGCCGTGGCGGGGGGCGTCACAATTCCGCCGTGACCTACGCCAGCGGGGCCATTGGTGATGTGCAAGTCGGGAATGCCGAGCCGGGGCAGGCCGACCACAATCCTGCGACGTGTCGCGTCCTGTGTGCCGTGCATCTGGTCGAGCCTTTCCTGGAGCGTCATCTTCGCGACGATCGCCTTGGCGCGCTGCAGCGCATCGCCGTAGGGGACGGGCGGCTGGGCCGCCTGACCAAATGCGGCTAGTGCGGACGCCGAGGCGAACAGCAGAGGGAGGAAGAATCTTGCACGGAAATGCCGTTCGGTCTGCATGCCGGGTACTCCTGGAGGTGGCGGTGGGTGATGGAGTTAACTATTTACTATGTTCCCGCTGCCCGTAACGGTCTTCGGCGGTACTTCTGCGCTCTGCGCGGTTGGCTGACCGGCCGCGCGGAGGTCGCAGCCTGACATGAGAATATTCGCGGAGTCCGCGCCCTCCACGGAGAGGAAGGTTTTTGTTCCCGCCGGCGCAGCGGTGTCCGATATCCAGGCATCAGCACTTTGCACCAGCTTAATCATCGGTTGATCTCCCTGGGTAGGCGTGCTACTCAGGTTGGAGACACGCAGGCCGCGCACATCATCACAGATCATGACGGGGCGCTGTTCTCCCGCGGCAACTCGAAATGCGAGGCCGCTGAGGCGCAGCCCTCGAACATGGCGGCAATAGAGGCCTGAGGCCGGCAACATTCCGAACATCCGAGCTTCGGGATATTTGTTCGGTATCTCTGCAACCTGACGGTTGATCCATTCCGGACGGCTTGGGAGCACATTATCGATGCGGATATTCGACAGGGTGACGTCCTCTACCTGCGCGTTTTCAAGGCCCGTGATCGAGCTGGCGAGCAGGGACTCCGACGCATGAATGTTGTCGATCATCACGCCGCGCAGCCCATGCTGCGGATAGTCGTGTTTACTTGAGCGATTGCCGAGACGGATGAAGATCGGCGTCCGTGTGCGCTGCATGCGGATGCCGGTGATGACGACGCCCTCGATCCAGCCGCCGTCGACAATCTCCAGAGCGATGCCGGAGATAACGCGCTCGGGAAGAGGCACCGCGTTGTTGTAAATGACGGAGTTGGAGAAGGTGATGTTCTCAAATCCGCCCTGCGTCGCGGTGCCCAGCTTGAAGCCGTTGCAGCAGGTGGTGAGCACACAATTGGTGACCACAATATTTTTGTTGACGAGCGGCTCGCTGCCGTAGGGATTCTCGCTTTTGAGGCAGATGGCGTCATCGCCGGTATCGATGGAACAGTCAGAGACGAATACGTTCCTGCATCCAGTAATGTCCATGCCGTCGGTGTTGGAGCCATAGACCGGATTCTTTACCGAGATGCCGCGGATCACCACCTGTTCACAATTGATGGGGCGCATCGTCCAGCCGGAGGCATTCTCAATCCGAAGATCCTCGATGCGGAGCCACTTGCAGTTAACGAATTCGAGCATGGGGCTGGGCCGGCGGCCATTCTTCATCCAGCCGTGAGCGATCACATCCGCCCATGCTTCTTCGGGCGGCAGCGGCGGGCGTCCAGAGGACTTCCAATAGGACTGCCCCTGGCCATTGATCAGGCCCGGCCCGCACAGAGTCACATTTTCAGCATCCCTGGCGAAGATCAAGTGGTCCTGGTCCGCATCGCCCATCAGGGGCGGCCCCGACTGCAAGGTGTAGTCGTTGATGTCTGTGCTGCCCAGGATGGTCGCCCCCGCCTCCACGTAGAGTGTGACGTTACTCTTGAGAACCACCGTGCCGCAGCGGTACGTCCCTGGCGACAGATAGACGATGCCTCCACCGGCTTGCGTGCAGGCATCAATGGCGGCGTTAATGGCGGCGGAATCCAGTGTCTTGCCGTCCCCTTTGGCGGCAAACTTTCGAGGATCAAAGACCATAGTCTGCTGACCGTCTTCACGCTTGCGGGATGCAAAGGCCGCCGTGGGAAGACCGACTGTGGCCGCGCCTGCGCCGAGCGCAGTCAGAAGTTTTCTACGATCAAAATCGCTCATCTATTTCCTGTCATCCAAGATGTTTCGTTGAGAATCCCACGGCCCGGTCGAATGCCGCCGTGGCCGCAGCGAGTATCAGTTTCTGTCTAACTATTCATTCTTGATTTCTTCCGTTCGGACCACTATCTGAACTGAGCGAAGCTGCTTCCATTCGCGGAGCCCACACAACATATATCGAAGCGTTATCGGAATCGCCTCAGAAGATGAACTGCGCTCCCACAAGCAAGACGCGCGATGGATCTCCGTTGAGGTGACCAACAGCGGTGGAATCCAGGGCATATGTGATGCTCGGCGCGGTAGCGCCTGACGTCACATTGGTTTGGGTGGATACAAGGGTATTGGTATTGTTCACGATATATGCAGCATGATTGAAGACGTTAGTGGCTGTAATACTGAGATTCAGCTTGTAGCGGTCCTTGAAGCTAATCCCCTTGAAAGCCGCCATATCAAAAAAGAACATGCGCGGTCCCCGTGCCCCGGCCAGCGTCCGCGGCGCATTACCAAGGGTAGGGTGGCCAATCGTGCCCGGCGGGGCGAATGCCGCAAGGTTCAGATAACTCGTGGCGGCTGCTCCGCCCAACCCAAACGGATTCTTCTTCCAGTTTGGATTGATCAGCGGTTGACCGGGAACAATATTCGGCCTTAGGACATAGCCTGTCGGCAAACCGCTTCCCGCACAGTACGTATTCGTACCGCTTGGACTGCATACCGGAGAAGCGACCCCCGGCGCAATGCCGATGGGAGTTGGATTTTGTCCTTTCGGAGTGAAGGAGGTAAAGGTGCCAGGCGCATTCATATCGATGTACGACGGAATGCCGGATTGCCACGTGGTGATCCCCGAGGTGGAGAAGTTTCCGATCAATTCGTCCAGCAGGCGGCTGCCGGTCCGGAATGTCCCTCCCGTGCCGAAGGGAAGCGTGTAGTAATAGCCGCCCTTCAGGATGCTCGGCGTGTCAAACGCAGATACCGACCATTCGCCGAATTGGTTGTGCGGATCCTGCGGCGGGGCATTTTGAACATTGCCGAACTGAGTGCCCCCGATAACGTTTGGCACGTTATCCATCGACTTGCTCCACGTGTAATACGCCATCGCCGACAAGCCTCCGCCCAGACGATGAACCATGTTCGCGGAGAATGAGTTATACGACGAAGCGCCGTGGCGCGGATAGATCTCCGGTATCGATACGTTGGCAAAATTGGGATAGGGGTTTAAAGCCTGCAGTACATTTTCGCCGCTGACCCCGGCATTGCCCGCGGGGACGACCGCGGTACCCCCGAGATTCACGCCGGCCGCAATGTTTGCCTCGAGCGTCGCCAGTGTGGGTACGTTGACAGGGCCGGTAAACTCCCCGATCAGATCCGTTCCTTTGCTTCCCTGATACGTGGCTGTGAAGATGGTCGTCGCCCAGGGCTGATATTGGAGAGACAGATCCCAATTCTGCATATAAGGTACGGCATCGGTCTGCTCGACGTAATCAGGGTTGAAGCCCAAAGAGCTGGTGAACGGCCCTCTGGAACCATTGAGCGCTGTATAGGCCGAAACCAGCGCTGGGACAGGGTTGGTGATGTAGTTCACCGTAGAATTCGGAATTGTTCCCCCGGTCTGATTGCCTATCGTCGTGGACGAGACATTAAAGTCCGGATCCGGCAGGTTCTCGTACCCGGTGAGCGGAGAACGGAACATGCCGTACGCAGCGCGTACTGTGGTGCGAGACGTGGGGGCATAGGAGAATCCGACGCGCGGTTCAAAGCCCTTCCAGTTTGTAGGCCACAGGCCTCTGCCCAGACCACAACTGCCGGAGAAGCAGAATGCCGCGCTATTGGGATTCACCATGGTGGAGGGAACCATAATGGCCTGGTTGTTGAATTTTTCCGTTCGTGGAGTCTCAACTTCCCAGCGCATTCCGAGATTCAATGTCAGCCTGGGTGTGATGCGCCAGTCGTCCTGGGCGAATAAGGAGTAGTACCGCCAGCGGTAGTATCCGGGCACCTCTACGGGAGCCGCGTTGTAGGAGTAAATGTCGCCAAGATCAAAAGTGGCGAGTTCGCTTCCTCCGGATCCCGCGGAAGTTCCCGTGGTGTTCGTCATGTTGGCGTTGAAGCTGTATGACCCGCCGTACTCAAGCGAAGTGTCGTACTGGTTCGATTGGATCCAGCGCATGGATCCACCAAATTGGAAATAATGGTGTCCTTTCTGCCAGGCGAGGACATCGTCCAGGTCGAAGTTTTGATCGACATTATTGAAATACGAATTATCTCCTCCCTTCAGGGCGTAGCCGAACCCGCCGAGGTAGGGGAAGCCCTTGTGCAAGGTGGCGGGCGTCAGGCCGTACTTTGCTGCATAATCCTCTGTAAGCGAACTCACCGGAGGAGTTCGATCCTCGATCGAGCGCATCAGCGAATAGCTAAGCTTGTTCACTACGTTATTGGACAGCACCAGCGTGTACCCGGTAGCGAAGTCCCTCGACGTAATGGCATCCGACTGAACCTGGTTGGCAGGGTTGCTAATGGCCAGCGCATAGTAGCGAGGCCCGCTGATGGGCTCCACTGTGTAGCGGAAAAAGATCTGATTGTTGTTGTTGAACTGATGGTCGATGCGGATGGAGTAGCGATTGTCACTGTCCGCGACACCACGCAGATAGTCAGCGTTGTTCCCGGATTCGTCGTAGGTGCCCTGCGGGTTGTCGAATTTGACGTAAGGCCCGGGTTTAGATGGCGTCGGCATCAGCGACATCACAAATTTCGCAAAGGGATTGTTGGCCAGTTCCGCCGAAACGTCGTCCAGTCCGCTTGGCCCCGTAACTTGCGTTGGCGGCGCCGATCCGAGCTTCCCATTCGGGAAGCCCTGTGCGTTCACCGTGGAATTGGTATAGATACCACCTACGCGCGGGGCCGCAAGGGCTGCCGCATACCCCTGCGTATCGAGGATGGTCTTATTGAGTAGATTCAGAGTGTTGTGAAGCTGCCCCGCAACGTCAGCGTCCGTGTTGAATGCGCCGCGGGCGCCTGTCGTGGCCCGCTCTCGACCCGGCTCGAAACCGGCGAAGAAGAAGGTCTTATTGCTCCCGTGTCCGGTATAGATCTTCGGAATGATGACCGGCCCACCGACGACTGCGGAAAAGAAGTTTATGTGCTCGTCGCTCGGCGCGGTGGAACCGAGCGGATAGGCATCAAAAAAAGGATCGTTATGGCGCCACGAAACTCTGCCGTGATACTGGGCGGTGCCCGCACTGCTCGTTTCCACGACGACGCCGCCGGAGGTGCCACCGTAAGCTGCCGATACTCCGCTTGAGAGGACCGTCATCTCAGAGACGAGTGGACCGGACATGTTGATCCCGGCGCGCGGAAAACTGGCCATGACGATGTCGGATCCGTCTAGTTTGATGGAGGCCGTCCCCGCAGGCGCCCCGGCGATGATAATCTGCGCACCGGCTTCCTCATCCCCGGTGGTGACTTGGGGGCTCTCAGGAGAGATTCCTCCAGTGGTCCCGGGATAAGATGTGGTAACTCCGGGAGCCAGCAAGGCCGCTTCGAGAGCGCCCACCTCCGGGTACGGGAGGTTCTGCACGATCGGGTGATCGATCGTGGTCGACACTTCTGAACTGCTGGTAGAAAGCAGCGAGGACTGCGATGAAACGGTGATGGTCTCGTTCGCCTGTCCCACCTTCAGTGCGACATCGATTGTTGTCGTCTGTGCAGCGCTGATCGTCACACTCGTGACACGTTCAGCCTGAAAGCCAGGGCCGGTCACCGTTACGGCGTACTGCCCTGGATTGAGTGACTCGACGTTGTAGAGGCCAGCGTCGTTGGTTACCGTGCTTACAGCGACTTTGGTGTCGTTATTGACGACCTGCACGTTGGCTTTCGGAATGATAGCTCCGCTGGCATCGGTGACTCTTCCCGTGATGGCGCCCTGGCCGCTCTGCGCTCGCATAACAACGGACCAGCTGCTCAAAACGCAGATCAGGAAAACGATTGTCGGCAGCTTGCGGGTCTTCTCGATTAGCTCAGCGGTTCGATCTCCCCACAGATCGGTTATTCCAAACGCATGACGTTTCATATTCTTTGTAACTCCTGAATTCCAAAACCCATCTCTTGTCCCAGCGACGGAACCCATTAGGAACCGTCGTCTATGCCCGGAGCCGTTCTGCTCCCGGGCCCGAGCCTGATTGCAACCGCTCCGGCAAGAGGATGTGAAGACGACGGAAATCTTGGGCAATTGAGAAGAGAGCTGACAAGTGAATTTACGTGAGACCAAGCGTGAGAAGTACGTTAGAGAAGAGTTAAGAGACCTGTTCGGTTCACTTCCCAGCGTTTTTCGGCCAGTGTGGATTGGGTGAAGACGACATCTGGAACACGAGATCGCCTCCGCGGACGATTTCAGCGTGGCGAATCCAGAAGCGGCTCAGGGGTTTTCCGTTCAACGTCGCCGATGAAATGTAGATTTTGCCCTCGGACGCCCCCTTCGCTACGATGCGGAAGGTCTTTCCGCCCGGGAGCTCGATCGTGGCCTGATCGAACAGCGGCGTTCCAATCTCATAGATAGGCACTCCCGGCGTGACGGGATAGAACCCCAAGGCGCTCATAACGTACCAAGCCGACATCTGGCCGCAATCGTCGTTCCCCGGAAGACCGTCGGGGCGATCGAAATACAGGCGGTCCAGCAAGCTGCGGATTTGCTGCTGTGCCTTCCAGGCCTCTCCTGCGTTGTCATAGAGGTATGCAATCTGTTGGCTGGGTTCATTGCCTCCGTCGTAGTAGCCGCCGGCGAACAGCCCATCTAATTTGTTAACAAAAGCGACGCGCCCTCCCACCCACTGCATCAGTCCCGGGATATCCTGCGGAACGAAGAAAGTGTCCTGGTAAGGCAGTCCTTCGGTGATATAAGGGTACGGAACCGCTGGATTGAAGGGTGTGGACCAGGAGCCATCCGCGTGCCGACCACGAGCGAACCCCACGCTCGGATCGATCACCTTTCGATAGTTCTGCGCGCGCTTGCCGAACAACGCGGCATCCTGTTGCTTACCTAACGCGTCCGCGATTCGCCCGACCAGGAAGTCATCATAGGCATATTCCAGCGTGCGCGACACCTGCTCGTCCTTGTGAAATGCACCGGCAACATGATCTTCCAATGGGATGTAGCCATACCGCAGATAGGATTCGAGGCCGCGGCGCCCCTTGCCATCGATGTATTCAGCCTGCGTGCGGGGCAACTCGGTTGCATTCCGGCGCATGAGTCGGTACCCGTCCTGGATATCGAAATCGCGGATCCCCTTGAAGTAACTGTCTGCGATGATGGAGTCAGCGTGGTCGCCGGTCATCTCCGAGGTGTAGCTGTTCCAGGCCGGATAAATCGGCAGGAAGCCGCCTTCGTCTCCCTTTGCAATCAGGGACTTCACCATGTCGAGCTCCCGGCCGGGATCGAGAATCGTCAGCAGGGGATGGACGGCGCGGAACGTGTCCCAGAGGGAATAATCGCCGTAGTAGGTGAATCCCACAGCGGTCTCGATCTTGCCTCCGCCCGCGAATTCCGGGTATGTGCCATTAACGTCGCTGAAGATACGGGGTAGCAGCAACGAGTGATACAGAGCCGTATAAAAAATCCGCCCCTTCCCGGAGCCGTCCTGGATTTGAATCTTTCCCAGGGCCGCGTTCCATGCGTCGCGCGCATTGCTCACAACGCGATCGTAGTTCCAGCCTGGAATCTCAGCCTGCAGGTTCCGGCGGGCCTCTTCCATGCTGGTGAACGAGGTGCCGATCTTCACCTGCAGCGTCTCTCCAGCGCGAAGGTCGAAAGAAACATAGACCCCCGGAGACCCCTCGTCCCCTTGCTGTACTTTCTGGCCCGGGTGACGGGCGTTCCCCGACCACGTTCCTCCCAGTTGAAAAGGATGGTCAAAGTAGACCACCGAATAGCCGTTGAATCCGGCGTACTTTCCGGCTCCGGCATAGAGACGGCGGACCGGGTTCAGACACGCAATCTCCCCGCGCGCAAGGTCTGCCGTGACGGAGCCGTCCCCTCTTGGGGAGTTGTCCTGCACCAGCACCCACACCTTGCCAGACTGCGAAGCCTTGATCCGCAGAATGCCTGCCCGGGCCGTTCCGGTCATCCCGACCTGTAGCCCGTAGTCCTGCAGGGTCACCGCGTACTGATAGGGACTGGCATGTTCCTGGTTACGGCTGAAGTAGGAAGCGCGCTCGGCCATTCCCAGCTTCAGATCTCCTGTCTCGGGCATCAGGGTGATGCTGCCGTAGTCCTGGGTGCAGGAGCCGCTCAGGAAATGGCTACCTCGGAATCCCTCGATATGGGTATCCGCGAAGTAGTAGGGCGCGGTACACTTCTTTTCGCCGTCGCGGGTCTGGGGAGTCCACTGCGTCATTGCGAAGGGAACACCGGCAGCCGGAAACGTCTGCCCCTGGGCAGCGGTTCCGACGAGGGGATCGACCAGGTCCACAGGCTGAGGTTGTGGCGCCTTCGCGGGCTGCGAGGAGAAAAGGGTTGCGAAGAATATAATGAGGCACGCGAACATGGAACACCAGACGTATCGGCACTCGCCTGTCATGTGCAAGTGAATTCACGGTTAGGTAAGAGTTCCCTTCCGTAAGGAAGGTGCGTTAGAGGTATTCCGGACGGCGCACGGTGAGGTAGCAAATCGGTCCAGATGCCTTCTTCGATGGTTCATCCGACTAACAAAGGAATTGAGACAGTGGATCCGGAGCTTTGCTCGGAGCTGCTGGAAAGAATTGCGGCCAGCAACGAACTCAAGCGAGCGGCCCGCCTGAGGGAGTTTCTGCGCTATGTGGGGCAACGTTGGATGGAGCAAGGAAACGTGCCCATTCCTGAACAGGAGATCGGGATCCATGTTTTTGGCCGGCGCGAAAACTACGACACCAGCCACGACAATATCGTCCGGGTCAATGCGTCCGAGCTCAGACGGCGAATCGAGGCGTACTTCGCGACGGAGGGTGCCGACGAAACGCTGCTTCTCGAGATTCCGCGGGGAAGCTACACGCCCGTGTTTCATCAGCGCGCCCAGGAGGCACCCGCTCTCCCGGAGCATATCGACCTTCCCGTTGCTCCCGGACTGCAGATCACCCAGATCGCGCCAGCGTCCCAGCCCCAGCACAGCCGTTGGTTGCTGTTCCTTCTGATTGGGGTCACTCTCGCCCTCGCGGTCGCATGCGCGCTTTTGTTACGCCAGAACCGGCAGATGGACAAGGCGCTGTATGCCTGGAAGAGCGAACCCGCGCTGAACTCCTTCTGGTCAGGCATCGTCTTTCCGGCACGGCAAACCGACATCGTTCTGGCGGATACGTCCTTTGCTCTCATTGAGGACGTGCTGAAAAAACAGATCTCCCTCAGCGACTATCTGAATCACAGCTATGTTCAGCAGATTGAATCTTCCGCGCTGAGTCCTGACCTGAAGGCCGATATGGAGTCGGTCGCCACAAGAAACAACACCAGTTTTGGCGATTTTCAGACCGCCCAGCGCGTGCTCGCGCTTGACCCGCTGTCCACACGAATGCGCCTGCAGTTCGCGCGGGATTACAGGCCCACCGAGATCAGTACCGACAGTGTTGTTCTGATCGGCAGCAGCCGCTCGAACCCGTGGGTCAGCCTATTTGAGAACCGCCTCAATTTTACCCTCGCCCTCGATCCGACTCTGAGTGGAACGCTGGTCGTGAAAGACAGGAAGCCACTTCCTGGCGAGCAGCCCGTCTACACCTCTTTCGACAATGCGAGCGTGGCGACCGGGTACGGTCTGATCGACTACATTCCCAACCAGAACCATACCGCAGACGTGGTCATCATCGCCGGGACTACTTCGGCTGCGACACAGGCCGCCGGAGACTTTCTCACTTCAGAGGTGTCATTGCAGCGGTTGCGCGACAGGCTGCACGTGAGTAAGCTGCCCTACTTCGAAGTACTGCTAAGAACTACCCGATTGATAGGGACTCCGCTCTCGGCGGAGATCGTCGCTTATCGAACGTATCCCAGCCCTGACTAAGCCAGGCCAAACCCGTCGCTGCCGAAGCCACCGTACGTCGTCCCGCCAGAACTTCCGTCAGCACCTCGATCCGTTGCAGATCGCGTTCGCTCATCACCACCCAGCCCAACTCGTCACCAGACGTTCGACAATTATCTGAATCATCCCGCAGGCTTCCTACTGCCGACGGTAGTGGCAGCGGCGCTGATCGGCAGGTTCCCCGGCATGCCGTGGACAACCGAGGCGCGGGCCTTCACCTGCAGCTCGGCTTATCTGGCCGCAATGCTGCTGGGAGCGGCGTTCGCCCTCTACCCCGTGATTATGCCAAGCACCGTCGGCCCGCAGTACGACGTCACTATTGCAGATGCCGCCGCGGGGCATTACGGATTGTCCGTCGGACTCATCTGGTGGGGTTTCGGCATCGCGATCGCGATCGGGTACTTCGTCTTTGTCTATTGGATGTTCCGCGGAAAGGTGCGTCTGCCCAAAGACGAACAGTCAGCGCCGCACCACGGAGTCTAGAGGCCGCCCGCCTCGGCGAGGACACGCAAGTCACTACGGATGTTGTGGGTAGTGATCCGATCGCTCCTAGATAACGGGCAATCCGGAAGTCGAACCTGGATGGTGAAAACAGGTCAAATCACTCTTCGAGAATCGATGGGCTCGAAACGTCCATTGGCGATTTGGCGTCAATGGACGTTTCGCTCAATGGAGAAACTTCCGTATGCCTACTATCCGGACCCAGGACGGGGAATCGTGTTCAGTCAGTCCTTGCAAGCGATCTCGATCAGTGAGTTGGCCTGAACTCAACAGTTGAACTCGATACGACGTCTTCAATTCCCACCTGTTTGTGGGTCGTATCCTTGAGCTCCAACCCTGTCAGGACGAGGAGGCTTATCTTCAACAGTTTCGCGTAGAGCAGACTCGCTGCGTGGATTTCATTTTGCGCGCAGGCTTGACACGCTAACGGAACAGTTGAAACATTGGCCGCCGTATACAGCTCTCAATGATTGTTCGGCGTCCAGGCGAACCCTTTCAGCTTCGGTATGTGATCCTGACTGGTCCAAAAGTTTCGAATACGCAATCTCTCCAGTCAGATAGCGAACGTTGTTCGCTCCGACAGTGTTCTTCAGCAGGTTGAGTCCCACTTGCATGCTGGTCAACGCCCCCTTCAGATCGCCGTTCACGGCTTTTGCATTTCCCACGAGCAGGTAGGACCAGCCCGTAAATGGATGTGTCTCCCCGTATTCCTGCCTGCACGTTTCAAGGCCCCTCGTGTAGTCGGCGACCGCTTCCCCGGTTCGGCCCGTAGCGCTTGCCAGCCATCCGCTAGTGCTGTCGATATCGAGTTGCAGCTTCTTATTCTTCGCGCTTCCAAGCTGCGCTTCTGCCGTTGCCAGCTTCAACTCCGTCGCTGCATCTCTGTACTTCCTCTGCGCGATGGATACGCCAGCGAGATCGGTATACATTCCTGCAAGGTCTAAGTGCTTTTGAGTTGTTTTCTCAATGTCGATGGATTCCAAAAGCATCGGCCTAGCTGACGCTGGATCTCCTACGGCCATATAGAGAGCGGCGAAATAGTCCAACGCCGCGGCGTAGTCCTGATCTCTCACCCCAGCCTCGTTGAACAACTGGAGGGCCTGCTCATAGGCTCGCTGGGCAGGTGCAAACTTGTTGTCCTCTTTCAATGCAAATCCTATGAGAGTCCATGCTCTTCCACGTTCCGAGGGGCTCCGAGAGGTAGATTGAGCTATCGGCATCATCTGCTGAATGACATCGTCTGCCTTTCCTCCATCTACCAGGGCGATCAGGGCATCGACGTTTTGCTTGGGCATGTCTTGCGCCGGAAGTGAGAAAGACTGTGCTACGAGAACGAGAAGTACGAAGCATTTTTTCATAGTTCGGGCCTCCTTAGTAGGGTGGGCTGTTGCTTATCGTCGTGCCGGCAGTGAGTTCATGGATCCGTTCGCAAGAACTCCGTCCTAGCGCAGCGGATTCAAACGCGTAGCCAGCAGAATGGGGCTAACCCGTACAAGTGCAGGACAGTCTTCAAAGTTGCATCTGTCCTCTCCGTCAGAGTCGAGGCTGCCTGCCATCACGTACATCGTTTTGCAGCGAACACTGCAAAACCTGCAGTGAACATTTCGATCTCCTGAGTAGGTCCTTCCGCGCGCCCTTAGACTCGTGGCTGCGCAGATCCGAGCATCTTCCCTGCAGCATTTGCAGCGTTCACTGCAAAGCGGGTGAACCACTGCAACGCCACGGTACAGTGGGTCAGGCCCAAGCCGGAGTAGGTGGAGAGGCAGCTCGCGTAGGCCATTTCGCACTAAGCACCGGAGCAAGGATGTCGGTTGTGACGAGTAGAATGAACGGCAACAACGGATCGTTCTCCCGAATGGGGGACGACACGGCAGAGCGTCCCGCGATGTGCGCTGCCAGTAGGAAAGAAGGACAAAGATGAGCAGCCTCCCCCGCGACTCACAATCCCTCAAAGCACCGCTGGTAGCTGGTCCACCGGGCACGGCTGGGGGGCAGTCCCGAATCCCGGTTAACGCCCATCTCGCAATACTTCTTGTTGTATTGTTTCTGGCCCTCGCAACGGCGATCGAATGTCAATCGATCACGCACCTTCCTTCTCTTGTGTACGGCGCGGTACTTTGGGGCTGGTGGGGAATCGTCGCCAGTGGGACTTGGAAGCTGAGAGAGGGATCGTCCAGGTTATCGACTTTTTCGCCGCTAACGCTATCTCTCCATCTGGTTGTGGCGTGCGTTCTCGGGATTGTTCATCTGCTTCTCCTCTGGGCGCTCGGATTCACTGCCGTGGGCTGGGCGCCTGGTGAGACACCCCAGATGGCGTGGAGCGCTTTCTTTAGTTGGAACCGCTTCGGCTTGGAACTTCTCCTCTATGGCTTCGTGCTGGGGATCATCGGGGTCGTGCAGTACGAGGTCCGTGCACAGAGGAGCGCCTTAGAGGCGGCTGAGCTACGAGAGCAGCTATCTGCTGCTCACCTGCGTGTGCTGCAGATGCAACTGGAGCCACATTTCCTCTTCAATACCCTGAATGCGATCACAACCTTGGTCGAGTTGGGTCGACAAGAGCAGGCGGCCGAGATGCTCCGGCACCTCAACGCGATTCTAAAGAGTACGTTGCAGAGGAGCATCCCGGAGAAGGTTCCTTTGGCTCAGGAACTGGGCATCGTTGAGAGTTACCTGGCCATTGAACAGGTTCGCTTTGCTGACCGTCTGCGCATTGAACTTCAGGTCGCCCGTGACGCTCTGGAAGGCCTAGTGCCCTGCTTTCTGTTGCAGCCGATAGTGGAAAACGCTATTCGCCACGGGATCGCACGTTGCGAGGAGGAGGGCCTCATCCAGGCATCCGCCATGCGTGAGGGTGAGTACCTGAGTGTTCGGGTCCGGAATACTGGGCCGATATCTCGGGGGATTCGGCCCGATGGAACTGGGATAGGCCTAAACAATACACGCGAACGTCTCACGCACTTCTATCGCGACAACTTTCGTATGAAGGCACAGCCGCTTGCTCTCGGTGGCTTCGAAGTTGCTATCACGATTCCGTACGAGCGCAATGGATGATGAAGCTGCGGACCCTGATTGCGGATGATGAACCGCTGGCGAGAGAACGTCTTCGATACCTGCTCGCTGAAGACGCGGAGATCGTCATCACCGCGGAGTGCCGAAATGGCCGCGAGGTTCTCGCGGCTTTGCGGGATTCACGCATCGACGTGATGTTTCTGGATATTCAGATGCCCGGCCGAGCAGGCTTCCAGGTCATCGAGGAGGTGGGTTCCGAGAGGATGCCGATCACGGTGTTTGTGACCGGGTACGATCATTACGCCGTTCGAGCATTCGAGGTCCATGCGTTGGACTATCTCACAAAGCCTGTAGAGGCGGAGAGACTTAGGGCGACTCTAAAGCGGATCAAAGAACAAATCGCGGCTAGAGAAGCCCTGACTACTCAGGAGAAGTTAAGAGCCGTATTGGCGATGGTCCAAACAAAGGAGGCTTTTCGGGCTGAGTATCCGGCACGACTTCTCGTGCCGGAGGGGAGCAAGGACTTCTTCGTCAGCGTCAGCGACATCGATTGGATCGAAGCAGCCGACTATTACGTCTGCCTCCATGTTGGAGCAAGGAGCCTCATGCTGAGGGATAGCATAAAGCAGCTGGCCAGCACTCTCGATCCAGCGAAATTTGTCCGTATCCACCGCTCCGCGATCGTGAACGTTGATCGAGTCAAGGAGATCTTTCACGAGGGTAGAAGCGAAGGGTGTGTTGTCCTTGCAAATGGCCAGCGTTTGAGGATGAGCAAGGTCGGGTGGCAGAGTTTGCTCGCCGTCAGTCGGAACAAAAGAAATGCTTAGCCGCAGCGGCGGGCTGACTTGGGTGACACGGGGACTTACGCTTGTTTCCAGCGCCCGGGCGCAGCAGATCAAGGATCGTCCGCCTACGACCCGCCGAGGCTCGCCATCAGCACGAGAACCTTAAGCGCCCTTTCCACGTAGGATCGAGTGAATTTGGTCCGCCGATCGTTACGTCCCAAGTGCTACATACTTGTTGTTCTCGCATTGTTCGCCACAATGTGCTTTGGTGAAACGGACTAAAGCTTCGGCATGGTCATTTGCGCCTGCATTCACCGCCGATGCACCTGCAAGACACATCAACACATTCGAGACCATTAGTGCACCTCCTGTCAGCTGTTGGCGATTCTAGGATCTCAGAAAAACCTTTTACATCGTCCGGAACCCATCGGACACGTCGAATTTGAGTTGGAAGTACCCACCAGCAAGGCTCTTCTCGTGCAGTCATTGGGTATGACCAAAGAGCGGCGACGATTTTGCCCGTCCTGTTGTAGGAAACCGAAGAGATGAAGAGTTGTTCGTAGGCACCCGACTGATCGATAAGCCAAATTATGGCGGTTCCGAGGCGCGCGTCATCTGTCGCATCGGCCGCCCATTCTGGTTTGGTCAGATTCCAGTCGAGTTTGGATGAAATCCTCGGGTTTTCGATGGTTTCGCTCGCGCGGTGTCTCATAGGGGCCTTCCATCCTAATGCCTCCGAGGAGGGTTTTCCTCAAAAATAAAGCGCATATGGCCGGTTCCGTGGCGGGCGCCGGAACAGGGCACGAGAGATGCAACGAACGGAGCAGATTATGGGCTTTAGGGAAGTTTTGATCTCAACTGTTGACTTCAGGCCAATGCACTCATCCACACTCCCTCGTTGCGCATCGGCGACTTAGTACCTATCGAGAATCGTACCCAACACGAGCGGATTTAGCGCAATCCAAAATGAGCCGAGGCGGAGATTGCTTCAACAAATGATTAACCCTATTCGCGTCCGTTAGGACCAAATCGGCTTCTACAGTTCGAGTAAATGACGCTCATGCTCGCGAACGCGACAAATGGCCGGATCGGAAGCGATCCCGCCATTTGCCCATTTGGTGAGTTCACTCGTTAGTTTTGGCCGTCTGGAAATTGTTTGCGAGCCACGCAGTTGATCACCGTACCAGCGTTTGTGATGACGATCCGAAGCTCGTTCCCTCCATCAGCGATCACGAAGAATGCAGTAAACGTATCGCCGTAGGAATCCGACACGCTGTAAGTGCCAGTGCAATCAGAGTTCACCTGGTACGTGCCTGTTGACGTTCCCGGAGATACGCTCCCGTTCAGGCTGGAAACTCCCCTAATCGTCAAGTGGCCGCGTCCGTCGAAGGTATCCAGGTTCACACCAGCGAACGGTCCGACTCCAATGATGGTTCCGTTGTCCTGATCCGCATAGCTGCCAGTCAGTGTCGAGGTCGAGCATCTGTCGCTTGCCTGCGCTGCCGGAACCATCGCAAGAGCGAGCGCGAAGAACGCAAGACTTGTTAAGGTTCCCAGTCCATCCCGGTATCTCATGATCCTTGCCTCCATCCTGTTGTGTGGAATTACAGAAGCAGAGAGCCGACCCTTGTCATCCTTCCGCGCTCATGAATCTCCAAGCGCATCACCTTCAGGGAAGAAGAGCCGTACCGTAGATCTTTGAGGTTGGCAATCCGCGACTGAGCAAAGCTTGGCCGACCGTGCCTCTGACGGCCTAGTAAAAACGCGACGCCGGGCAAAATATTCTTCTTCGTCGTCCCCGGTTCCGACGGCACCTGGGCGCCCATCGCCAATTTGCGACAGCAGCTGCCCCGGCGTATTTCCGCCAAGCAACTGGAAGTCCCGAATCATATGCATCTGGTCGTGATACCTCAGCCGGTGCGCGATCTCCAGCCACGTGCGCTGCGGTGCCGCGATCTTCATGTCCAACGCATTCTGGAAGCGCGCAACGCGTGCGTAGAGCTTCGGCGAAATCCCGATCTCTCTCAGAAAAAGCCGCTCGAACTGCCGAATCCCGAGACCTGCATCCGCTGCCAGTCGCTCCACACTGTCGATCATGCCGCGGCGCACAAAAACGTGCTCGGCGACCGCTGTCATCAGTGGGCGTTTGCGCGCACACGCAGCCAGCGGAAGCAGCGCATCCTCGATCACCCGTACGCGCTGTTCAAAGCTCGTGCATGCCCCCAGATGCTCCCGCAGTGCGCGCGTCACGCCCACTACCATCGCGGCGTCGTAATTCCGCTGCGACATCTCGCTGACTGGAATTCCGAATAGCTGTGAGAATCCAGTCGGCACAAAGAAAACCGCGAACGACTTAGTCCCCGGCCAGAGCTCGATCTGCGCAGCGGCGTTCACGTACGCACCGACGATTACCTGTTCCGGTGTAGTCAGGTGCCTGTCCGGAAGATGCACCGTGAAGGGCAGACCGAGCTGAAACTCGAGTGTCTGTTCCAGCCGCGCCGGAACGAGCTCCTTCACGCAGCCCGGGCCAGACAGGAAAGACGTCACCTCACGCTCCGCGTACACCCGCACAAACCGCCGCAAAGCAGCGCACGGTGTCGCCGTGTGCAGCGCAATCATGGTGCTGAGCAGTATAGGAGAATGACCTCACTCCGCGACTCGCAAGTCGGCCAGCATCATGAGTCGCGCCAAGACCTGCGGTCGAACTCCTACAACAGGCCGAGTCACTCATCGAGAGCGGAGCAGCGCCGTCGTCTCGAATGGATTAGAAATGAGAAGCGCGCTTATCGTGACCTGCACATCGTGCACGATGCTTAGGACGCGGAAGTTCTATTCTCAAAGGAGGTCAATGTGAAAAGAGAACGCCTGACACAGATCGTCCTGGTGATCGTGGGGCTGCTCAATCTGGCCCTCATTTATTTTCTATTTAGGGACCTGTGGCATTCCAGCTGGCTCCTGGACGAGAAGAACGAGATCGAACCGATGTTTCTGAGCTTTTTTGTTCCTGTCGGGGTCTTTCTACTCATGGCCGCAAGGAGACCATCGGAGTATCGCTCGATGATTGCTTTGGTAGCTTGGTGGAACATCTCCCATGGCGCGGTGATGGCCATTCAAACCGTGGAGGCGTGGACTCACGGCGTCCACCGGAACTTTGCCGATGTGATCGTAGCCCTTGTGATCGGAGTTGTCCTGTTAGCGGTCCTGCCCGCAAATCGAGAGGCAGTCACGCCAGGAGTTGTGTGAACGAGCGCAGAAAACCCAACTTGTCCTGCTATTCTGCGGGGCGACAAAAACTGTCCACCTTCGCGCCGCATCCGGGAGGACATGAGTACGCAAAGCCGGATAGTGCGTAGCGATCCAGGCAGTTCGAATTTCAACTGTCGACTTCAGGCCAAAGCACTTTTCGAGAATCGATGGGCCCGGACGAATCCGGGGCCACCTACTCGAGACACTCAGCTTCCTAAGCCTTCTTGGCTGCGGCCCACCGCTTCTTCTGAGCCGCCCCGATTCTGGCCTTGGCTTCAGCACTCATGACACGCTTCTTTGTGACGATTTTCGCGAGAGCACCCTTCGGGCGGCCGGGGCTACGCTTGGCAGGCGCCCCGAGGGCTACAAGTGCCGCTCGGGCTTGCTGGAGGCGGTTGAGTTCAGAGTCGATCTCGACTAGGAGTGCGGAAACGTCCATGGCAAGATTGTATTGCAAGAGAGCGAGGGCCGTTGCGCTCGGAATCCCGCAATTACGACGAGATCGCTGAAGTCCGACATTTCGGTACTAATCTGGGTCAGTGAGTACATTGGCGAGTTATCGTGCACGGAACTGCCAGCGGGTTGATATCCAAATCAATCGTTCAAAAGTTGAACTTCGCGACGATCTGAATCAGCCTAGGGGCTGCGGCGCTAACGATGCGGCCGTAATTCGGATCTTCGACTTGCCCGTCGACTGCGGCTGGGCCATAAAACTGCGCGTGATTGAATGCATTGAACGCCTCGGCGCGTACGTCCAATGATCGAGTCTCCGACAGAGCAACGCTCTTCTGCAACGTTAGGTCAAAGTTGTTGATGCCGGGGCCGTAGAACATGCGCCGCTTTGCGTTTCCAAGCTGGCCTAGATTCTCCTCGGGAAATGCAGCTGTATTGAAGGCTGGACGGCCATTCCGGCCGTCTGTGTTGATCTTCAACGGGCCACCGAGAAATTGTGGCGTGTCCACGAGGTAGTTGTTGACGCCATTGCCGAGGGTTCCCAGAAGCGAGTTATCGGAGTTGTCGAAAAGGGTCACAGGAAACCCCGTTGCGAAACGACTTTCTCCGGAGACGCTCCAACCTTTCGTCAACTGGTTTGTCGCGCGGAGGACCCGCTCAACGGGCAATGCAACGGTATAGCTCGCAACAAAGCTCTGCTTCTGGTCCCATGCCGAGATGGTGCGGCTCTGGCGTGGGTTGATTGGATTCAGTTGCTCGCCGATGTTCGAGCCTTGATCGATCGACTTGGCAAATGTGTAGCTGAATAAAAACTGGGTGCCGTTGCCCCGATAGCGCAGCGTCGATTGAAGCGCGTTGTAGTTGGAGTGGGCGATGGTGCTATCGGATGTGTTTTCGCCGAAGTTCTCTCCGGCGCCGAGGCGAGGTCCGGAGTTCTGCCCCGTACGAGTTCCGTAGACTGTTTGTCCGTTGACATTGGTGTAGTTGTTGTCTTCTCCAAACGGACCGCACTGCGGTGCCAGACTGAGGCACAGCGCTGGATTACCGGGATTGACAGACACTACCGTTGGAGTGCGGTGCGCCTGATTGCCGACATAACTCACCGTCAGCAGCGTCCGAAGAGTGACCTGGCGCTGGTAGGACAGCATGTAGCTATCCAGGTAGGGGGTGCGGTTGTGCACATTGAAGAACGGGTCCGACTGGAAGGGCAGAAAATTTGCCCAGTCGATCGACGCGTCAGGATTCGTCTTCGAGACGTTCTTCGGAGGCAATGAAAATGGGAACCGCTGCCCGTTATTGACGCCGGACGCTGCCGTGATGAAGGGCGTCGCAAGCAACGGTGGGCCGGGGCTGATGTAAGTGAACCCGAACGGCGGCACGGCGTACATGATGCCCGCGAGCAGACCCGGATACTCCGTGTAGAAGAGACCGTAGCTCGCGCGGAGGCTGCTCTTGCCGCTGCCTCCAAATATCAGTCCACCCAGACCCTTGTCGAAGTGAGGAGCGTAGGCTATCCCCACGCGAGGAGCGAAGTTGGTATAGCGTGTCGGGGCAATCGTACTCGGGATTCCTGGGTCTCCCGCAACGACAACGCCCGTTGGTGCGCCCGGATACAACACCGATTGTTTCCCAGGAACATATGTCTGGATCTGGTTGTCTTTCTCCCAGAACGGCATGATCACGTCCCAGCGCAAACCGGCATTGATGGTGAGATCAGTTCGTGCCCGCCAGCTATCCTGCGCGTAGACGCCGAGGTAGCGGTTGCGCAGGTAGAATGGCGGCCCGGAAGACTGCTGAAAGCTGCTCGGTACTCCAATCAGGAGGTCTGCGTAGGGATCGCCAGTTTCCGTACCGTCAATGTTGAACGTGCCGTTGAAGATTCCGTTTGGGTGCTCGTTGATTTGGTCAAAGTGGAACTGAGCGCCAACTTTCAGTGTGTGTTCACCAAAGGCGCGCGAGAGACCGTCGCTTGCGTAGAAGGTGTTGTTGATCTGCGTCTCGTTCGTGATGGGCACGCCCATGGTAAAGCCCGGAAAAACGACGTTCTGAACGCCTTCAAACTGGGGGTCCTGCACCACGATGCCCGGCGTGTTGGGGCCGGTGACAAAGCCTTGAGAGGCGAGAGTGACGCCGACGCCTCCTTTAGGTTGGCCGATGATGTTGGCGTTTCGCAGGTAGCCTGCGTGAAACTCATTCACCGTATTGGAGCCAATCACCTTGGTATTGCCGAGGCTGAAAACCTGGGCGCGACCGATGAAGAGGGCGTCGAAGCCGGGGATGCTTGCGCCGGCGACTGCTCCGGGATAGGGGTTGTCCAGCCGATAATCATCGACGAAGTAGTAGGCGGAGACCTGACCGACGCGTGTGTTGGCATCGATGCGGAACGAGCCTTTGTCATCGCGCACAGTCTGCGCGTAGGCGGAGGTCGAAAACTGGTTTGAGCCGCTATTGGGCTGCGGGATGTACTGCAGAAGGCTCTTGCCGGGAGCGGACCATGCGCTCTGCGGAATGACACCCGTTGGGAAGACCGAAGTGTAGGCCTCGCCCGACGTGACAGCATAGCCTAGCTCAGAGCTTAGGAGCGAGGCCAGATAGGGTCCGCTCACTGTACCGGTGAGGTCGTTGAAGGTGCCGCTGCGCTCCGCCAGCGAAGGCACCGAAATGTTGCCCGTCGATATGCCCTGCGTGGTGCGGGTGGCTTGGTAGTCGGTGAAGAAAAAGAGCTTGTCGCGCCGGATCGGGCCTCCGATGGTGCCGCCGAACTGGTTCTGCTTGAACGCGGAGCGCGTGGGGTCGAAGTAGCCGCGGGAATCAAGCGCCGTGTTGCGAAAGAACTCAAAGGCGTCGCCGTGGAAGCGATTCGTTCCGGACTTAGTGACTACCGTGACCATCCCACCGTTGTAGTTGCCGTATTCAGGATCGAAGTTGTTGGTAAGGACACGAAACTGGTCGATAGAGTCCAGATTTGGGATGACCGATGTGCCGCCGTTCATATGCTCCTGCACGTCGATTCCATCGACGAAGAACCCGTTCGAGGACTCGCGCTGTCCACTGATAGACAGATTGCCGGGGTTGAGGTCGCCTGACGGGTCAAGGCTGCCGGTCACACCTGCCATGACGACGGAGCTGGGCAGCAACGTGGAAATGGACGTTACGCCGGGTTGCAGCGCGAGCAGATCGGTATAGCTGCGGCCGTTCAGCGGCAACGATGTCATCGCCGTACCGGAAACGACTTCGCCGAGCTGCGTGGACACGGTGTCCACCTGCGCGAACGTGTCGGCAGTTACCGTGACGGCATCTGACTGCTCACCAGGGGAAAGCGTGAGGTCTATCCGCAGTGCGGAAGCGGTGTCGACTGCCAGACCCAGTTTGCGTTGGCTGGCGAAACCCTTGGCGGAGGCGGTCAGGTCATATGTTCCGACAGGTAGATTTGGGAAGGAGAAGAGACCCTGGCGATCGGAGACGGTCTGATATGTGGTGTGCTGGCCGGAACTGACCAAATGGATCTCTGCGGCGGCTACGACGGCACCAGAGCTGTCGTATACCGTACCTGAGATGCTTCCACCTGTGGCTGCGAATGCGACTTGGCAACACCACGACAGGAGCAAAGCTAGGCAGAGCAATCTAAAGCTTGAGAAGTTAAAGTTCGGCGGGACGGGGCAAACGCAGCGAAACATGGGACTTACAAAACTCTCTTTGACATCAGACACAACAGTTTGAATTATATACGACTGTAATAGTCCTAGTTTAAAAACCCCCTGTATCTCCTGCATTAGGTCGGACCTTCCATGTCGACTTTCGCTTACCAACCAGGACTCAACTGGCGGGAACAGGCCATCTCACTCATCCACACTCGCGTCGATGAGCGCATTGGCGATTTGTCATCAGGCCAAATCGCTGCTGACGAGATGCACGTTTGTCAGGAGTCAGGCCGCGAGTTGCGAGTTTGCGTTAATCGAAAGTTGCTCGAAGTCCGGCAGAGGCCATGATCGGTCAAAGTAAGCTTCGGTCGGCTGGTAGAACTTGAAATATGCGAACCAGTTCGTGCCGGGCACAGTGGGGATCCAGTTCTTTTCGAAGCCGACAGGGGCCTTCGGACCCAATAGATGTCCACCGAGCCGTCTTCGTTCCTGCGCAGGTCCATGCGCGACGAGCGATCGGCGATCTTCTGGTCGTTCAAGATGAGGGCGCGTGTGTCGACGTCATAGACGGTGACCGACCAGAACAGTTTGATCGGCGGATTTGCCGGGACGCGCAGCCGATATGATGTGCCGCCATCCAGCCAGCTGCCGGCCTTGTCCTTGTAGGCGCTGAGATACGCGGAAGAAGGGCCAGGGTGTTTGGACGCCATATCCGGACCGGCGCCAATGGCCTCGTAGAACCAAGAGGCGCGCTCGTCGAGCAGATTCCAAAAACCATCAGGATCGTCGGCATCCAGCTGTAAAGCGAAGTCCCAGTGGTCATCGGGCCGGTATCGCACGCCCGCGAAGCGACGCTCCGCTGTGTTGGCCTTTGCCATCGCCTCGCCGACCAAAGCGGCATCAGTCAGGATCTCCGTTTGTCGTGCGTCCGGCTTGAACGGCTTGCCCTTCTCGAGACCGAGCGGTCGCAACATCGCATGAAAGAAGATGTCGCGCGGCTCGATTGGCTCACTTTGGATCACGTCGTTGAGCCGCTCCCAAAATTCCATGCCGCGCGGCGGCAGACCGCTCCATGGTTTGGTGCCCGCATCCAGGGCGTCCACCTTTGGCGGATTGTCGCGTAGCGCGTAAGGATAGATTTGCAACTGCGCCAGTGCCGCCTTCGCAGTCGCCGGATCGGGGTCGGTCAGGCGCACGCCGAGGAAAATATTGACGGTCGGCGATTGACGCACGATGAAGCCCTCAACATTGTCTGGCACCTTCTGCCCCGGCGCAAGAACCAGATACTTGCCAGGCGCTCCGGTTCCTGGAATAGCGTTCTGCCAGGAGTCGTTCATCGCGCCTTGAACGCCCCGGGCCGGCATCTCCAATACCAGCGGCCCCGAGGAGAGATCGGCGAAGCCGAGGTAGTACGGCGTCGTGGCGTTGGCGGTCAGGACGCTGCGTTTTGCCTCGTAAGAGAGAAGAGCGACGATCTGTCCGTCCCTGGCGCCAAGCCCCTTCGTGAGTCCGTGCTGAAACGACGTGAATGCAACCGCCGGAAGGGACCAGAGATAGGCCTGGCACGCGCGTTGGAAGTCACGCTCGTCGTAGAGCTTTTCGAGAGTGGCGTCGGTCGGGTAGCCATTGGCGAAGTCATGCGTAAACTCGAGCGTGCCAATGCGCGTTTCGACTTGATGAGGAGTTTCCGTCGGCATCACGCGCTGTGTCGTAGCATCCATGGCTTTTTCTCTCCGGACTATCGCTTTTTCAACCACCCTGGATCCTCTGGATATCGGGGAGCTTCCAGGTCTTGTCGAACAGCGGCTTCTCTGGACCGTAGAGCCGAAACAGAACCTCGAACTTTCCACTCGCGCTCGTGGGAACCCAGTTGGATTCTTTTTCCGGAGGCGCCTTCGGTGCGAAGTAAATGTCCACTGAGCCATCGTCATTCCTTTGCAACTCCGGGTTCTGCGACGACCGGCTGGCGCGTGGCATGTTCCGAACCAGCGCGTGAGTATCGCGGTCGTATACAGTGGCCGACCAATACTGCGTCACCGGCGCGTTCGCCGGGACATTGAGTCGATAGGTATTGCGGCCCTCCAGGGCTTGACCGGCTTTGTCGCTGAACGTCATCAGGTAGTACTGCCCGGCGCCAGAATGCTTCGGGCTGAAAAATCCAACAGTGTAGGCCACGCCCCGTCCGTCGACGGGATACTTGTCCGGGTCTGCGAAGAAACTCTCCAAGCCCTCGATAACATCGCGGGAGACCGGAAGGCTCCAGTATCCGTCGGGATAGAAGGGTGGCCGAAGGTAGGAGTGTTCGTACTTGTCCGCCAGCCACGCATGCGCCTCGCGGACAGCGCCCATCAGAATGGCCTGCGTCGTCTGATCAGGATCGAAAAGCTTTCCCTTCTCAATGCCGATCGACCTGAGGTGGTCGATCATCAACTTGTCTCTTTCCAGCCAGGGCTCTGTCTGCACCATGCGGTCGAGTGATTGAAAAAAGCGAAGGTCCCAAGGGATGTTCGCGTCATAGACCACGTTGATGGCATCAATGAACTGCGTTGCAATCGGATCGGCGGATCGGGAGAGCGGGTAAACCCTGATCCTCTTGCCATAAGAGACGGCGTCGGCGATGCCTGCGTCGCTGTTGCTCTTGAGAATGGAACGGAGCAACGCGTATCCCTGATAGGTGTAGGACTGCAATGCGAAGTAGCCCGGGAGGACCTGCTCTTTGTATCCGGGAGGCAGGAAAAGGTACTTGCCTCCTTCGCCTTTATCAAGGCCGGCAGGTCCAACGTCCTCGATCGCCGTTTGCCAGCAGTCATCAATCGAGCCAGTGATCGAGCCTTCGTCCGCCGGCGGCATTTCAAGCACCACGGGGCCAACCTCTTTGGTATTGAAGAAGGCCATGAAATAGATCGAGTCGGGATTGGGAGTGAGCGTCTGGTTCTTCCAGTCGAAAAGTCGCGACCAGTAGACGATCTTGTTGCTGCCGTCGCCGGACTTGGCATCCCGCACCATCGCCTCGTACATGAGGTCGAAATTGACGGCCGGAGTGCCCCAGATGACGGCTTCGACTGCGCGCCTCTCAATGGTGCGACGCGCAAGGTCTTGGGAAGAAAAAGTCTGGAGGTCGGCCGACGCTGGCGTGGCAACACCTGTCTTGTTCATGGCTTTGCCGTGCTCATTCGTTGTAAACAACGTCGTGTTTCAGTCAAAGGTACTTATTGATTCATCTTCGTTGGCACAGAAGTCTCCGGACACTGCCAAAACGAACAGGTTGGACTCGGTCCCAACAAGTCGGCTTCGGAAGCAATCCGCCGGGGCATTCTCGATTGGCGCGAACAGGCCAATGCACTCATCGACTGCTTGCGGACGCATTTCGGCCACTCGGAAGTTGATAAGCCCGGCCAGCCTAAGAGGGCATTGATCATCTTGAGCAGCCCAGCTCCACAATCAGAGGCCCGCTCGGGTGAGCGGGCCTTTGTCGCCAGCCCGGCGTATGCTGCGATCCATCACCGATTTCTACAACTTTCTGTAGGAAGCATAACGTTGCGCAAACGCAAAGTTATGCTTCATTCGTCAGCGGCGGCGGCGGCGGCGGCGGCGGCGGCCAACGTCCAGGTCATCGTCAGATGCTCGTGGGCATCAGGATGTCGCGGTAGCGCGTGTCCTCGTTTGCGTCCTCAGCCCGCATCTGGCCCGGCGACCGCGCATCCTCGAGTTCCAGACGAAGCTCTCAGGTGTCGCTGCTGGCGCGAAGGAGGTCTCCTAGGTAAAAGCTGTTGATAGGGGCGCTCCCATCCGCGGAACAGACGGCTGGATGCTGGTCTCGGGATCAGGAGGAGATGAGGTACAGAAGCACTGCATGCAAGTTCGCTCTAGAAACCCTTACCGAGATGTTAGAGCTGTGCTGGCAATCATCAGGAAGATTCGTCGCCGATCTCGTTTTGAGATGATCTGTCATTAGCTTGCGACAAGTACTCGCGAACGAGCTGTGGCACAATCCATTCGTCAAAAATAGCTCTGATGATTGCCTCGTCACTGGCGGTACTGTTAGTACCCGCTTGCCTGGGGTATACGGAAGCCTCACTTGTTTTCTCCAGTCTTTCGTCCTTGACCAAGCTGCTAATCCTCTTGTTCTGAAAGTTGTCCTAGGCACAGGGGCCCGATCGTGCCAGGATTTGTGAGCGACGCCTTGGCGCGTCGAGTCGGCGTCGCGAGCTGGCGAGACCTCCTTTTCCGGAGCAGTGGCGAACGTCACCGCAGCGCAAATGAGGACGCCCGAGCGTGTATCTGGGGCCGGGCGCAGAGAATGGACCATCCTGCTTAGACATATTTCTGGAGCCCACGCTGCCATCGCCGTACCGCTCATGTTTGTGTGGTGCCGACAGGCGGTGTGCATTGAGTGTTGAAGTATGTGGAACGTTCAAAATTGAACTGCTCACCGGGCGGACGCAGACACGCCAGCGCCCTAGGTGGGCTTCCTTCAGTTCGTGCGCTTGCACGGAATCAAAACCAAACAGCTTGCGGCGGATCTAGCGTCGCTATAGGAAGACGTTGGAAAAACGACCCGGCTTGCCCGCCCGAATGCTTCCCGACCCATCGTCTCTGAGATGGTAGTTAACATCTGCCAACGTGCGAAGGCTCAGGGATGGCGCGAGGAGGACGATCGGGGCGCTCCGCTCTACGAACAAGGTGAACAGCGGTGAAACCGTGTCTAGATTTCGTCGGAACCCAGGCCAAGAACGGTATGGAAGTGGCGGACGGGTGGAGGATGACATACCCACTCTCCTGTCGCGGTGCCGCTAATGTCAAAACGCTGGGTTAACGCGCGACCTTTCTGAGTCTAGGTTGGTCTGAGGGGCGGGCAGTTACCTGTGAGGGCTCGGCAGAAGAGCTGAAGGCGCGTCATGAAATCCGGGAATGTCGGAGTGGGTGCTAAGCCGAGGGATACGTTATCTAAGTAGACATTGCGGCAGGCGAGAGCTACGATCCCGGTCGGTCGAACCTCTCCCCGGTGCGCAGGGTTACTCGTTTGAGGATTAGGCGCAACCTATGTCGCGGAATGCCAAATTCGGAAGCTATTTGGGTGTAAGTCATACCGGCCTTAAGCAGCTTACGGACGCGAACCAGATCCACTTCGGACTCCTCGATGGGGAGCCGACCTCGAAGGTCTTCTCCGGTTTCGGCACGCACACGTGCCAGGGTGCGGTACAACCTGTTTGGTAATACGTTCAGCTTGGCTGCGATCTCTTTGGTCGGTTTTCCTGCTTTCCGCAGCTTGCGAACGCGATTCAACTCAGTATTATTCAGCGAGCGTGTGGGGTGCATGGGGCGCTCGAATGTTTCCCCAGTTATGGCGCGAGCTCTTGCGGCGATTGTGTACAGCCATGACGCGGACACGTTGAACTGAGGGGCCATATCGGCCCAGGTCACTCCGACCCTCCGCAATTCGCGTACCTTCTCCATATCGATTTTGGGATGATTCAAGGGATCTCTCGGTCGGACGGTGCGCACTAAGGTTTCTCCCGTTACGGCGCATGCTTGTTCCAATACTTTGAGTAGCGTTGGTTTAGACACATTGAAGTGCCGCGCTATTTCAGCGAACGTCGTGCCCGCGTTCCGCAGTTCCAGTGCTTTCGCCCAGTTGATCTTTCGATGATTCAAGGGGTCCACCATGCGTGGGAACGTTTCTCCCGTGATGGCGCGCGCTCCTTCCATCACTTGGCGCAGAACTGGTGCGCAGACGTGCAACTCGTGCGCCACGTTGACAATGCTCATACCGGCTTTACGCAACTCACGGACGCGATCCAAGTCGATTTTGGGATGATTCAACGGGTCCTGCTCCGGAAGGTCGAATTCTTCTCCAGTAATGGCTGTTGCCCGTCTGAGCACGGTTCGTAAAACGTAAGGACTGACGCACAGCTCTCGAGCTATATCGTCGAAATGCATTCCGGACTGGCGTAGTGTGCGAACCCTCTCCAAATTGACTCTTGGATGATTCAAGGGATCAACCTTGGGGCGATCACCAGTGGGGCGGAGGTTCTGCCGTTTTGCAGCTGCCGTCACGAGATAAAGCGAGATACCTAGCGACCGCGCTATTGACATGTAGGTGGGGGCGCCTTGCGCAATCTGTTCGGCTACAGCCGCATCGTAGGCGCGATTGATAGCAGGCCCTGCGGATCTTATCCACGCAGGCACTTCCAGATCAATAGTCATTGTAATGTCCTCGTAATGCTGTCGGAAATCCGTTCCCGCGCCCGACAGCATTACGAGGTTTTTTACCGACATAAACGTACATCTCCTTTCACCTGGAAAACCGGCGGGAAGTGTTTCTTATCAAGGCGAAGCCTTAGCGGCCCGACATGGCGCAAGATTGCCTGTCGCGCGGAGCGGCGGTCCGCAAGCAGCACCTCTGAGAGCCGATGAGCTTGCGTGCGAATGAAGGCGCGGGCCTCCTCCAACGGCACTCGGCGCACTTCTGGTTTAGTGGTTCGTGGCAACTGGTCGTCGACCTGTTTCAGACGAGTCTCTATTCGCGCGAACTCGAATTTCAAAGATTCGATAGGTCCGAGTTCCCTCAGGGAAGCAATAATGTTTTCACGTTCCTTCCCCAGACGATCCCGCTCGCGAACCAGTGAGACTGAACTCGCTTCGGCCTTCTTTCGAATCTCATCTGCAGATAGGATCTGGGAGTTCAGTGCTTCGTAGAAGCATTCGACTGCCGAATCGAGAGGCTTCTGTGCAAGGATTTGAGTTACCAGATGTTCGATCAAACGGGTCTCAAGCAACGGCTCGTCGACGCCAAGAGAGCAACTACACTTTTGACGTTCATATCGGTAAGACTTGCACATGAGGGATCGTCCATTCGGTCGCGAGTGGCCGGCCACCACGAAGGGATTCCCGCACTCATCGCAGAATAGAAGTCCAGAGAACAACGAAATCGGGGCTGACCTGTCGCGTTTGGCCGCTCCTGCCATCCGCAGAATCCCGATCTGTTTTCGGCTGTCAATCACCGAACGTACTCGTTCCCATTGCTCGGTGGTGACTATAGCCAGCTCAGGGAAATGCTTGACCGTCCATTCAGACTCTGGCACCGGGCGCATCTCGATCTTCCCAGTCACTGGGTGTGTTGCCGTGGTCTTCTTCCCGTAGCTGAGAAATCCGCAATATAAGCGATTGGTGACTATGCTCCAGACGTTATCTCGCGTCCAGATGCCTGCCGTGCCACGAGGTGTACGGGGGCGTGGGAAATTCGCATCCGAGCAGTCCCTTGCGATCTGCGCGCAGGAGCGACCTTCTTCTGCCCATTTGAATATCCCACGTATAGCAGCCGCCTCAACTTCATCGATTACTAGCTTGACTCCCTTGATTGCAATCTTCGATGCAGTACTTCGTTTTGTTGGATCGGCGATCGCTACAGTTGCGTACCCGTAGTATCGCCCCCCATGGATCATACCTTCTGCGATTCGCCCCTTTTGTCCACGTTTGACGGCGTGTTTGTTCTTTTTCAGAAAGTGCTCATCCGCCGTGGCGTACTGAATCAATACTGGCTGGAAGTTCGGGTCGCGCGAGTCGAGATCCTGAGCTACGAAGTACACAAATACTCGATTGAACTCGCAGACCTTACAGAAAGTCACGACCTCAGAAACATTGCGGCCTAGTCTGGATGTGTCGTCGAAGACTACACCGTGAAATGTTCTCGCTTTGTCGTTTTCGACGCGGTGCATAAGACTCTGGATGCCCTCACGAGTAAGCATCTGTGCACCAGAGACCCCCGCATCGGTGAAAATCAGGGAAGGATCCACTGTCCATCCATTGGCTTCAGCAGCATCCGTACAGGTGCGAACCTGATCATCGATTGAGGCCTTTCGCTGTAGCACGTCATTCGAGAACCGCGCGTAAACAGCGACAACTTGGGGATTAAGTGCTTCGTCGACAGTCATGGCGCGTCTCATTGGCGCACCTCACCAGTCATCACAGCAGTATCGATATCCGCGGGGTTCGGCATTGGAAATACAAACGGCATTCGGAACATAGTTCCTCCTTTTTGGGGTGCACGAGGCGTTGCCACGTCGATCGGGGTGAGTCGGGCCGCAGGCGTTCGGAATTGTGGGGTGTTGGAGATGTCAGATCTGGAAGCGTCGATCGTGAGAGGGGCCTCCAAGCGGCTAGGGCGGCATTGGCGCGGGCAACCAAGCGCACTGGCATCTCGGACGGTCGACCGACGACGGCCGAGACCAGGAACACAGAAGCAAATTGGGCGGCGATGAGGAAGGCAGCGGTGTTCGCTGACTTGCGGGGCACATTCGCTAGAACACATGGACCAAACCGGAGGTGTAGCCGCCCAATAGGGCCTGGTGACTCGAGCGACAAAGGGACGAAGTCTGGTCGTGCATCGCGCGGTCACTTTCCAAGCGGATGGCTTGCAGAGGTGGCATCGGCGGCTATTCTTGCCGAGCTATCCGCCGTCATGATGCGTTGCTGTTCTGGAGAGAGCCACCTTCCGTTTCGTCGCGCACTGCTCCAACCAGGTGGCGACCTCTTCGAGGTCGAATTTCCAGCGGTGGCCGTGTCGCTTAGCCGGCAGGTCTTTGCTCTTGATCTGCCGGTAAATCGTTTCCGGATGGCACTGGAGGAGCAAAGCAATCTCACGGACGGTGAGCAGCATGCGGAGCGACCGACAGTTACTCATTCCCAATCCTCGCTGAAGACGGTCCTGAGCAGTGCTCGCTGACACATTGCGTGCCCGTGGAAAAGGCAGACTCGAACGCACAATATCTGCGATAACCCGATCACCTAATTGCGTTAGATTTGCCATATGAGTCTCCCTTTTCAAAGCATTTGGGAGTCTTTGTGGAGGAGGCTCGCAGCACAATAGTGAACCCAAGGATGGGTTTATGCGTATGCAAGCCGGAGCTATGGGAGTCTGATGAAGAGATGCCTTGTCTCTGGGGACGGAGTGAGGCGAAACCTGGAGAATTACAGGTTCGTCTGAGAGCCGACTTTCGGAGCGGGAGCGATCCATGAGCACACCGTAGCGCCCCGATCGATGCTATTTCAGATAAAAATCAAAAATAGAAGAAATAGTTGTGACCCGTTATTGTGAGGGAATAGAAACCATAAATTGCTGCACGGGAGCGGATTTATAAGATCCTGTGGATTGCTTGCGAGCCATCTCGCCAGAGCTACATCAATCCACGACGATGACGGAGGTATGTCCGGTGGGCGCTACGCGAGCCGACTCTTTTCTAAGAGTCATGGGTGCGAGGAATAATTAATGTGTGGTTGTCATCATTACGGAGATGCACCTTATTGCGAGACTTGCTGCGTGCAGCGCGGATCGTGTTGATGCTCACTCCTAAATGAATACTCGCAAGCTCGTCTGCGTCCCCCCGATTCAATGTCCTAGTTAGTGCACGGCAAATGCGCTCGACATCTTCTGGTATTTTTCTGTGTAAAGCTGAGATTATCGAGTCAGGATGCCGGTCTATCCAGTTGCGAAGCTTGAGCATATCGGTTTCGGCGTGCTCCGATAGGATCAGTTGGAATTCTCCCTGAATCGTGTCGGAACACGTTGCGCGCATAAGATTGCGGTCGCGTCGCGACTGCTCGTTACCTGCCCGACTTTCTGACTTTCTGCATGAGTGCTCGACGCCGCGGATGAGTGCCACGAGTTTCGGCGGTCGCAATACGCTATTGACTTCGTAGAGCAGGTCGTCAAGGCAGCCGCTAGTAATATGCGGTTGCGTAATAAGCCTAGTTTTTTGATGCACCACCCACGCCAATAGCGCTTTATCGTGGTGCTGCAGGAGCCTTTTAAGACGCCTGGCAAGCGCAATACAAAGTTCCGCGTGGCGGCGTCGCCAAAGTTCAGCAGCAGCGGCCATTTGTGATTGGCTCACCGACATCGAACCTTTTAGGGTGCCCTCGTCCAAGATCTGAGATAGATTGATTTTCAATCTCCTGGCATTCCGCCTTACCCGATATACCTCTTCGAGAAGCTTCATGGGATATCACCTGAGATATGAGCTGCTTTCTCGTCATTTGCGCGAGTGCCGCGTTTTGGAAAAGTCGTCGATCACTTGCGTTTGTGTTGTAACAATGCGAGGTAATTCGGTTAACGTCAATGGGGAGAATCAATGTGGTAATCATGAGGAGTGGTGTATATATCTCCTTTGTCATCTGATGGATACGTCGGAACTATCTGCAGGAGTAGCTGTTGCTAGGAGATGGGCCATAAAGAAATTAATTAGCGTAAGGAAGAGAGACGTGGTAAAGTTCTCAACTCTTTGACGATCACCTAGCGCCCCTAATTAGGCGAAACATGGAACCGGTATATTTCGGGGTCCTAGCATGAAACATGGAACTGGTATATTTCGTGGTCTAGCATGACACATGGAACTGGTATATTTCGCGCCGAGAGAGAGTGGAACATGGAACTGGTATATCTCGCGGTCCAAACATGGAACTGGTATATCTCGCGGTCCAGACATTGAACTGGTATATCTCTCGGTCCAAACATGGAACTGGTATATCTCGCGTTCCAAACATGGAACTGGTATATCTCGCGGTCCAAACATCGAACTGGTAT